>Ga0075365_10000021_pt1 | contig 64483 bp, 62 predicted proteins | sample EndMetdeltDD1765_FD_71387 | JGI IMG/M metagenome (GOLD analysis project Ga0075365, IMG submission 71387) | Populus endosphere microbial communities from Tennessee, USA - Endosphere MetaG P. deltoides DD176-5 | ecosystem: Host-associated > Plants > Roots > Endosphere | place: USA: Tennessee... | reverse complement strand
GCCTGCAGATCATCAGCACTGCCACCCCCTCGGGTAATGACAAGTACTTCCGGCGGGTCCGCCATACGGTTAAACTGTTCGATCGCTCGTACAATCTGACCAACAGCTGGGTCACCTTGTACCTGTACATCAACCAACGAGATAGCCACCCCACCCCATCGTTCGGTAATAATTTTCATGAAATCACGATAAGCAGCTGACTCCCCAGACGTGATGAGCCCAATACGACGCGGTGGATACGGCAACGGTCGCTTGCGGGCCTCGTCAAAGAGTCCTTCAGCCCTAAGCTTTACTTCCAGCAACGCAGCTGCTTTTTTAATAGAGCCTTCGCCTGTTGGCTTAACTGATTGTACGGTGACGCTAAATCCATATAGTGGATGCATTTTTGGCACACCACGCACAGCAACGGTCATACCGTCTTCAAGCGGCCCCGGCATCTGATATATCGTGCCAAAGAATCGCACCACGGCGTTCTCATCTTTTAGGTCAAAATACACCCACCGATTTTTACTAACTCGGAAGTTGGCAATCTCGCCTTCGATAACGACGTTTGGGTACGCGTACTCGAGCGTCTGGTTGAGCACTGCTACAAAATCGCTAACCGAATAAACAAGATCAGCGTTCATGGGCTGCACTCTCGATCGCCTGTTTATCATCGGAGTGTAGTGTCTTGTGGTAATAGTAGTAGCCCGGTGGCAACTGAATGAGCATGTTTAAAATGCGGTACATGACCGTCACCGGAATGCTTGCTGCGGCTGGCACACCAGCGGCGACCAACACGGCAGTCATCAAAGCCTCATAGATACCAACGCCACCAGGCAACACCGACACCAGGCCGGCAAAGTTAGCAATCGAGTACGCTAGAATTACCGATCCAAGGTTTACCCAGTTGCCAAACGCGATGTACACCACATATACAGCAAGCACTTCGACAAGGTTGGCAATAAAGGCCCAAAAGAATGGCCACTTTAGCTCACGATAGTGCGTTTCGATCACCTTATAGTTGTTGTGCAGTTCTTCGACAGCAGTGCGAGCCTTGGCAATGTTAATCGCCTCAGGATGCCGAGGGCGGACGATATGGATGATCCAGTTTAGCGCCCTAGTAATAGCCGTAAACGTTGCGTTAATACGCCGTTGGTGGCCAATAATCATAACAAAAGCAATCGTGCCCACAACCAGCAAAGTTGACACCGAGCTCATTACTAAAATAACCAGGCTGTTCACACGCCCACCGATTGCCATAAAAAGTAAGCCCAGGATAAGCAAGATCTCGAACGACAGGAACAGCAGCATTAATTTCATGATCTGCACAAGAGTTGCCTTGCCACCAGTGATATCCTTGTTGCGCATACGCACACCAAAATACGAGATACCCGACACACCGCCACTTGGGAAAACACTATTCACAAAATTGAGTTCCAACGATGTCTTAAAGAGGAACTTGTAGCTGAGCTTGTTCCCTACCAATTGGAAGAGCCCACGATACAGTCGTGCCTGCGCGTCATAGTTGATCCACTGGATAGGAATGAGCAATAGCAACGCCCACACATGAACTTTCTTGAGGTTCTCGAGCGTGTCAACAAGCTGGTGCCGAACGGCGTACACCAATACAATAAGCGCGACTACGGTGGCGATATTTACCAGTAGTTTCCAACGGCGCTTTATAAAAGAGACTTCACTCATATCTCAGCATTATACCCAACAAGGTTTCGGTTATCTACGTGTGACTTACACAACAATGGTCAGAAGTTTGACTAATTATTTTATTCATTGTATAGTCTGCTAACCCCATTGGAGTTCTTTGAGAGAAAGAGACACACCATGTCCGGTGCTACGCGCAGCATACAGCCGTTCGTCAGGCCGAACTACAACGTTCCCGACCGGCTGTTCAACATGTGGCTGCCCCCGCAGCCCACTAACCAACTCCAGTACATCGTGCCGGAAAACCTGCGCGCCACGCGCACGGACTACCTGCTCGCACTGAGGCAGTTCTGCATCACGCTCGTGGTGTTCGGCGGTCAGATCTGGCTCTTTCGATGGATGGCACAGCCGCCCATCGTCATCCTGCTCAGGCTTTTCTGGCGACTCGAACCGATGCTGGGCACCGGATTCGAAGTCCTTCGCTGGCTGGTTGTCGTCGCGATCTGCGTCTACATCGCCGCCGTGGCCCTGCGGGACAACAACAGGCTGTCGAGCTTCGGCCTGCGCGCAAAGTTGCGACCGGCAGCCCTGTGGGCGTACTACCTCAACGGAGCAACCAACGCCATCGCGATCGAGGAACAGTGGTACCGCGAAGGCGCCGAACACTGGTCACGCCGTCAACGCCTGGTCAGCAACTTCGTCTTCGGCGTCAGCCACCTCACGACGGTCGTCTACCCCATCGCCAGCTACCTCCCGCTTTGCCTGCTGGGGCACACGCTCACCCGCGTCTACCTTCAGGAGCTTCAGCGCACCGGCAGCCGCGACAAAGCGTTGGCTCGCGTGATCGTCGTGCACCGACTGTGCAACTGGACCACCATAGCCATCGTCGTGCCGTACATCCTGCTGCTCGTCGCTCTGGCGTAATCTTTCACTCAAGCACACCCAAGGGTGGTAGCCTGGTTCATCCAGACAAAATCCCTGCAGATGAATCGCGTGAGCGATTGCCGTGCTCCCTCGAGCCCGCCGCCACCTTCATCTGCCAGACCAGAGGTCACAAATATTGTGGCTTGTGGTCTGGACATTTGACCAAATTCATTGCTTAATATATAATTTGACTGTTGTATCCGCTGTTTAACAACCCGAGAGGTCGAAATGACAACCGACGCCACGTCCAGCGCAGTGCCGTTCGTCCGACCGAATGACTCGATAGTTCGCCGTCTCGTGAACCGTCGGCTTCTGCCGCCGCCTCCGCTGCCGCACCTCGCCTTCGACTTCGGCAAGCTCCGACCGGCCAACCCCGGCAAGGTCCTGCTGCTCGGCATAGTCATCGAGGTGACACATGTGGCTATCAGCCTTGGCCTGATTCACCTGTGGCGTGGCTTCGCGATCGCTCCGATCACCGTCTTCATCGGTCTAATGACCTGGCTGGCCATCGACCATCCCAACATCATGATGACGATCGTGCTGGGCGGTGCTGCTGCACTCTTCGGTGCCATCATCTTTTCGTTTGCTCGAAATTCGGGTGCACAGTTCAAGCAGCTCAAGCACGGCATTCGGGACTGGTTTCGCGATGAACGCGACCGAGCCCAAAAGCACGCCACAAATTGGCGAGCAGTACGAGCTGCCGGTGGCGACAAGTCCGTGCGTGTACCGCTGCGGCACAAGACCCGCATGATCACCCAGATGGTCATCATCCGCGAACAGTGGTTGCGTCAAGGATCCGAGAACTGGACCAAGCCGGAGCGGCTGAAAGCCTGCATGGCCTCAAGCCTCTGCGTGATCCCGATCAGCGTGACGTCGTTGTCGGAGTTCATGGCACACTCACTGTTTGCCGCGCTCTACATGGGTCTCTACCTTCGCGCCTACCGCCAGTCTGGCAGCCAGCGTGAGGCAGTCCTCCACACCGTGCACATTCACCGCGCAATCAATCGTGCGATCATCCTGGTTGTGCTGCTCAACGTGTTCATCGCGTACGTCAATTTCGACCTGTTCATGTCCATTCACGGGCACTGAACAACAAGCGATATAATCGGCAGTCGACGCCGTAAAGTCAGACAAAATCCAGCATCGTGCTGGTCAGATATGCCAACAGTCGTTCGCTATCGCGAGCGCTGAAACGCCCCTATCTGCTAAGCCAGAGTCAATAAGCAGTTGTTGGCTGTGTTTTGGCAGAAAAAACAGGTATAATAAGCCCTACTATGCATAGTATTTTTATTCTTGGCCGACAACCAGCGATCGGTCGAGCCGAACTCGAGAGTCTATTTGGCGCCGAGCACATCCAACCACTTGGTGAACAAGCCGTTATTAGTGATATCGATCCAGCAACTGTTGATTTTGCGCGTATCGGCAGCAGCATCAAACTTGCCGAGCAGCTCAGTGTTATTACAAAGCCTTCGATGTCCTCCCTTCACACCCAGCTGGATCGTGTCGTCATGGAACGTGCCAAAGCTATCGCCGAAGGCAAAATTCAACTTGGCATCAGCGCGTATGGCATTAAAACATCACCAAAACAGCTCATTGCTATTGGTTTGAATCTCAAGAAATCATTGCGCAAAGCCGGCTTTTCGGTTCGACTCACCCCCAATCAGGAAACCGAGCTTTCCAGCGCACAAGTATTACACAATCACTTGGTAGGCGATCGCGGAATGGAGCTGGTCCTCATCCGTCATGGCGCTGATATTATCGTAGGTCGAACAGTGGCAATCCAAGACATTACTGCCTACGCCAAGCGTGACCAGGGCCGTCCCAAACGTGATGCATTTGTTGGTATGCTACCGCCAAAATTGGCGCAAACCATTATCAATCTTGGTACTGGCGAAACACCCGCCGATGCGCAAACCATTATCCTTGATCCATTTTGTGGCACGGGCGTTGTTTTACAAGAAGCCCTGCTTATGGGTTATGGCGCCTATGGCACCGACCTTGAGACCCGCATGATCGACTACTCGACCAAAAACCTGGCCTGGCTGCGCGAAAAATACGGCGTTGAAGAACCCGAAGCCCTCGAAGTTGGCGACGCAACAAATCACCACTGGACGCACTCCACCTCTGTTGTAGCTTGCGAAACGTACCTTGGCCATCCGCTTGCCAACTGGCCACGCCCCGACAAGTTACAGCAAATTATCGGCACCTGTAACGTCATTATCGAAAAATTTATGCGGAATATTGCTGATCAGATTCCGGCCGGGACACGACTCTGCCTGGCAGTTCCAGCCTGGAAAGCACCAAGCGGCAAAATTTCCCACCTTCCCCTACTTGACCACCTCGAGAAAATGGGGTACAATCGAGTGAGTTTTAGACATAGCAGTGAGCAGGAGTTGGTCTACTACCGACCCGATCAAATTGTCGCTCGCGAGCTGTTGGTAATAACAAGGAAGTAATAAAGTATGTCACACGTCAAAGCCGGCGGTACCGCCAAAAACCTACGCGACTCTCCAGGTCAACGACTTGGTGTTAAGCTGTACGGTGGTCAAAAGACTCGTACTGGTAACGTTATCGTTCGCCAGGTTGGTTTGACCAAGCGTGCTGGTAAGGGCACCAAGCTCAGCCGCAACTTCACCATTCACGCTGACCGTGAAGGTGTCGTAAAGTACACCACTCGTCGTGTTCGTCTCTTCACTGGTAAGAGCGTTAAGCGCGTTGAAGTAAGCGTCGTAGACGCACCAGCTAAGTAGCCTAAGCTTAGTAACAAAAATACCCCGGATGTCTCCGGGGTATTTTTTATGGCGTTCGGGCGTCGTTCTACTATTCTGTGTCAAACAGACCAGCGTGCGTGGTTATGCGCACGTCCTCGCCCTCAAAATCGGTAAAGAATAGCACCTGGCCTGGTGTTGTGCCCAGCTTAAAGCCCTTGTCCTCTCCCGCTGCAGTTATTGTCGTTATCCTGGAGTCGTTTATGGGCTCGGTTGGTTCTCCATCGCGCACAAAGCCTCGCTGCGTTCGAAGCAAGCCACCTACAGAAAGGTTCAACTCGCTGTCAATTGTTAGCTCAAAAGCGTTCTTGCCAACCTCGACAATAGCAAAACCAGGGCGTCGCCTGCCAAAAAAGCTCAGATTGCCCTCTGGCGCACGCGAAAGCACGTACTCATCGGTAAGTTCATGAAAGCCAACAATCTCTGGTTGTTGAGGCAGTTGATAGGGTTCTGGTGAACGTGGCGCCGGAATGGCCAGCTCATAGTGCTGTAACATACGCATCTCTACTGACTTAAAATTTGCGTTAATGATACTATCATTATGTAATTTAGTCAACATTTGACGCATGTATTACACATAAAGACCCCTGTTAAGGGGCCTTTATTCTAATTAAAATATCGAAAAGCTTATTCGATTCCCAAGTGGTGCTTGATGCGCTCAATAACGTCAGTAATCACAACTTGTGATTTTACCAAATAATCATCAACACCAAGTTGGACAGCACGCTGCTTATCGCTCTCCTGGCTTAAGGCCGTCAGGATGATAATCTTGAGGTTGGCAGTTTCTGGTGTGTTGCGCAGGATGTCTAATACATCAAAGCCGCTAACTTTTGGCATCATAACATCGAGTAGCACAAGATCTGGCTTATAGCTAATAGCAGCAGCGAGAGCGTCCTCTCCGTTCGCCACACGGCGTACATCAAAGCCCTCAGCCTGCAATCGAACAAGGTATACGCTTGCTAGTGCATCATCGTCTTCGACTAATAGAATTCGTTTTTGCTTTGTGGGAACGACTGACTGATTTGGAGTTTCCATACTGCTCTTACGCTACCTTATTTATGGTTACTTTGCAACTAACGCCGCGATAAATCCGCTAAAGAGCGGATGTGCCTGGTTGGGTCGCGATTTATATTCCGGATGGAACTGACTGGCTATGAAAAATGGGTGGTCTATCGCCTCGATCATCTCGACCAAGTGGTGGTCGGGCGAAAAACCAACCGCCTTGATACCCCAGGATTCATATTCATCTCTATAGTCATTGTTACATTCATATCGGTGGCGGTGGCGTTCTGTAATCGCCTCCGCTTCGTAGAGTCTGTGCGCGAGTGAATCTTTCAAAATAGCGCAGGCATAGTCACCAAGTCGCATGGTGCCACCGGTATTTTCCATGCCCTGTTGACCAGCCATAGTATTAATGACCGGGTGTTCAGTTGTCATGCTAAACTCAGCCGAATTGGCGTCCCGCAGTCCTGCGCGGCGTGCTGCAGCGATTACAACCACCTGCATCCCCAAACATAGTCCAAGGTATGGGATAGCGTTTTCCAGGGCGTAGGTTGCCGCCTTGATCTTCCCCTCCACGCCTCGCGAGCCAAATCCGCCGGGTACGACAATACCGTCAACGCCACGCAATGCCTTAGCCACGTCGGCTTTGTCACTGTCCAAAGCTTCGGCGTCAATCCACCGAATAGTAACTTCGGCATCATGCTTCCAGCCCGCTGCACGCAATGCCTCAAAGACCGATAGGTATGTGTCGAGGTTATCGAGATACTTTGCCACGACGCCAACCGTGACCGTGTGCTTGTGCGTACCGGTAGCGTGTATAACGAGCGATCGCCAATCTGCCAAATTTGCTTTACGGGCCGTCAGCCCCAGCTTGCGGACAATGACGTCAACAATACCAGCATCTTCGAGCGTCAGTGGAACCTCGTAGATAGTTGATGCGTTTGGCAATAACGCGATAGCGTCTTCTTCGACGCCACAATACAGGCTTAGCTTCTTTTTGACCGCCGGATTGGCCGGCTCTTCACTGCGAGCTGCCAGAATATCAGGCACGACACCAAGACCTCGCAGTTCACGAACAGCGTTCTGAGCGGGCTTAGTCTTAATTTCCTTGCTTGCACCAAGATATGGCAGATACACCACATGCACAAACAGGCAGTTTTCGCGGCCGAACCGCATAGCACACTCGCGAATAGCCTCGACAAAACTCATGCTCTCAAGATCACCAACCGTACCGCCAATCTCCACAATATGTACATCATAGCCCACGCCTGCATCGTGAATTGCCTGCGTAATGGCGTTCATAACATGTGGCACGATTTGCACCGAATGGCCCTGGTACTTTCCGGCGCGCTCGTCGGCAATAACATTGCTCAGAATGCGTCCTGCCATCAATGAGCTTGCCTGCGTTAGTTCCTCATCAAGAAAACGTTCATAATGGCCAAGGTCGAGATCGGTCTCGGCACCATCCTTCGTTACAAAACACTCGCCATGTTCGCGCGGATTTAAAGTACCCGCATCTACATTAAGATACGGGTCACATTTTTGGATGTTTACAGAAAGGCCTTTTGCCTTGAGAACGTTACCGATAGAGGCGGCGGTGATGCCCTTTCCTAATCCAGAAAGCACACCACCTGTAACAAATACGTATTTTGTTGGCTTTGCCACCTACTTTGTTCCCCTTGTTTCCTTTATAATAGCGTACTTACGCCGTCAGCCGCAAGCATATACATGCGCACATCTACTCACCCTGAAGTTTGGCAATAGCGGCGTCTTTTTGTGGATCCGTACCATTCTTGTAGTCATCATCGGTCATTTTTATGGTCTGGTCAGGCTCAATACCTTTTTTGTCGATATTCTGGCCATTTGGGCGATACCAGCGTGCGACCGTCACCTTCACCTCAGCACCGCCTTGTAGCTCCTGGATCTGTTGCACACTTCCCTTGCCGTAACTCTTTTCACCGATGAGCGTTGCAACCTTGTTGTCGCCCAGGGCGCCGGCAGTAATTTCGGCAGCGCTGGCGCTACCACTGTTAATCAATACCGTTGTTGGGATGCCATTCAGGATGTCATTGCCCTCGGCTTTATAGGTAGTAATAACCTTGCCGCCTCGCTTTTCCTGCAAGATTGTCTTGCCTTCTGGCAACCAAAGGCTCGATATACGAACCGCTGCATCAAGCAAGCCGCCTGGGTTGTCACGCATGTCCAGAATCACGCCAGTCACGTTGTTATCCTTGAAGTTCTGTGCAGCCTTTTGAGCCAGACTTGCGGTATCATCACTAAACTGCGTAATTTGCAGGTAGCCAATGTTACCATCAAGAATCTTCGAAGTAACACTCGGGACCTTAATATCAGCACGCGTGATCGTCAAGCTAATACTTTCTGACTTGTTACGAATAATGTCGAGTGTTACTTTGGTGCCTTTTTCGCCCCGGATTTTCTTGACAGCATCGTCGATAGACATGCCGGCTGTACTCTTGCCATCAATCTTCACGATGATGTCCTGTGCACGCAAACCAGCTTTTGCCGCTGGTGATCCGTCAATTGGCGCTACAACTATCAGATTCTTGTCGCCGTCCTGGCCCAGCTCAGCACCCACGCCAGTAAATGAGCCTTGTAATTGTGCGTTAAAGTCTTTGGCGTCTTTGGCGTTAAAGTACTCGGTATATGGATCGCCTGTTGCCTCAGCGAGCCCGGTCTTCATGCCGTCAAGAAGCTGCTGCTCGGTCAGCTTGCCGTCATAATTTGTCTTGATAGCCTGATACAGTTGGTTAACACTGCTGTAGTCAAGTGAATTTGGCAACTGCCTGTTTTGCGATGAGACGCCACTGATAACAAGACTGCCATTACCGACACCGATACCAAGGGCGAATACCACCAGCATAAGAACGGCGACACCGCCGACCTTTACGCCACTGCTGATACGGTGCGATCGGATTTTTTGAACATACTGAGCAACCTGTTTTTGCACGGAAATCCCTCACTTTTCTGCTTATGTTCTGATTATACGTGATTCATCACATCACCCCAAGACAGAATACATGTACAAATCACAACCGTTACTGCATGCAAAGAGCCGCCTATTTCAGCGGCTCTTTTGGTAGGTCCCTATGTCTATCGGAAGTGGATAAACTGGAGGTTCATACTGGCGACGGCGCTCGCCGAGATAATTGCTTCACTATATGTTCCATCGAGCGAAGCGTTGTATTGGCTAATGTAGATGGAGCCGTCGCTGTATACGTGTTCGACATACATGGCATGGCCGTAAGGACCACTATTCTTAATAGCAACATCACCTTGGCGAGGGCTGGTGTCGACGGGTATGCCAGCAGCACGGGCGTTATCGTCCCATTGGTTAGCATTACCGTAGCCACCCCAGTATGGCATGTTGCGTCCGCTTTCGTAGACTTTCCATGCTGTGTAACTTACACATTCGCGGTTGTACATGCCCCAGTTGTCGACCAAACTATCCTGAGCGGCATTGCGCCATGCAGTTGGGTAGCTGTCGTTGCCATTGTTGCCAGCGATAATCTTGCTGCCATTGCCCGAGAACAAACGAGCGTTCTCTGCGGCCTGCTGGCGGCGAAGATCAGCGATCTTTGACTGGTTGTTCTTGGTCTCCTGGTTATAGCTAGCTTGCTGGCTCTCGTTGTATGCCAAGAGGCTGGCCTGCTCTGCACGGGCACTATCAAGCTTGGCTTGTTGAGCCTTTTGGGAATCAAGCAGTGCCTGGACTTCTTTCTTTTGTCCATTCAACTGATTCTGCAGATCGGCGATTTTCTTAAGCGTCGTTTGAACCTTATTGCGAACTGAGTTTCGATATTCTTCTTTATCAACAAATTCACTCAAATTCTTGCTGGAAGCAAGCATCTCGATAGTTGTCGGCTGGCCATCAACGTACATAACCTTGATATTTTCGCCAAGAATCTTCTTTTGCTTATCAAGCTCTACCTGGTTGGCGTCAATTTGAGATTGTAGATCGTTCTGACGAGCGACATTGCTATCAATCTGACCCTGTAGTGTTTGAATTTGAGATTGCAATTGGCTAATTGCATCCTGATAACTTGTTGCCTTGTTGCGTAAGTCAGCAACAACGTCATTGTTCTGCGCATTCTGAGCCTGCAGCGCCTTGATCTGCGCATCATAGTCAGTCGCCCATACCCGTGGGATTACTGAGTTCCCCACTACAAGCAGAGAGATAACTGCCAATGTTGGCAGGATTATAATTTTTCGTTTTGCCGCTGCGGCAACGTGTGTAATTTTAGCGTGTTTTTTCATTGTTTTTGTGTTGCTTACGCTTATACGTATAATACCCCATTTATTCATTATTTACAATGGCCCTCCTCGTATGTTGTTGTTATTTTAACTTTTGTCTGGGAGGAATATTTCGGTTTATTTCGTCTTGAATTTTAGATAGCGCCGCGTAGCTACGATGGAAGATGCGGCCCCAATTAGTATACCAACGCCCAGTTGGATGGTCAAAAGTACGAACAGGTGCGCATTGAAGTATGTAGCAGCATAGTTGATATCCAGCAGACCAAGTGAGCTTGCCTGCAACGCTGAGCTCGCTAACATAAACAATATTTTAATAAGCACGATTGACATGATTGCCGAGAAAATACCATAGATGATATTTTCCACGACAAACGGACCACGAATATACCACGTACTAGCACCCAACAAGCGCATAATCGTAAGCTCATCACGACGGTTAAATATTGTCATCTGAATGGTATTAAAGATGATAAGCACCGAGATAATAGTAAACATTAAGACAGCAAAGATGCCAACCTGACGCAAAATATTTGTGGCATGGGTAATTTTATCAATAGCAGCCTTGCGGTCACCCGAATATGACGGATCATCAGATTGCAGTTTTAGATTATCAGGTTTGCTGAGGTAATCCTTGATGTCCTGGATCTTATTAAGGTCACGTGGCTTAACCTGAATGGTGGCTGGCAATGGGTTGTCTGTCGAAGATACTGCAGAAAGGAGTGCTTCGTTGCCAGCATTCTGCTTTTTGTAATTTTCAAGTACTTGGTCTTTCGACAAATACGTCACGGCCTTAACATTCGGTAAGCCTTTAAGGTTCTCGACCAACTTCGTACGATCTTTAGCCGTGATATCATCCTTCAAATACACCGAGATATCAATTTTGTCGGTAATTTGGGCGATTGTGTTGGCAAATGTAGCGTTGGTAATAAGCGAGAACAAAACAATCGTCAGGGTTACCACCATTACAGCCATCGCTGCGATAGCCAACCAGGCGTTCCTTACAAAGTTAACCATTCCCGTCTTAATAATGCGGGACAATGTAATCATTTTTCTGTTCATATTTTATAACTCGCTGATGCTCTATCGCTCGCAATGTGACCATGCTCGATTGTCACAACACGTCGCTTCAGTTTGTTAACAATTTCCTGGTTATGTGTGGTTAGCAGCACAGTCGTACCATAGCGGTTAATCTTTTCAAGCACATTGATAACATCCCAAGCATGTTTGGGGTCAAGGTTACCGGTTGGCTCATCCGCAATAAGAATCTTTGGCTGCCGAACAATTGCACGAGCAATCGCAACACGCTGGCGCTCACCACCGGATAGTTCATAGGGCATGCGCTTTTCTTTGCCGCGCAAGTTCACAATATCAAGCACTTTTGGCACGGTGTGTCGGATTTCGTAGTTACCCATGCCGACAATTTCGAGCGCAAAGGCAACATTTTCAAAAACAGTACGGTTTGGCAGAAGCTTAAAGTCCTGGAACACCACACCAATTTTGCGGCGTAGCAATGGGATATCGCGATCACGTAGCTTATCATAGTCAATACCGCCAACGATGATCTTGCCGCTGGATGGCTTTTCTTCACGGGTCAGCAAACGCAGCAAGGTTGTTTTACCCGCACCACTCTGCCCTACTACAATCACAAATTCTTTCGGCTCAACATGCACACTGATGCGATCAAGAGCCGGTGTGGCATGCTTGCCGTACGTCTTCGTTACCCTGTCCAATAAAATCATTAGCACTATTATAGCAGACCCATAGCACAGCGCAGCAAGCTTTTCGAACGTTTAGCATACAAAAACACTGCATTTGGCAGCGGATCTTACGAAATAAGAAAAACAGCCCGCTTGGGGCTGCTCTTCTGTATAACAAATTATTTACCTAGTCGTCAGGTCGTATTCCCGACGCGTACGGTGATGTGCTCAGCTGGTGCTGAAATGTTTTTTACCTGAATCGCTACATGACCGAGGTCGTGTGCTTCGTAATCGAAGCCTGGATTTGGTAATGCCTTGCGTACATTGTTGGTTTGCATAATTTGTATTTTTGTTCCTGTTTATTTTTTAGTGAACAAATATATATTAGCATTAAATTGCTAAATCGTCAATAAGCTTGTGGTTATTACAGCGTTTATTTGCCGAGGTTATGCTCGAGATATGCGTGGATAAGATTGTCCAAATCGCCGTCTAACACGCCTTGGACATCGCTGGTCTCGTATCGTGACCGCAGGTCCTTAACTTGTTTGTACGGATGGAGCACGTAAGACCTAATCTGATTTCCCCACTCCGCAGACTGATTTGGGCCCTTAAGCTTTTCAAGATGATTTTGATGCTGTTCCATCTGCAACTGGATCAAACGTGATCGCAAGATAGTCAGAGCAGTTTCTTTATTCTGCAGCTGACTGCGCTCGTTTTGAATCGCAACCGTAATGCCCGTTGGAATGTGCGTAACACGGACCGCTGAGTCAGTGGTATTTACCGACTGGCCGCCATGGCCGCCGCTACGGTATACGTCAACACGGAGATCCTTGTCGTCTATCTCAAGCGCATCGGGGCGGTCTACCTTAGGTAAAATGTCTACCTTAGCAAAGCTTGTTTGTCGAAGATTGTCAGAGTTAAATGGGCTCAATCGAACAAGTCGGTGTACGCCGTGTTCACTTTTGAGGCGGCCATATGCAAATGGACCACCTATCTCAAGGGTCGCGCTCTTAATACCTGCTTCGTCACCACTTGATTCATCAACAACCGCAATATCAAAATGATGCGCTTCGGCCCAGCGAGTATACATGCGCAACAGCATCTGTGCCCAATCTTGTGCATCTGTGCCCCCTGCGCCGGCATACAAGTTAAGAATGACGTCATGATCATCGTAGGGACCAGAGAATTTTAATTCTTCTTTGAGATCAGCAAAGATGCCCACCGCCTCATCAAGCTGGCTAGCAAGCTCTTCTTGCATGGTGTCATCATCCAGTGATGCAAGTTCGACGACATCCGCCACCAGCGCGCGTAGCTCAAGCCATGGCAGAATGCGCTTCTCAAGCTTGGCCTGCTGCTTGGAAATTTCCTGAGCCTTGCCAGTATCTTTCCAGAAGTCCGGTGACTCCATTTGTTTTTTTAGGTCATCATTTTTCTGACGCAATTCATCAATATTGAGTCGATCGCACGCCGCATCGACCTCGGTCTGTACGTTCAGTACTTCTTGGGACAATTCTTCCATTAAGACCTAGTATAGCACCAAACTGCCGCACTAGTACTTCTCTACAAGACCCTTCTTGTTGGCGATGAGCCAGTCCGCAAATGAGGCGTCATTTGTACTCAGCTCAGAGTTACTGTCAAGCTCGACAAGCTTCTTCATCATATATGCGTTAGACTTTGACTTAAACCATGAAGCATCGTTTGGCTCGGCAAGCCCCTGCCAGTCATCCTTATTGGGCGTTAACGTGCCGGCAAATATCTCGGCGTCTTTTTCTTTGCCATTAAAGGCACCATAGCCAGAGGGTGCGTCAGGGCTTCTGAGCAAAAGCGTTTTGATTGCGTGCTCAGCGGCGATCTTGCCCCTCTCTAATTGGTTGGGGCGCTCATCGGTGAACTGTATGTCATCAAAATACTGGACCTCGCCCTGGAACGAATGGCCAAGCTCATGTAAAATCACCCACTCATCCGACTGGCTACCCGTTACCTCGTTGGCTATGTCGGTAGCTTTGGCGCCGAGTACTGATTCGGTCGAAACAACTACTGCATCCGCCGATCGTGCACCACCGTATTCAGAGGAATTATTGATAAGATACTGCTTGAACCCAGCCGTTTCCAGGAGTTTCTTTGGCAAGAAATCAAGCGCGCTGACAGTGCTTTGGGCAAGGCGCTTGGTATCTTTGACGGAGGTATTTTTAGCGTCGAAGCCGTCAATAGTTATGTCATTGGACGATATTTCTCCGGCACGTTTACTGGTTAAAAAGCCGACTTCCTTGCCATAGAAACCCATGAATCCCTGCAGTGCTTCGGCGACTTGCTCGTGAGTCTTAGCTTCATTGATAGCTTCGCGTGTTTTGAGTATCAAGGTTTTAGATGGTAACTCAGCTGCATTCTTTTGACGATAGGTTTCTGCCCGTTCTCGAATTGCATCCAGATTGCCGTCTTCCAAATCTTCCATTGTCCGCGACAGTTGCTCGGCGCGCTCAATTGATATTTGCTCCACGTTATGCATAACAACGCTACTTGCGTTAGTGTTATGTGTCAGGCTATCGAAAGTGTTTTTAGCTTCAACTGAAGTCGGAATTGCAACTGTTGTTGCTAGTGCTACTGCAGCCGCTTTTCGATAGAATCGTCCGCGTCGCTCTTTACGGCTGTACTTTCGGTCTACCTGTGGTTCTGAATCTTGCCCAACTGTAACAGAGATAGAATCAGGCGTGTCATTACGAATCGTAACGCCCTTGCCTTCTTCGGTAAGGGGCTCGAATAAAATACTGCCACCCTTCTCGCTTTTAACAATAGCTTCCTGTCTATCGGCATACAGTACGCGGTGATCTGCAACGTTTATAGCCGTGCCGTCTTCGCGACGAACAATCTGGCGTACTATAAGTCGAGGAATGCCATCTTCATGAGTACGGGCATCGGGAGAAAGCAAAAATGTCTTACCATCACTCTCAATCTCTGCAAGGACATCGAGTTCTTTCGTGCGGTCACCGCCTGCAATCGTCTGTTGCTGGAATGGGCGATCAGAGAAACCTTCTGGCAGAACAAGGGTGTCCGTAGGACGAAGCTCTTGTTGTACTGGCTCGTCCAGGAGATACTCGGCTTGAGGGTTGTGTTCGACTGTTTCCATTTTTGTTTGTTCTATTTATTTTAGATTACTCTAAACAAACATTAGCATTTTATTGCTAAAAAGTCAATAATGTACGCAGGCTTATACTATTTTTTCCAGAGTGGCAAAACTTGCTTTTGCAGTTCGTGTGCGAACGACTCATCGCAGTTGCTCAGCACACCCAGGCCCCAGATATCATCCTTGAAGAGATCGCGAGAGATATCGACTATGGCGTCTTTCGTTACCGCCTTGATACGCTGTGGCACTTGATAGTAGTCATCAATGCCTTCATCAAAGAAATACCGACCGCTGTAGCCACTCGCCGTGCCACCAACTGTTTGCGCACTGCGCTGGAAGCGGCCCAGACTATAGGCCTTGGCAGCTTCGATATCTTCTTTATCGATATCACCGACAAAGACCTTGTCAAGCTCTGTGGTCATAATTTCGAATAATGCTGGCGCGTTCTTAACTGAAACCTGCGCCCCAAACCACCAGTTACTACTATTCTTGGTTTGGCCAAAACCCGAGCTCATACCGTATACCAGGCCACGCTCGCGGGCCGTACCGAGCATCTTTGAGTACAACGTCTCAGTCAGCATCGTGTTTACAAGACCGAGTGCATCAGTCTCTGGATCACTCATTCGGCGATTCATAAAGCTGTCGAGGTAAAAATAGAGGTTTTTAACGGTCTTGTTATGAATGTAGATTGGCTCCGGGCGACGCAATGGCGATTCGTCGGGCAATGCGATACGCTCTGTTCCCTCTGGCAATTCGAATGCTTCAAGCGACGCAATTGCAGCATCACGACGTTTTGGTGTAAAGTTTCCGGCAATAACGAAGCGCAAATTGCGTGTGGTGTGCGTACGCTTGTAGTGGCGTCGAACATCGTCAAGCGTCACATTATCCATAAGCTTGAGCCGTTCTTGGTCTGTCTTGGCCATAAAGCCATAATGCTCACGAAGCGCAAGACTCAGATGACGGAAATGGTTGTTTGATCGGGCGGTTAGTTCTTCGCGGACATTTCCGAATTCGGCAGTAAATTCTTCTTGCAAAAAGAGCGGCTTGGCAATGGCCAACAGCATGAGGTCAAGAATACGGTCCCACTCAAAATCAGCACATTCGGCTTCATAAGTAATATCGTATACACCCGTAGATGCGTTGCTGTAGGCGCCATTTTTATCAATTTCTGCCTGGAACAATCGAGCCTTCGGATATTTTTTATTAGCGCCGAGCAAGATATGCTCCATAAGATGTGGGGCTTCCCACTTTTCGGGCTTTACCAGATACTCGCCGGCTCTGAAGTTGAGCTCATAGCTCATAACGCTGGCATTTGGCACATGAATCAGTAATCCTTTGGCGCCATTTTTGAGCGTCACTTCAGTAACCGTATGTTTCACGAAATATATCCTTTTTGATCGAGCAAGCTATTTGCGCTTGCGAGCTTTAGTTTTACGTTGACGTTCTGCCTTCTTTGCCTTCTTGCGAGCAGTTGTCGTGGTAGTCTTCTTTGAAGCTTCGGTCTTCTTGGCTGCAGAAAAGTCTGCAGCTTCGAATTCGTCATCAACATCCAGAATCTTATCAGCATTGCTGATTGACTGTCGTGCAGCACGAGTCAGCTCAGTCTCGGTTGGCTGGTCCAGACTATCCGGATCAACTGGCTGGGCATGGAAGAGTGTTCGAACAACTTCTTGGCGAAGGTTGGTCTGCATATCGTTAAAGATCAGCTGGCCCTGGCGGCGATACTCAACCAGCGGATCCCGCTGGCCAACTGCCATCCAGTGGATACCTTCACGCAAGTGATCCATGTTTTCAAGGTGTTGCATCCACAAGTTGTCGAGAATCTGCAGATATAGGTCACGCTCTACCTTACGCATAATTTCAGCAGTAAACGCTGTCTCGCGCCCCTGATACAACTCGGTTGCTGCTTCTTTCAGTACTGTACCAAATTTGTCAGCTGAGCTGTCGAACAAGCGATCAAGTGTTGCCTCGTCGAATGGGAATTGCTCTTTTACGATATCTTCGAACTGATCAGTCGTCAGCAATGGAGAGGTAGCCAGAGCTGTTACTTCTTCATCGATCAGCGCCTTGATGCGCTTGCTAATATCCTCTGAACGGAGAACTTCACGGCGCATTGCGTAGACTGCCTTACGGTGACGGTTCATAACGTCGTCATATTGGACCACATTCTTACGTTGGTCGAAGTGGAAGCCTTCGACTTTCTTTTGAGCGCCTTCGAGTGATCGTGAAATCAAACGATTTTCGATTGGCGTATCGTCATCAACTTTCAAACGAGACATCAGCTTGGCGATGCGGTCACCGCCAAAGATACGCATCAGATCATCCTCGGTGCTCACAAAGAATTGCGTAATACCAGGGTCACCTTGGCGACCTGAACGACCACGCAACTGGTTGTCAATACGGCGTGATTCGTGTCGTTCTGAGCCAAGCACAAACAAACCACCAAGTTTCTTTGTTTCTTCGGTCAATACAATGTCAGTACCACGACCGGCAATGTTGGTAGCCAAGGTTACAGCACCCGGCTCACCTGCTTTGGCAACGATCGCTGCTTCACGCTCGTTATTCTTGGCGTTCAACACCTGGTGTGGAATGCCGGCTTTATTAAGCAGATTGCCGAGAAGTTCGTTCTTTTCAATCGAAACAGTACCAATCAGGACCGGCTGGCCCTTTTCGTGAAGCATCTTAATTTCCTGGACGATTGCCTTGAACTTGGCAGTTTCGTCACGATAAATGCGGTCTGGACGATCGATACGTGCTTGTTTGCGATTTGACGGAACTTCAACGACGTCGAGCTTGTAAATTTGGTGGAATTCTTCGGCTTCAGTTTGGGCAGTACCGGTCATACCGCCAAGCTTTTCATACAAACGGAAGTAGTTCTGGAATGAAATTGTCGCCAATGTCATAGATTCTTGCTGCACTTCCACGCCTTCTTTGGCCTCAATAGCCTGGTGAAGACCTTCGTTGTAGCGGCGGCCTTTTAGCAAACGACCGGTAAACTCATCGACGATGACGATCTCGCCATCGTTAGTTACCACGTAATCTTTGTCGCGCTTGAAGAGCGCATGTGCGCGCAGAGCTTGCTCGAGGTGGTAAATAGTTCGGATGTTCTCTGTTGCATAGAGATTCTTAACACCCAGTACTTTCTCGACTTTTTCGACGCCCTCATCGGTCAAGATGACTGTCTTGCGCTTTTCGTCTGTCTCGAAGTGTTCTTCTTTTTTGAGCTGACGGGTGACTTTCGCAAACTGTGCATAAGCGCTACCGGTTGTTACCGATGGTGCAGAAATAATAAGTGGTGTACGTGCTTCGTCAATCAGGATTGAGTCAACCTCGTCGACAATCGCAAAATGCAGGTCGCGCTGACGAAGCTGGTCGGTCTCGCGCACCATGTTGTCACGCAGATAGTCAAAGCCAAATTCGTTGTTGGTACCATACGTAATGTCGGCAGCATATGCCTCTTGTCGTGTACACGGCTTGAGACGCTTCATGCGCTCGTCTTCGTGATCTTCGTTGGTGTAATTGGGGTCAAAAATGTAGGAGTGATCAGCGATGATCACCGCCGTAGAAAGGCCCATAAAGTGGTACACCTGTCCCATCCAGCCAGCGTCGCGCTGCGCTAGGTAGTCGTTTACTGTCACAACATGCACACCTTTTTCGGTCAATGCATTCAAGTATACTGGCGCCGTTGCCACCAGTGTCTTACCTTCACCGGTGCGCATTTCTGCGACATTACCTTCGTGCAGTACCATGCCACCAACAAGCTGCACATCAAAGTGGCGCTGACCAAGTGTACGGGTAGCCGCCTCGCGTACTACTGCAAAAGCATCCGGCAAGATTTTATCCAGTGATTCTTTTTTAAGGCGCTTTTTAAGCTTTGCAGTCTGCTCTTGCAGTTGCTCGTCAGACATCTTTTTGTACGTATCACCCATGCCGTTAATAACACGAACGGTCTTGCGCAAGCGCTTAACTGTACGGATCTGTGGGTCACCCAGTATCTTCTTTAGAACAGTATTCATAATATACTCTTACATTCTCCCTATGTATTTCAGGTCATTCCTAACCATTGTAACCTGTTACCCTCCGTAAGGCGAGCAATTTTTCATATATATTAAGGGTAACGCCAGCGAGGCGCCTTTGCAACGCTCTTCATACGAAAACTTGCCACATACTAAAGTGGCCATTATTGTAAAGTTATGAGCGAGATTGCCGAACCGCCCGTATCCAAGACCGAACAAGTTGACGCCCTCCTCGCCGCAACAACAGATGTTCTGCAAGTATCGAGAACATTTAGCGATACCTGGAAAACATATGCGTTATCAAGCAGCATACCGGCCTTTTTAAAGCCGTTCCTGGGCTTGCACGGTTTACACACCACCGATACGATCGAAGTCGCAAAAAGACAGCACGACCAGCATGGAGCCACCCCTGCCCATATCGCCAATATCATGTTTGAGACAATGAACATTGAGCCACCCACTCGGTCATTTCAGGAGACCTACCGGAGCCAGGTGGTTATCTTTGCGCTCTTCCGAACCGCTCATGAGGGCTGGGTGGAGCGCCTGCAGACACCAAATCGCATCGGCTCGCTACTCTTGCGCGAAACCCCGATGTTTGGTGACAGCGCTTTAAATCCTGCTGACAGAATACTTGAGCAGTACCGCATGATGCAGCGGCTACCAGAGCATGAAGAAGTAGAGTTTCTAAGCCGCCTTGGGGCAGAGCCTATTGGATTTGAGGATTTTGATAATCTTCAACGAGTAGTCCTGGGCCTTAGGCCTGGGCAGGGCGGTGCTTGAGGCGGGTCAAGAGTCGCCGATGAAGTCGTGGATTAGCGTGTAATTCCTTGTATCGCTTAAGCTGATGGTGTAACTTTGTCTCAACAATATCAACAGCAGCAAACGTATTAACTGTTGATTCGCTCACCGTAATCTGTTCGTGCGGCAGTCGTATAATGACCTCGCAGGTGCATTTTTTCTTGCCTTTGGTGGTTGCTTCTTTGAGCTTTACCTCGACATGCACGCTTTCCTGGCTACCCTTTGGGATAAACCGGTCAAGTCGACCAATCTTCTTGGTGACATATTTTTGCAAATCTTCGCCCACTTGCATGTGAACGCCGGTGATCTCGAGCTGCTGTATCATACAACCCCCTTTTGTTATTAGATTTCCGTTCGCCCGCCCATGTATGGACGCAACGCTTCCGGAACAATAATATGTCCCTCGGCCGTCTGATAATTCTCAACAATCGCAGCCAGTATGCGGCCGAGCGCAAAGGCTGTAGCATCATTGGTATGAACAAGTTCAATCTTGCCGTCGATGCGGCGAACACGGATCTTCAAGTCTCGCGCCTGGTAGTCGGTCATGTAGTCGGCGGTGTGAGTTTCACGATATTTCTGCTGGCCCGGGAACCAAACTTCCACGTCAAAGCCACTGGCATTTGGCTTGCCGATATCGGCCGTGCACTTTTGCAATACCTGATATGGTAAACCAAGTTGCTGCACCAGATATTCTTGCAATGCGCACTGGAGTTTGTGTTCGTCGAGGGCTGTTTCGGGTGTGGTAAATGATTCCATCTCGAGCTTATCAAACTGGTGCAATCGAATAATGCCTTCTGTGTCCTTGCCATAGGTACCAGCTTCGCGGCGGAAACTGCTACTGTATCCGATGTAGCGGATTGGGAACATGTCTTCAGGCAAGACTTCATTCCAGTACATGGTGCACAATGTGTGTTCGGCGCTGGCGTTTAGCCACAGATCATCTTGCTCGATCTTGTAGGTCACTTCCTCGGCATTAAGGCGCGCTGACGCAACGTATGGCTCGGTCCGCAACATTGCCGGTGGCAAAATAGGCGTAAATGGCTTGGCAGATGTGTTCAGACCATTTTCATCAATGAGCTTTTGTAATACATTGGCATCGCCAAGTGTGGTCATAACAAACTGCATGACTGCTAGCTGCAGCAACACAAGGTCGCCCTTTAGATAGGCAAAACGGCTGCCGGCAATTTTGGCGGCACGTTCTTTGTCGAGCATGTCGCGAGGCTCCAGGATTTCCCAGTGATTCTTGGCATCAAAATCAAAGGTTGGCTTGTCGCCCACAACTTTAGCCACCACATTTTCGTCTTCGGTGACACCTACAGGTACGCCCTCAAGCGGCATGTTTGGTATGGCGTGCAGCAGTGCACCATATTGCTCTTCAACAGGGCTCAGTTCATCCTCAAGCTCTGCTACTTTTTCTTTTAGCAAGCGCCCCTGTTCAATTTGTTCAGGAGTTGGTTTGGTTTTCTTGAGGCTTGTTGCTAGCTCATTGCGTTGTGCACGAATTTGTTCAATTTCAGTAATCAGCTCGCGCTTTTGCACATCAAGCTGCAGCAATCGATCGACATCAACAGGATAGCCCTTCTGTTGTGCTTTCTGGACAACTGCTTCCCTGTTATCTCGGATAAATTGAATGTCTAACATCTCGTTTTACGTTCCTTATTTGTAAATGAAAGTTCAATAATGTGAATAAAGATAAAAGTCGACTACCGTCGACTCGATTGAAGGCTGGAACAGGAACTGGTCAATAGTGCTTTCATTACTTTCAGTATAGCACAAAGAGGCAACCGGGATAAGTGTCGAGGGTTTTTTCGCACCTGTGTTATATGAGGTAGAACGTAGTAAAACTTGCATACATCCTTGAGACCGAAAAAATAAGTTGCTACTATTGGCGAATTAGACCGGGGAGCTGCACAGCTACATACGTGATGATCGACAGTATTTTTTCGGAGATTGGTCATGGGGCGCAATTTAGAGCATACGACATGCAAAATGGTCGTGTGCTAAAAATCCCACTCACCGAAGCTGAAACTTTTCAGATCGCTAAAGAGCGGCGCAACATCATCCATGGCACCGAAGAGCAGGTCGCCAGTCTCGAGGTCCGTGTTCAAACTTTCATGAACAGCAAGGCACGTATGCCGGCCATGATCAATCATGGTTTCGACGATCCCCAACCCTTCCTGCGCCTCCTTGGCGACCCCAAATTGGTCGCAGTCGATAATATTCTGCCAGAGGATACTCCTGAAAAACGATGGGGCGCCGCTCGTTTTGTGTACAGTCAGGAAAAGGTTGAGGTTATTCGTGGGCTGCTGCACTACCTTAAAGATCAGCCATCCATATCAGCTATTGAACGAAGAAAATTCAAACGACTGGTCGAGGATTACATCACCCAAATGTACAGCCTTTGGGAATATGGGTACGCCGATTACATCTTTAAGCTCGGTGACATGGGCATTCGTGAGGATGGCTCACTTGTCTGCATTGATCTTGGCGAATTCACCAGCGACCGTCAGTTTGTCGAACGAGCCCTTGTTGAAAAATGGTGGCTGGACAACGTCAACCCGTTAAAAAATGACTTCCCAAAAATGCATTCAAGCCTTGAGCCTGAGTACGTAGCGCTCCTTGAATCAGCCTTAACGCCAAAGGCGCTCAATGAGCACTGGCGAAAGAAGCATCAATGTTCCGCATGTATTCCGGAGGCAGATACCATTACCGCCTTTATCACAACCAAAGTCATGGAAATAGATTACATCGATCGGTTGTAACGAGTAAATATTATGGCATCGTCAGAGACTACCCAACCTCTTATAGGAACCTTCTACCGTTACCACTTTGTGGGTAATGGTGCCCAATTCCGAGTATATGCGGTCCACTCTGTTAGCGACAAGCCAACCGGCAGGGTCATTAAAGTTCCCCTCGACTTTAATGAGACTAAGTATGTAATTACTCCCCCGCTCTCTCGTATTGCGCAATACGACACTGCCGAAGAATTTAATACACTTGCCGACGCGCGTGCTCGCGAAGTCATGCAATTCAAACACACGCTCCCTCGTTTGCTTGAAGGTGTTTACGGCAGAGACACTCGTTTTATGGCCGACCTAGGGCACCTAAAGATGCTGCAGGCACCTATTCCAACGCAAGCAATACCGGGCGCATACTTTTTGCCGCTCTTTTATACACAGGACCAGGTAACGACTATCGGCGGGTACCTGGAGCATTTTCGTTTTGCCGAAAAGACACTAACGAATGAAGTTACCGCTAAAGATATTGCCATTATTGAAAAACTTATTCGAAAAATCATTGACCTCCACTATGCCATCTGGGAGTACGGCTTCTTTGAATTCGTATTTAAGCCCGAAAACATGGGTATCTATCAAAATAGAAACGACATCGATATCATCTGGATGGACCTCGCAGAGCACATCACCGACAAAGAACAAGCCGAAAAAATTCTTTTGGAAAAGCGTTGGCACCACCCGATAATGCCACAAAAGATAGACTATATATACCTGCCTACTATTCTGCAGGAACATTACATCAAGGCCTGCGACGAGGCCTTCACGCTGACAGAGTTCCGCAAACGCTGGCGGCGAAAATGTGCCCTGCTGGAAGCCAAGCATCGCAGAAAGCTTCACGCTCAGGCACTCTTGATGCGAGATGAACGTAAAATTGTCGCTAATTGGATCGCCCAACAGAACCTTCACAACACTATCTACCAGGGGCTCAAACCTGAGCAAATTGACTCCATGAATATTCCGCAAAGTGACCTGGTACTGCTCTACAACGACAGACGCTCGATTCTCACCGCCCAACAGTCAGACATACTTGAACCTGTTGAGCGCAATTTGGCCATGACATCCGAGCAAAAAGTTGCCTACGAACAATTACTTTTTAAGCACATCACATAGGAGATTATGCATGCAACCATTCCACCTCAAGGACAAGCCGCACGAATACGTTCCCTTTCCAGAAATTGGTAGCGGCGGCCAGTTTCATGTCTATGATCTCCATAACAGTCGTGTCCTAAAGCTACCTTTAACGGAGGCCGAGACATTACTGGTAGTTAAGCAACGCCGCAACACTGACGGAAATGGCAAAGACACTAGCGAAGAGCATACACAGGCGCGTATGCTGACGTTTATAAACGGTAAAGCACGTATTGCAGCCATGGTTCGGCACAGTTTTTTGCAGCCAGAGCTTTTTCTGGGGCTTCTGGGAAATCCAACACTTATTTCAATGGATCACCTACTACCAGAGGATACTCCTGAAAAACGATGGGGCGCAGGTCGGGTTGCCTATACACAGGATCGCCTCGACATGACCGCCGACGTACTGCAGCATCTCAACAGCATCTCACGGCTTGGCAGTGGCGATATTCGGCAACTTCAGACCATGATCGACACCTATGTAGAGCGCATACACAGTCTCTGGGAATTTGGGTATTCTGACTATGTTTTCAAGCTTGGCGATACCGGCTTTGACGAGCGCGGCCGTCTTATTTTTGCCGACCTCGGAGAATTCAGCAGTGATTTGGGATTCATGAAGAATGCGGTTTCTCAAAAGCGCTGGCTCAACAATATCAACCCTATCAAGGCTGACTTCCCCCAGGTACCTCGTCAGGTCCAAGAGTATTTTGCGAATACGCTCAACCACAGCCTCACGCCAGATGAGCTCGAAAAGCGTTGGCGCACAAAGCACGTTTGTAGTGATTGTCGAGCCCAAGATGACGTATTGACCGCTTTTATAAAAGCCAAAGTAGCCGAGATTGATTTTGTAGACCGATGGTAGAAAACTCTTTTTACTGGCGAGAGCTCCCAGAGACACCTTCGCGAGGTGCCTTTCCTGCCGTACCTGATATTGTAGGGTCATACTATCGCTATACTTTCATCGACCACGGTGCGCAATTCCGCATCTATAAAGTATCCGCACTCGATGGCACACCAACAGGTCGCGTCTTAAAGGTCCCGCTCGACTACGATGAAACGCTTGCCGCACTAGGACCCCACCTTCAACGCCTTGGCCATAGCGAGCAGGAGATTACAAAACGTGTTCACAGTCTCATGATTCATAAACAGGAGTTGCCCGGGCTTATGGAGGGCATCCAGGCAACCGACAAGCGACTTATGCGTGCCCTTGGCGGCCTGCAAATCGTACCACTTCTGGCAACAGTACCAAAAGATATGCCTGACTACTTTATGCCGCTGTATTTCTCGCAGGACTACGTGACACCTATGTCTATTTTTCTGCACCAGTTCCGCCTGGCGTACCTGCCGCCCCGACGCATTAAGTCGTACGATATCCGCACTATAAAGCGATTGCTTCGCAAACTCGTAAATCTTCACTACACGTTATGGGAATATGGCATCTTTGAAATGAGTCTCAAGATTGAAAATATGGGCGTGCAAAAACACCGGGGGAAAATTGAGCTTATTTTATTGGACGCCGGCGAATACACGACAGACCTTGAAGAGGCAGTCGCAATTCTAGCCAAACAGCGATGGCGTCACTCGCTAAATACACAAAAGACCGACCATCTATTCCTGCCGACTGTCCTTCATAAAATGTATATTGAAATACTGAGCGAGGCCTTTACCGAAGCAGCTCTGCGGCAGCACTGGCGAAAGCGCAGTAAACGAATCGAACGGAAGGTTGCACTCAAGCTCCACATCAAGCAGCTCACTTCTATCAATAGTGAGGCGAGTGTCATGGCCTGGGTTAAGCGCCAGACACTACAGACTAATCTCAATCGAGATATCCCACTGAGTCGCATTGATACGCTTGCCATCCCTCATAATGAGCTGACACTGTTGCTGATGGATAAGCGTATCAATAGCACACCAGAAACGACAATTAACGCACTCGAACGTGCCGAACGCCACGCTTTTAAAGACCACGTTAACTATGATCTTACTGTGACCGCCTTTCGGCACATCCTTTCACAGAAAATGCCGTAGAGAAAGGCTACTTCCTTGCCTGCAAAGCTTTGAGAGTTAGGCGTGTTCGTTCACGTGCATAGGCACAAAAATTGCATTCACCACCCATAATACTGTCACCCATAGGCGGCATTTCATCGCTATCCATACACGCTTTCATCTTAAGCAACGTGGGCTCGACCCAACTGTCATCGCCGGTATACGGAATAAGTTTGGTCTTAAATTCCAATCGGTCATTAAAACCATCGAGGTCAAAACGACCATTCGTATACACAAAGTATCCAGTGGGGTTTACGGTAAATCCGTTTTGGCGCAATAACCACTGATACGTCTCCATTTGGCGCTTGTAACTAACCTGCCAGCCGGCACTGATACTAACTTCTTTATCTTTAGCAGTTGCCTTGTAGTCAACAACGATAACCTGGCCATCTTCGGTCACCCACAGATCATCAACAGCACCAAATACATGCAAATTAGTTGGCACATGCACATGCACAACGCCAACAAAGTTTTCACGCCACTCATCCATTTTGTCGTGCACAAATGGCACAGCGGCCACGCCATTTTCGATCATGATCGGGTGTGGTTCGCCCTTTACACGGTACCCATCAAACTCCTTTTTGAAGAGTTCGTCAATTGCCTTATTAATATTGAAGGGTGGGCCATCCGGGCGTTTAATTTTCAGTCGCGTATCCAACCAAAAACAACGCTGGCACTGCATAAAGAGCTCGATTTTGCTTCGGCTGACTTTAAATGGTGCCTTTTGCCCAGGCCGATATGGCTGTGAGCGTTCTCTCCAATAGTTGTTCCCTGCCATTGCCCTTTAGTATACCGCGAAGTAACCCATACACCTACGAAGTTGTGGTTTCTACGTAATCTTGGGGGTGTCCGGTTTCGAACGGCGAAGCTCATATAATGCAGTCTTTTCATAACAAACATCTATTGCCCCGCCAGTGCCAAAAAGACCCAAACTTTTCGTGGCCGCTAATTGCCTCTTATTTATACTGATCAGTGCCAAGAACTCTGGGTACTGCTGTATGATCTTTGTGTGCGATACCCAACCCGCAGGCATTCGTCGCTCAATATGCGGCACAATATGCAGCACAATACCGAGCGCGACCAATCGCACTTGCTGTACATCGGCGACTGTCCGAAAAATCTGCCCCTGACTATATCGTTCGCCATTTTCAACGACCATTTTGAGTGCCGTATCGGTCAATCCCACAGCCTCCGCAGCCTCAGTGACAGTAAGCCACACGTGACGAGGTACGACCTTTAGGTGCGCTTGCGTCAGCTGGGCATAGATATGGTGCTGCGGATTCTTATCGCCCTGAGCTGGCAGCTGAGCATAGTCAAACACGAATGAGCCCTTGGTCGGCGGGTAAACAGCCTCGAACAAAGAGACGGCTTGCCACGTTACACAGGGTATTTTTTGTTGTCCCTCGCGAACTTCAATGTCAACGGATTCAATGCCCATTCGTTGCATATAACGCCAGAGCGATGTTTTTGGAATATTTTTATGGCGAGGTATAAGTACCGCTCGAGGCACAAGATGAGTCGGGAATGGCCGCAATCGTAGTCGCTCGATAATGGGCCGTGCGGCCTCTTTCTCCAGGTATTTCCCTTTATTACTCGTCTTCTGTGCCCCCTTTTTATAGAGCGATACGAGTTGTGCACGCTCCGCAGCTGTTAATCCCGTTGATACAGCGCTCAATTCGACACCCGCCTCTTCGGCGATATCTCCCAAAGATAAATATCCCTCGGTAGTGCTAAGACGACCATACGCCTCACGGATAGCTGCTGCTTCTCTCGCGGTAACGTGCTGGGTGATGCCCTTCATGCCATGCGCCTCATGACGGCGTTTTTCAATAAAGACGATACCGTTCTTATCGGCGTACGTCTTGGGAAATGTTTCGTTTAGCTCTGCTGCGAGCACTGCCACCGGCACGTCTTCAAGCTCGGCAAAGGGGATTTGTTCGACGAGTTCGAGAATTCTATTGAGGCTAGCGCCATCATACAAATGTACTTCTTGAGAAATTTTTCTTCGGAGGCCTTTTTTATGCGCGATATCGTTATCTTTGATCAGTCGCTGCAAATATGTCCGCGAAAGGCCAGTAAGTTCGTGTAACTCCCTGAGTGTCATCGCCCCTTCTTCGGCAATGCGAAGTGGCGGATGCTCATCAAGATACGCTATTGCGTTTGGCGAATACCATCGCTGCGTTATCTTTTCGCTTCCCTGGCGAATCCAAACATCTACCGAGTCCACATTTCCAGCGTCCAGCGTCTTCTTGAGGTACTGCACATGGCTCCCATAGAGCATGGCCAGATCCTCTACGCTCAGAAAATCTTCAGGCGGTTCTTCGGACATCTCTATCTCTTCGGAAGCAACCAGAATTGAGCGAACTGCCGTCGGAGGCGCTAGAGCATGTCTCACTTCCGGTGGGACCAGTATTGCAAGGTCATCTACAGTAGGCCGCCTTCTCATACCCTGCTGTCCCACATCGGCTGGCCGTGGGGAACCACCCACTAGGAGTCCCTGCTGTATGTCATCGATGCCAAATATCTCCCAGAGTGAGACCTGCTTGTGGCGCCCCTTGAGGTCTTTCGGTATGAGCTCCGCCAGATAGGTCTCCTGGTCGTCTCGTCGCAAACCTCGCCCCGCTTTCTGCACCAGATCTGTAGTTGAGTGGTGTGGGCCAACGGCAATAATCCCATTAGCACGCGCATTCAAGCCCTGCTTGAGCTTTTGTGTTGTCGTCAGTACCTGCAAATCACCGCGCTTAAAGGCGGCAAGGTTCTGCTCTGATTTGTTGCCGGGGTACAAGCCAATTGCGCCAGCCTTTTGCTCACCAAGTGCAGCATTTATCATCATGGCGATTTTGCGGGCCTGCAAAGAATGTTGACCTTTTTGTGCAAAAATAATAATCCGGCGCCCCTCCTGAGCCCACTGTACCGCAAGTCTGGCGGCGATATCCTCTGCATCCGATCGGTCCTCGTAGCGATAACTGAATAATCGTGATCGGTTCAAAATGCCTTGCTCAACATAGTCACGGATTGAGCCAGCCTCTACATGAGGAAACCATTTGCGAATATCGCGGTCTATGGAATATGCTGGTGTCGCTGTCGCCCCCACTACTCCTGAGCAAATTTTTGATACCGCCTGGAAAGTCTTAGGGCCTAGTGCAAAATGGACTTCATCCAGAAATGTAACACCAAAATCTCCGGGTTTAATCTTACCCTGCTCCACTGCATCTTGTAGCGACCGATACGTTATAACCGTGATGGCGCCTATCTGCTTATTACGCGCCCAATAGGTATGTACTGGCGTGTCCCAGCCAATAATTTCACGAAAAATATTATCTTTGTCATCTGATGCATATTGATCAACCAACTCCACCGATGGCACAACAACTAAAGCTCCCAATGTCTGTCTGTCGCCTGCAAATAATCGTTCAGTACATCGGGCACTCTTGATGATGTGTGCCCCAACAGCCGTCTTGCCTGTGCCCGGTGGCGCCACTACAATTGTGCCCGTTCGCAATACGTCGTTCAGCGGCTGCTCTAATGAGCCCTGACGTGGCAGCCGCAATCGCTGCAAGCTTGTTAAGGTATGTTGTATAAGGTCCTGCTGCACGGTCGCGCGTGCTTGCAGGGATTGATCACTGTGCTGTTCAAGTTCGAGTAGGTCTACTGCCGCTGAAAGATGATTTGCCATAGAGACATAGCGGCCCACCCTGTCCCAGTCCCCTCCAAGCTCGTCATGGACAGCCGCTACCTCATGCTCATCGGCTATTCGGTGGAGAATTTGTATGTCGTTAGACACTCGTAATGTCTGCGCATTATATGCCAAATTACGATGTCGTGCGAGAGCCTTAAGAGCTACCTGGTAGGCGTACAAACGAACATCAACAAGCATCTCTTCGGCGCCATATTGTGTAGGGAGAATAGTATCCGCAGAAATAGAAGCACCAATAATCGGCTCAACAGCGGCAGCATATGGCAAGTCAATGATACTCGTCTCGGACACAGTTCCCCCATCGATATGTTACTTATAGTATACCGATGTATGCGTCTGGCGCTACTGGTGAATGCTCTTATTTACGTTTCAAAATTGCCAACGTCTCGATATGTGGCGTGTGTGGAAAGAAATTATAACCTTCGAAGAATGCGACTTCGTATGCCTCTTTTAGAAGTGCCAAGTCACGTGCCTGAGTCGCCGGGTTGCAGCTAAGATAGATAACCTTTTGCGGGCCGGTCTCTAGGGTCTTCTTGATAACTTTATCGTGAAGACCAGCTCGAGGCGGATCAAAGATAACCGTCTTCTCGGGGACTATGTATTCAAGTACTTTTTCGGTAGGAGCCTCAACAACTTCAGCATCAACACCATCAGTCTCAGCATTCACACGAGCCATAGCCGCCGTCGCCGCATCAGCCTCTACCAGCTGCACATGTTTGTCGGCCACGCTCAAACCAATACTACCCACGCCAGCATACATATCAACTAAGTCATCGGCTTGACCATGTGCTTTGATCTGTTCGAGTGCTTTCTCAAAAATAGGAATGTTTACCTGAAAGAAAGAATCAACGTCATAGGTAAATGATCGGCCTAGCAGTTCATCTGTCAAGGTTGGATCTCCAAGTTCCTGCAAGAGTTTGGTTGGCACACTTGCGGGACTCTTTCGGTTAGAGTGATAGACGCGCAAACCCTTTAGCTCTTTTGGCAACTCAAGTGGCGTGAACTTCTCCAGTTTTGTATACAAAGCTGCTACCACATCACCATTTTGCGAACATCGAACAATTATTGTCTTCAGATCACCAGCGCGGGGGGTGTGTTTTTGCAATTCAGCCAGAAGCCCACGTGCTCCGGCATCGAGAGCCGGCAGGGCTAATTCGCTCCCCTCCACGATGGTCTTTTGGTGGGAACCCCTGTTATGCAGCGCCAAATGGAGACCGTCATCATCTCCCCAGAAGCTGTACTCCATTTTGTTACGATAGTGCCAATCATCGCCAGCAGCATGTAATGCAAACTCCGGAATTGGCACATGAGCCTGCACAAAAAGCTCTTCAACTATTCGTTTTTTGTAGTCGTTCTCGACAGCAACGTTCAGAATCTGCCACGGGCTCGTCGCTAAATAGTTGGACTCTCGTGGCTCAATACGCTCCGGTGATTTTTCTATGATCGTTTCAGCAATAGCCTCAGCGTACGATTTCTTGTTTTTAATAATGCGGACTTCCACTTTCTCACCTGGGAGTGCGCCCCACACGAAAACCTTGCGACCGTCTGACATTGTTGCCAGACCTTGGCCACCGTGAACGAGCTTTTCAATAACAACTTCTTGCATGTATCTATACTTCCTTTACTTCCGCCAGTAACTCTTTGGGGTTCATAATAATAGCGTCCGGTTTGTGGGCCTTTAGAAGAGCTGGATCGTTATAGCCCCATCCCACAGCAACCATGTGTACCCCCGCTTTTTTTGCCCCATCTACATCACGAGATTCGTCGCCAATATACACACACTCATCTGGTTGTAAATTACTCTGTCGTAAGACCTTACGAATTGCAGCCGCCTTGTTCAAAAGGCCAATGCCTCCATAGACATGCGTAAAATATGAGCTCAAGTGGTGTTCATCCAAAAATACCTGGACGTTCTGAGCACTATTTGAGCTCATAACATATAGCTCATACCCTTCATCGTGTAATTGCTTCAGGACTTCAGGCATACCCTCGAACGGGTGCACAGCCTGGATGCGCTCAGTCATCATTCGGCGGCCCTTAACTAGCAAGCGTGGTATATGCAACGGTTGTACGTGCAGCTCTTTTGCAACCTGCATCATTGGCAAATGTCGAAGATGGCTGATAACTTCTGGGTCTTCAATGCGGGGGACGTTGGTGAGTTCATAAAAAATATCAACGACAACGCCAAAACTGTCGGCTAGTGTGCCATCAAAATCAAATAATAGCGTTCGCATAGTCTACGGACGAAGCGCTCCCGCAAACACCTGCCAGGCAACAGCAGACACCGTAATGAGTGCCACAAGTGCATAGCTGAGCTCTGCGTAGTACGCATTAGCCCACTTGCCTTTTTTGTTTACTGCAGCGTACGTCACTGCGGCCTGTGCCGCAAAACCGATAACTGCCGTGGCATATACGCCATACATAAATGACGCTACGTGTGTGCCATATATCGCAGCACTTACTGCGGTAAATAGAATCGCCAGCCACACAACAACCGAAGCACCCATAGAAATAGCATACGATTGCCGTACGGCCGTTTTTTGGCCTGCAGCAAGATATGCGAAGATGCTCTGGCCAATACTAAGCGCGCTAATCATACAGAGCGCCGCCACATCAGATATACCTGTTAGCAAGCTCACGATTACCAACAAAAAGAGGCTGCTGGCACCAAACGTCAACCAGTGAAGTCGGTTCGTGCCTTCGGCAAGCTCTGCTTCGTAACGGCTCCGGCATACGCCTGCAAGCAGCGCGTGGGCAATTGCCGCCACAAAAAACATACCTACGACGAGTGCCACGATGTTTGCATCAAATAGACGCTGGGTAGCATGCACCATGCCGTTATCTGGCAATGTACTCTTTGTTAAATAGGTGCTAAATACTGGTAGCGATTTTGAGCCGCTCACAACAATGAGCGCTATACCCTGAATCGCATAGATAATTGCCAGCCACTTATTCCATACGAAGAGATCCACCTTCGCATGACGCACCGCTGCGCGCTTTACTACCTCTTTTTCGGGTGTCTTAGTAAGTGCTGTTTCGGTTACAGGAGCAGCTGTTTTCGCCGGCGTCTTTTTTGCCTTCGAAACCGCTCGTTTCTTTTTCGTTGTTGCCATATCTAAAACTATACACGCTTACTCGAGACAGTACCACTTTTCTCACTATTTTGGCACAGTCCGCACGGGGTGCTCGGCAACATAGTTGTTAGCCGCAAGCCAACCCTCAACCGTGCCGCCGTCCAGATAAACACCGTGTGCCGGCAGAACCTGCAGGTTGTTGCCGTCGGCAACGAAGTCATTGATCGTATCGGTAATACGGTACTCGTGTGCCTGCTCCACCTGCATAGTCTTATCGAGATAGTCAAAGAAAGACGCCGTAAATAAGTATTTGCTAATGTTGATCAGATTGCTCTGAGCTTCTTCAATCGAAGGCTGCTCCTGAATAGCCGCAAAATAGTCCTGGCCATTCTCGTGGCGCTGCACGATCACCCCATAGTTGCTCACAGTATCCCTGGGAACTTCAGCGGCTAGAATGACAGAATCACCCTGAGCTGAACGTGCACAATCAATAAGCCGGGCTACCTCAGAACTGTCGTCGTCGTTATAGATAAAATCATCACCGCTGACCACCAAAACATGTTCGTCAGGCTCGATGTACTGACGGCAGAGCCACACAGGCACAGCCGTGCCGTAGCGACTATCACCGGCTGTGTCCTGCTCTACAAAGTGAAAGCTGACATGCTCCGGTGGTGCTATTGCAGCGAGCAACGCCGTCTTATTGTGTGTCGCTAGATAACTCTCGAGCTGAACATTCGTGCCGTAATAGTCACGAACCTGTGTTGAACCCTTACAAACAACAAAATATATGTCAGTAATGCCCGCTTTGATACAATCTGCAACAATGTAATCGATAATGGGGCGATTTAGCACCGGTAACAAGCTTTTTTCGACTACTTTTGTGATTGGCAAGCGTCGGGTTCCATAACCCGCCAACGGAATGATAGCCTTGGTACAGTTCATTATAGACATCCTTAACGTACCCATCGTAGCATACGGCGAGAGCTAAACGGGCGCGTATGCAACGTGGCACATACCGCGGCCGGTTCGCTCGGTATACTTCTGATGGTACGGCTCTGCAACATAAAATAGCTGCGCCGGAGTAATGTCTGTCACGATTGGTTTATGGAACGCTTTGGCCAGCTCATTGCGCACTTTTTCGGCCGTTTTCTTTTGCTGTTCGTCAAAGTAAAATAGCGCTGATCGGTATTGGTCGCCAATGTCAGGACCCTGACGATTTAATTGTGTCGGGTCATGCATGCGGAAAAACTGGCGCACCAGTGTCTCGTATGTAACCGTCTGTGGATCATATTCAATAAGCGTCGCTTCGGCATGGCCGGTTCTATGAGAACAAACATCCTCATAGGTTGGATTTAGTGTATGCCCGCCCGTGTAGCCCACCGTAGTTTGCACTACACCAGGTACTTGGTCAAAGTAGAATTGCACACCCCAGAAACAGCCGGCCGCAAATAGAGCTTTCTGCATATTTCTAGTATATCACTGGTCAGTCGCTAAAGGTAAAAGAAGCGAGTATGGTGTGGAGTGTGATGAATAAAAAGAAGGGAGTCCGGACAGTGGCCGTCGAGCTGCTTCCCCAATGGGCTCGACAAACCACTGTCCGGACATGTGTTCGCCACCACTGGCAATGATGACGAGAGGAGAAATATACACAGGGTTTTCGGGACTAGCCCCTGGTATATCTGCCTAACGCAGAACATACTGGCCGATTGGCCTCCCCACCAGGTATGTTTTCTCCTCGTGCGCGCGCACCTCGATCAATCCCCCACAGGATCAAGAAATGCTGCGCCGTGTCCTCTTTGAGACTCCGTTTTTCAGGGTCTCCCATCTGGTCCATACTCGCTAAGGTTCACTGGAATCATGACACTGCAGATGTCCATCATACTGGTCATTCCAGAAACTATCTTAATCGTAAGCTACTCATTCAGGCATAATCTGTGATAAATATCACATTGTGCTATTGCTTTTTCTGAAGAAATGTTGACTAATAGCTTAAAAGGCGTATAATGATGTATGTAATTTGAGAGCCTCACCCGGTCTTCCCCCGTGAGACAAAGGAGTAAATAATGGGCAATCTTAAATCTTTCGCCGTTAGTGGTGTTATTGCAGTTGGTTTGGTTGGTATTGTTGCCGCCCCAGCTTTGGCATGGCATCCAGAAGGCAAGATCATCAAGAAGGTACAAAATGTAACTTCTAAGAGTGAACTAAGCGATGCAAACGACGCCAACAGCGCAGTTGCTGCAAAGCCTGGTGACATTCTTAACTACGTCATTACAGTTAGCAACGCGCAAACCAACGATGACGGCAAAAACGACATGACTAACACTGTTCTGAAGGATACCCTTCCTGCAGGTGTTGAACTTGTCAGCAACGCAAGCGCTCGAGACATCACCGAAAACCTCGGTACTCTTAAGCCAAAGCAGAGCGTAACCAAGGAATACCAGGTTAAGGTAACAGCCACCAAAGATACTGTTATCACTAACAAGGCTTGTTTCACCGGTAACACTGCTGTCAACGACAACCCACAGAGTGGTTGTGACACAGCCGTTATCAAGGTAACCGTTCCTAAGGAAGAGGAAAAACCACCAGTAACAACTCCTCCAACGACGACTACCCCTGAAACACCTACAACTCCTGAAACCCCTGCAGCAACAGCTGAAGCATTGCCCCAGACTGGCCCTGCCAGCACTATCGCACTCGCAGTAGTTGCAATTGCAGCCGGTTACGTTGTAGCCCTCAAGCGCTTCTCAAAGCAAAACAGCTAATAAAGAAATCGCACCAACAAAAATAGCACCCTTTCGGGGTGCTATTTTTTATAGTCAAATGGCCCTACTCTTCAATGACAACATCGTGCCAAAAAGCTATATAGCCACCAAAGTCTTTTTTGACGATTTGGATAGCAGACTGCTTCGGCGTAGGGTATGTCCAGGCATTGTCACGGCTCCAGTCATCACCATGGCCAACATCAAAGTATTGGCATGTACCCTTCCATGGGCATACATACGGCGTTGAACTTTCACGTAGGAGTTCTTTTTTAACACTGCCTGGCGGAAAATACCAATTCTGTTCAATATAGATGAGGTCCTCTTTGGGCGCCTCAGCAATAACCTGGTTCTTCCAGATAGCTTTCATGTACGCGTTCCTCTCTTACTTTGCAGGCTTGCTACGACGGGCACGAGCAGCGTGCTGCTCATCGTCGTGCACGACAACCTGTGGATATGGTATATCAATGTGATGCTTATCAAAAGCGATCTTAATACGACGGCGGAATTCGCCCGCCACATCCCACTGCATACCTGCCTTGACCTTGCCGAGAGCCTTGACCATCATAACAGAAGCGTCAAAGCTGTCGACGCGCAAGAACTGAATAGCTTCAATCACATCAGAGCCAAGCTGCTTGTCACCCGCGAGATCAACACCAACTTCATTGATGATTTTCTTTACTTGGTCGATATCGCTTGTATAGCTAATCGGCAAATCAACATTTACGTTGGCATACTGGAATGTCATGTTGGTAATGACTCCGACCGAACCATTCGAAACAATATGCACATTACCGTCAAGATCACGAAGCTTGGTGATGCGCACCGTAATGTCCTCGACGACACCAGATACACCACCAGTTACACCAGCGCTTAAAGTTACAATGTCACCAACACGATACTGGTTCTCGAGAATAATAAATACGCCTGCCAGAAAATCACGTATCGCGCCCTGGGCACCCACGCCAACGATCACACCAATCAAACCGGCTCCGGTTAGAAGACCAGCAAAATTGACATCCAGCTGCACCAGAATAATGATAATGACAATAATCCACATCATCACGCTACCGGCGGTATGGAAAACGGTAATTAGGGTATCTTCACGTTTACGCTCTTCTTCTTTCGAGACATAGCGGTGCGAACGAATAGCCCGTCGCACTACCTGTTCGATTGGCGAACGCATAAGCAGCTGCACCAAGAGTGCTATAAGAATAGTTAGTAAGATCTGTACCAACCGATTGGCCAGAATATCAGTAATATTTTGCGATAGTTCCATACCATAACCTTAACTGGTTTACGTACACCCCGCAAGATGCTATTACAAACGGTATCTGTTTTGCAGATTTGCTATACTACCACTATGAGTGAAAAACAAACAAACCAAGAAGAATTCAAAGTTAAAGGTGAGCAACTCCTCGGCCGTGTTAAGGAGCTTATAAACGAAGGTAATGTCCGTCGCATTATCATTAAAGATAAGGAAGCCAAGACACTCGTTGAGATTCCAGTTACCGTCGGTGTTATTGGCGCAGTTTTCGCCCCAGTCCTGGCAGCCGTAGGCGCCATTGCCGCACTCGTTGCCGAGTGTACGATTGTCGTGGAGCGCAAAGGCTAGCGCTACGTCTTTATTCGAAAGTGTTTAAAAATGAGTCCATCAAGCAGCAGATGACTGAAGTAGCCTGCAACAGCTGCACCATAATAAATAATTGCGATCTTTACGGCACTCGAATTGTATAGATACGGCACAACAAGCAGCGGCAGCGGCACGACAAACATAGCAAGCTTGCTATGCGTCCAACCTCGATGTTTCCCGACTACCGGCAGCATCGCAACGAGCCCTAGATACGCGGCAGCTTGAATATTACCATTCCAAATAAGTAGGATATCAATCACAAGGGCCAGGCCATAAAATATGTTCTGGCCCTTACTGTTTGTATCTATGTCAGGAAATAGTGCGAATAGAACACTCAATACAAGAATGGCTGCCATGGCCTGCCAATCCCGCAATAAATGTACCTGCTCTGCATACTGTTGGACCGGTGCATAGCTAAGCGCAGCGGCGTACACGCCGCCCAATACTATCCCGCCAACGACATGTCCTTTCCAGTTTGCCATATCGATAGTATACGGCACATCGAAAAAACTATGAATGGTGCAAGAGTACGTATGCAGCAACACCAATTGCAGCAAACATCACACAGACGACAAATGTCGAAATAACGGCGATGTGCAACGGGTGGATACTGGACTGAATATGTTCGCTATCAGGCTCGTCGTGGTCCATGATTGGCCAAGTATAGCAAAGATATCGATGCGTATCTGTAAATATCTTACAAGTACAGGGGTGCTACTTTTGGCGTTTTCTGGTCTTAATCAGAATGACAAATTGCCAGGTAGTTATGGTGATGAATCCCAGTAGTGCGACAAGTGTAAAGATTGAGGTTGTGCCCGTTAATAGGGCATCGTTTCCAGTCTGAAAGATACCAAATATCATTGTGTCATTTGTGTCATAAACACCGGGCGCCGCCAGAAATGCCATAAACAAGAGCACTACCTGCCATATTGCCAATTTACGCAGCTGCACGCTTGCGCCGTGACGATAGCTTCGGACATGCGTCCATATTTGCGTGGTCAACAAAAATGGCACAAACGCCAGTAGTAACGGGATAAACAGCAAAGCCAACCAGCCCTTGGTCAATGAAAGGAAGCCCAACGCTACAATAAGCAACGCCAAGCCTACTGAATGAGCAATAACTCTGTTGGAATGTTTGGCAAGAATATTCTGCATACTTTACGCCTGTAGTTGCAAGCGTGCAACGAGCCAATCACGTGGCAGCATACTCAAAAACCAACCGGCACGAGGGCCAGATGTCTTGCCGATTAGCGCGCGATATAATGTGGTGAACATTTCTTTTGGCGCCAAACCAAGCTCATCCTTGAGCGTATAAATAGCGTCATGGAACCACGCACCGTCAGCATCAGCCGGGGCTTCGGCAGTCTTTGCACCCAAGCGACGGAGGAATTCTTGCTCAGCCTCGGAAAACTGGCTTACATCCAGAGCCTCGACGAGTGAAAACTTTACATCTTCAGGAGCACGCTTATCGAGCCAGGCGTCAATAAAACGTAATTCGTTCCTAATAATCTCGGCATCTTCGGCGGCGGCCTGAGCGTGTTCAGTTCGCTTAATAACCTCCAGGGTTTTGTCAGCGTCACGCAATGAAGCTTGATAACTTGCTACGAGGTGCGAAAATGGCACGCGACTAACCATCTTGCGCTCCTGGCCATGCGTACAAATATACAAAAGTTGTTTTTCAGATTCAGTCTTTTCTTCATCAGGCTTTGCGGCGAGTGCAGCGAATTCGTCCATAAGCTGAATGAGGCCATTTATTGGGTCAAAATGCAGTAGTTTACTTGCGGGAGAGCGCAAGACGAAGAAACGCATAACTTCTGCGGGCATGATTTCAGCCGCCTCGACAGCAGTCAGACCGGTTCCCTTGCTTGCGCTCATCTTTTTGGTATCGCCTACCATATTAATAAAGTCATAGGGCACCGGCAATGGTGGCTCAGCTTTAAACACATCATGCATCAACTGGGCTCCGGTGTCGTATGAACTGCCTGCCGAGGAGTGATCACGACCGAAGGGCTCTACGTGCACACCCTGCAGCCACCAGTGCGTCGGCCAATCCAGACGCCAATCAAGTTTTACTTCGCCGGTTGCATAATTTGCTTCGCCCTCAGAGCCATCGGCATGTTCAAAGCGAATAATCTTCTTGTCGGTATCAATACTGTGATATTTACGGTTCTTAAAGCGGCCATCAACCAAAATCTGAATCGGCACCCAATCCTCATCAAGCTGGCGGTTAGAGGCCGTCTGAATTGCTTGACGTACCGCAGGAAGACTTGTCATCACCTTTTCAATAGCCGGCACGTCAAAACCATTGCGGTATTTTTGGTATGAACGAGGAAACTCCAGTTCAATACCCAAAATCTGGCAAACCTTCTGTACGTCGCGCAAGAAGTAATCTGCGTATGACTGCTCTGATCCGTCTGGAGCGGGCACGTCACAAAGTGGCATGCCAAGATACTGCTCATATTCGGCGGGGACATTGTGTGGAACTTTGCGGAATGCATCAAGATCATCCACAAAATGGATGTGGCGAGCCTGGCGACCCCGGCGTTTCAGCTCAAGATAAATAGCGTCAGGCGTTAAAAATTCGCGCAGATGGCCCAAGTGGTATGAGCCCGACGGCGCAGAGCCCGATTCAATTAAAATCTCGCCTTCCGGGTGGCGAGCAACCAATTCATCGACAATTTGATTTAACCAATTCATAAAATTTATGTATTCCTTTGTGGTAATTTTATCATATTTACAGATACAATCCCATCGCTTGCACATAAAAAGAGCCTTGACTGCAGCCAAGGCTCTTTATTTGGTAATTCACTATTTAGCGAATGTCAGCGATGGTGTAGGTCGTTGTGTCAGCAGGCGTCTTGATTTCGACGTCCTGACCCTCTTTTTTACCAAGTAATGCCTGGCCAATTGGTGACTCATCTGAGATCTTACCATTGAGTGGGTCAGCTTCGACGGTACCAACAACCTGGAATTCCTTCGTCTTGCCTGCCTTGCTCTTAAGCACGACCGTGGAGCCCAAAACAACCTTACTGTCATTCTTAGGAGCAGTAATAACTTGTACGTTTGCAAGAATGTGCTCGATTTCGGCAATGCGGGCTTCGTTGCGTTCTTGGTCCTGACGAGCGGCACTGTATTCCATGTTCTCGCTCAGGTCACCAAATTCGCGTGCAGTCTTAATACGGTCAGCGATTTGAGCACGCAAACCAGTGAGCTCAGTGAGCTCATTCTTCAATTCATCAACGCCAGCTTGGGTTAGGTGAAATTGCTTTTTCATTTTCTGTTAATCTCCTTTTTCTGATTGTGCTGTGATGCCGAGACTGTCCGCTTTAAGACGTCACTATTATATCAATTACGCGGTAGTTTTCACCGTTAGATTGATCACATCTTCGAGGCTCAGCAATTCGGCTGTATCGCTCGTGCGTTTCTTTACTTCATACTTATTTTCTGCAACAGTTTTCGCGCTTACCACGACACGGTACGGTATGCCAAGCAGATCAGCATCTGCAAACTTCTCTCCAGGTCGTGCATCTGTGCGGTCATCATATAATACCGTAACACCGGCACGCGTCAACTTTTGATACATGTCATACGCATATTTCACAACTGTTTCATCATCGCCTAACTGGCTGATGATAACCTTGAACGGTGCGATATTCTCAGGCCATACCAAGCCCTTGTCGTCAGAGAAGTGCTCAGCGAGCATTCCGACGAGGCGGCTAATGCCGATGCCGTAACAGCCCATAATAATTGACTTGTCTTCTCCGTTTTCGTCGGTGTAAAAGAGCTCGAGCGCATCACTATACTTGCTTTCGAGTGGGAAAATATTGCCCACCTCGACGCCCTTCTTTTCAATCAAATCTTCTTTGTTGAGGCCTAGTTTTTTAAGGTTTTCGTCGGTGTAAATTTCTTCGTTGACCGCTATATGCTTGCCTTCGTGAACGTAAATCGTGTCTTCGCCAATTGGGCTTAATGTCTGAAATTCGTCACTAAACTTTTCGGTAAAGATACCGCCATCGGCATAAGTCCGATAGGTAATATCACCGATGCCCATACGCTGATAGACACGAGCATATGCTTCGGCAACTTCTTCATAAATCTTAAGGTGTTCTTCTTCGGTACGCGCAAAGCTGTACATGTCCTTCATGACAAATTCGCGACCACGGAGCAAACCACTCTTTGCGCGCAGCTCGTTACGGAATTTGTTCTGAATCTGATAGACAGACACTGGCAGATCTTTATACGAGTTAATAAAGTCATGCAGGGCATCGACAATTGGCTCTTCGTGCGTCAATCCCATGCCTAGCTCAGTGCCGTTCTTGAGTGAAGTCTTGAACCAGTTGTCTACCTTCTTGTCGTCCCAGCGATCAGTTTTCTCAAAGATTTCCTGGGGCTGCAACACTGTCATTTGTACTTCCTGGCCACCAACTGCATTCATTTCTTCGCGAACAATATTGGCGATATTATCGAGTACTCGCTTGCCGAGTGGCAAGAACGCATACACACCGGCCATCTCTTTGTGAACATAGCCTGCCTTAATTAAGAGTTGCGCATTCCGAGCAGTCTCATCGGCTGGCGCTGTTTTGCTTGTTTTTGTAAATAAGTGCGTCATTCGCATCGTAGTGCTCCTTTCTGGAAATATAAAAGTTAAAAATGGGGTAAAGAGAAAGTTACGGCCGGGGGGCCGGCTTGAGCATTGGGCAGATGTGAATTGCTTGGTAACGCATAACTGCCCCGATTATACCCTATTGAACGTGGAATATGAAGAGTGCCAGAAACGCGATCAAATTCTTGAGTGCATGAACACTAATTCCAGCCCATAAGTTACCGGTGCGTTCACGCAAATAACAGAGTACCAACGAAAGCGAAAATGTATCGATTGCAGCGTTCCACAGCGTGTGGCCGTCGGTGCTTTGCCAGGAGTGTGGAATAGCAAACAAAACACTAGTGATAAGCGCAGCGATAACAGGGGCAAAACTACGCCTAAGCCCACGGAATAAGAAGCCACGAAAGACAATCTCTTCGACAATCGGCGGCAGCACTACCAGGCTAATAAAAATGATAATCAACGACCCTATACTGTTGTGTGTCTGGTCAAAACCAATGTCCTGCTTTTGATTCAGGTCAATCGGCACAAGAAAGTTTGAAATACTAATAATCGCAAAGTACAACAAGTAGTAGCCAACAAACCCCATTAGCACGTACAGAAGGTCGCGCCATCGTGGCCTTATCAAGCCAATCGTCTTGCGAACGACACGAAATGGTATGCCCCGAACAAAGAGCCAGATTATTGAGAGTGTCAGCACCTCGACCAGTACGTAGTAAAAGAATTTAGATGACGATTGATTAGCCCAGGATTCAACCTGCTGATTTGTCCAACCGCGCGTCTGCACATACAGGCTCAACAAAAATGTCGCAGCCTCTTGGGCCATGAAAAAGCTCACGACAGCACCAATAACTGCGCGAAATGGACCCCACGGAGCTTTTTGGGTATCAATCGCCTGATCTGGCATATGAGTGTTAGAAGTAGCGTTTGACATCGACAATAGTAATTACAACCACCAGCAGCATTAGCACCGCGAAGCCCGCTCCATAGATTCGCTCTTCGGCCTCTTCAGTTAATGGCTTTCCGAGTAGTCGAGAAATAATCGTAACAAACAAGCGACCACCGTCCAGTGCTGGAATTGGCAAAACGTTCATGATTGCCAACGTTAGTGAAATGATCGAGATAATCATCAACACAAACTGGTAGCCCAGCAAGCTGCCATCCTTCAGCAGCACAACAATACCGACAGGACCAGAAACTTGTTGCGAAGCCTTGCTTCCCTGCCCATGAAAGAGCGCATTAAGCGCCGTTCCCAAGCCCTGAAAGGTTGCAACAGTAAACTGCTTCATAACACCAATCGCGACAACTGGCGCTGACCAGGTTGATCGGCTGAGCTTGTATTCGGTTGGTGAAATACCAAGGTAGCCCTTTGGATTCTTTGTCTTCTGGCTCTCCTGTACTGCTTTTGTACTCAAAAATGTAACCGTTGTCTGCTTGGAAACCCCGTCGCGCACATAATTGATAGTCACCGTCTCGCCAGCGAATGTTTTGGTGATATCAGGTAATTTACTTGCTGCGTCCACCTGTACAACTTTGCCATCTGCCGTAAACCGGGTCAGATGATCACGTAACTGCAAACCTGCCTTATCGGCGGGCGAGCCTTTTTCGATAAAGCCGACCAAAACATCCTGTCGCACAGTTGTCGTATCACTTTTAACCGTAAACTGATTATCAAGCAGCTGTGGCATACCCACCCAAGCCAAGATTGTGAGCAGCACAAAAGCAGCAAGAAGGTTCATGCCCACGCCAGCAAGCATGATTTTGACTTTAGCGCTCGTAGAAGCAGCACCAAAACTGCCCTTTTCGGTATCGGAATCGTGTTCGCCCTTGAGTTTTACGAAACCACCAATAGGTAGCCAGTTGAGGCTGAATAAAAAGCCGCTCTTTGTTTGCTTACCCCATGCTCGCGGCGGAAAACCAATGCCAAACTCTTCAACATCAACACCGTTGCGACGTGCTGCAATAAAATGACCAAATTCGTGTATAACCACCAAGCCAACAAATAACAGTAGCCCCAGAATAAGTAGTAGTACTGACATTACTTTCCAAACCTCCGCTGCCGTTTTGCATATTCCTCAAAAGCAGCCGCCAGGCGCTTTTCATCAAAATCTGGCCAGTTTATTTTATCAAATACTAGCTCGCTATATGCGCTCTCCCACAACATAAAGTTGCTGATGCGCTGTTCTCCAGATGTACGGATTACCAGATCAATCGGAGGCACATCGGGAGCATACAAAAACTTCGAGATAAGTTCAGGTGTGATGTCTTCGGGTTGGTATCCCAACTCAGCAATACGTTTAACCGCGTCAACGACTTCTTGTTGCCCACCATAGTCAAGGCACAGCAGAACCGTTCCTCTGGCATTCTCTTTCGTAGCCTCCTCGGCATAATGCACTGCCGATGCAATGGCGTGGCCCAGCTTAAGTTTTGAGCCAATAACGCGCAGGCGAATATCTTCACGGTTAAACTCTTTAACTTCATGACGCAAAGCCCACGTTAGTAGCCTCATAAGGTGCTGGATCTCATCCTTATCGCGATTCCAATTTTCTGTCGAGAAAACATAGGCAGAGATATATCGCACACCACTTCGTGTTGCTGAGCGGATAATACGACGGAGCGTCTTTAAGCCCTGCCTATATCCTTCAGCACTCGAAAGACCACGTTCCTTTGCCCAACGACGATTCCCATCCAAAATTAGCCCCAGGTGTTGTGGCACCCCACTATCGGTCTGCTCAGTCATAGTACTTCTATTGTACATGACCTTGCCTCAAAAAGAGCTGTATTTTCTACAGTCCACTAGACTGTCATGATTTCGGCTTCTTTAGCCTTGGCAGCCGTCTCAATATCAGTGCGAGCCTTATTCATAAGCTCATCGATCTGCTTTTCAAGACGTTTTGCATCATCCTCGCCAATTTCTTTGTCTTTCTTTGACTTGCTGATTGCATCCATTGCATCATGTCGAACACCACGCAGGCGAACCATGGCGTCTTCAACTTTACCGCTCAAAACCTTTACGTACTCACGGCGACGGTCTTCGTTAAGCGCTGGGATTGGCACGCGGACAACGCGACCATCATCAGATGGGTTTAGGCCAAGTGTCGGATTATCGCGAATGGCACTCGCGATTGCCTGAATATTGTTTGGATCAAACGGCGTGATCTGCAAGAGCTGCGCTTCGGGTGCAGTAACGTTGCCGACTTGAATGAGTGGCATGGCAGTACCGTAGGCAGTCACCATAACACCGTCCAGCATGCTTGGATGAGCACGGCCAGTACGTACCTTCTTGATATCTTCGTTGAAAAACTCAATCGCTTGCTTCATCTTATCTTCGTACTGTTTTGTGTCCATATATAGTTCCTTATTCGTATTCTCTTGGTATTGTACAGCAATTTTTTTGAATTGACAGGGGTCACCTGCCAAGGGGAGCACCCTCTCGCCTGTTGTAATTTGCAAAATTACCTGTATTATTTCCCAGGAGTGAAGCGCTTGCTTTCCCAAGAGGGATTTACACTCTTTCACCTACCGTGAGGAACAACCGTGTCATTACATCGGCTTCGAGTGCTGGGCGCCTGCATAGGGGTGGCCGTATTGGCTTCCGCTCTCCTGACACAGGGTGCTGCACCGTCCCCGATCGTCACGACTGCCGCTACCGCTACCCCTGGTGTGCAGATCAAACCGATCACCTTCGGTCTGGCTCCGCAGCCATCGACACGCAAGCCCGTCACCGAGAACACGGAACTCTACGACTACGTCAATCCCTGCGGCCTCGTCCCGCTCCCAGAAGTTCGGGAAATCACCGACCAAGGGATGCTGTACTACAGCGTCAAAAATGGCGAGAGCCTGACTGCCAACGTCAACGACGCACAAGTATGGAGCTCACGACAGCATCGCCGCCTGACATGTAACCTGACATCGGGTATCAACAGCGGCCTGCCCGTCGACATCAGCTGCCAGCTTCGCATGTCCGCCTCCGAGTTCTGGGAGCGATATCGCACCGAAAACAGTGACAGCATTCCGGACAGGACGGCTCGCAAGGTCAGGCTCGCGATCCCCGGGATCAACGATGCGTACGTGGGCTACGAGCACGAGCGTCCGTGGAGGCTGATCGCGCGCACGAAGTACGGCACAGAGCTGGCCATCACCGGACCAGAGGACATCGACGTACTCACCGGGCTGATGCGTGCTGCCGCGTCAACTATCGACGGCAGTCGATACGGCTACGACAAGTAGTACGGTAGGTGATGCGAGCGGAGGACACTACAAAGTCGAGCCCATGCTCGCTCCTCCCTCGCCCACCACTTTTACAAAAATCTAATATTGCTCACGCAGATCAACCCATCGGAGTGGGATCGGGTCGCCCAATGTCTGGCTGCAAATTGTTGGAACATATTGATCCGAAGGCTGAAGTGCCAGCACATCATAATCACCACGGGCTTTTTCAACTTCAGGCCAAAAATCTCTATCCCCTTCTATGCCAGCAAAACTCAAGCGAACAATACTGCCGCCTTGATTTATAACGCTCAACGCTTTCTGGCGTGCAGCCGCACCCAATTCATCCCGCGCTTGCTCAGTTATATCTGGCCAATTTTGCCTCACTTGACGGGCATAGTCATCAATAATCCCCGTACGAGTACGCATATCCGTAACGTCTAAATCCTCAACAGTTACGCCGGGATATCGATCGCATAAGTCAACTATGATTCCATGGTCTATTGCGTCAAGTGGTCGAATTTCAGAATATTGTCTCATGGGGATTGCCTTTCAGGATTAGATGATTTTGAGAATTAAAAAAAGGGCTGCCAACAATGACAGTCCTTTTTTGGTTGCCTAAACTAAGCAACTTCGCCGATAGCCATGCGGCTAAAGCGGCGAACAACGAGGTTCTCACCAAGCTGTGCGATATTTTCCTTGATGTATGCATCAACCGTTTGGTCTGGGTTCTTGATGTACGGCTGGTCAAGCAAGCACTTTTCTGCAAAGTACTTTTTAACCATACCTTCTACGATCTGAGGAACCATGTTTTCTGGCTTGCCTTCATTCTTTACCTTTTCGGTAAATTCAGTAGCAACACGTTCACGCTCTTCAGCAGGAATTTCCTCTGAGCTAACGTATACAGGAGCTGCTGCTGCAATGTGCATAGCAACATCTTTTACAAAGTCAGTGAACTTTTCGTTGCGGGCAACAAAGTCAGTCTCACAGTTTACTTCGAGCAATACACCGATACGGCCATCGTGAATGTAACTGCTTACAATACCAGCACGAGCTTCACGTGCGGCACTCTTTTCGGCTTTGGTAAGACCCTTTTTGCGCATTTCTGCGAGTGCCTTGTCAAAGTCACCTTCGGCAGCTTCGAGAGCCTTCTTGGCGTCAGTCATACCAACACCGGTTAGTTCGCGCAAGCGCTTAATTTCTGCGATTTCTACAGCCATCTTTACTCTCCCTACCCTATTACTTGTCTTCTGTTTTCTTAGCCTTAGCTTGACCAGCTTCAACAGCCTGCTTTACGTAGTCAAGGACCAATTGGATAGTCTTGATTGCGTCGTCGTTACAAGGGATTGCGTAGTCAACGAGTGTTGGATCTGCATTGGTGTCGACCAAAGCAACAGTCTTCAGACCAAGCTTCTTGGCTTCAGCCAAAGCATTTACATCGTTAACGATGTCGATGATGAATACAGCACCCGGACGAGCAGCCATGTTCTTGATGCCACCGTAAATACGGTTCATTTCGTCGATTTCTTCCTGGAAGCGCTGCACTTCAAGTTTGTTGTACTTGCCAGCCAATTCGCCAGATTCCATCTTTGCTTCGAGGTCTTTGAGATGCTTAACGCGACCACTGATAGTTGGCCAGTTGGTCAACATACCACCAAGCCAGCGCTCGGTTACGAAAGGCATCTTGAGGTCTTCGGCAGCAGCCTTAACCATGTCTTGTGCCTGGCGCTTGGTACCAACAAACAGAACCTGCTTGCCTTCACCGGCAGTTTGGCTCAAAAAGCTCAATGCGTCGTTCAGGCCTTCAACAGTTTTTGTCAGATCGATGATGTGGCTACCGTTGCGCTTGCTGTGAATAAATGGAGCCATTTTAGGGTGCCAGCGTGAGGTCTTGTGACCGAAGTGAGCACCTGCTTCTAATAGTTTTTTAATGTCTACATCAACTGTAGCCATGGTATAGTCCTTTCTCTTCGTCTTGGTGCCTTATGGGGCCTACACGGCTTGCCAAAAGGAGGATTGGTTCCAAAACTGCTTAATTAGTTACCCCGTTAGTATACCCTATTAAGCTTCAGTTATCAACAGATGTGCGCTAAACGTCTTCCAGTAGTGGCAACTCATCAACACAGTCAAGGAGCAATTGGTCGAATTCCTGTACTCGAGCAATGCCTAGAGCGTCCGCTTCAACAACCTGTCGCCCCAGCATTTGTTGAGGGTCCTGAATATGGGTGGTCTCAAGGATTAGCGGCTCATGGCTTGCCATGTTAAACGTGTAATTTTTAAGTTCACCGTCGGTATGCAGAACTCGGACAAGCGCTGCGTCCACACTCGTCGAATGTACCTCGACAGTGCGACCGTCAGTTAGTGACAGGCGAGAGGAGAGTACACCTGTTTCAGCCTGTGCAACATGCCATCGTGAGAGCTTAGCTGTGGCGGTGGCAAGCGCTGCGTCAAGACGTTGTGCGGGGCTCATATAACCCTCGGTCGTTCTAATAATTCGCACTTTTTCACTCATAATTACCTTCTTATGCGAGCGACTTATCGCTCTTATCTGTTTGTATTCGCTTAATTACACCACGAGAAGCCAAACGGAATTCAGTCGTTGGGAAAACCGATTTTTGTGTACCTTCTGTAGAATATCGTACACCATGCTTTTCATCTTTATAAAAGATGGCATCATGGCGAGGGGCTCGAATGACCGCCCGATCGCCCATATTAGTAAGTCCTATCATTGCTTCAGGAACATTCTTTCGGCGAATTCCCGAAACAGGCGCAGCCTGGCTGCAAGAAAAGAGTGTGACCTCACGTTCGCCGGTATCACGACGCGGTTGCATATGACGACTGATAAATCGACCAAATGCCGAATGTTCTACGACGACATCATCCTCCATGACATTTTTATTATCCTGAGCACTAATGGTAAAGCTGTCATCTTCATGGCCGACCCCCATTGCACCATTCAGGCCGTGGACACCAACACCAAGTCGCGAAGGCTTGATCCCTGGCTGTTTTTCGATTTCTGTCCGCTTCTCGAGTCGTATAAGTGGCTTGTACAAATGGAGGCTGTCCGACACCTCAAACACAATGACTGGCCCATACTCTTCAAGCCATTTCGGCAATCGAGTAAAGGCAGTATTGTAGCTGTTGGCGTCAATGACAAGCGCGGTGACTTCCTGGTCTTGCAATTCCTGTATTGTGGCCGGATCTTTATCAAACAGATCTATCATGCGAGTTAACTGCCTATTGGAATATATATCAAAGTTAACGATGTTCGTCTCACGATGCAGATATGCAATATCTTCGCTGTCGATTTCATCAAGCGAATCTGCCATATCGATCATGACTGACTGCCATTCGTCAAAATCAATACCTGCCTTCTTGTGCGTCATTGGCAATGGCGTTTCATTTTTTTTATCAAAGATCATCGTTCGTGATTCAATTGCACGACGCGTTTTTTTGGCAATCTCGGGTGGGATACCAAGTGTATTTTCCATAAAGACCCGCTCGACCTGACGCAAACGGTGCAGCTGTTCTTTTTGCCCCTCCATCTTGCCGTCACGTTCTATACGTTCTTGGATATTTTCTGCCACATACGCAGCGAAGCCCTCACGATCAGCAAGCTGCTTTATGTAGCCGGGCTTGTTGCGATTCGGCTCACCTGCTTTTCGCCAGGCTAACGTGTTGCCATGTTCACCGCTGGTGACGTGAACAACGCTGTTAATGAAGGCTTTGTACGTTGCGTCTGCACTGTCCTTATCTTTAAGCGTCGCCTCTGGGCCCTCGGGCACGCGCCAATTTCCTAGTGTGGCTGCATATGAGAAGATCGCATCAAAAGTTCGCGGTGACTGGTTGTAGGCCTCTTGTACAGTATCCTTTGGGAAATTATCGAAGGCGCGCCAGTTCGTAAGGCGCATGATACTTGCGACGTCCCGTACACGCTCCGCGTATTGCGTGGCCTCCTCTACTGATGCTGTCGCTGGGTCAAAATTGGCATGCTGGAACTTGTGCATCATAGCCTGTTTCCAGGGGGCTGTATCAATACCACTCATCTCTGCCTGAGTGAACTCAAAAAGTTCATTTTCAATTTCGGCATTGAAATGGCTCAGCCCATAGTCGGCTGCCTGCTCGGAATTTTGTTGGTCCTGGTCTGTTTGGCGAAGGTTTTCAGGCATGTTTTTTGTGTTAGGTTTCTATATAAACATTAACATATTTGTTACAAAAAGTCCATTAAATGTACTCATAATTTAATCGCTTGCTTAAGTACTGCTGAAAATAGTTCGCCGTTTGCTTGTCTAACTTTGGTCAAAACAGTATGATACAGTCATATGACATTCAAAGATCTCTTTAAAATTTACTGGTTCGCCGGTTTCACTACTCTCATTATCTGGGCCCTCGTAGGTTGGCAGATGGGTATCGCCGCCCTCTTTACTGTCTTGGTATTGACGCTGCTTGAGACCACATTCAGCGCCGACAACGCCGTCGTAAACAGTAAAGTGCTGATGACCATGTCACCATTCTGGCAAAGGTTATTCATGACTGTGGGTATTTTTATTGCTGTCTTTGTCGTACGATTCCTGCTGCCAATTTTGATCGTGGCCTTTAGTGCCGGTATCGGTTTCCATGAAGTTGTTAACCTTGCCCTACACCACCCTCACGAATATGAGCAAGAACTAACCAAGGCCGAGCCAGTCATTAGTGCCTTTGGTGGAACGTTCCTGCTAATGATCACACTCAGCTACTTCATCGACTACAACAAGAAGACGCACTGGCTACCGTATCTCGAAAAATACCTTGGCAAATTGGGTAAGTTCGATAATATCACGGTGTTTATCATGCTCATCACAACATTGCTTATCTACGCTACTGTCGATCCTGCACACCACAACACCATCTTCCTGGCATCGATTAGCGCCATGGCTCTGCACATTGGTCTTCAGCTGCTTGAGGCGGCTATGGGTAACGCCGAGGATAAGACCAAGATTAAGCACAAAGTGGGTCTGGCTGCATTTGCCGCCTTTATGTATCTTGAAGTCCTTGATGCCAGCTTCTCTCTTGATGGTGTGATCGGTGCATTCGCGCTGACCGGTGACGTCGTCCTCATTATTGCTGGTCTGGGCGCTGGTGCAATCTGGGTACGTGCCATGACCATTCACCTGGTTCGTTCTAACGCACTCGCCAGGTATATTTTCCTCGAACATGGTGCTCACTGGGCTATTGGTTTCCTGGGTGGCATCATGCTCCTCAAGCTTTATCACATCGTGCTGCCAGAGTTTATTGTTGGCAGTCTGGGCATTGGCTTTATCGCCCTGGCCATTTGGTGGAGTAAGCGCAAATCAGATCAGCTCGCTAAAAAAGCCGATCTCCCCGCTTAGTACTGTTGCACTACGCAGCCTCTTCGTAAAATGTTTGTTCGGCCTCAACTTTTTCGGCCAACGACATTATTCGCGCGATATTTGCAGCCGCCTCAAGCTGACCCTGGCTCATTCCTTGCTCGTCGGTCATGGTGGCATAGGTATCTCGGTGCACATCATGGATGATCGCCAGGATGCGTGGTAGGCCCCGAGTATCAGCGGGAGTTACGATAAGTTCCAGACGGGGATTTCGGAGTACCCGCTGATCGCCCGCGTTGCCTCGGTCGAAACGCATGCCGTAAAACGTGCACCTAACTTCATCCGTCTCATCAATCTCGAGCGCTTCGGTTGCCTGCGGCTCAAACATCGACAATGTCTCGCCCGAAGCATGAGCACTGTAAAAAACCTCTCCATACAGCCATGGCACCCCGTTGATATACTGAACGCCTTGCTGTGTATCCGCCTCAAGATATTGCATTTGGCCCCGGCCGGCAAGCGCGACACCTGCTTCGTGCAGCACGGTAGCAACTTCATATTCTTCGATATGTCCCTGCTGATTACTACCTAGCCCAGAAAACTCGCCCGACATTTGCTTATATTTAATGCTTATTTGCCATAAAAAGCAATGGTTTTGCCGAGCACCGATGCAACCCTTTGACATATGAGGTAAAAACAGATACAATACATGAGATTATGAAGAAAGAACTACACCCTAAGAACTACCGCCCAGTAGTATTTCAGGATCTAAACAACGATTTTTCGTTCCTGACTCGCTCAACTGTGGCAACCGAAGAAACCGTTAAGTGGACTGACGGCAACGAATATCCATTGGTTAAGGTACACATTACCAGTGCTTCTCACCCATTCTTTACTGGTGAAGAGCGTGTACTCGACATCGAAGGTCGCGTTGACAAGTTCAAGGCTCGCGCTAAGGCTGCAGAGGCTGCTCGTGAAGCTCGCGCTAAGGCTGCACAGAAGCAGACCGCCCGCAAAGCTGCCAAGGCTGAAAAAGCTGACGCAAAGAAAAACAGCTAGCACGCTCTATGCAATTAACCGCTTGGATTCTGTAATTCGAGCGGTTTTTGTTATTCTAAGGATATATTTATGGAACAAAAAGAAACTGCACTTCGCGAAGAACTAACCCAACTTGAAGATCGACTAAGTGATCCGAGTATTTTTAGTTCCAAAGAATATCCTAAACTCGCAAAACGGCGACAGTTCCTTGAGAACACGATTGCCCTCTTTGATGAACGCGCGCAAATCGCCAAAAGCCGCAGCGATGCCGAAATGCTCGCCGGTGGTGATGACGCTGAACTGGCTGAACTGGCAAAGATGGAGCTTGAAGAGCTCACAGAACGGGCAGCCAGCAATGAAGAAGCCCTCCGCGAGGCATTGACACCGAAAGACCCAAATGATGATCGCGATGTTGTGATCGAGATTCGTGCCGCTGCAGGCGGCGACGAAGCCAGCCTGTTTGCAGCTGAACTCTATCGTATGTATGTTCGTTGGGCAGAGCGCCATCGCTATAAAGTTGAGCTTATCGACGAAGCACCTTCTGAAGTTGGTGGTTTTAAAGAAATTATTTTTGGGGTTCGGGGTGACGACATATACAAGCAACTGAAGTTTGAAGCAGGCGTGCATCGTGTACAGCGCATCCCTTCAACCGAATCTCAGGGCCGCATTCACACCTCTACCGCCACCGTTTCGGTACTACCCGAAGCCGAGGAAACTGATATCGAGATTAACCCGAGTGACCTTCGCATCGACGTCTATCGCTCAAGTGGTCATGGTGGCCAGTCGGTTAACACAACCGACTCAGCCGTACGTATTACGTATCTGCCAACAGGCATGATTGTCACCTGTCAGGACGAGAAATCTCAAATTAAGAATAAAGAAAAAGCCATGGGCGTGCTGCGTGCCCGTCTGCTTGCGATCAAGATTGAAGAAGAGCAAAAACAGCTTTCTGACGCACGCAAAAAGTTGATTGGCTCTGGCGATCGTTCAGAAAAAATTCGTACTTACAATTTCCCCCAGGACCGCATCACTGACCACCGCATTGGTTATTCTCGTAGCAACATTCCCGCCGCTTTGAACGGCGAAATCGACGACCTGGTCGAACAGCTTCAGGCATTCGAGCGCCAACTACTTGATAACGAGGCGTAGAGTATCATGACGATCGGCGAATTCCTTGCAGTCTCTACGCGCAAGCTCCGGGCAGCCGACATTCTGACTGCTCGACTCGACGTGCTTATACTCCTCTGTGACGCTTTGCAGTGCGATAAAGCATATCTTTTAGCTCATGCCGACCAAGAGCTCTCTGGTGGCCAGTTACGAGGCCTAGAAGCGAACGTAGCAACTCGATCCCAGCACACTCCGCTTGCGTATATTCGTGGGCATGTCATGTTCTATGGTCGTGATTTCATTGTTAGCCCTGATGTTCTGGTTCCACGCCCAGAGACTGAGACTATTATTGATTTGGTTAGACAGCAGCACTTGCCTGATCGACCAAAGATTGCCGATATTGGGACTGGTAGCGGCTGCATTGGCATCACGCTGGCCCTCGAGCTACCGCAAGCCACCGTTGATCTCTATGACATTAGCGCTGAGGCACTCAAAATCGCACAGAAAAATAACATACAGCTGAATGCAGGCGTGCAGACATTCACCTCTGATCTACTCATGAAACTACAGGGATTTTACGATGTTATTGCGGCCAATCTGCCCTATGTTCCTGATGCCTACCCAATTAACGAAGCCGCCAAACAAGAACCAGCCCTGGCACTCTTTTCGGGCGCTGACGGCCTTAGCCACTATCGTTCTTTTTGGAAACAAATAGACGGCCTGGAGTCCAAGCCGTCTACTATTATTACTGAGTCGCTGCCGTCACAACATCATACCCTTGCAAGCATTGCCCGTATTCACGGGTATATACTCGAAAAAACTGACGATTTTATTCAACTATTTATCCGCGCTTAGCTAGTCGGCGCCGTACCAAGCGTTACGTCAATCGTAATCTGCTTGTCGCCACGCTGAACGGTTAATGTAACCTCGTCACCAACCGAGTGCTTGCCCAATAGGCTCGTGAGGCTGGTGTTTTGATCAATTGAAGTACCATTAACCTTCGTGATGACATCATTCTCTTTGATGCCTGCCTTTGCCGCCGGACTGCCCGAAACAATCGTTTCCTGGCCTAGAACATTTGCTGCAGGTATAAACGCGCCACGTTTTGTACTCAAATTGTATTGCTTGGCGATATCGTCAGTTAATGAGACATAGACAACACCAAGATATGGTCGCTTTAGCTCACCGGTTTCTTTTACACTGGAGATAAGGCCGCTCACATCGTTAATAGGAATCGAGAAACCGATGTTTTGAGCATCACCAGCAATGGCGGTATTGATACCAATAACCTGGCCCTCAAGGTTCACGAGCGGACCACCGGAATTGCCCTCATTAATTGCGGCATCTGTCTGGAAGAGATCTTCAAGGCTTTCACTGTCAGAACCAGTTCCACCAGTACTCGCCTCTACACTGCGGCCGTGTCCCGAGATAATACCCGAGGTTACCGTATTTTGGAATTGGCCAAGTGCATTACCAATAGCAATAACTGAATCACCCACCTTTACTTTACTGGAGTCACCAATTTCGGCAGGGTTGAGTTTTTTGCCCTTTGTATCTTGGATCTGCAAGAATGCGATATCGAGACTGTCCTGGCTACTTGTTCGGCCAACCACTTTAACATTGTCATAGGTCGTTCCGTCCGACAGAGTAACACTCACCTTTTGTGTGCCAGAAGGTACAACATGGCGGTTGGTCACAATTAAGCCATCAGCGGTCAAAATAATACCCGTTCCTGCGCTCTGCTGCTCGGTATCCTGCAAGTTGCTGAATCCAAAGAGACTCCCACTGTTGAGATCTGACGTCGACGTCACCTCTACTGAAACAACGCTTTCGCCCACGTCTTTGGCAATATTACTAATGAGCTGCCCCTGGGACTTTAGCACTACTTGCTGCTTTTGCGTCGAATTACTGTCATCATTTTTGGTAAATAACCATGCGCCAAATAGGCCCGATGAAATACTCAAGATAAAGAGCATCGCAAACGCCAAGATCTTTACTCGTTTGCTGTCAGGGCCGTGGATCTTTGGTTTTGGCGGCGCCTCCGGAGAAGACGGCGGAGTCTTGCCAATAGGCTCACCGGGTGTAAAAGTGACCGGCTTGGGCGGTGTTTGCGCCTCTTTTGTCTCTGTGTTTTCTGTTTGTTGCGGGCGTTCTGAAGCTTCCATATCCCTCCCTTTGGCTAGTTTCTAAACAATCTTATTGCCCCAGTCCGAAAATGCCACCACAATGACTACGATCGCAAGCATAATGAATACGATCTGTCGGCGTACATTTGTAGACAAACGATCACGGTGATCGAGATAATACAGCGTTGCCAAGCCATAGCCCAATGAGATCAACAATAAGGCAGGCTGTGAAACAATGCCGTAGAACAACAACCAGTGACCAAGTACCCATGCTAACGATGCACCAAAGAATCCCCAGAGGTACGACAGAAGTCGGGTATACGGTTCGTCAAAGCTGTCAAAAAAGTGATGCGCTGATATGTAACAAATGACACCAGTAGCAAAGACCAATCCGTATAGTGGAATCTGATCCCAGCTTACCGAGAGTGCCATGAGGCCACAAAAGAGCGCAACCATTGCTTGTATCGAAACCATCGCCGATGACGAAGCTGGCTTAATGACAATGAGCCATATACCGTAGAACGCCGCCCACAACAGCTGCCACCATTGGCTTGTGCTACTAGCCATAAAGAGTAAGAGTGACACACTTACCATTATGTCTACAGCATTCGCTCGCACGTTGGCAGGCCAGAAGCGAGGGCGCACCGCTAGCATACGCCATTTACTTAACAGAATAATTATTAAAGCCAGCTGAACGAAATCAATTCGCACGAGCACAAATACCATCAAAGGTAACAGCAAGTTAAAGCTGACATGCACGACACGCGAGAATCCGCTAGCCGGTTTGATTTTAGCTATTAGTGGTCTCATCCTCACCTAAGATTATCACAAAATCGGCATTTTGTGCCTGGATTGATGAATCCGGCAGCTTGCTTGTCTTCTTTATATCAAAGCGGTCCTCTAGGTAGTGGGCGGTATATTTCTTCTTGCCATTCGTTTTATCAACGAGCACCGTCTTGGTGTACGTCTGGGTTGGCGCATCAGCGACAGTTGTGACGTTATAGCCATACGACTTCAATGTCGTTGCCACTGAATCCGCTAAGCCGGCCTGGCTCGTGCCGTTCAATACAACAACGCGCGCATTTTCTTTAGCCAAGTAGCCATCTTTTAGTTTATTGCGAACAAAACTTTGAATGGCGGTGTAGTTATTTAGACCAGCTTTTGGCAATACCACTGACTGGTTGCCAACCATACCAGTCGTCAAGAATACATTTGGCTCATCTGTTAAGCCCACTGACTCAATGGTTTCAGGCTTAATATCTTTTGTAATTTTGTAGAGTCTACTGACGTTTCCCAAGCTTAAATCGGTTACAACATTGCTACCAAAGGCATCCATAAGTTGCGCTACTTTTGTCGGATTGCTCAGCGTGCCAAGCGTTAAAATTTTCTGCTGCAGGCCGACAATAACTGCTCGCTGACGCTGTGCACGCGCAAAGTCGGAACTCGTGTGACGCGAACGAACATACATCAAGGCTTTGGTGCCGTTAAGCGTCTGTGTACCGGCCTTGGCGATAATTGAGCTGCCACCATTCTCGCGGGTAAATGTCGGGTCGACGAGTGTCTCGGGAACGTCGATAGTAATGCCGCCGACCGTATCAATTGCCTGCTTAAAAGCCTGGAAATTAACCAGCATGTGGTAGTGAATAGGGATACCGGTTACCTCTTCGATTGTGCTATCGGCCATCTTAAAACCGGCCTTCACTGCCTCTTGGTTGTTGTTGCTTGGGTCTTGCTTGCCAAGATAGTCATATTTACCAGTTTCATACACGGCGTTCAGTTTCATGCTGCCATGATTTGGCACCTTGACCCATAAATCACGAGGGATACTCAGGAGTGCTGTTTTGTGATTAACCGGGTCAATACTGGCGATCAGGATCGTATCAGTCAGGTCGGGCGCCTCATGGCCAACGCCACCGGCACCCAATAGAAGTATGTTAATGCGTCCGTTACCTTCGCCATTAAGCAAATCAGGGTCAACATTCTCGGTTAGAGCTGCAGCCGACCCGCCTCCCTTAAATACTTTCTTTGCACTAAAATATCCCTTCAGGAAAAGACCGCCGACCACCAGACCAGCTAAGACTATCAGCGTGATCACCAGGATAATGAGTCGCTTGCGCCAACTCCAGCTCTTGAATGTTTTGATGGGATGACGAAAAAACTGAAGGCGCTGTTTCCAGGTTTTTTTCGCCTTCTTGTCTGCTGGCGCATCAAGCAACAAATCACCGGGAGCCAAAGGATTAGTCGCGAGCGGATCGATAATCTGCTGAGGAGCAGGAGCTGTCGTTGCTTCAGGACTTACCGACTTTGTCTCAGTGCTTGGTTGGCGACTCTCACTAGCTATTTGGGCGCTCCTAAAACGACGACGTGGCACTGCCGGAGCAGGGGTACGTCGGGGCGCAGCCGCGCCACTAAACAATATTCCATCAATGGCCTTCTGTTGCGCATTGCGCGACGGGTCTTTTTTATCATCCATAATTCTTACATCCTAGTATAATCGTTAGCGCTTTATACGTAAACGTTAAAAGTGTGCATAATTGCGCGAAATGCGCTATAGTTTAAGCCGATGCAGGATGACCAGCAATTGCAACAAGCACCACAGGTGTCACAGCCAGAACAAACTCCCAAAGAGGGGCTTAAATCTGTTATTTCAACAATAGCAATTCTTTTGCTGGCACCCTTGATTGCCGTATTGCTAACAGCATTTGTATTCCAATCGTATCAAGTAGACGGCCCCAGCATGGAAACAACCCTGCAAAATAACGACCGTTTGGTCGTATGGAAACTTCCACGTACCTGGGCTCGCATTACCGGTCACGACTACACGCCGAAGCGCGGTGATATTATCATCTTTAATGAACCGAATCTGGCAGAATTTGGGCAAGGCACCAATAAGCAACTTATAAAGCGTGTTATTGCCCTACCCGGCGAACGCGTAACCGTTAAAGACAAAGTTGTAACCGTCTACAATAAGCAACACCCTAATGGCTTCCGTCCTGACGCCACGATGCCATACGGCAAGGTAATTCCTGATACAGATGGTGATATCGACCTGACGGTTCCTGCAGGCAATATTTTCGTCTGTGGAGATAACCGACCAGACTCTCTCGATTCACGAGCTTTTGGGCCGGTGCCACTCGATAACGTTGTCGGCAAATTGGTCATGCGCATCCTGCCTTTCACCAGCGCAGAACGTTTCTAGCATACGGATTTTTACTGAACAAAAGCTGAAGCCCACCTTACGGTGGGCTTTTGTGTGACTACTACGCTGGAGCCTACTCGCCCAGTACAGCTATGATTTTTTGGAGCTCGTCATCTGACCTAAACGTGATCTCGAGCTTGCCGCCTTTTGCCGTACGCCGAATATGCACCGGCGCACCAACGCGCTGACTCAATTGCTTGGTGGCAGGCGTTTCAGTATTCATTCGCTGCTTGGTGGCAGGAGCGTCCTTATATCCTTCTTTAATCGATGTGACGTAGCGCTCGGCCTGACGAACAGACCAGCCTTCTTTGACGATCTGTTGCAAAAGATGTTCCTGTTTTTCAGGATTATCCTTGAGTGAAAGAATTGCGCGAGCATGCCCTTCACTAATAGATCGTTCATGCAGTGCAGCTTGCGCGGATTTAGGCAGCTGCAGCAGTCGCACAATATTATTAACGGTCGACGTACCCTTACCTAAACGCTCAGCAATTGTATCGTAGGTCATAGAAAACTGCTGGTGTAGCCGCTCAATTGAGACGGCTTGCTCCAGTGGTGACAGATCGACACGCTGCACGTTCTCTACGATCGCGATCTCAAGTCGTTCAAGCTCCTTGCTGGTTCGCACAACAGTCGGAACCTTACTAAGACCCGCCAAATGAGAAGCTCGCCAGCGACGCTCACCGGCAATGATCGCATACTTTCCACCAGCTAGTGGCGAAACCACCAATGGCTGGATAATACCGTATCGTTTGATAGAAGACGCCAACTGTTTAAGTGCAGCTTCGTCAAAGTGCTGGCGGGGTTGATCCGGGTTTGGTTCCAAACTATCCAGTGAGAGCTGTTGGATCCGTTCGTTATCTTCGAGTACTAAACTCTTGTCGAAATCTTGCGGGATAAGCGCGTCAAAGCCCCGACCTAAACCAGATTTTTTCTTAGCCGTTGACACGTTTCGTCACCTCCTTGGCAAGTTGTTTGTATGCACGCGCACCCTTTGACCACCTATCGTGTTCAAAGATAGTCTTGCCAAAGCTCGGTGCCTCAGCAAGTCGTACATTGCGTGGTATCAACGTCTTGAATATCTTGTCGTTAAAGTGCCCCGTAAGCTCGTCCATGACCTGCTCCGAGAGACTGGTTCGCTTATCGTACATGGTGAGCACCACGCCCAGTAGTTCAACACTTGGATTAATGGACTGTTTCACACGTTGGATTGTGGCCAAAAGTTGTCCAAGGCCTTCAAGCGCGTAGTATTCTGCCTGCACTGGAATCAAAATTTGATCAGCAGCGGTCAAAGCATTAACCGTTAACAGTCCGAGTGCTGGGGGGCAGTCAATCAAAATGTATGCAAAATCAGTTTTCTGTAAGGCTGTCCGTAATTTGAACTCACGTTCGTCCAGGTCTACAAGCTCCACTTCGGCTGCAGCCAGATTGCTGTTCGCAGGCAAAATATACAATCCTTCGCGATTCGTCGCCAGGACCACTTGTTCGATGGGAGCCTCGCCCAATAACAACTGATAGGTTGTTGGCGTAATATTTTTGTCGAGACCCAGGCCGCTTGTGGCATTTCCCTGCGGGTCAAGGTCTACCAATAAAACCGGCGTCTGCTTAGAAGCCAACTGTGCCGCCAAGTTAACGGCAGTCGTTGTCTTACCCACCCCGCCTTTCTGATTAATAACAGCAATCGTTGTTTGTTTCATATTCCCTCTTCTTGCGATAAGTATACCATCGACTCCGATGAATCGCTAGCGGTTATGCTGCGTTATAGACCACAAGTATCAAGTGGCGTCTGGGTATTGCCGGCAAAGTATTTGCCACCATGCATACGCAAATTAGTCGGCGGTCTTCCATAATTATAGTTGAATGTGATATCTGTCACATTCGCCACGTTCGCAGCGGTTGCTTCAGCAAAGGCTGCCGCCAAAGAATCATCCAAAACCACGCTAACCCAGATATATCTGATGTTCGTCGTAGACAGCTGGCAGCTTGGTGGCGTTATCGTTCCAGCCGTCGTCAACGCACCGAACACACCACTAGAGGTAGCTGTTTGGTATGACACCGTCGTAGACCCTGAGACTGTTGCCGTACCGTTATACGTAATACTTGTTGGCAATGCTACTGCAGCACCAAGGTCAATAAACTGAGAATAGGTACCGATACGTGGCATAGTATTTACCGTTGCCACCAAGGTATTCCCGAAGTTAGTTGTATCATTTGCTCCAGCAGTGATATACATGTAACCATTGCTTATGACAGCTCCTGCGCCGTACCTACCTTGTGAATTGTAGCTCGCGAGCGTACCAAACGGCGTGCTGGATGTCCATCCACCAAGAGATCCATCAGAGTTAATAGCGCTCATCTGCACATCGATCAGCGTGTTGCCTCGCATACTATCATAACCGCCGACGACATATATATACCCGTTCTGAACAGTAACACCAAAGTCTTTACGCGGGTTATTGAGCGAAGCTGTGTATTTGAAGGTGCCGAGAGAACCATTGGCATTGATGGGTGCGTACTGCACATCAGCCATCAAAGTGGTATCGTCTGTGCCGCCCATAATATACATGTAGCCGTTATAGGCTGCCATTCCAAGCTGGTAACGGCCCTCGGTAAAGGTTGACGAACTCCAGGAGCCACCAGTCGTACCGTTGGCGTTCAGCACGGTATAGTAAACCTTGTTCTTATACGTTGTTGATGCTCCTCCTGCAACGTAGAGATATCCATTATAAATTGTTGCACGACACCCCTGATACCCATCGGTATCTGGCAGTAAACCTGCGGCAACATTTGACCAGCTGCCAGTAATGGACCCGTTTGCATTAATAGGGATAGACTGGACTGTCCTCAAATCTGATGCATTCCCGTCGCCACCGGCAATATACAGATAGCCGTTATAGGCTGCAATACCAAAGTCCTCACGCTCCGATGTGAGATTAGAGGCAACCGGCGCTGATGTCCACGAGCTCAGTGCGCCGCTAGTACCTATTTGAGCATAGCTTACGGCTCCTTGTGCACTTGTCGTGTAGTAGTTTGATGAGCTACCGTTCCAGCCACCGACGACATATATGAATCCATTGTAGGCTACCGTTCCGTGGTTGTACCGATTTGCAGACAAAGTAGCCGCTACCGTGGACCACGAGCCCACACTACCCGCCCCGCCATTATTGATGGCCGCGGCCTGCATATCAGTAAACGGTGTACCTCCTGCATATCCAGCGCCAATATACAGATAGCCGTTATAAGCAAAACCAACAAGACCAGCACGGGCTGTCGTAAAGCTATATCTGGCAGTGGTGAAACTGTCGATATCTCCACTACTCGTGATGCGAGCGTACTGTATATCATTCTTGTAAGTTGCACTGTTAATACCGCCCATAACGTATAAATACCCATTTGAGGCGGCCAGCGACAGTTTGTCTCTTACGGAAGTGAAAGTGTTTGCCGAAGTAGTCCATGACGCAATCGCGCCTGTCGAAGTCGTAATAGTAGCATATTTAACATCGTTCAGCTGTGCGCTTCCCGTATTACCACCAGCAATATATATCTTGTCTCCATATATAGTTACACCAAATGCATCACGTGCCGCATTTGCGCCGCTAATGCTAGTTGTGGCTGACCACGAGCCTGGCACACCTGACTGGCTCAAGGTAGATTTATAGACAGTTGCATAATGGTTTGCCGCGGCGGTACCATTGCTACCCCCGATTGCATAGAGATAGCCGCTCGAACTCGCAGTACTGTTAGTGCCATATACTACTGCACCTAAGAAGGCACGCGTATTCCCAGTCCCAAAGTTTGTGCTCGCAGTCCAAGTTCCAATACTGCCATCTCCAAATGCTATATTTGCGTAGTAGGTTGTATTGAAATACGTAGGCGATGCTGCCCCATCGGATCCGCCCATAATATACATTCTGTTGTTATAGGCGACTGCCGCCAAACCCGTACGACTAACTGGTAAGGGAGTTGTATTTGTAGTCCATGATCCGATGCCACCATCGTTTCCAATTGAGGCACGATAAATTGTGGCTACTGCCGTGCCAGTACCCGAGCCACTTTGCCCTCCCATGACATATACAAAACCATTGTATGCTACGACTGCTGCGTAGAGACGAGCTGCCGGCAACGCCGTTATAGTCGGAGATGATGTAGCCCACTGGCCCGTTGAGCCCGTCGCATCAATCGGCGCATATTGTACTTCAGTTAACAGTGGTGTAGCGTGGTTTCCGCCAAGACTGTACAGGAAATTGTTGTAGCCAAACATAGTGTTGCCATAACGCGTTGCATTCGTACCTGATAGTGATGCTATGGCAGTCCATGGCCCAAGCGTACCGTTGGCGTTTATCTTGGCGTATTGCGTGTCACTCTGCAGGACCGCATTGGCGTTACCACCCGCCAGATACATGAAACCGTTATAGGCGGTCATTCCCATCGAGTAGCGCGCCGTAGTAAACGAAGTAGTAGCCACCCATGTACCAATACTGCCATCGCTGTTTATCTTGGCGTATTGCGTGTCATTATAGTACGTCACACCATTGTTAAAGCCACCAGCAATATACAAATAGCCGTTATAGACTACCATGCTGTGCTTTAAGCGAGCGTTCGTGAACGTGGTGCCCGTAGTCCAGCTGGATATCGAGCCGTCACCATTGAGTGTCGCATAATAGGTATCGTTCTTGAGCGATCCGTTATAGCCACCAGATATATAGACCTTATTGCCATAGGCGACAAGGCCAAACGTATAGCGAGTTGACGGCAGTACAACCGAAGAGGTTTGCCAGTTACTACTCAATGTGCCGTCGCTGTTTATCTTAGTGTAGAGCACATCGTCCAGATATGTGGAGCCGGTATAGCCACCCATAATATACATATAGCCATTGTAGGCAGTCATTCCATGGCCGTATCGAGCAGCATTTGCCCCTGGAATAGAGGCAGTAGCCGTCCACGTCCCCAGCGTGCCGTCACTATTGATCTTGGCATACTGTATGTCACTGAGTGCCGAAGCCCCCAGGCCACCACTAATGTACACGTATCCATTGAACACTGCTTGCCCCTGGAAGTAACGCGCGGTCGTAAAACCACTGCCTGTCGTTGTCCACGGCGTAATCGTACCACCAGTAAGCCCCCCACGATTTATTTGGTCGGCCGATATATCGATATTGCTATCATCGTTGCCATTCGTGAAATCAGATGCGCTCGTTACCACTACGCTTGGGTCAATCGTCAATGGGTAGCTGCCGTACTGTAGATTCGATACATTGAGCGCCAAGGTGTCGCCACTTATACTAAAGGCCGCGCCAACTTGCCCACCAGTCTTGTTCGTCTGTTTGATAATTGGCGCTGGGATAACAAACACCCGATAGTTCTTTGGTGAATTCTCACGTGCCTTCATAACACTCTGACGATCGGTATCTGAACCATACGAAATATTCCCAAATAATGTTGGATCGGCAGAATAGATTCCGACTTCGTGAGTATCCGGGTCGACTCGCGCTTCAAGTGTTTTCGGCAG
>Ga0075365_10000020_pt1 | contig 64494 bp, 66 predicted proteins | sample EndMetdeltDD1765_FD_71387 | JGI IMG/M metagenome (GOLD analysis project Ga0075365, IMG submission 71387) | Populus endosphere microbial communities from Tennessee, USA - Endosphere MetaG P. deltoides DD176-5 | ecosystem: Host-associated > Plants > Roots > Endosphere | place: USA: Tennessee... | reverse complement strand
TTTAAACATCGCGGTTGACGACATCGATGCTGCCGTCAAGGTACTGGCTGACAAGGGAATTGCCTTCGAAAAATATCCCGAAATGACAGATGATGACGGTATCGCTCGTGGCAAGCAGTACGGCCAAGGTCCGGATATTGCTTGGTTTAAAGATCCCGCAGGCAATATTCTTTCCGTGCTGCACGGCTAGTGCCATGCTAATTTTCTAATACCGGTATTATCGAGATTTATTTGGCGTGGTGTGAGAGGTTACGGGCATGCCATTGTTGTATTGCAGTGTGTTGCCACCGGCCGCAAATGAGCAGTAGTCGCTTGCGCCACGGTCGTCGGTATCGAGTGGAAGAATTTCGTGAACACGCTTTTTGTCAGCGCTTGGTAAAAGATCGAGCCAACAAACACCGTAGTATGCCTGAGGCGCCTTATCTTTATGGATTGCCGCCCAGGTTGCATTTTTGGACATTTCGTTTGGCTTTCGTAAATCATAGACGCCAAAGTCAACGGCATAATTCTTGCTGTCTTTGTGGCCAACGGCAGTCGCTACAAGCTCGCCAGCTGCAAACGCAGGGTGTGAATCGACAGGCGTTGTGCGACTGTCGTCTTGTTTCGGTGCGGGCAGCGTGTCGGCGATTTTTGCAAACTCAGGTGCTAGCGTGTAGAGGTGGTCAAAGCGAATTTGAACGCCGCAAGGATTCTGGAAATCAAGCATATATTGCACTTCACCATCTTCGAGATAGCGGGCAGCATCGACTAATTTTGCATCCAGCGGAAGGCGTACGTAGGCGTCGACACTCTGATTATTATCAAAGCGGAAGCCACCATGAGCTTTGTAGTCAGTACCTCGATATTGACCAGGGTAGAGAATCTGTGAAGCTTGCTCGGTATCGACTGGGCTGTACGCTAGTAATGGGTCGGGACAGGCGGGAGGTGTGCCACCTGTGGCTTTCCAGCTGCCATTAGCATCTCCTTGCCAGATAACTTCTGAGAGCTGTATCTTCTTTCGTTCACCCGATTGATCATTGGTACTAGTGGTATGTGACTTCTTGGTGACGGCAAAAATAATTGCGCCGGCAATGATGATAATCAAAATTATGATAATAAGTTGCTTGGATGAAAAACCGCTTTGTGACTTTCGTTTCATACAACCAGTATAGCAGTGACTGAAGTATCGCTGAAAGTCTTGGGGACAGGGTGGGGCGGCTCGCGGTGCGATGTTGTGCATGTCGCACCGCGAGCCGGCCCTCACCCATTGACCCGAGGTCAGATCACTTGCAGGTCTTCACCTTGTCGTCCCTGGAGGTCGAGCCGCTGGCGTCGCCGAGCACATCACCGTTGGTGAACTGGTTGGCGATCGCGTAGTAGGTGTTCTTGCCGATCCGGAAGCGGTAGAAGCCCGGGTTCACCGAGGCCATGCCGCTCTGGTTGGGCGCGAAGCACTCCACGTTGACCCTCTGGCAGAACGCGAGGTTCTTGTGGTCCGACGGCGAACCCTGCGGGTCGGTGTAGACCTTGGCGATGGGCCCCTTGGTCAGACCGGTGCCGACCTGTTCGACGACGGTGTTGTTGGACTTCTCGCCGATGATGGTCTTGATGGCACAGGGAGCGCCGTTGTCCGAGTCGTCGTCGTTGCCGTCACCCTGGTCGGGCTCCTGCGAGATGGTGACGTTGCTGCTGTCGTCCGACTGCTTGTCGCTGCTGCCGTTGGAGTCACCGCAGGCGGTGAGCACGATGCCGACGGGAATCACCACGCTCAACAGGGCCAGCATGGACCGCGTACGCGCGTTGGTGCGCATAAGTGTGTCTCCTCAGAGTCGTTGTCATGTCGCAGTGTGCGTACAGACCATGACAGTCTATAACGTTATTCATGTAACCGCAAATATATGTCCTAATAAGTAGGCTCGCTTATATCGTGAAAACTTTCACATAACCGCGGACTGAACACATGGTAAAATAAGCCATCATCAAAAAGATAGATTTGTATATACGGGCGTTTATCCAATCGATCGGTAATCATCGCGGGGCTAGGTGGGTCTGGCGCTACCGACTCTATATTGGCTGTGTCGCGGCCGGAATATTTTGGCTGACTATTTTTATTGCTGTCTATTCGCCACAAACTATGGCATACGATTTTGGCAAAACAAAAACATGTCAAAAAAGCCCCCGATTGCTTCCGGGACTGTCAAAATTTACAGAGCAAAAACCGTTTAAACTGACGCGAACAAACGATACCTCGATTGGACCGCTGAGACTGTACTCGGCTGCCGTTTGTGCTGCGGCTACCCATGCACCCATGGCGCAGAAACAACATACCTATAACGAGCGATTGTTTGGCTTAAAATTTCTGCAACGTGACGTGTATGTGAAAACAGCACAGTATCCTGCTATTCAAGCGACAACAACGGCACGAACAGTTCCGCCAGATGGAGTACTCAGGCTTTCGCTGCATACAGCAGACGCCACCTTTGCCTATAGTGCAACCGTCGAAGGACACACGGCTGCCTGCAGTCAGCAGAACGCAAAGATTGCATGTGATCTGGAGGCCTTGGGCCTTGCGTATGCCCACGATTATACCGTGCAGATAACTCGTAGTTTTAAACGTATTCCAACAGCGAGGACGGTTGCGGTCCCGATCCGGACTATTACACCAACCGGAATTGTGACAACGTCAATCGCTGCGGGAGCTCAGGTTCAGCAAAAACCAACAGAGCTCATTGTGCAGACGGACAAGCAATTAACGGCCGTTGGAGCGGTTAACCTTGTGCTCAAAAATCCAGATGGCACCGAAAAGGTTTTGCCAACCACTACGAAACTAGCGGACAAAACCCTGACTGTTGTGTTTGGACAGGAGTTGCCACGAAAGGCAACGTTTGCCGTGCATATTACCTCGGTAACCGCACAAGATGGCAGTGGTTTTCAGGGCAAGAGCCTTACGGTGCCGTTTACGACTTCAGGTGGTCCAAAGGCTATCGGTGCAACGATTGGCAGTAGAAATGTTAGTACGACGCCGAATATTGGGGTGACGTTTGATCAGCCTTTATTGCCAACCCAGAATTTGGACGCAGTTGTAAGTTTTGTAGCACAAGGCAAAGGCTACCCGATCAAGCTAACAACAGGTGCCCGGATTACTATTGTGCCTCAGGGGACGCTGCCGCTCTGTGCGTCATTCACTATAAAGATCAACCCACAGGTACAAAATGCCTATGGAGTGAGTGGTGACTCAGCATGGACATTTAACGGCCGAACGATTTGTTATACCACGTTTAGTATCGGAACGTCGGTCCGCGGTCGCGGCATAACGGCCTATCAATTTGGTAGTGGTGCAAATCCAATCGTCTACATGGGCGCGATGCATGGCAGCGAGGCAAACTCCAAAACCCTGATGAACGAGTGGTTTTCTGAGCTTAATGCTAATCCCACGCGGCTTGGTGGTCGAAGTCTGGTCATTATTCCGGCGGTGAACCCGGACGGTGTTGCGGCCGGAAGCCGCTTAAATGCCCGAGGTGTGGACCTTAACAGGAACTTCCCGGCAACAGACTGGAAGTCGATGGTGACATCACCCGAAAGTCCGCAGCCAACAGCGGCAGGCGGACCCTATCCACTCTCTGAGCCGGAATCGAGCGCGCTTGCTGCATATATTCAGCGGGTACGACCGCGAGTCGTCTTTTCCTTCCATAGCGCCGCCGCAGTGGTTGAGGCAAACGAGGCTGGTGATTCGGTTAGTATTGCCAGTGCGTATGCCGCCGCAGCACGATATCGAGCGGTACCGAAGTCGCAGAGTACTCCAATATTTCAATATGATACCACCGGAGCCATGGAAGATTGGATGCGTGATAAATTGGGTAGCCCTGCGGTTGTTGTTGAACTCCTGAGCAAAACAAGTAGTGAATTTTCACGTAACCGTACGGCACTGTGGAACACGATAGGCTTATAGCATGCGCGTAACTGTTTCGGATACTATGCAACAAGGCTATGAATATGTGACGACCGCCCGGCCAGGCGAGGACTTTGACCCGACATTCAAGCCTGAGCTGACACCAAAAGAAATGCTTGAACTCGGTGTGTTCGGCGGTAAATATATGACCGACTGTCAGGATGAGTTCCCAAAAGAATGGTTCAAGAATGCTAAGTTATGTCATGAATTTCACGATGCATCGCGTAATTACTTTGGTGTCAATGCCAGCCAGTCACTTGCTGAGTGGCGCCGTAAGGGTTGGATATATTTTGAAGATCCTCGTGGCTGGTTTCAGTGGTATTGTCGATATTATATGGGTCGGAGAATCCCAGAAGAAGACACTCGACAGATCAAGCGATGGCGAGCGATGCGCCGCCATGTAGCGCAGATTGAGCGCTTCTGTACGCCGGGGGATATGCAGTGTCGCAAACGTCAACGGCAGGCATTGTTGCACTGGGCCTACGATACGCGAAGCATATAAAAACCACGCATGGCGTGGTGTCGTAAACGGGGTGACGGAGGGCGAGAGCGGCTGCAGATGCAGTGGTGATGGCTCTCGTCCTCCGACGCCCTACTTGGGTGTTACAGGTGGTCCGCGGCGTACTGCGCGATCTGCTTGACTCGGGCGTCGTCGCTGGGGTCCTCGATGACCATGGCGATGTCGATGATCAGGTCGCCCTTGAGGATGGTGTACGAGCCAGGCTTGTACGCGGTGGCGTCGGTGACGTTCGAGAAGTGCGCTGGCCGGTAGATCTTGTGGGTCAGTTCCTTCCAGTGGGGGTGGCCGGGTTCGTCGTTGAAGGCGATCAGCATGATGATCGGACCGACGGTCTTGGGCGTGTACATGCAGGCATGTGAGCCACCGCCGTCGGTGTTCTCGCCGGTGAAGGGATGGCCCATGATCTCGGAGACCTTGGTGGCTGGGACCTTGGCGCAGATGTCAGGCAGCGTGTCGTCGGCTGATCCAGGCGTGGTCTTCGGCGCTTCGGGGGTTGCCGACTGGCTGGCGCGCTCGGAGCTTGCGGATGCGTTGGTGTTCTCACCGGATCCGGATGAACCGCAGGCGGCCAGGGTGATCGACAGGACGGCGGCGAGGAAGGCCAGCGTGATGGTACGCGCAGTGCGCATGGAAACTCCTGAAACAGTAGGTGCGTGCACGATGTCACAGGTGTGACGGTAAAAATACCTCCTTACGGATGTGCTTGCGTAAATTATACCATCATTATGATTTTTTTACAACAAAAAACCACACAAATGCGTGGCTAATAACAGGGGTAGGACGCGAGAACGAGAGTGACTGCCGGGTGGCAGTTGGGTGGTGAACTCTCGTCCTCGCTGGCGTCCTACTCAGGTGGTACTAGGGGAGTCGCGCCTGCGCGAACTTGATGAGCGACTTGGCGTCACCTTCGGTGATGCCCGGCTGCACACTCGTCGGCATGATGGTGATGATCACCTGGTCCTTGCGGGCCGTGAAGCTGCCGAGGCCGAGGTTGATGACGTCGTCGCCGACGAAGTGGTCGGACATGCCCGTGGCCATGGTGTTCCAGGCTTCGTGCTTGGCGTTGTCCAGCTCGGTGAAGACCGTGAAGGTCATGTTGGTGCGGTTGCCGTACATGTCGAGCATGGCGCCTTCGTACTCGCACTCTCGGATGAGCTGGGGGTTGTTCGACAGCACCGGGCGCTTGTAGCTTGCGAAGAAGACCTGGCGGTTCTTGAAGACCCTCTCGATCTCGGCGTCGGAGATGACGTCGCAGGGCTCCGCGGCCTTGGCGACCTTGGAGTCCTTGTCCGGGATCGTGGACAGGTCCTTCACGTCGCTGAGCAGCGGCGCACCGGCCGGGTCGTCGATCTTGGAGCCGCGCGGTTCTTCTGCGCCGGGTTCTTCGTGGTGTTCCGTGGCCTCGACATCGGGCTTGTGCGCGGCGGATGCCGTGCTCTTGTCGCGGTGCGTGGGGGCCTCGGAGTTCGGCCAGAAGACGATGGCCAGAGTGATCAGGATCGCACCGGCGATGCCTCCACCCAGCAGACGGCGCCAGTTACGTCGGATGATGTCCATCAGTTGGTCTCCTTGTTGTGGATGTCAGCTGAGTCGCTTGGTGGCGATGCCCAGGATGTCCTTGGCGCCCTTGTCGTTCAGCTCGCCGTTCTGGTCTTCGACCTCGACGGTGATGGAGCCCTGGGGCTTCTCGACCTTGGTCACGAAGTGACCGGTGCCGAACTGAATGAGGCTGTCGCTGAGGACGGTGCCGTTGTTCACGCTGGCCGCGTAGATGTAGGCGTCCCAGACGGTGCCCTTGGTGTCGTCGAGCTGCGTGGTGATGATCACCTGCAGGTTGCCGAGTTTGGTGCGGTTGCCGTCGTCGAGCATGGCGTTCGGCGTGGTGTAGCCGCAGGCGCGCTGCATCGTGCTGTGGTCGGTAACCGGCGAGTCGTTGCCGTTGTTGGGATCGTCGTCGTCGACCAGGATGAACGTGCTGTGAAACAGCCCGTAGAGGTCCGCGGCGTTGATTACCCGACAGGGCATGGCCGCCTGGTAGCGGGGGCCGTCCGTGACGAGATCCGACGGAGAATTGGCGTTGGTGCCGCCGTCGGTGTTCTCGCTGGAGCCACCGCGGGACTGAGACTGGTCGCCGGCCGGAGGCCTGACGCCGTCGTTGTCACTGTTGCTCCGTTCAGCACCGGTGGGCAGGTCGCTCTTGTTGGAGTCGTTGCCGCAGGCGGTGAGCGCGAGCGCCAGAGTGACGAGCACGGCTGTTGCGAGTGTGCGCGGGTTGCGCATGGGATTCTCCCTAGTGATCTGAGTAGGTGCGAGCACTACAAATACCAGTACTGGTAATGAAACACCTCCTTAGGTGATGTGCCAAAGTATATTATAACATACTTATCAACATAAGTACAGGGGTCGATAGCGCAGAAAACAGATTGATGGGGGTTCATCAAACAGCAGAAAATGCTATACTAAGCATTAGCGTGAACGAACCACAAACAAATACCCAACATATCTATAATCTTGAGATCGAGCCGGCGCTTGCTGCATTTGAGACGTCCCGCCATGGCTTGTCTCAGACTGAAGCCAGCAACCGACAACAAGAGTTTGGCCCAAATGCCCTCAAGGGCAAGCATGTTTCGTGGATCCGACGGATTGTCGAACCTTTTAGTAGCATGTTTGTGGTGGTATTGCTCATTGCGCTTGTATTGAGTATTTTTGAGCGTAAAGTACCCGATGCAGTTGTTATTGGTGTCATCGTGTTGGTAAATGCCATCATTTATTATGTGCAGCAGTTTTCAGTATCACGGGTACTCAAAACACTCAAACAGCAAGATATAGCCCTGATTGACGTTATTCGTGATGGTACCACGCATCGTATTCCCAGTGAAGAGCTGACACTTGGTGACATTATTCATATCGGAGAGGGTGTTAAAGTTCCAGCAGACGGACGTTTGATTGAAGCTAACCAGGTTCAATGCGACGAGGCGGTGTTAACCGGCGAATCATTGCCAGTCCACAAACATGCTGGCGCAATGGGTGGTAATCGCGAGCTGTACGACCAAAAGAATATGCTGTTTAAAGGTAGCTACATCAAGAGCGGCACTGGTCTTTTGATGATTACGGCAATCGGCGACGACACACAACTGGGTGACATTAACGCACTGGCAAGTAGCGCTGATTCGGGTCGATCACCAATTGAACTAAAGATTGATGACTTAACGCGTAAAATCATGGTAGTTATCATTTGTGCTGCGGTTATTGCGGTGGCGCTGGCGGTGCTTCGCGGAACAGAACTGCAGGAAGCCTTGCGATTCAGCCTGACATTAGTAGTCTCGGCTGTGCCTGAAGGCTTACCGGTGGCCTTAACGATTGTTTTGCTGCTGAGCGCTCGACGTATGGCGCGCGTTAATGCGTTGGTTAAAAAGATTTCCAGCATTGAGACAATGGGCGCCGTTACGCTGATTGCCACAGACAAGACAGGCACTATTACTCAAAACAAGCTTAGCATTGCCGATCGCCAGACTACCCATGGTAGTATGCAGACCTTCGAAGAGGTGATGAGAGCTAGCTTGAATGGCGATGATGAGTATGCTGGTGACTCCTTGGATCAGATTTTGAGTGACTCAGTTGAACATGTCCGATTGCCTGGTTCTTGGCAGAAAGTGAAGGAGTTTGCTTTTAACCAGCAGCTTCGAATGAGCGGTGTCTTGTGGAAGCACACACATGGATATACGCTGTACGTGAAGGGTGCTCCCGAACAAGTGCTGTCGCACTGCCGTGAATCGTCGCATCAGACAAAGATTGCCTGGGGCCTGGAGACATTTACCAGCAAGGGCTATCGGACAATCGGTTTTGCGCATAAAGACTTCGCGACACTGCCGTCCAAATTTGATGCTGAAATGCTGCACGATATGAGTTTTGACGGTTTTGTGGGTATGGCAGACCAATTACGCCCTCGAATTGCTGAGGCAGTAACACAGGCGCACCAGGCTGGCATTAAAGTTGTGATGCTCACTGGTGACCATGTGGCGACTGCGGGTCATATCGCGCAGGCGGTAGGCATTGCGCAGGACCACCACGAAGTCCGTGACAGTGCAATTCTGGCACAGGGAAGCCATGAAGATATCCGCGAGGCCCTGCAAACAACTCGCGTTTTTGGTCGTGTATTGCCTGAGCATAAATATGCGCTCCTGAAGGCTACACGCGGCTATGAAATTACGGCCATGACCGGCGATGGCGTTAACGATATCCCGGCACTTGTACAGGCGGATACCGGCCTTTCGATGGGCAGCGGTACCGATGCCGCCAAAGATGCGAGCGATATTGTGCTGCTTGACGACAATTTCCATACAATTGTTGCAGCCATTAAGGCTGGACGTACGGCGCTGGCGAATATTTTTAAAATGTTGGTATATCTTCTGGGAACCAGCAGTGGTGAAGTGCTGACGATGTTGGGCGCCTTGGTGTTTGGCATGCCGCTGCCGGTTACGGCGATTCAGATTTTGTGGGTCAACCTGGTAACCGACAGCATCACCGTAATTCCGTTGGGCCTGAGTCCTGACGAGGCACATCACATGCAGCAGCCGCCCAAGGACCCGAAGGCACCGTTGCTCGACAAACGTCTGTTGTCACGAGTGGCCGTTATGTCACTCTCGATCGCCGTAACCGTATTAACCATCTTCTCGATAAACTTGCATAAAGGCCTCGAGCAGGCTCAGTCACTGGCATTTCTAAGCTTGATTGTCATTCAGTGGGCAAACGCTTTTAGCGCCAACTTTGATTACAAGTCATGGGTCTATAACTTTATTCACCCCAACAAGAAACTGTTGATTGCTATTGGTGGCTCTGTAGTGCTCAACATTTTTGTATTTGGCACTTCATTTGGCCAGTTCCTGGACGTTGTACCGCTGCACGCCAAAGATGTAGTAATTGCTATTATTGTGCCAATCACGGTGGCATTTATTGCGACCGATCTTCACAAATATCTGACGCGCAATTGGCGCTAGCGCACATCTTCATTGACTCTTCAGCTTTCCATGCTATAGTGAAGGGGCTTAACAAGTTAAATATACAGAGTGCAGCGAGAGATCTAGCTTGATGACCTGCCAGCAACCTACCATATGGGTAAGGTGCTCCATCTAGCCCGTCATAGACGACGGGAAAGATATTTATTCTCTTAGAATGTATCCTTTCTCGTTGTTGCGACAGAAAGGATATTTTTATGCCCCAATTAGTAACCCAATTCGCCAGTGAGTCTGTTTGCGCAGGACACCCGGACAAAATTGCCGACCATATTAGCGATGCTATTGTTGACGCGATTTTAGCTCAAGACCCCAACGGCCGCACCGGTGTGGAGGTGTTGGTCGCTGCCGATCGTGTGATCTTGGCTGGTGAGGTTAATACCACTGCACGCGTTGATTTTGAAGCGATTGCACGTGAACAGATCCAGAAGCTTGGCTATACCAACCCAAACTGGGACTTTAGCGATCAGTCTAAAATTGAAAATTACATCCACCAACAATCTTCAGAGATTGCTGTGGGCGTTGACAACGACGGTGCCGGTGATCAAGGCATGATGTTTGGGTTCGCAACTAACGAAACGCCTGAGTATTTGCCCCTGCCGATCACTTTGGCGCATGCCTTGACTCGTGCCCTGGATGCAGCTCGCGAAACCAAAACACTGCCGTACCTACGTCCCGATGGTAAGGCGCAGGTTGTGGTGAATTATGAAAATGGTAAGCCAGTTGGCGTAAACCACGTAACAATTGCTATTCCCCACAACGAGGATGTTACGCTCGAACAAGTACGAACTGACGTCTACGAGCAGATTATTGTGCCAATTCTGGGCAAGTACAACTATGAGATTACCTTGGACAAGGTTGTCGTGAATGGCACCGGCGTCTGGTATACACCGGGCCCAACCTCTGACGCTGGTTTGACGGGCCGTAAGATTGTTGTTGACGGTTATGGTGGTTTTGCCCGTGTCGGCGGGGGAGCCTTTAGCGGTAAAGATCCAAGTAAGGTTGACCGCTCTGGCGCCTATGCAGCCCGATACATTGCAAAAAATATTGTTGCAGCCGGTTTGGCTGACGAAGCTGAAGTTGCTTTGGCTTACTATATCGGAGCTAAAGAGCCAGTATCGTTTACGATCAACACCTTTGGCACTGCTAAAAAGTCCGATGACGAGATCTATACTTTCGCCAAGGACCTGTTGATTCCATCAGTTAAGAATATTGTTGAACAACTTGACCTGCGTCGCCCTATTTACCTGCAAACGGCTGCCTACGGCCACTTTGGTAAGGAAGGTCTGCCCTGGGAAGAGATCAAAGTTCGTTCCGCATAGTATTTCCCGGAACGTCCTGAGCTCAAAAAATCCCATGTTCATTTTGTAACATGGGATTTTTCTCGTGCGGATTGTTCCGACGAAATACTAAGGTGTCACACGCTAGAAGCCGCTCTTCGAGGCGCTGATGACGCGGTCGTTGAGGTAGGTGACGGTGATAATTTTGTCACCTTGCGTGTAGGTGCAAACTTCCTGCTTGCCGAGAGTCTGTAGTTTGGCATCCAAAATTACGGCGCAGTTCTCGCCAAGATTCTTGGCTTGTGCGCCAATTTCTGTCTTGGTGTCGCCAACGTTAATGTTGGCTGCCAGATCAACGAGTGAGTCGGCTGGTGTTGTTGATCCGCCGCCAGTATTGCCACCTCCGGTACTGCCACCACCAGTGTTGCTCGAACCATCGGAATTGCTACCACCTCCGGTACTGCCAGAGCCGGTGCTCGAACTCCCATTGCTATTCGTGTCTGAGCTATCGCTGCTCGTTGAACTGTCAGTCGTTGATTTGGCTGGCGTTTCAATCGCCGATACATTGGTGTAGAAGGCTGAACCAAGCTTTGGCCGTGCATATGGCCACCAGTTGTTGTATTGCGCCAACAGTAAGTAGAGCAAGAAGATGATAATCGCAATTAGGAGCCAAAGGACATGCCGCTCTTCACGCAAGATACCGCGTTTTTTCTCGCGCTTGACGGCACTTTTTACCGCTTTTTCTTGTTTGGTTGCCATTGTCCCACCCTCCTGATTGACGATTTAAATAATTATTCAGTGTAGCGAATAGAAGAAAAAATCACAACGAAATCGCTCACACTTACCGCGTAGTTTAACAATTATTTAAGAATTCCATGTAATAGCAAATAGCTCAGAAATATTATATAATTTATATAACTATGAGCGAATTCGTTTGCGTGTCCTATAGGGATGAAATCCCCGAAAATTATCAAAATCGCGGTAACATACCCAACTTGCACCAAGTACAGGTTGGCCTGCTTGAACATGATCTACAGCTGGTTCTTTCAGAGGGAGCCGAAGTGGCATATCACGATAGCTTTGTTGCGACACGATCCGTAGACCTTGACGCCGAAGAATTGGGTCCAACTATGGATATAGAGCTTGAAGAGATTGGCGTGATACTTAACCGTTTAAATCGATCATTCAAACGTGATCGCCTGCCTGAGCCACACAAGATGCCAGCAACTATTAATGAGAATCAGACTCGTTCGCTCGCACATCGTAAGCACCGCGCACATACTGAGGTGCTCGAGCCGCTTGGCCTTAGTATGCCGACTGTGCTAGTGGAAAGTGATGCAGATATCGATAGCTTTTTAGCGGCCAATGCTGCCCCTGAAATCATCTTAAAACCAAATAGTGGCATGAACGGTCAGAATATTCAGCGTCTCGCGCGGAGCGCCGTATATGGTGCATTCGCATCGCTTGAAGAACTGCAGGGCAACGACGGCTTTGTGCTACAACCGGCCTATGATTTTACCCAACCGTTTCCGACAACCCTACGACCCTTTGACCAGAAGTCTCGAGAAGCTTTTGAGATAGGGGCGCAATCTGCGTCTCCAAAAGAATTACGCGTCTATGGCTTTCATTCGCCGGCGGGTATTTCGACCTTCCCGGTTGGGCGTTTGGTAAACAATGGTGACCACTGGTTTTTTGTTGATCCCCAATCGGTACCTGGCGAGCTTTTGGCTGGCACAGCTGACGCGATGGCTAAAACAGCAAAGGCTAGTGGTGCAGCCGCCGTGTACGGCACTGTCGATTATGGGTATGGCACCGATGGCACCCACACGCCAGACTGGCGGGCTATTGAGCTTAACGCCCGTTTGCCGTACTTAATTAGCCCCGACAAGCACGCTGACGTTTCACGTGTCGTCCACAACATGCTAACTGATCAGCTAGCCGCTACTGCTCGCTAGCAGTTTTGATTTTACGTTTTTCTTTGCGAGCCTTTTCGTATTTGGCGCGCTTGGTGGTGATCTTCTGCAGCTTGGCCTGCTTTTTGGCGTCGCGTTTTTTCATGATCTACTTACCATCAAAACCGTATTTACGAATCTGCTGAATGGTTTCGGCCGCCGAAGGCGCGCTATTGTGTTCGGCAAAAATATAAAGCGGCTTAAACGGAAGGGCTGGGTCATGTCGCGAAACGATTGCTTCGGCCAGTTCGTTAGCTACCGCCAGCTCTGCGTTAGCGTCTGCTAGCTGCCAGACCTTGGTGCGCAAGGTAAAAGATAGCGCCATCGTAAATTCGCCGCGTTTGGTCACGACTTTGAACTTCGATGAATTGCCAGTGGTTTCGAGTGCTGTAACGTTCATATCTAGCCTATTATACCCGTCACTTGCAGCATGTGTCTACAGTGGTGCTATCTGTCCTATGTAGGTATCGCAGCCGTAGGAGTATGGTTTGAAAATCTGAAAGCACGTCCTGCTTTCTAAGATTTTGCAAAGCCATACCCGGAGGCATGACGAAGGACTAACAGAATAGAAAAACACCACCTGGGGTTGCAGGTGGTGTTTTGGTTAGCTCGAGGCTTTTACTAAGCGCGCTTGCGGCGGTTTGTGTAAATGCGGTGAGCTGCTGAGCCAGCGATGCTGAAGCCAGTGAAGAGGCCAGCGGCACCGGCAGGACCAGTCTTTGGCAACTCGGTAGGAGTTGTAGGAGTCTCTGGTGTTTCTGGAGTCTCAGGTGGTGTAGGGGTTTCCTTACAATCAGGTGAGTCTACAGGGAGGTTTTCCTTACCGGGAACAGTACACATAGGCTGTTCGATAACTACCTTACCAGCACATGCTGCAGAAGTTACGTTAGCCTTGTCCTTGCTGCTGACCGATGCCTTAACAGTGTAAGTACCAGCCTTAGCGTAGGTGTGGTTTACAGCGTTAGCTGCACCAGTGTAGGGAGTTGAGCCGTCACCGAAGTCTACAGTGTAGCTGGTGATAGTCGTGTGCTGAGCACTTGCCTTAACAACGAAGCTCTGAGCAAGTTTGTTTTCGCCGTTCTGTGAGATAACGAGTTCGTCACAAGTCAGAACAGGTGTTTCAACACATTCAGGTGAATCAACAGGCAAGTTTTCTTTGCCGGGTACTTCACACATAGGCTGTTCGATAACGATCTTTACAGCACATTTAGCTGAAGTCACGTTTTTCTTTTCCTTGCTGCTAACGGTTACGAAAGCGGTGTACGTACCAGATTTGCTGTAGGTGTGAGCGGCAGTCGTTTGCTTGTCAGCGGTGTTAACGGTTTTCTTAGAGCCGTCACCGAAGTCAAAGTCGTAGTTTGTGATTGTGGTGTTTTCTGAGCTTGCCTTAGCAGTAAAGGTGTAATCCTTGTCCTTGTTTGTGAAGGTCAATTGGTCACAAGTCAGAACTGCTTCAGGTGGAGCGATCGTCAACTTAACGGCACAATCAGTAGATGTAACATCTTTTTTGTCCTTGCTGCTTACCTTAACGGTTGCAGTGTAGGTACCAGCCTTTGCATAGTCGTGGTCGGCTTTTGCAGTAGAAGCGCTGGTTGCTACGTTCTTGGTCTGACCGTCGCCGAAAGCGAAGTCGTAACCAGTAATAGTAGTGTTCTTGGCGGTTGCCTTAGCAGTAAAGGTAAATGACTTGTTGTCGTTACCCTTGCTGTTGAATACCAATTCGTCACAGGTAAGTGCAACAACTGGCTTAGGGGTTTCTTTAGGAGTACCCTTTACGGCGTTACCACAGTCAACCATTACGGCGAAACCGAAGTGGTTGCTTGGCATGTATACGATAACCTTGGCAGATGCGTTAGCAAATGATGTGGTTGTCTTACGAGCGTAAATGTTGCTCGTAACGTGCGTAAAACCTGCACCGTTGTTGAAACGAGCAGTTACAGATGAACCGGTCGCAACAGTTTGACCGTCAACGCTAATGTGGCCGTCCTTGTACAAGGTACCAATCTTAGTGTTGCTGGTGCTCATGCCGCTTACGATGGTCTTGCTTGCGCCAGCCCAGTTGTAAACAGCCTGCAGGTCAGTGTAGTCCTTCTTTACAGTAGGAGAATCTTTGTGACCCGACTTGTTAGTGTTGTAATAGTTCTTGAAAGAACTAACGTACCCAGCAGTAGAACTACCGTCCAGACCTTTGTAAACAATGTTTACTTTGTCAGGAGTAGCAGCTTCGGCTTTCTGGGTGTTAACGAGGCTCATAACAGCGGTGCTTAACAGTGCAAAACTCATAACTGCAGCTGTCAGCAAAAGCTGGCCTCTCTTTAATAGACTTCTCACCATAGGTTTTTCCTCCTCACCAAATGGATATGAGTATCATTCTATACTAAAACAGACAGAATGTCAACTCCCTTATGTATATACGTACTCAGAGGCACAGTATCATTAAATGCTGCGTGCGCACAAGGCTAGATTGGCATAATTGAGGAAATATGTGGTGAGTGCTTATTCGCTTGTGCTTTTGCTAGAGACAGAGGTGGCAGGAGTTTGAGCCGCCGAGGTTTCTTTGGTTTGATTGTAGGCAAATATTGTGAGGGTTAAGAGTGTTACGAGGAACACGGTGCTAAGTATTCTTTTCATTACGTTATGTAGTATAGCGCGCAGTGCAAGCATATGCACGATGATTTTTAATTAATTATTCATTAAAAATTGCTAAACCACTGAGTTCTGGGGGTAAAAACCCGTCGGAATGTTTGAAGTCGGCTTCCCATTTGTAGCCTTTTTGGTAGCCAAGGTCCTTCATGAGCTTGGTCGGCGCATTGCGCAAGTGAAGGGGCACCGGCAGATCTGGGTAGTCTCGGGCGGCCTTTTGAGCGTTGTACATTGCGGCGGTGGTTGCCCGTGACTTGTTGGTCTTGGCTAGCACGGTTGCGCAGTGGTACAGCCCATATTGACACTCAGGCATGCCAATGCGCTCGACAGCTAGATAGGTTGATACTGCCAGGTTGAGCGCCGCGGGCGCAGCCAGGCCGATGTCTTCTGATGCAAAGACGATCATTCGGCGGGCAATAAACTTAGGGTCTTCGCCGGCTTGCAGCATTCGTGCCATATAATACAGCGCAGCATCGACATTTGAGCCACGCATCGATTTAATAAAGGCGCTAATAATGTTGTAGTGGTTCTCGCCGTTTTTGTCATAGCCGGGTACTCGTTTTTGTGCAGCGGTTTCAATAACCTTCGTGGTGATTGTTTTGCCGCCAGATAGCTGTGTGGCTAATTCTAGATTGCCCAACGCCACGCGAGCATCGCCACCTGACAGTTCCGCCAACAGATCAATGCTATCTTTCGGTAGTCGCTTGGCTGTCAACTTTTCCTGTTTGGCAGCTTGTGTCAGAATCTCGACAATGTTGTCTTTGCTGAGCGGTTCGAGCACCAGTACGCGTGATCGACTGAGTAGGGGTGTAATCACTTCGAAGCTGGGGTTTTCGGTGGTTGCGCCAATAAGTATAATTGTGCCATCTTCGACGTGTGGCAAGAAAGCATCCTGCTGAGCCTTATTGAACCGGTGGATTTCATCGACAAACAAGATAGTTCGCATGCCGAGTCGCTGATTGCCCTTGGCATGCTCAATCACCTTCGTAACATCAGCTTTGCCAGATGTAACAGCACTCAGCTCAATAAACTCAGCGCCGGTTTCGCGAGCGATGATTCGTGCCAATGTCGTCTTGCCAGAGCCAGGAGGGCCCCACAATATAAGACTTGTTGGCTGCTTGTTCTCGATAATCTGACGAATAATTTTTCCACTCGAAACAAGATGTTCCTGACCTATAACCTGGTCGAGATGTTCGGGGCGGAGTCGTTCTGCGAGTGGTTGCATAACTACTAGTATAGCGTGTATGTACAGTCATCGCTCTGTTACAATACAAGTGAACATAAAGGATTAGCACTATGAAACATCTTAAATTTGCAGCAATCGCAGTGATATTCGGAGCGCTAACGGCTCTTTCTTGGATTGGCATAACGCATGCCGCACCGGTAACTTCCAATGTCGCCAAAGGTCAAACGATAGATAGCTCAGTCTATGCCGCAGATAAAGAAGTGCGCATTACGGGTACGGTCAATGGTGATCTGTACTGTGCCGGCCAGGATGTTGTAGTATCCGGCACTATTAACGGCGACGTGCTTTGTGCTGGGCAGTCGGTGACAATCAGTGGTACCGTAACGGGTAGTATTCGAGCTGCTGCTCAGGACCTTACGATCACGGGTTCTGTTGGTCGTTCGGTGACGCTTGCGGGCCAAGAAGTGAAAATCACCAAAAGTGCCCATATTGGCCAGGATGCAACTATTGCTGGCAATGTTCTTGAAATGCGGGGTGTTATTGCTCGTGATGCAATGATTGCCAGCGCCCAAACGCAACTATCTGGTGCTGTTGACCGTAACGTGGTGTTCAGGGGCGATTCACTGAAACTTACCGATAAGGCACTCGTCGCCGGAGACATTCGGTATACGAGCAACCGTTCGATTGCTATTGGTGACGATGCTACGGTTAGCGGACAGGTAACACATGCCAAAGAAGATACGCGCAAAAACAGCTTTGCCGGACCACTATTACTCTTGTTTGTTGCCGGTTTTGTCTTTGCAATGGTACTTGTACTAGTCTGGCCGCGCGCTGTTCATGCAACGAGTGATATTGCTGTTCGGCAACTCGGCCGCTCGCTCATCGTAGGCTTGCTGGCGACCTTTGCCGTACCTATGGTGGCCGTGCTCTTGTTTGCCTCAGTTATTGGCGCGCCGCTTGCAGTCTTTATGCTGGTAGTTGGCTTTGCAGTCATTTTGCTCAGCGGCCCGATTACTGCTTACTACATCGGTAGTATGGTGTTGGCTCGCTCAAAGAACCCTATCGCTATCATGGCTACCGGTAGCGCCGTACTACTGGTTTTGTACTTGATTCCGGTTGTCGGGTTCTTTGCCGGGCTCTTGGCGTACTTGTTGGGAACGGGCGCCATCCTTATTCGCATCAAACAGCGGACTCCCAAGCCGGTCTATCGTGTAAGTTAGCTTGTTATTTGCCGCTATTGTGGCACAATAACGTGAATGAGTAGAAATGTGTATACTGAAACCGCACCTGTTGCTTGGCTGAACGAATATTCCAGCCCGGACTACTACAGGATTGGCGACGCGTTGCTGGATATGCAACCGCCGGGCTCGTTGGCTGATTACGATGCATTGCGATCGATGCCGCTTCCCGATAGACATTTGAGGCGCTTGCTCGACCAGCCAATTGATGATTTTGTGCTAGCCTCTCGACACGATACACGTGATACGTTGTTGGCCACGGCCAATGCCATACTCGACTGGAACGGAAATGCGCCATATTTTCGCACGCGTCATATGTTTGCTATGGGCTATGAAGGTATGGAAGCTATCAAGGGTGTTAGTCTGCCACGGGCACATCGCCTTGGCGCGCTGGTGACTGGGGCCTGCCGATTGACTGTCCCAACACATCCTTCTCCCGAGTTGTCGGCGTATGTTTGTCACGATCTCTACGATGTACCAGCTTATGCGGTGACGAAACGAGGTAGGGCAGTGGCATTTCCGCAAAGAAGTTTGGCCGTAGAGTCTCGCGATGGGTTACGAAATGGTGATCTATTTGAGGGCTTAAAGAGTATGTCGCAGGGGCGTACAGAAGCGGAAATTAAAGAATTTGAAAGCCGGTTTTGGCTGGCAAAAGCGCTATTCCAGGTCGCCGACCAAGAGTCTGACTATTATGCTGAAATAGGCGGCAAGGCAAGCGAGTAATGAGTAGCGCTGAATTTTTTTCGGATGATGACGCACGCCAGCTTGATGCAATGGTGGGCGACGGCTTTGTTGATGGTCAAGCGCTGGACCCTGCCGAACTCCAACGCAACCCAGCCCCAACACGGCCGGTGAGCGAAGAACTCATTCGCTTTAGCCGGTCAGTTGGCAGTGAGGGACTTTTGCTCGTGCGTGGACTGCCTCGCCTCTCATTAGATACCCAGGAGCTATTAGGGCGGTCAATCCTGGAGCTCAACGAATTGCCCTTTGACGATGAAAATGAGGCCGAACAGGTGAAGATTGCGACTCGGACCATCGATGCGTGGAGCTCGTTTGTCCACGCTGAAGTGCGTACACCACTAGCACTCGGAGCAAAGGGTCTGCAGGCCTTGCACCGAATAAGCGAGCGTCGTGCACAGGTGTTGGGGGATGCCATTACTCGTTTCTGTGGTCTTCCGTTGCCCGAATATCCGAACCCTGAATATGCAGCGTATTTCTGCGATACGCTTGATGATGTACCGGCACATATTGTCCGGGAATCTGGCACTGCCAAAAAGGAAGTCCGCCCCATTCGGTATGCAACGATGGCGCAGTGCCTACGGGGTAGCGTGTCGTTACCGGTGTGGGTGACGGCAACTGCCGAAGGGAGTGCACCGGCTCTGGCATATATGCAGGACTATGAACGCCGCTTTATGATGACTCGTGGTATCTTTGAAGCGTTTATCTCTCCCGACGACGATCTTGGCATCGACTAGATTGCGCTAATGTTGTGTCTTGAGCCTATTGATGTTATAATTAGGACAAAGAAACAGATAAACTTGACCACCGGTTAAGGACCGGTCTATCTCATTATGACGCCGAAGACACAAGATCCATCTAAAATTCGTAACATCGCAATTATTGCGCACGTTGACCATGGCAAGACCACTCTGGTTGACGGCCTTTTGAAGCAGTCAAAGACATTCCGTGACAACCAGGCCGAAATGAGCCAGTCGCTTATTATGGACAGCGGTGATCAAGAAGGTGAACGCGGCATCACCATCACTGCAAAGGTGACTGCTGTACAGCACGACGACTACCGCATTAACATTATCGACACTCCTGGTCACGCTGACTTTTCGGGCGAGGTTGAGCGCACGCTGAACATGGCTGACGGTTGTATCCTGATCGTCGACGCCCAAGAAGGTCCCATGCCACAGACCAAGTTTGTGCTTGGTAAAGCACTGGCTGGTGGCCTCAAGCCGATCGTTATTATTAACAAGATTGACAAGCCTGCAAGCCGCATCGCTGAAGTAGAAAATGAACTTGCCGATCTCTTTTTGGAACTTGCTATTCACGAAGATCAGCTGCACTATCCGGTGTATTACGCAATTGGTCGCGCCGGCAAAGCCTGGAAGAGCGTTCCCGCTAATCCTGACGAAGACGCAAATCTTGATGTCGTTTTTGACGCGATTATCAATGATATTCCAGCACCGGAAGTTGAACTCGACAAGCCATTCCAAATGCTTGTTACTGGTTTGAGCTGGGACAGCTTTAAGGGTAAATACAGCATCGGCCGTATTACTCGCGGCACTATTAAGCCCGGTCAGCAAGTAACGCTTTGCAAAAAAGACGGTACGATGGCTAAGGCTAAAGTTGATCTCGTATTCATGAGTCACGGTGTGACCAAGTTTGAAGTTCCTGGTGGCGTAGCTGGTGATATCGTGCAGTTGACTGGTGTTGCTGACGCTAAAATTGGTGAAACAATTGCTGACGCTGAACAGCCAGAAGCATTGCCTGTTATGGAAGTAGAAGCGCCAACACTGCGTATCTACCTCGGCCCAAACACCAGCCCGATGAAGGGTCTGGAAGGTGAATTTACGACTTCTCGCCAAATTGGCGATCGTTTGCAAAAAGAACTCGAGACTAACGTTGGTTTACGTGTTGAAGAAAACGGTATCGGCTTTACCGTTGCCGGTCGTGGCGAGCTCCACCTCTCAGTACTTATTGAAACTATGCGCCGTGAAGGTTTCGAATTTGAAGTTGGCCGTCCACAGGTTGTGACCAAAGAACAAGACGGCCAGGTTATGGAACCTCTGGAAGAAGTTATTATTGAAGTTCCTGCTGAGCATGTTGGCACTGTCCAGATGGAGCTCGGCCAACGCCGCGCAACGTTGAAAGAACAGTTTGCAAGCCCTAAGGGCGTGACTAAGTTGGTGTACGAAATGCCAACTCGCGCACTCCTTGGTATGCGCAACATCCTGTTGACTAACACCAAGGGTACGATTGTCATGAACAGCATTACTGTTGGTTACCAGCCGCAAGGCGCTGCTTTGCAGCAACTTCGTAACGGTGTGCTTATTGCATTTGAAACTGGTACGACTACCCCATATGCACTGCAAAACGCTGAAGCTCGTGGCACGACTTACGTTGGTGCTGCCGAGAAAGTATACGCTGGCCAAATCGTTGGCTTGAACACTCGTCAGGAAGACATGGAAATCAACGTTTGTAAGACGAAACACCTCACAAACATGCGTTCATCAAGCAGTGATGGCGTGGTGCAGCTAACCCCTCCAACTATCTTCAGTCTTGAAGAGTGTCTAGACTTTATCGAGAACGATGAGCTTTTGGAAGTAACGCCAAAGAGTCTTCGCCTTCGCAAGCGTGAGCTTGATCCAAGCAAGCGCAAGCGCCAAAAGTAGTCCGCGCACACTACAAAAAACCGGCTGCAGAATTCTGTAGTCGGTTTTTTATTGTGCTGTGTGATCAATCCATCCAGCTGAGTAGGGCGCCGTGTCGGCGAGGGGCGCAGATTGCGCGCAGTCCGCTCGCCGACCGGTCGTCCTGCCGTGCTCAGCGAGCCATCGGCACTGTAAGTGGTGCGTCCTTGCCGTGCCGTAGCACGCGCCCTGACGTGTTGCTCACGAAGCGGAGCTGAGTATCTGCCATGGCCAGTACGACCTTGTGGGTAGCTGCCAGGATGTGGCGATCGGACACGATCCGGGGCGTCCGGTGCGGCTTGGGCATGGGACCCACACATCGGTAGGTGAAGAGCATGAACTTGTCGACGATGACGCCGACATTGGTGCCGGTCGTGAGCTCGCTGATCAGCGGTCCGGTAATGAGGTGGTCGAGTTCGGGTTCAGGTTTGTGCGTGGTGAACAGGTAGGTTGCGACATGAATGTCACCCTCTCTGGTTGTCAGGTCGAAGGGAAACTTCAGGATGACAATGCCAGGACCGGGCTTTCGCACACGAACAACTTGCGCTGAGCTGGTCAACTGCTGCTTGCTTGCCGCACTGGGCACGGAATCTCCACTGCTGGATGGATTGAGTTCCTGAAATGGAACGACCTAATAATAAAGAATAATTATAGGTTTGCAAAATAAAAAGACACCGTGTTGCCGGTGTCTTTCATGCTGACAAGGCTATGGCTAGTGAGATTTGCCACCGCCCAGCGCTTTCATAAGCCATATAAGCACTAAGGCGCCAAGAATGGCGACAAGGAGACTCCAGACATTAAAACCGGTAACTCCTTGACCACCGAGCGCATTAACGATAAAACCACCAATGAATGCGCCAACGATACCGACGATGATATTCGCTACCCACCCTTGTTGTGCATCAGTGCCAGCAATTTTAGACGCAATCCAGCCGGCGAGTGCGCCAAGAATAATCCATGCAATGATACCCATACGAGAGCTCCTTATTTAGTAGTTTTAGCATATAAAAAACGCACCGTGCAATTATGTAAGAATTCTTACAAGAACAGTGCGATCATGATACGTGGAATATCTCGAGTTGTTGGGAAAGCTGTGGGGTTGGTAGGGCAAAAAGTGTCGGCGGCGGCCGGGCGAAGTGACGTGACGTCAGGAGATCGCCCGGCCGGCCAGCGTTGATGGGGTGGTGGATCGTGGTCGGGTCGTTAGTTCTTGTTGAAGTACCGGCCGACGAGCCAGCAGAAGCCCAGACCGATCAGTGGGATCGCGCCGAGACCACCAGCGTCGGGGGTGAACGACAGGGCCACGAACGTAGCGACGAGCAGGAAGATGGCACCCCAGACGCGGCGGGTCCAGTTGAGCCCGTTGAGTTGACGTTCATTGTCGTAGACCCAGAGGGCTCCGACGATGGTCAGCAGCATGGCGGTCGGGATGACCAGCACGCCGAGAAAGGCGAACAGCGGGTTGTCGCGCAGGAGGTTCGGGCCATCGCCGTCGGGAACCCAGCTGAGCAGGAAGCCGGTCCAGATGTCGATGATGATGTAGAAGATCATGAATCCGGTGACCAGGCGGCCGTACAGCTTGCGGGACTCACGGACGCGGCGAACGAAGCGCTGACGACGGGTAGCGGCTGCGGACATGGCTGTCACACTCCTTGGATGATTTTTGCCTACGAACGGAAAGTTTCGACCTCAAACAACTCGAGATAGTATAATTATAGCATATTTTAAGCATAAAAGCAATATTCGCCAGAGGTCACGGTGCCTAAATATATTTTGTATAGTATGAGCAAAATGACGTACAATGGTAAGCATGTTTACTGTTACTGACGAGCAATTCTCACAGTTTGTGGCTGATGCCCTGGACTCGCTGCCTGCGGATCACCGAAAGGCTATTAAGAACGTCGCGGTGGTCTATGCTGACCACCCAACCGAACAGCAGCGGGTTGAGCTGGAGCTTCGCAATGACCAGACGCTCTTCGGATTGTATGAGGGAGTGCCGTTAGCACGACGAAATGGTGTGACTTCTTTTGGCCCTGACAAGATTACTATTTTCAAAGGTCCTATTGAATGGGCGTCAGAAGATGAAGCTGACCTTAAAGAGCAAGTGCGACATACGGTGTGGCACGAAGTCGCACATTATTTTGGCTTGAATCATCAACAAATACATGAACTAGAGTAAGGAACGACCCGTGGACAAACCAATTGTTATTGCAGTATTGGCTGGCACAAAGCGTATCCAGCGAGAGTCAATCAACGCAGCACAATACATCGCAGCATATGGTCGTACGCTGCCTAACGTCGAAATTGTATTTGTTGATCCAAATGACTTTGATTTTCCAGGCGACGGTAATGATCCAGAAGGAAAAGATCCAAAATATACTGCCATAACAGAGCGTGCTGACGCGTTTTTTGTCGTCTCCCCCGAATATAATCACAGTTTTCCGGGTACACTCAAGCGAATGTTGGACAGCGAGCTAGAGCACTACAAGCACAAACCGGTGGCTTTGGCTGGCACGAGTAACGGTGCGTGGGGCGGCGTCCGGGGCGTAGAGGCTTTGGTTGTTACCGTCCGCGAGCTGGGACTTGTCGTGACGTCCTGGAGCGTTTATTTTCCCCGGGTACAGGATATGTTTGATGAACAGGGCCATTTAAAACCGGCATTCACAGAAACCACCGAGCGGAATGTTAGTGATGCATACAGCGAACTGATTTGGATGGCTCAGACGTTAAAGTGGGGCCGTAAAAACCTGTCTGCATAAGATGACGAGCGTACTGCTTGTATTGAACGACAAGTATTTGTCATGCGGTACAAGTAGTAGGAATGAGAAGGAGTTGGAACAATACGAGAGAGACAGGAAGCGGGGTCGGCGACGGCCGTCACGATGATGCTGTGAGTGGCCGCCGCCTCCGCGTTCGGGTGTTTCGAGGGGTTTGGATGGACGTCAGGCGACGTTGTCAGGCACGCTGGTGATGTCCCGGTCGAAGCCGACGGTGTGCAGCTGGACCTGGTAGATCGCCCAGTTGAGGCCGTTGGCGATGTCTCCCAGGTGGTGCATGGCGACGAACGTGATGATCGTGGCGCACATGACGACCGTGAGGACGAGGGCGTACTGGTCTGCCACGGACCGTTCCTTGCGGAGCAGGGTCTTTTCGAGGACCAGCTGCAGCGGCCAGGTGAAGACCATGACGCAGCAGAAGACCAGGGCCACCGTGGTGATCCAGATGTCGGCAGTGCCGATGAACGGGATGAACGACATGAGCTCGCCGGCCGGGATCTGCTTGGCGATCGTGTCGTGAGCGGTGGTGACGCTCTGGGTGGCGAGGGTCGCGCCGACCACGACAGACGAGCTGGCCGCGATGAAGTTGCCGAGGTTCAGGTCGATCTTGTCCTTGAAGTCGCCAGCGCGCAGCGCGATGCGACGGGCCAGACTGGTGGGGGTGGCAGAAGCGCTCATGGTTGGGTGTCTCCGTTTCGTCTTGTGCTTGTAGTCAGAACGACAGGAAGTACGCGGCGGCCATGCCGAGGTTCAGGATGATCCCGAGACCGGCATTTGCCTTCAGGCGATTCCAGAGTTGGTCGGACGTCTCGTTGTTGCGCGTGCTGTCGCGGCATTCCCAGTACGGGAGCGCGGAGCCAAACGCACCGATGACGAGACTGACCGAGAACTTAACCGGTCCGGGCATGGTGGGTGCCATCAGCCAGAACCAGGAGCCCAGAGCGCCGAACAGTACCAGGGTGAGCACGCCGAGCGTGTAGTACGCCGTGGTGGAAACACGCCTGACGGTCGGTTCTTCCGGGTTGTTCGTGGGAACAGATGCAGTGGCCAAAATGGGTCCAATCTCGAATGGTCTCTCGACCGATGATTGTTGTAGGTGGTGCGCACAACTCACAAGGGTTATGAACTGAGTGCAGCACCCGACAACTCCTTCTCAAAGTGCATGCTAAACGAGCTAGCAATACGTGTATATTATATCATAAAAACAATCAAATTACCATATTTTTGTAGCATAAAAGCGAATGCCCCCGGCTGTAAAATTTCTCCTCTGATGAGGTGAAAAAGCCGGGGGCAGGCGCTCCTGAGGGTTGTTACGAGGCGGAGATCCAGTCCATGATGGTGACGTCGTTCTCGTCCGAGGTGAAGTTGCGGGTCCGAACAGCGTGCTTGGGGTCCTTGACCGAAAGCAGCATCACTGCAGAAGTGGAGCCGTCGACGCCGCGGAAGACGATGGTCTGCTTGTCGGGGCTGAGCACCGGATCGGCGATGCCGAGGTCGGTGGACTTGTAGAGTGTGCCGATGTCGAGGACGTAGCCGTCACCCTTGTGCCTGATCTGGGCGATGTAGATGCCATCGCTGTCGTAGGCCAGGAAGTGCGTACGGTCCAGGTACTCGAACGGGTAGGGCATGATGTCGCCGTCGGTGGTGTATGCGGTGTGCGCAGCGGACGTGCCGATGTCACCGGGTGCACCGAACTGCACGCTGGAGCCGTTCCACATGAAGCTGTACGACCCGCCCGGAGCGACGACCAGACCGAGGTGTCCAGCGATCTTGGCCTTGCGGCTGTTCCTGGGCAGATAGATCCGGTGGTCGTCGGCGAGCGTGCCGGTCAGCGTGTTGCAGGATCGGTTCGAACCTTCGACGGTGACGGTGCACAGCTGGTAGGCGTTCGCGGCGTCGCTGTAGTTCTTGTAGAGCACCCGACCGTCGTGGTCGAAACTGCCCGGGGTGTTGAACTGCTGCTTGCCCGACAACTTGCTGAACGTCGACTCACCCGACTTGGTGCTGCCGTTGATGGTGCCGATGTACTGCTTGTTGTCGCTCCCGAACTTGACGCCGACGAGCTGGGTGAAGGACTTGTTGTAGGCCGTTCGTTCCTGCTCGCCGATGATGGTGCTGCCGTCACAGTTGGAGAGCGAGCTGTACGACGCCGGGTTGACGGTGAAGAACCTGCTCTTGACGGTCTGACCGGTCTCGCCGTTCAGCCAGTCTACTCGACGGATGGTGCCCTCTTCGTTGCACGAGGCGACCATGATGTATGACGAAGCCGGCGGTTCCGCTTCGCTTTCGGCTGGCGCCGGTTCGGACGGGTCCGTGGAGGCTTCGTCGCTGTCGGACGAGCTTGATGACGCGGCGTCCGTGGGCGAACTGGAGCCGTAAGTGACACCTCTGTCGGCGTTGACGTTCGTGTGCGTGTTGCTTCCGCCGCAGGCGGTAGCCAGCAGGAACACTGTCGTCACGAGGACGGCAGCGCGAGCCAGACGTGCGCGCATGGGGGATTTCCTCTCTCGATGTAAACACATAGCAGGAGCGCCATGGGCGAAACACAGGATGTGATTCATTATATATTATATCATATTAGTCAATATTATTCAATGAATTGACCTCTGTTATACTGAATTCATGAGCAACGCATTCGAGTGGCTTTCTGGTGATGTCGTCGCAGTGGCAAAGCGTCTGCTTGGCTGTGTGATCGTACGCGAGATTGATGGTGTGCGCGTAGTGGGCAGGATTGTTGAAACCGAAGCATATCACCAAACGGATGCGGCGAGCCATAGTTATAGGGGCCGAACGCCTCGCACCGATGTTATGTTTGGACCAGCTGGCCATCTGTACGTGTACTTTACATACGGGATGCATTACTGCATGAACGTGGTCACTGGTGTCGCGGGCGAAGGATCAGCAGTATTGATACGAGCAATTGAACCGCTCGAGGGTCTGGGGGTAATGCGCCAGAATCGACATAATCGTCCAGATATTGAGCTGACAAATGGCCCGGCCAAAGTGTGTCAGGCTTTTGCAGTAGATAAGACTTTGAACGGTCACGACTTACGACAGCCACCGCTTTTGCTGGTGCTACAGCCGCCAATTGACGAGACGACCATTACCCAAACGACACGTATTGGTATTTCGCAAGCTGTAGAAATGCCCTGGCGTTTCTACATTGCCAATAATCCTTTCGTTTCTAAAACCTGAGTGGTGTTATACTTGTGCTTATATGAACGCAAAAACTGACACCACTATCTATGATGGTCGTCGGCATTGGTATATGGCCGCGCTGATCATCTCTTTCATTAGCTTAGCCATAGCAGGCTGGTTGGCACTTGATACAAGACACAATCTTGCCGGCTGGGAAGTTAGTTTGTTTCATGACCTAAATAATCTATCTGACAGTTTTAAGACGGCCGGTCTTGCTATTACTATGATTTGTGGCAGTGTGTGGGCGGCTCTGGCGAGCGTGGCGATCGCAACAATTGCCCGTATGTATCGTTTAGCATGGCGTTTGGCGGCAGTTATTTTTGGTGGATATGCCCTTGATTTTGTACTCAAAGAAGGTATTGATCGTGGACGTCCGGCAGACTTACTCGAAGAATTTCATCGTCGTTCCGTCGAGACTGGCGCTGGTTTCCCATCTGGTCATACGACAGTTGCAACGGTCCTGGCTTTGACGCTACTGCCGTATCTGCCAAAGGCTTGGCGTTGGGTGGTGGTTGCCTGGATCGTACTCGCGGCACTCTCACGAGTGTATCTTGGCGTACACTTGCCGCTCGATGTTATTGGTGGGTTCCTGGTTGGTTTGCTGGTCGTGTCGTTCACCCGCGTTATGCCGCAGTCATTGCGGGTCTTTTTGCGCCTGGACTGATTAAAATTACTACAAAAAACGCTTGTGCTTTTAACGGGCGGAGCGTATATTTCTGAGTAGGAAGTGTGAGGCTTCCACGAAGACCCGAGATCGTTCCTCGGGTCTTTATAAATCGGAAGGCCTCAAAGGAGTACAATATACTTATGATAGCAGTTGCAATTATCTTGGGAGTCTTAAATCTTATTGGATTGGGCGTTGTGGTTGTCATGATTCGTCGAGGTCAGGATGGCGCGCAAGCAAATGCAGCTATGCGCGAAGAGTTCGCGCTGAGCCGCCGTGAGTTTGCTGAGGCCAATAAAGACCTTCGCCAAGAGGTAACTGGTGGCATTACGCAGACGCGCGAGTCGTTGGACAAGCGACTTGAACAGTTACGTGACAAAAATGATGAAAAGTTTGAGCAAATTCGAAAAACTGTCGAGGGTCGTCTGGAGAGCCTGCAAAAAGATAACGCTGACAAACTTGAAAAAATGCGCGCTACCGTTGATGAAAAACTGCAGAGTACGCTCGAAAAGCGACTTGGCCAGAGCTTTAAGTTGGTGAGCGAACGTTTGGAGCAAGTGCAGCGTGGTTTGGGTGAAATGCAAGGTCTGGCCAGCGATGTAAGCGACTTTAAGCGGGTTCTGACGAACGTAAAAACCCGTGGTACCTGGGGTGAAGTACAACTTGAAAACCTGTTAGAGCAAGTATTTATCAAGGATCACTATGATAAGCAGGTAATGCTGACGGAAGGTAGTCGTGATGCGGTGGACTTTGCCATTAAGCTGCCCGACAAGAGTTCTAAGCATGGATTTATCTATCTGCCAATTGACGCCAAGTTCCCGATGGAGGATTACCAGCGACTAATCGCCGCCGAAGAAAAAGGTGATGCCGCCGAAGCGGAAGCCGCACATAAGGCGCTTATTAATCGCATTAAACTTGAAGCCAAAAGCATCAAAGAGAAGTATATTGCGCCGCCGAAGACAACTGATTTTGCCGTATTATATGTGCCAACAGAAAGTCTTTACGCTGAAGTGCTTCGTACGCCGGGTCTGTTTGAGATGCTACAGTCTACCTATCGTGTGACTGTAGCCGGTCCAACGACCATCGCAGCTATTCTCAGTAGTTACCAGCTGGGATTCCGCACACTTGCCATTGCTGAGCAAACCAGCCAGGTGTGGGAACTACTGACGGTAATTAAGGGTGAATTTGGCAAGTTCGGTGACCTGCTGGAGAAGACTCGTGACAAGTTAGTCCAGGCAACGAATACGATTGATACTGCCAGCCGCAAATCTCGTACGATTGAATCGAAGCTCGGCAAGGTACAGAAGCTTGCTGACAAGGCAACTGATTCCGCTGAAAACGTCCAGCTCCTCGACCCATCTGAATAGTTGTCGTCTTTACACCTTCGGGTATGGTTCGCAAAATCTTAGAAAGCAGGACGTGCTTTCAGATTTTCAAACCATACTCCTACTGCTGCGATGCCTGTGCTAGACAGATAGTACTGCAGTGGACATAGCAAAGAGCACCCCTCACAAATCAGAGGCCGTATGCGAAGGCATCTAGGCCGGTTGGTTTCGTGAGGAATGGTCGTTGAGGTGGACCGACCGGCAGGACTCGCCGGTAGAGTGGCGGGTGACGACGAGGATGGAGTACTACTTTTTGAGCCAGTCCATAGTGATGGCGGCAGTCCAGCTGAAGTTGCTGGCGCCAAGTGGCTTACCAGAGAGCGCGTTAAAGTATTCATTGAACTTACCATCTTTAACGAGTTCAAGAGAACCTTCAACGAGTGCATCAGCGTGATCATGATAGCCGTATCGACGCAAACCGTCGGCGATTAACCAGTTTGTGTTAAACCAGGTGGGGCCTTGCCAATAGCGGTCGGCATTGAACCATGGTGAGTTGAGCGGTGTTGATGGCACTGGATATGGCGGCCCAAAGATGTGCTCGTTTTCGAGCATTTTAACTAAGAGAGCGGCGCGTTCCTTGCTGATCGTGCCAGCATAGAGTGGCAGTAGCGCAGCGATGCTCGGCACCTTAATGAGCTTATGTGTTACAAAATCACGGGAATAGTATTGTTCGGTATAGGGATCCCACAGCTCTTCCAGTGTTTTATGGGTTAGCTCAATTGACTTGAGCAATTCTGCTGGGACCTCGGCGCGTAAGCTTTTGGCGATATGTAGCAGCTGTTCGTTAGCACGAACCAATATACAGTTAAAGGCTAGATCTTCAATGGCAAACAACGAGTGATCGAGAACTTTGTCGATATCGTATTCTTTTCGCCGTAAACGCCGCTGTGCATCATAGAGTGCGAGCGCATCGGTATTGCTAAAACGCTGCTCCAGCGGCACAAACCGTGTGTCTCGACGGAACCAACCGGTGACTGTTTCGAGGTGTGTTTTGCGCAGGAGCCGTATCCACCACGGCAAGAGGTGTTCGTGAAGCTCTGACATCCAGGGTGGACTATTGTCGAGACCAGTTTCCCAAGGGTGAATTTGCAACGTCAAGCCTTCGCCATGTGGGTCACGATCGGTGTAGAGCCAGACATGGTATTGCAGTAGGGCGGGAAACACCTGACGATACCAGCTTCGTCGTTCAACCAATGGCATCTTTTCGCCGATTCGAACAATTGCCTCGGCGAGCATTGGGGGCTGTGTTATACCGCTGGTAATGACATCGTCGGGAGCGAACGGACTTACCCAGCTCCGCCAGATATTGTGATCACGCTCGTAGTTGCGACCTGGTGTGAAAACCATGTGCGGAACCATGCCATTTTTCCATTGGCCACGTAAAAGACTGAGGATTTCCATTTTGGCACGTTCAACATCGACATGGCGCCAACCGAGCGCAATAAAACAGCTATCCCAGAGCCATTGATGCGGATAGAGCCCATGAGAGGGTATGGTATACAGTCCTCGGTCGTTTTGTTTGAGAACGTTTTTGGCTTGCTCAAAAAGATCAGGTGTATCACTCATGCTTACGCTTTAGTATACCGCAAGCACCAGTGGGATGCACTATAAACTACCGGTAATTATTGAAGGTAATCGGAAAATCAAAATCTTTGCCGCGAAGAAGTTGCATCACTGCTTGCAGATCATCTTTGCTCGAGGACATAACTCGAACGGCTTCGCCCTGAATCTGGGCCTTTACTTTAGGAAACTCGTCACGGAGCAACTTCGTAATCTGCTTGGCCTTATCCTGATCGAGCCCCTGTTTGAATGGAACTTCCTGCGTGGTTTTGAGGTTGCTCGTAACCATCTCCTTTGAAGTATCAAGGACTTTCTGACTTTGATTGCGAGTCGCCAGCTTTTTGCGAACAATGTCTAGAATAGCTTCAATTTGCCAATCACTGTCACCGGTAACCTTTAGGCCGGTTTTGTCGTTGAGCCAGTCAAGAGCTGCATTGGTGCCTTTAAAATCGTAGCGATTTTCGATTTCACGCTTTGCTTGTTCGAATACGTTATTCATCTCTGCTTTGTCGTATTCGGACACAATATCAAAAGAAAAATTTGCCATAGGCAGTAGTATAGCAGCGTTTGTGGATGATGGACAGGACGGAGCGCGAAGGGGGCGGAACGGCCGGGTGGCCGGCGTGTTCCGCCCCGGGGCGGTCAGATGTCGAACTTCAGCGAGATGGTGCTGGCCAGCTCCCGGAGTTGCCGTTCGCCGATCTCGATGGTCGCCTCTCTCGTCTCCGACGCGAGGACTCTGTCGATCTCATCCATGACATCGGGCCCGAAGCGCTCGGTGAGAATGTCGATCATCTCGTCGGGCAGTCCTGGCGCGGCGGTGAGGGTGATCGATCCGGGGCGAGCATTGGCGCCAGCCATCTGGGTGATGGTGCTGACCCACATGTCAGCGAAGCTCGCGCCCGGCTGCGGCGCAGTGGTCAGTCCGTAGGGAATGACCAGCCGAGTGATGCCGTTTTGACGGCCGACCACCAGATGGTTGGGCGAAACCTGAATCGATTCATCGGGTTCACGCGTGTTCACGTGTCGTGTGCTCCATCCTGTCAGTGTTCCGTATGTGGAACAGGGGTATTTAAGGGTATCGATGATCGCCTGTCAAATTGATTTTTGGTATCACCTGATTCTTGGGTAAAAGCTGGAAAGATATCTGTTAACTGGTATACTAAAGGCAAGTATGAACTATCAAAATCCACGTATTGCTGAAGTTGCCGCAATACTTCGAGATCGTTTCGCCGAGCTCGAAGTCAAGGCTGACATTACTAAGGCGGTCGAGCTCCGTTCGCTCTATGCCGAAATCCCTACACTTGCCCCCGAAGAACGCGGCGCATTTGGTAAAGAGATCAATATGCTCAAACAAGAGCTCGAGAGCTTGCTTGCCGAGCACCAGGAAAAAGTTGAGGCCTTGCCGTCAATTGACGTAACCGCCCCTTTTGATAAGAACGTTCCTGCGGCGGCACGTCCCACTTTGCTTGCGGTCGAGCAAGGGAGCAAGCATCCGTTGATGGCTGAGCTTGAGAAGGTTTTGGACATCTTTTACCGAATGGGCTTTACGGCAGTGGAATCTCGCCAGATCGATGACGATACACACATGTTCGAGATGTTGAACTTTCCCGAGGGCCATCCGGCGCGTGATGACTACGATACCTTTATGACCGAGCAGACCGATGCCAATGGTAAGCAGCTCATCGCTCCGGCGCACACCAGCACTATGCAAAACCGTGTGCTGCAAAGGTATAAGCATAACCTCGCAGAGGGTCGGCCTATTGCTGCCGTTATTCCTGGCCGTGTTTTCCGAAACGAAGACCTTGATGCCCGCCATGAGCACACGTTTTACCAACTTGAGGGTGTCTACGTTGGCAAGGGTGTCCACGCTGGCCAACTGATTGCCACACTGAAAACATTTCTACAGGAGTATTACCAAAAAGAGCTCGAGGTTAAGACCCAGCCGTTTTACTTTCCGTTTACCGAACCATCATTTGAGTTTGCGCTGAGCTGCCCGTTTTGCGACAAGCAAGGTTGCTCGATCTGTGGCTATGCCGGATGGATCGAACTATTGGGCTGTGGCATGATCAACCCTAACGTATTGCGAATGGCTGGCATTGACCCAGAAGTTTACACTGGCTTTGCGTGGGGTGGTGGTATCGAACGTCTGGTTATGATGAAATACGACATCGAAGATATCCGCCATTTTGAGTCTGGTAAACTTGACTTCCTGAGGCAGTTCTCATGAGTGAAAAGACATTATTTGAAAAGATTGTTGATCGAGAAATTCCGGCCTACATTATCTGGGAGGACGACCAGTACTGTGCATTCTTGACGCCATTTGCTAACACGCCTGGCGTGACAGTGGTTGCGCCAAAAAAGAATCCCGGCGCAGATGTTTTCAATCTTTCAGATGAGCAAATTGCCGGACTTATGGTAGCTGCTAAGAAAGTGGCAAATCTCCTAAAGTCAGGTTTGGGTGTTGAGCGAGTTGCGCTGGTATTTGAAGGCGAAGCGGTTCCGCACGTACACGTCAAGCTCTATCCAATGCATGATATGCAGGCCGAGCGCGGCCATCCACAAGAGGTTTTCTTCGAAAAATACCCCGGCTTTATAACAACGCAAGAGGGTCCAAAAATGGATGATGCACAACTCCAAGCAATTCAAGTGAAACTAAAGGCAGCAAGTCATGAAAATTAGTCTTAATACTCTCCGATTCGTAAACCAGCACTACAACACTAGTGGCGATCCTGCTCCAAATGGCGTGACTGAACTTGTCGAAAAAATCGGCTCACAACTTGGTGCTGTCGAGGAGACTATCGATTTTGGCAAGAAGTACGAAGCCGTTATTGTCGCCAAAATCGTGTCGTGTGTTGACCACGAGAATTCAGACCATCTGCATATCTGCAAAATTGATGATGGCGGTAAGGCGCAAGATGTTGAGCGCGATGAACAGGGTCTTGTAACGGTTGTGTGTGGTGCGCCGAACGCTCGTGAGGGTATCCTGGTCGCTTGGTTGCCGCCTGGCTCGACGGTTCCTGATACTGCCGACACCGACGATCCGTTTGTGCTATCAGCGCGCCCCTTGCGCGGTGTGGTCAGTAACGGCATGCTAGCCAGCCCTCGAGAGCTTGCGTTGGGTGATAGCCATGACGGAATTCTTGAGATCACCGAAGATGTTACGCCCGGCACATCATTTGCCGATGCGTTTAATCTGCGCGGTGATACTATTATTGATATCGAAAACAAGATGTTTACCCATCGTCCGGACTGCTTTGGTATGTTGGGCGTGGCCCGCGAAATTGCCGGCATCTACCACCAACCATACAAGAGCCCAGATTGGTACCGTATGGATGCGCCAATTCCAGCAATTGAGACAGATGAGTTGAAGCTCGAGATCCGTAATGAACTGCCAGTTGACGTGCCGCGTTTCATGGCTACCACTCTGCGGAATGTTGCTATCAAGCCAAGCCCACTGTGGCTTCAGATTTTCCTGGCAAAAATGGGCGTGAAATCTATTAATAACATTGTTGACTACACAAACTTCTTCATGCTTGAAACAGGCCAGCCATTGCACGCCTATGACTACGACAAAGTGATGGCGCAAGATAGTGGTGCTAACCATGCAACGCTTGTCGCGCGCTATCCGAAAGAAGGTGAAAAAATTACGCTCTTGAATGGCAAAGAAATCGAGCCTCGTGCCGAAGCGATCATGATCGCAACCAACGACAAGCTGATTGGCGTTGGCGGTGTTATGGGTGGTGCTGACACTGAGGTAGACGCAGACACCAAGAATATTATCCTAGAATGTGCCACCTTTAATATGTACTCAATTCGCCGCACCAGCATGGCACATGGTTTGTTTACCGATGCTGTAACGCGTAATAACAAGGGCCAAAGCCCATTGCAAAACCGTGCAGTTATTGCCAAGATCGTTGATGAGATTCGCTTATTTGCGGACGGTAAAGTTGCCAGTGAATTAGTTGACGATAATCATGTTGATGCTGCGGCCATGCAGCGAGGCGCACTCTTCGAGCCCGTTAAGCTCTCGACTGAATTTATCAATGTACGGCTCGGGCTTGCGCTCACGACGCAACAGATCCAGATGCTTTTACAGAATGTTGAATTCACCGTTTTGGTTGATGGTGACGACCTAGTGGTAACAGCTCCGTTTTGGCGCACTGATATTGAAATTCCCGAGGACGTAGTTGAAGAGGTTGGCCGGTTGTATGGGTTTGATCATCTGCCACTAACATTGCCACGCCGTGATGTAACGCCAACCGAACAAGACGCATTGCTGAGCTTTAAGTCACGAGTTCGTGAAATTCTGAGTAGTGCAGGCGCCAATGAAGTGCTAACATATAGTTTCGTGCATGGCAAGCTGCTCGAGAAGGTAGGCCAGTCAACAGACCTTGCCTTCAAACTCTCTAATGCCATCAGTCCTGATCTGCAATATTACCGAACCAGTTTAACGCCAAGCATTCTTGATAAGGTTCACCAAAATATCAAAGCTGGCTACGACGAATTCGCGCTGTTCGAAATGAACAAGACACATACCTTGCTGCACCCTGACAACGACGAGGGGCTGCCCACAGAGTTCAACATGCTGTCACTGGTTGTCGCCCGGAATGACAAGCGTGTCCAGAAGGCTCAGGGAGCTGCGTTTTATGATGCACGAAAGTACCTGACATTCCTGACCGAAAAACTTGGTATTGCGGTGCAGTTTGAAGCGCTACAAGATGAGCCTAATTTCCCAGTGGTGAAGCCATTTGATATGAAGCGTTCAGCGTTAGTGCGCGTTAAGGGAACAGATATCTATCTGGGTATCGTCGGTGAGTTTAAGGCTTCTGTTCGAAAACAGCTTAAGCTGCCCGAACACACCGCTGGCTTTGAGATTGGCCTGCAGGAGTTATTAGGAACTACTGGCCGAACTGGTCAGTATGTGCAGCTGCCACGTTTCCCGAAGGTTGAGCAAGACATCTGTCTAAAAGTACTTGCTGATCTGAGCTATCAAGAGCTCCACAACTTTGTTTGGGATAAACTTTCTGAAGTACAGCCTGAAAATGTGTATTCAACGCTTGCGCCAGTCGACATTTATCAGCGTCATGATGACCTGGAACACAAACAGATTACCTTCCGCTTTTCAATTGCCAGTTATGACAAAACTATGACCGACGCTGAGGTATCGAAGATGCTTGATCATGTGGTCGCAGAAGCCGCCAGGGCATTTACTGCCGAGCGTATTTAGGCTATTTTGTTGCGTGATTCTGTAATCGCTGCAGCGCGAAGCGGGCGTAATCGACCAGGGAAGTGCTGTCGCTAATGCCCAGCTGTGCCCTGAGCAAATCTTGATCCAGCCGACGACCATAGACGAGTTCGTCCATGCCCATGACATGGAGGACCGCTTGTTGTGCGGATTTGCGAAGACCGTAGAGCGCTGGTCCGATTGCAAGAAAACGGCCGGTAGTATGTACGGGGGTCGATTTAGCCTTATCTCGATCGTCCTGTGCGATAACGATGTATCCATCTTTTAGCGCTCGCAGTAAATTAGCATGTATCTTGACCTGCGAAGCCTCGACAGTCTCACAGACCCAGGTAATGAACTGCTCGTCACAAGTTTGACTTATTTCTTCTGTGGGAGAAGCCATGTCTTTGAGCGATGGCTCAACCTGGGGCGCGGCCCGGTAGGCACCAGCGACTTTCGTCGTCACTATTGGCAGGTCTTCCTCGCACAGTACCTGTTCTACATCCTTGACAGAAAAATTGCGACAATCGGCGATATCTTGCGCGGTAATTGTGCTGCCGGCACTGTCTGGTGTGCTGGCAATGCACCGAAGACATCCTACGATGCCACTTATGATAGCCTGTCGTCGCTCGCTTGCTCGCCGGCAAGGAACAGGATCGGTACGTGCTACCTCGAGAGCATGTGGAGTTAGCTGCGTGGTTTTCTCGGCGGCTTTTGTAACAAGTGGCCTGTCTTCGGTAAAGAGCTGCTTCATGGCATCACCGATGCGCTGCCGATCGCTGCCAATACATGCGGCGATTGCGCTTGCGGAGATTGTCATATCTGCACCTGGTTCAATTCGCTGAGCATGACAAGTGATGCACTGCTTTGTGGCCGCTAGACGCGCATCTTTATCGAGCTTTGTGTTACTTCGTGTATCGCTATCTTTTGTTGCTTTCGGAGCATACCTTTTGAGGGTAATAGTTTGGCACCAGGCCGGTGTGACGACGCTCGGAAGTCTTGATCGGTCTATTTCGTGAACTTGATTGCCCGAGCTTTGACCTTGGGGCGTGATGAGCTCATTGTCTTTAGCGGCAAGCCGTACAAGTGCCTGCGAAACCCTGGTTCGGCCAAATTCAACACAACGAGCAATATCGTTTGGGCGTACCGCAAGATCGTCTGTCTCGGTGCGAGACGCAATACAGCTGATGCAGCTTAGAACCGCAGCATCGTCTAGCCTTTCGGTGAGTTTTGGCCGCATCTGCTGAGCCCTTTCAGCTTCAGTCATGGTTCGGAAGCAATCTTTTGGTGTTTCACCCTCGAAGCCGATATATCGTGACACGAAGCCGCTGCGCAAGCGCCTATAAACCGTAGGTCTGTGCATGTCAGCCATTCGGTTCAGACTGTCGGAGGCCTGCGCAATGGGGATGCCTCGACAATTAGCCACGTCGCGAGCGGTAAAAACAGTTGGTGTATCAGCGAGTGCAAAGCACCCGACGCACTGTGCCGTGATGGCATCAGCTTCTTCGGGCGTACGTTTGTCGTGGTGTTCGTCAATGGCGCGCCGCATAAGGTCGATGGGGTGGTCGGTAGGTTCTGACGGTAGTAACTCCATGCAACGATTAAAGCATACTTATATGTGTAGACGAATTTCTAATTTACGAAAGTGCTGCAATAATTTTTCTGGCGTAGTCGTCTAGGCTATCGGTGGAAGCTAAGCCAACAGCATGTTTGAGAATGCGAGGATCTTCGGCCTGTCCATGTAAAATCAGGCCTATTCCCAGATGATGGGCAACTGCTCGTCGGATCACTGGTGAAAGTGCCGCAAGCTTGGCGTTATACGTAATGTAGCTTTTAGTTTGTCTGTCATACGTGGGGTTTCGGAGCACTGCCTGTGATGGATCCTCTGCTATAACTTTCTTGACTACTAATAGTTGCTTATCGAGGCATTGTTGCAACGCTGATAAGATGTGGTCGTCATTCAAAATGCCAAGTTGCTGCAGCCGTTCTTTTGTTTGCTTGAGCAGGGGGTATTGTTCTGCTGGTTCTGGTGTTGCTTCGAGGGTTGCGGGAGGAATCTCTGTGCGATCTGGCACCACACCGAGTGGAGTGATCTTCTGACACGATCCGTCAGGCTGCGCTTTTTCTGCTGACGGCACACGACTTGCCAGACGATAGCGCACATGACGTTTCCGGCGCGGATCACGTATGACAGGGGGGTTATCTTGCTCGCTCAATACGCGTAACGCCACTCCAGTAAGCCGCTTTGATCCGCCAACGCATCGTAGCAAATCGCCTGTTGCAACAACTGCCCCTTCTTGGTGCACGCCACGATCCTGCATGCAAGTAATGCATTTAAGGATGTTTTGTAAGACTGTGCGGGTCGAAGCGTCCAGATTATCAATGGCTCGGGGCGCGGTGGCTATATCTGATGCAACAATGTTCGACAAGGCAACGATCGTACTGCCAACCTGCTTAGCCATTTCTGTAAGGAGCGATTCATTGGTTATGGCAGCATATACAAAGGGACTGAGATTGTTGGCGTGCAGGTACGCTTGTACTTGCACATGAGAAAATCGCGTGGAATACGTTCCTAGTCGGTAGTTGTCTGGGCTTGGTGACTCTGAGGGGCGAAGGAACTCACAATCCAGAAGATGCTGTATGAGTCGCTGTCTTCTTTGTGCCTCACGCTGTAGCAACTGCTCTTCGGCGCGAAGTGCCTCTTCTTCGCTTTCGAGGATGATGTAGCCTGTTGCTGTTGGACGGAAGTATAGACTTTTTCCCGGGCGAGGACTGCGTTCGAGGTACTGTTCTGCTTCCAGTTTTCCGAACAGACTTCGAACGGTGCTCCGCGTAAAAGGATGGTTTGCCACAATATCGGTGGCAGAGTAGGGCGGATCGATATCAGGAAGGCGGTCGAAGAGTGTTTGTTCTGCGGGTGAAAGTGACTTCCTGAAGAGCACTTTCTTGATTCTGTCCGGGTTAAACTCAGTATAGTACGCTTTATTGTCAGTCCGAACGCGAATCATTTTACGGGTAAAAGCAAAGAACGCCTGTCCCTGACTAGTGACTGCATAGTCGCGGCTTCGGGCATCAACAAGCGTAATGTAGTTTGCCTCGGTAAATTTGGCAATGAAGTCTCGCACTTGATCTGTGGTTACTCGGGCTTCTTTAATGAGGTCTGCTCGCCGAAACGTTTCAATACCAGGCGGTAGGCTAACGATATTTTCTAGTATCGCCAGGCTTGCTGGCTTGCGTGTTTCTAATATCTGGCGGTAGCGAGCGTTATCGTAGTTACACGTCTGTCCTGCCTTGTAGGGCACTGCATCGAGATCGCTTACCGTAAAAATTGCCTCTGGGTTGGTGGCGCTCGAGAATGGACTTGACCTGCCGGTACCCGCTTCTTCAATAATGCCGCGTTTGCTGAGTGTTCTGAGGTGGTCGGCAGTAATCGGCGCTCCAATACAGAGTGTTAGATTGGCGGGGGTGATGGGTGGCGTGTCTTCAGCGCCAAACTCTTCGGCACGTCGGGCAAGACAGGCAAAGCAGCGCTTTAGTCGTGCGATACGCTCCTTGTTATAGGTAATAACCTTGCGACTTGGTGGATATGCGTAGTCATATTCAAGTGGTGGCTCGGTGATTATTGTATCCGCGCCGTACGGGGGCGGCTCATCTGCATCCGAGCCAGTAGCGGGGACTTCTAATTTCGTAACAGCTGTTTCGCACGATTTTTCGGGCACGGGATACCTTTCTGGAGAAGACAGTCTTTTCTCTGTTAGCGGTAGGCGGTATACTATGGGTGATATGAAAGAAATTTGGCGGATTATCCGCTTTACTAAGAATTTGCGCAAGTACTACGCGATCATTTCGGTAAGTACTATTTTACTGGCTGTCATGAGCCAGTTGCAACCTATTTTTACAAAAATTGCGATTGATGAAGTAACCAAAATCATCAGTGGTGGAACTGCAAGTGTTTCTGTTGTCGCCTGGATGGCCGCTGCTATATTTTTAACAGACGTTGCCCAAACTTTGCTGAGTAACTACAGCGGTTACTGGGGCGATGTTATGTCGGCACGACTGCAGAAGCATCTTAGTGAGCGCTATTACGAACACTTATTGAGCCTGCCGCAGCGGTACTTTGATCAGGAATTGTCTGGCAAAATTATCAACCGTATGAATCGTGGCATTAGCCAGATCAGTACCTTTATGCAGGTGCTGAGTAATAACTTTTTACAGTTCCTCTTTAGTACCATATTGTCTCTGGCTGTCGTGGCATATTACAGCTGGCAGGTGGCGCTCATGCTCCTAACGCTCTACCCGATCTTTATTTACCTGACAACCCGCACGAGCAGTAAGTGGCAGGCATACCAGAAGACAATTAATAATGAGCAGGACGTGGCCAGTGGTCGTTTCGCGGAGTCAATCGGCCAGGTTCGTGTAGTGAAGAGCTTCTTGCAGGAGGCGCGCGAACTAACCTTCTTTAAGCAACGCTTTGACACGGTCGTGTCTACGACACGCCCACAGAGTAAATACTGGCACCTGCAAGACGTTAAGCGACGAGTTGTGCTCAACCTGATTTTCTTTGCTGTTTTTGCCTATATCTTTGTGGAAACTGCACATGGCAAGTATTCGATCGGTACTGCTGTGCTGCTTATCCAATATGCCATGCTCATTCGCATCCCAATTTTCACGATCAGCTTTTTGGTGGATGCCACTCAGCGCGCTGTCAGCAACACAAAGGATTATTTTGAGGCCATGGACGTTGTACCCGAGATCAAAGATCGTGAAGGTGCCCAGAAGCTTGCGGTTACTGAAGGTGCGATTAGCTTTGACCATATTAAATTTGGTTATGATGACGACGCGCCGGTTATCCAGGACGTGCATTTCGCAATTGCACCTGATTCTAAGGTGGCATTGGTTGGCGAAAGCGGCCAGGGAAAAACTACCTTGACCAATCTGTTGCTCCGTCTGTATGAAGTACAAGAGGGGCAGATTCGTATTGATGATCAAGATATCACTGACGTTACGCAAGCCAGCCTGCGTGAAAAGATTGGCGTCGTATTCCAGGAGCCAGCGCTCTTTAGCGGCACGATCCACGAGAATATTGCCTACGCAAACCCTGCTGCCGATCGTGCGGCGATCGAAAAAGCCGCCAAGGCCGCCAATGCGCATGAATTTATCGAAAAGCTTGAGCATGGCTATGAGACCGAAATTGGCGAGCGTGGCCTAAAATTGAGCGGCGGTCAAAAGCAACGTATTGCCATCGCCCGTGCGCTGCTAAAAGACGCGCCAATCCTTATTTTGGATGAAGCTACAAGTAGCCTTGATAGTAAAAGTGAGCACATGGTGCAAGAGGCGCTTGAACGTCTGATGAAAGGCCGCACAACGCTTATCATTGCGCACCGTTTGAGTACTATCCAAAATGTTGATCAGATTGTAACGCTGGAGAATGGGCGTGTCGCTGAGATCGGCTCACCGCAAGAGCTGGCACACAGCAACGGTATTTACGCGCAGCTTCTGAAGTTGCAAGGAAGTCATACCGCTGCCACTAAGCGTAAGCTAAAGGCCTTTGAAATCGCCGGCTAAAATACTGGCGGTGAAAGGGTAAGCGGTCTATAATAGAACACAAGTATGAGACAGGCAGTACGGGCTATAGTTGTTCGCGATGGCCATTTATTGGTCATCCACCGAAATAAATTCGGGCAGGAGTATTACATTTTGCCCGGTGGTGGTCTGCAGCCCGGCGAACGCGCCGAGCAAGCAGTCTTTCGACAGGTTCACCAGGAAACCAGTTTGGCAGTTGTTAACCCACGACTTGTTATTATCGAAGAAGCGGGTGATCCATATGGCATGCAATACATCTACCTCTGCCAATATGTTAGTGGAGAGCCCCGTCTGCAGCCGTCTTCACCCGAAGCAGAAATCAACGCATTGGGTAAGAATTTGTATAGTCCACAGTGGTTGCCACTGCACTCTTTGGCGAGTGTCCCGTTTCGCTCGGCGACATTGCGACAGGCTTTGATGCAGGGGTTGGCACGTGGTTTTGAGATGCAACCGATAACCATAAATTCGAAACAGGAAGTATAGGAGATAGTATGGCACGTAAACGTGATCGCATTTTTGCATTGTTTGGCGCAATCTTGTTCTTTGTAACCTCGGCGGCTTTAACCGTTGCTGTTGTGTGGCAAATGTATCAGGATGGGCACAACAAGGGTACGACAAATAATACAAAGCAGGAGAATTCTATGGCATTAGCAGGTACTAAATTAGCAGGATTTGAACCAGTTGCAACCGTTCCAGAGTTGCAGACTATTGACACTACTGTTGGAGAAGGCGCAGAAGTTAAAAGTGGTGACACCGTAACAGTAGACTACACTGGCGCAATCGCGGCAACTGGCGTTATTTTTCAGAGCTCAAAAGACTCTGGGCAGCCAGTTAGCTTTGGCTTGAGCCAGGTTATTGCGGGTTGGCAGGAAGGTATTCCTGGCATGAAAGTTGGCGGTACTCGTCGTCTGCTTATTCCAGCTGCAAAAGCATACGGTGCTACTCCGCCAAGCGGTTCTGGTATTCCCGCAAATGCTGATCTCGTTTTTGATGTTACTTTACACAAAATCGGCCAGTAATAACGTAAAAAACACAATATATAGCGCTATCGCTTATGCTCGAAACGCTATATAATACCAAGCATAAGCAATAAGTGAGGGAAATTAAAAATGGTCAAAAATATTACTATCTTTACGACAAACACCTGTGCATACTGCGTGATGGTCAAGAAATATCTGACTGCAAAAGGCATGGGCTACGAAGAAGTAAACCTTGACCAAAACCCCGAGCGTCAGGCTGAGGCTTTACAGCTAAGCGGGGCCCTCACTGTTCCTGTAACGGTTGTTACAAAACAAGACGATAGCCGCGAGGTGGTTATTGGATACAACTTAGCAAAGCTTGCACCAGCAATCGCATAATATAAAAAGGTACAAATACATGGCAGATACAACTCCGGGTCAAGAACCAAAAATTCATGATGTTGTGATGATTGGTGCTGGTCCGGCCGCCCTTTCAGCAGCTATCTATACAACGCGCGAAGACCTCGACACGCTTCTTATTGAACGGGGCGTTATTGGTGGCTTGGCTGCCGTTACTGATTGGGTTGATAACTATCCCGGTTTCCCGGAAGGCTTACAAGGTCTTGACTTGGCTGAGAACCTTCGCAAGCAGGCAGAACGCTTCGGCGCGGTCATTGACCTGGGCGAGGTGAGCAAGATCGTTGACGAAGGTGCGCACAAGCGCCTCGAAACAACGAGTGGCGATATTCTGGCAAAAGCTGTTTTGATTGCAACCGGCAGTGACTACAAGAAGATTGGTGTTCCTGGTGAACAGGAATATTACGCTCGTGGCGTACACTACTGCGCAACTTGTGACGGGGCTTTTTATCGAGATAAACGCCTGGTTGTTGTGGGTGGTGGTAATTCTGCCGTGCAAGAGGCAATGTTCCTGACACGTTTCGCAACACATATTGATTTATTGGTTCGCAGTGATCACTTTAGGGCGTCAGAGGTGTTGCAGCACGACCTTGAAAAGCACAAAGATAAGATCACCGTCCACTTCAATACCACAACCGACGAGATTGTTGGTGAAGACAACAAGGTAACGAAGGTGATTGGTACTGACAAGACAACTGGTCAGCAGGTTGAGTTCCCAACCGATGGTGTGTTTGTGTTTGTTGGCCTCAAGCCGAACACTGAATTTTTGAAAAATTCAGCTATTGAGCTGGATGAAATTGGTTTTGTGAAGTCTACAGAACGGCTTGAAACCGCTATTCCGGGTGTCTTTGTTGCAGGCGATGTGCGCAGTGGTGCGACAATGCAGATTGCAACCGCTACTGGTGAAGGCGCTAGTGCAGCGCTTTACATCCGTGAGTATCTCGAGCATTCTGCCCGCGAACAATAGTTTTGTTTGTATTATGTCCGTAAGTGCTACAATGTGTTTGTAAGCATTTGCGGACATTTTTATGAAGCATAAGGGCCTTACAATACTACTGGTTATTTGCAGTCTCTGTATTGCAGGTAGTGCCCTTTTGTTCGTAAATCGCCCCGCATCCGCCCCTGTTAAACAGATACAAAAATCCTCCGAAGACGTTGCGCAGAATGTTGCTGCACACGCCGTTGATACCGATAAAGTCTTAATCCAGAATTATAATTTTACACCGGCAGTGATACGAGTAGCCAAAAATACCTCAGTTATTTGGACTAATAACGATACGGCGCCGCATACATTGGTGGTGAGCGATGGAGATACAAAGGCGACCAGCGACACGCTTAATTTTGGTGCTAGCTATAGCTTTGTGTTTGACCAGGTTGGAACCTTCTCGTATCACTTTGCTATGGACGCGGATACTAAAGGCACCGTTATCGTAACCGACTAGTATCCCGTAAAGAGATCGGTCACTATCTGACTGCTTGCAACGCCTTGTTGTAGGAGTTGTTCACGCCATGTTTCGATCAGCTTCTCTGGCCCGGCAAGGTAGATCAGGCTATTTGCTGGCGGCTGCAGGATTTGTAAAATACGTTCGCCTGACAACGATCCTGTTTGCCCCGTCCATAATGGATCGGCACGTCGCAAAATAGGTGTGTACTGTGCTTGTCCTGCAACGATATCGGCCGCAACAGTAAATGCAGCTTTGTCGGATGCGCCATGTACGATGGCGACGTCGCGGTGCTCGTTCGTGTGTTGCAACCAGCGAGCCATGCTTAATGCCGGACTGATGCCGATGCCTGCTGCAACAAATCGCAGTGGGATGGCCGTATCTTTGGGCAGGACAAAATCACCAGTTGTTTCACTGAGCTGAACAGTATCGCCTGGCTGAAGCTTGCGCAGTGCTCGTTTGAAGGTGCTCGCCGGAGTACTAAATGTGGTGATGATTTCGATCAACGATGCGCGGGGCGCTGAGGCGATTGTAAATTTACGGCTTTCACCACGATTGTCAGGACTGTTATGCGGAACGTACAGCTCGGTATATTCACCCGGAACAAAGCGAAACTGATGTTCGGGCTCAAAGAAATAACTCGAAATGGCTGGGCCATGATTGTGTATGTGCTTGAGCGTGGCACGCATTACTTTTTGTACAAGCTAGGATTATCGGTGATGGCGCCGGCTAAGCCACGGTTTGCCCAGCGCTTGGCTTTTTTGGGGTTGTTCAATGTGTAGGCATAAATTTCGTACTGCTTTTTACGCATGTTAGCAATAGTGGCAAACCACAGGAAATAATGGTTGAGGCTGATTTTGGTGGCACCTACTTGCCGGGCCCGGTACATTGCGCGCCAGCCAGAGAAGGCTTCGATAACAACAAGGCTGATTTCCGGTAGGGCTTCGTGTAGGAGAGTGAGGGTTTTTTGGCTGAATGAACCGAGGATAAAATCACTTGGTTGCCAGCCACCCGAAAGGAACCGCTCGATAACTGCGACAATTGGCTCGATTGGCTCATTACGCTTAACCTCGATCATTAAGGGGACCTTTCGATCCACGGCACGAATGGCTTCGGCCAGCGTGGTGACGTCCGGCTTGTGCTGCTGGAGTTCTTCGAGCGTATGTGCGGCGGTTGCAACATTGCCGGCGGGCACATGTATCACAGGATCGTGGTTGAGAACAACGTGGCCATCTTTGGTGACACGTACGTCAATCTCGATTTCATCGGCTCCATGCTTGAGCGCTTGTTTTATGGAAGCAATTGTATTTTCGGGGGCAAGATGTCGTGCACCCCGGTGACCAACTATTTTCATGAATACCACTTTCTATCGGATATAGTGTACAATATCCTGAGAAACACAGCTAGTTGTAATAGACCAGAAGGAGTATGTAATATGGCTGATTTTAATCAAGTTTTAACAGTTGGTGATTACCAGAACGGTACCGTGAACGTTGTGATGGAGATCCCTCAAGGCTCTATCCTCAAGATTGAATGGGACCGCAAACGTGCCGCATTTATGCTTGACCGCGTTGAGCCAGCAATTTTTGCAAAGCCAGTTAACTATGGTTTTATTCCTCAGACACTCGATGACGATGGCGATGAGCTTGATGTCCTGCTGGTTTGCGACGAGCCAGTTCCAACTGGCGTTTGGATGGAAGCCAAGATCGTTGGTGTTCTTAAGTTCGAAGATGATGGTGAAATGGACCACAAAGTTGTAGTAGTTCCTGCTGACGATCGCAATACGGGCAACAGTATTAGCACACTCGAAGACCTTGGCGATCGCTGGAAGCAGAAGATTGAGCACCACTTTAATCACTATAAGGATCTCAAGAAGCCTGGCACAACAGTCGTTGAGGGCTGGGGTGATGCCGAAGAAGCGAAGCAAGTTATTGCCGAATCTATTGAACGCTGGAATAACCGCGCCCAGTAATAAATTACTCGTCTTGCAAAAAAGACCGCTAAACAAGGCGGTCTTTTTTCTATGGGCATGTTCGGGGGCGGGGAGCGCGTGTGGTTGGTGCGACTCCCCGCCGGTGCTCAGGACTGCGTGCCGATGCTGACGCCAGCCTGTCGGGAGACGATCGCCGCGATCGCCAGCGGAATCGGGTCGAGGCCACGAGCGTCCAGGGAAGCCGTGTCGACGATGGCGATGTGTGAGAACGCGGTGTAGCGGTCTGGGTCGAGTGTCTCGCGCGAACTGTAGGCCATCAGGATGAAGATGGCGTCGCGGTCTGGGTCAAAGCCCTGGATGAGTTCATGCAGATCGTCACGACTTGTTGCAGTGACGCTCAGCACGAGGCTCGGTGCTTGGTGCTGCCACGGCAGAGGTCCCTCGACGTTGAGGGTCAGGGGTATCGACGTACCGTCGAGCTCTACGCTGGCACCGACGGTCAGCGAGTCGGCGACTTCTTCGACGGGTTGGTTGGCTAGCATCTGCACCAGCTCACCTGTCCGAAAGGCGGTGTTGTAGCCCAGCACACCGAGTACTTCGGCCGGATCGACCGATATTTCCATGAGGGCCGTGCGGACGTCTTGACCGAAGCCCGTGGGACGGGTATGCAGCATCTGCTCGCTCCTTCGCAGTGAGGGAAATCCTCAAATCAGAGGGTAGTATAAAATCGCCGATGATACAACTCTATAATTATGAAATCACCGCGAGAGACCAGAAAAAGATAGGTCTCCCGCGAAGGACACGAGAAAAGGGTCACCAGCAATGGTTGTGCGCAAGGTAGTGCCAGGCTTCGTATTCGAGGTATGCCACCATGCAGTCGTCGGTGACGGTATACGTTGGCTCGGCTGGTGTGCCGCAATTGACCCCGAAGAACAGGCCGATCTCTCGTTCGTGTTTAGGCACGCGAATGAGGTAGTTGTCGGGCTCTGCTGAGGTGATTCGAACTAGTAGTCGCGTTATGCGGCCCACAAGCTGGTACGGAATATCTCCCAAACGTGCGCTGACGATCTCGAAGTGCACAGCAGTGCGTTCTGTGCTCATGGTGATCAAAGTCGCTTCATGCAAGACGGGCGACTCTGGCGGGGCGATACACCCGGGCATTTGTGATTGGATGTACGCCTTGTGGGCGGCCAGCAAGATGGCGTCGCTGATCTCCAGCTTGGCCCGGTAGCGGGTCATGAGCTTGGTGGGCATGCCAATACGCAAAGACTCCATGGGGTGGCTCCCTGTCTCGAAATGTGCCGGATACAGTATGACACAGATGCGTTTCGTCTGATAAAGACTCTTCAGAATGACTTGCCGAGTGGCGGTCATTGACGCAGGAGCAGGACGGGGATCAGAAGAAGATAGATACCCCGTCCGGGACGGCGTGCCGATGTCAGCTGCGACGGCCGAAGAAGGCGTTCGTCAGCAGTGCACGTGCCACGACGTACTCCGAGATGCCGGCCTTCTGGCAGGCGTCGGTGTCAACGTGGGCGATGAACGGCAGGACCGTGTTGTTGCTGTCGTGGCTGTAGACGCAGTTCGGGTCCGGGGTCTTGAAGGACCAGTACATGACGAACAGCGAGCGGTTTCGGTGACCGGTGAGGTCCTGGCCGAGGTCGGTGATGCGTGTGTTGGCCGGTCGGACACCGAGGAGAACGTCGGAACGGGTGTCCATGTTCACCGTGGTGTCGACGATCTCGCAGGCCAGCTCGACCTTGTCGTTGCCGTCCATGCGCATGCTGCCGAGGATCTCTCCGCTGAAAACGCTGGTGCGTTCGTCGATTTCCAGCATGTGAGCCTGGATTTCGGTGCTGCGGATGGCGACGTACAGCGACAGGTCACGCTTGAGGTCATCGGGGTCCACCGCCACAACGGCGTCGAAGATTCCACCCAGACCGTAGAGGCTGACTCCAGGAAGCACGAAAGTACCGTCCTTTTTGCTCGTAGGATGAGACGGATTGTCTCGGTTGTATATAATACAATGATTACCGCAATATGTAAAGCATATGGTGTTGCGGAATTGAGAGGAGTTGCTTATGCTAGGAGTAAAGGGAGATGGTATGAGAAAAGATCTTGTTGCCAAAGCGATAGTGATGGATGAAAATGGCAATTGTTTACTGTTGCGTCGGAGTGCATCGCATCCTGATATGGCTGGCAAGCCTGATCTGCCCGGTGGCGTCGTTGATGAGGGCGAGAGTATACCAGCAGCTGTCGCCCGAGAGATTGAAGAGGAGGCAGGAATTGCGGCGCCAGTTACTAACGACGAACTACTGTATGCGAATACCAGTGCCTATAATAATGATCGGAGCGTTACGCGTTTTTTGTTTGTAGTGCGCGTTCCTGGTGACAAGCCGACAGTTACGATTAGCTGGGAACACGATCAGTACCAGTGGGTGCCGTTTGATCACTTGGATCAACAGATGACGCATCCGATTTATCAGGCGGGTATTCAGTATATTCAAGCGCATAAACTTATAGAGGTGTAATACATGACAACTGCAGTAGTACAAGAGATCGTCGATGACTATTTGAGCCTCTTTCCGAAAGAAAAAGATAAGCTGGCAAGTTTGCGACAGCGACTAATGGGTGACGAAAAATTTAACCACCGCAAGAGCTTTAGCGGCCATGGCACGGGTGCGGCAATTGTTTTGTCGCCTGACCGTACGAAACTTCTGTTGATTCATCACCTGAGCCTGAACATGTGGATTCAGCCGGGTGGTCACTGGGATCCGGAGGATCCAAGCCCGTGGGAAGTGGCACAACGTGAGGCCGAAGAAGAAACCAACGTTTTGATGGCCGAAGCTTTGCACGTTGATCCTGATCGACCGCATATACCTATTGATATTGATACGCACGATATCCCTGAGCACAGAGGCAAACAGGAGCCGGCTCATAAACACCACGACTTTCGATATGTCTTTGTGGCGACCTCCGAAGAGTTACATGCAAAAGAAGATGAAGTAACCGAAGCGGTTTGGGTGCCAATTGATAGCGACGATGAGCGTTTGACGTACTTTAAGCCCATTATTGCTAAAATGCGCCATTTTAAACTTGTCTAGATACCCATCAAACAGTTGCGCTTGAGGGCTCGAACTTCTACAATAGAAGCCATAAGCGTTTTGAAACTATAACAGGGGGTATGCTTACATGAAAACACGAATCGCGATTAACGGCTTTGGCCGCATCGGTCGGAACGCCTTTAAGATTGCGTTCGATCGAAACGATGTTGAAATTGTCGCTATTAACGACCTAACAGATACACGCACCTTGGCGCATTTGCTGAAGTACGACAGCAACTATGGTACCTATGGTAAAGAGATCAGTTTTGACGACCAGAATCTTATTGTTGATGGCGCCAAGATCCGTGTTTTGGGCGAGAAAGACCCTGCTGCGTTGCCTTGGAAAGATCTGGGTGTTGATGTCGTTATTGAATCAACAGGTTTCTTTACCGACCCTGCAAAAGCTCGTGCTCATGTTGATCCAGCCGGTGCAAAGAAGGTTGTTATCAGTGCACCTGCCAAGGGCGAGGGTTCATCGACGGTTGTTATTGGTGTAAACGAAGACCTTTTGGATACAGCTGGCGAGGTCGTTAATAACGGCTCCTGCACGACCAACTGTATCACTCCGGTCGCAGCGCTCATTGACGCCAATTTTGGTATCGAAAAGGCTATGATGACAACTGTACACAGCTATACTTCTGACCAGCGCTTGCAAGATGCGCCGCACAAAGATTTGCGTCGTGCTCGTGCTGCTGCCCAGAACATTATTCCAACCAGCACCGGTGCGACCATTGCTGCTACCGAGGCACTTCCTGCACTAAAAGGTAACTTTGGCGGACTGTCGCTGCGTGTGCCAACACCCGTAGTCAGCTTGAGCGACTTTGTGATCGTTACTAAACGTAACGTTACTGCCGATGAGGTAAATGAAGTCTTCAAGAAAGCTGCCGGAGAACCATACTACCAGGGTATTCTTGCAGTAACTGAAGACGAACCTGTAAGTAGCGACTTTATCGGAAACAGCCACTCGGCAATAGTTGACCTGAGCTTGACGGCTGTGGTTGGCGGCAACATGCTGAAGGTTGTGGCCTGGTATGACAACGAATGGGGCTACAGCAACCGCCTCGTCGAAGTTGTCGCCGACGCTGGCCGCATTTTACACCAAACAGAAACACACGATCACGAGTAGTCTATGAAGATCTTTATCGGCGCCGACCACAATGGATTTGACCTAAAGGCAAAGCTGATTGCTGCATTGCAGCAATCCGGCCATGAGGTTCATGACACAGGCGATGTCGAACTACAGCCGGACGATGATTTTCCGCAGTTTGCCGCGCAGGCTGTTGCCGCCATGAAGACGGCGGGTGACGACGCTCGTGGTATTTTGATCTGTGGGAGTGGCCAAGGGATGTGCATGGCCGCAAACCGCTTTAAGGGAATTCGGGCTGCGCTTGTTTGGAGTGTCCACGAAGCGCATGCTGCTCGCAATGACGACGACAGCAATGTCCTCTGCTTGCCTGCTCGATCTGTAACCAGCGATGAGGCAATTGCAATCGCCGAGGCCTGGCTTACAACGGCATTCGCAGGAGCACCACGCTTTAAGCGACGTATTGCAGAGCTTGATCAACTTTCATAATTGTAATGAGGGCCGCCATGAACACCACCATCTCACCAGCAGTAACTGCCTCGGACGCCGATGAATACCGGGTGCAGATTGAGCGTGTGGCTAATGTGGCGGTTCGTTTGCATATTGATGTTAGTGATGGCATTTTGACGCCCAATAAATTGATTGATGTTGATCAGGTGTGGTGGCCAGGCGGCGTCCGTGCCGACCTGCACGTCATGTACAAGCGGCCGTTTGATCATCTAGACTTGATGATTGATTTGCAGCCCCAGATGATCATTGTTCATGCCGAAGCAGAAGGTGATTTTTTGGATTTTGCCAAGAAAGTTCACAAGCACGGTATTGAGGTCGGCGTGGCTTTGCAACCTGACACACCAGTAAAAACCATTAAGCCTGCACTGGAGTATATTGATCATGTACTCATTTTTTCGGGTAAGCTTGGGTATTTTGGCGGCAAGGCCGACCTGCATTTGCTTGAAAAAGTGACAGAGTTGCGAGCGCTCAAGCCACAGCTTGAAATTGGTTGGGACGGTGGCGTGAATGCCGAGAATGCCCGGGCATTAGCCGAGGGTGGTATTGATGTCCTAAACAGCGGTGGTTATGTACAGAAGGCCGAGAGCGCCGCAAAAGCATATGACGAGCTGTGCGCAGCTGTTGCAAAAAGCTAAATCCTACAGATAGCGTGCTATAATCATAAGCGTGATGCAGCAAATACACTCCATAGAAAAACTTGAGCTGCTGGCAAATGGTATTCGCCAGGACATAATTAAGATGCTAGAGGCCGCCGGGAGCGGCCATGCTGCTGGCCCACTCGGCCAGGCGGAGATTTTTACCGCACTTTACTTTAATATTCTTAATCACGATCCCAAGAATCCCGATTGGGCAGATCGCGATGTTCTTATCCAGAGTAATGGCCATACGGTGCCGGTACGCTACGCTGCGATGGCTGAGGCTGGCTACTTCCCGAAGGGGGAGCTGCTAACGCTTCGTAAGCTTGGCTCGCGCCTACAAGGACACCCCGAGCGACTTAAGCTGCCTGGACTGGAAACTACCAGTGGCCCACTGGGCTGCGGCTTGAGTCAGGGCGCTGGCATCGCACTGGCAATGCGTATGGACAAGCAATCTCATCGTCGTGTGTACGTGACAACTGGTGACGGTGAGTTGAACGAAGGCAATATGTGGGAAGCCGCCATGCTGATTGGCAAGTATAAGCTTAATAATTTGACTGCAATTGTTGACCGAAACAACATCCAGATTGATGGTCCCACCGAACAGGTTATGCCGCTCGAAGATTTACGGGGCAAATGGGAGGCCTTTGGCTGGCATGTTCTGGAAATTGACGGTAATGACGTCGAGGCTGTTATTGACGCCTGTAATATGGCAAAGGCAATTGTTGAGCGACCAACGGTTATCCTTGCGCACACTATTCCTGGCAAGGGCGTTGATTTTATGGAGTATGACTACCACTGGCACGGGTATTTTGTGCAAACACCAGGTGCACCACCGGTCAGTGAGACGGCAAAAATTGCGCTCCAGAAATTACGAACCCTACATGGCAAAATTAGGAGTGAGGCTGAATAATGAGTGAGATGCACCTCGTACGCGGCTTTCGCGATGAAGATAGCAAACAAGAACCCACGCGAGCTGGCTTTGGGCGTGGCTTAGTTGTGGCTGGTGAGCAGAACAGCAACGTTGTTGCAGCCTGTGCCGACTTGACTGATAGCACTAAAATGAACGAATTTGCCAAAGCATTCCCTGAGCGCTTTGTTGAGATTGGTATTGCTGAGCAGAATCTTGTAACAGTTGGTGCCGGCTTGGCTGCTATGGGTAAGATTCCATTTGTCAGCAGCTACGCGGCATTTAGCCCTGGTCGAAACTGGGAGCAGATTCGAACAACTATCTGCTTGAATGACCGACCGGTAAAAATTGTTGGCTCTCATGCGGGTGTGAGCGTTGGGCCTGATGGTGCAACGCACCAGATGCTGGAAGATCTGGCATTGATGCGTGCGTTGCCCAATATGGTGGTTATCGCACCATGTGATAGTGTTGAGGCTGAAAAAGCTACCCTTGCTATGGCCCAAGACTCACGTCCTAACTACATGCGCCTGGCGCGTGAAGCAACGCCGATTCTGACGACCGCGAAAACACCATTCGAGATTGGCAAAGCGTATGTGTTCCATCAAGGCACAGACGTAACAATTATTTCGACGGGTACCATGACCTATCAGGCAATGGTGGCTGCCGACGTACTGAAAAAAGATGGTATTTCTGCCGAGGTTGTCCATGTGCCAACCGTTAAGCCGCTCGACACCAAGACTATTCTTGCCAGTGTCGAAAAGACGGGTGCCGTTGTAACAGCTGAAGAAGCTCAGGTCATTGGCGGCCTTGGCGGCGCAATTGCAGAACTATTGGGTGAAGAGTTGCCGACGCCAATGATTCGTGTTGGTATGCGTGACCGCTTTGGCGAATCTGGTGATCCAAACGAACTGCTGGAACACTTTGGCCTGACCGCAACACACATCGCGATGGCTGCACATCAGCTGAAAGAAACACTCGCTCGCTAAATAGAGGGCAAATCTCATTGCTCTGACAAGCATAAGCTTCTACAATACACGTAAAGACATAAACAAGGGACTACTAATATGAATCAGCAGGCGCTGGAAGATATTGCAAAGAAATTGGTTGCTCACGGCAAGGGTTTGCTCGCTGCCGATGAGAGCGCAAACACCTGCGCAAAGCGATTTGATGCAGTGGGCGTTGAGTGTACAGAGGAGACGCGTCGGCTGTATCGCCAACTACTTCTGACAACTCCTGGTGCCGAGCATTCCTTGAGCGGTGTGATTTTTTATGACGAGACGTTCTGGCAGCGCACCGATGTCGGCATACCGTTCCGTGACTACCTCAAGCAGCAGGATATCATTCCCGGCATCAAGGTTGACCTTGGGCTTATCGACTTGCCGGGTTTTCCGGGTGAGAAGCTGACTCGCGGTTTGGATGATTTGCCAGAGCGTATGCAGAAATATGCTGAAAGTGGTGCAAAATTTGCGAAGTGGCGGTGCGTGATTACTATTGACGAGGGTATTCCAACCGATGAGTGCATTGGTGCTAACACCTTTGTTTTGGCTCGGTATGCTCGAATTTGCCAGGACGCTGGCATTGTGCCTATTGTTGAGCCGGAAGTACTGTTCGACGGTAAGCACAGTATTGAACAGTGCGAGTCAGTTATGGCACATACGTTTGATATCCTGTTCCAGACGATGCGAGCATTTCGTGTACACCTGCCAGGTGCGATACTCAAGACCAGTATGGTTTTGCCTGGCAAAGACAGCGATACTCCAATGAACCATGACGACGTAGCTGATCGAACGTGTCGCGTACTGCATGAGCACGTCCCCCACGAGTTGGGCGGTATTGTGTTCCTGAGCGGCGGCCAGACATCAACAGACGCATTCATCAATCTTAATAAGATTGCCCAGCGCGGTCCACATCCGTGGGGTGTAACGTTCTCGTATTCTCGAGCACTCCAAGATCCCGTACTGCGTGCCTGGGCCAAACAGCCAAGCGCAACCGCTGACGTACAGGATATTTTCCATCAACAACTTGTGCTGGCAACATCTTCAAGCAAGGGTGAGCTTGATGAAGAACGTATGCAGCACGATGACTTTGTAACCCACAGCCAGGACCTGTAGGCTCTTGCTAGGTATATTCGAGACCTCATCTATGATGAGGTCTTATCTTTTATGACACCATGACAGACAGATTTATCCATCCCAACGCATTTACCATAGACCTTGGCAGACGGGTCGAAGATCACACGCCCGATGAAATTACGGAGTTTACAACGAGCTCTTTGACTGACTGTGGTTTTGTGGTGTTGCGTAATATGCCTGCGCCCGTGCTGGAAGAGGCATACGAGGAGGCACAGTGTCTTGCACGCGCGGCTGACCAAGAAGACTCCTGGCGCCATGGTTTTTTTGGGCGTTCGCGGTATGTTAATACTTCTCCAGAAGTGACTCACGGCTCCCAAATGGTTCGATCACTGGGGAAGTTTATCGGTGAATATACTGATGTGTCACCATTGTTGGGCGCGTCGGTGTGCCGATACGAACGTCAGGCAAGAACCGCCATGAGACGCGCACGATCGGGCGAATATCTCGGCGACTTATCGTTGCAGGGACGCATGGTTCTTGAAGTATGGCATGGTCGAGAGCGACGTGCATTGACCGCAATGCGGCCTGGTGACGCTATTATCCTTGTTGGCGGTCGAGATGGACCGAAAATGAGATCCTGGAATACTACAAAACGCGTGGACAGCGATGAGCGCGCTCAGCGCTTAGGCCTGGAGTTGAGACTGGAAAACACTGATTGAAATATTGCACTGCAGGGGTCAGCTGTGGCACAATAAAGAAAACTAAACATAAGCAGAAAGCTAGGGTGCAATGCAGCAATTTGATGTCTTGAGTGTGGGCGACATCGTAACCGATGCGTTTATTAAACTCTTCGAGGATCAGGCTCAAGTGTATAAAAACGAGCATGGTACCTGGTTGGCCATGGAATTTGGCACCAAGCTGCCATATGATCGTGTTGATGAGATTAAGGCGGTAGGTAATGCTTCAAACGCCGCAGTTTCATTTGCACGTTTGGGCCTAAGGAGCGGATTTGCCACGAATGTTGGTGGCGACCAGCAGGGCCGTGACATGATTGAGTCATTGCACAAAGATGGCGTCGATACTCGACTAGTTCGTATCAACCCAGGTAAAAAGAGTAACTACCACTACGTGCTTTCCTACAAAGAAGAGCGCACCATCTTGATTAAGCACGAGGAATATGACTACCACTGGGCGCATTTACGTCCAAGCGAAGTTCCACGCTGGGTGTACTTTAGCTCAATTAGCGAGCACGCTATTGAATATCATGATCAGATTGCCGAGTGGCTCCATACGCAACCCAATGTTAAGCTGGCATTCCAGCCTGGAACATTCCAGATGAAGGCCGGTACGCAACGATTGCAGGCGATTTATCAGCGTACTGAGGTCCTGGTTTTGAACCGTGAAGAAGCCGCACTTGTTGGCGGCGGCAACCACGAAGACGTGCACGATTTGTTCAACAAGCTGCATGCACTTGGGCCGCGTATCGTTGTGATTACTGACGGTCCGAACGGTGCCTATGCCAGTGATGGCCAAAACCGATACAAGATGCCACTGTACCCTGATCCACAACCTCCGGTGGAACGCACTGGTGCCGGTGACGCCTTTGCATCAACGTTTGTGGCGGCGCTGGCAAAAGGCAAGAGCCTCGAAGAGGCGTTACGCTGGGCTCCAATCAACTCAATGAGTGTTGTCCAGCAGGTTGGTGCGCAAGCTGGTCTAGTGACCGAAAAACAAATGGAAGAGCTGCTTGCCAAAGCTCCCGACTGGTATAAGCCTGAACGCATGTAGGCTCGCGAAAAATAGGCCTTCCGGGGCCTATTTTTTGTGGGTTTATTTTAGGAGGCGGGCCAAGAAATGCTTTGCGGGCATAAGCGGCTTATGCTAATCTGAATACAAGATGACGCGATATTTATCGTTAGCGCTGGGGGCGCAAGAACCATTATTCTCGCAGAGTATTCAACAGCTTGAACATGCGAGCGGTGCGCCATGCGCCGACATTCGCCTGACGACGGATATTCAGCGACGAACCCGCGCTAAAATTGCTGAGTTGGGTTTGGACCCAACTGACACAACTGGCCCTGAGTTGTACAATGTGCTGCACCAGCGGTTTAGCCACGATGACGCACAGGTGCGCTCGGTACTGCAATTAGACGAAACAGCGACCTCGATTGATGTGTTAACTCGGGTTGAAGAGGTTGTGGCGGGTGCTGAGATTCCTAAGCATTGTTTTGCGCTCAAGGCCAGCGTTGCCAAGCGCCTCTTTAAAAAGAAGGTGCCCAAGAACGCCATGAAGCGGCTGGGCTACCGGTCAATTGATTCAATGCTTAAACACGAGCCAGTCTCGCATATGTATGCTGCGGCGCTTATTGCAGAGTCACAAACCTGGCAAAAGCACTTCCACGAGCTGTACGCCACGTTGCGCCCTGGCGATTTTGAAATGCGCACTATGCAGGTGACGATGCCGCGTTCCAAAAAGTGGGATGAACTGGCCGCAGAATTTGTGCCAACTGCCAAGCACAATATGCTGACCTTTAAAGAGCTTGGCGTAATCGTCATGCTGCCTATGGCGGGTCGTGTTGAGGGACTGGCGATTACATCGTTATTGCTGGCGTTTAATGCCATGAATGACATCCGTTCGTACAGCTCGTTTATCAAACTGCAGCAGGTTAAGCCTGATTTCGGTGTTATTGCACGCAATGCCTCAGTTGATGAGCCGTTTATTGCTGCGCAACTTGCCGGTCAGCAGGTGACATGGCGAACGATCCATCGTTACTTCGCAAAGTTCCAGGAGTCATATCATCCAGAGATTTTTGAGCCCCACGTGCAGCCTGAAGATTTAAGCTGGGCACAGGCAGAGGAGATATTGGCAAAATTATCACCGGCTTTGAGCTTTTGGCGAGACAGTCACAACTTGGCATTGATGCATGAAGATCAGCCAGTATCATGCAACATGCTTGATGTGGCGCTGAGCTTCTACAACCAGTTACCGTTTAAAGATCGTATTGTGCACTTTTTCCGTGACAACGTATGGCATGATCTGATGCTGAAATATCTGAACCAGCAAAACCTCGAGGCTGCTGTTGGCCGCCAACTTTCATATGAACTTGTGGATGAATTACCATTAGCAGAATAAGCAATTTTTAGGTACACTTAAAAGCAATGACAAACGATCTTCAAGACCTCAAATCCCTCCGGTATTCGATATGTGTTTCGGGTGCTGCCGCCGGTAAAACTGTAACTGACTCACGCGCGTTGGCAGAACGCGTTGGCGCTGAAATTGCCAAACAGGGGCATATTTTAACAACCGGTGCCACGGTAGGCCTGCCATATTACGCTGCCTATGGTGCCAAGAAGGCCGAAGGAACCAGCATTGGCTTTTCACCGGCTAGCTCCTTGCGTGAACACTTGCGTAAGTATCGACTGCCGCATGATGTCTTCGACTTCATTAACTTTACTGGCTTGAACTACGTGGGTCGTGACTTATATCTCGTGCAGTCCAGCGACGCTGTTATTACGGTTGGCGGCCGTTTTGGTAGCCTTCACGAATTTACCTCTGCGCTTGAGGCGCGCAAACCCTGTGGCGTTTTGCTTGGCAGCGGTGGTACGGCAGATCTGATCCCGAGTCTGATGGAAACGCTCGAACCGCCCGATGGCGATCTGGTCATTTATGATGATGACCCAGAACGACTCGTAAAACGAATCGTTGAGCTCCTTGATAAGAAATACAAAGATATTCACGAGCAGCTTGATAAGCACGACGAACACTGGTTCTTGCACCGGGAATCGCAACAAAATCCAACGCCACGCGCAGGTTAACAGAACGGTAGAAATGGGATGGGTAGTCTGAGACGACTAAATCAGCAGGGTATTACCATTTTTGAGTTGAGTATTGTCATACTCATTCTCTTGCTGGTTGGCATTAGCATGTGGATTATCATCTCGCATATCCGAGAAAACTCTCAGAACAATTACGACAAAGTGCGTACCATACCGTCAACTAATCTTATGGAGTAGTACATGAAGCGACGAACATTGCAGCAGCAGGGGTTTGGCCTTTTAACCGTTATGATCGCACTGGTGATTATTGGTGCAGTTGGTATCATTTCGGTCATTGTTGTGCAACGCATCGAAGATATGCACAAAAATAACAACGTGACGAACAACCAAAATTCAGGCGATTCCGAAGAAGAAGCCGATGACCCTTCGACATTAACCCTCTCGTACCATTCCACGACGGGGGCTTTTAAGATGAAGTATCCCAAGAGCTGGGCATTGACCGGTTACAAAGCCGGCCAGCAGGTCACAACTCTCGATGGCAATGAAGATCACTTGCATCTGCAGGTCGCATCAAGTGCATCAAAAATCAATAACTTTGGTGGCGATGTTCTCATTAGCGATACGGCCCCCGGTGATGACGCCTGGCCGCTGTATCCGAACGGTACGATTCTACAGCGCTTAAGCAATGGTATCGAGGTTTGGCGCGACAACCAATCCCAGACGCTCAAAAAAGGCATAACAGCCAACACCTGCCCGACAATTCGCATTGCTTCTGATGATGCGTTTGGCTACAAGCTCAAAAATGGCAAATACGTCAGCTTTATCGGCTCATTTTGCTGGCAAACGGGCATGAGTACCTCGTATACGTATGGCCAACAAATCGTCAGCGATGAGTTCAACCAGGCTATTCGAATGCTTGAATCGATCACCCAAGACTAGCTGTATACCTCTGTAACAAAAGACGGTACAATAAGAGGATGAATAAGTTTGTCCTGAAGAGCGACTATAAACCAACAGGTGATCAGCCAAAGGCCATCGCGCAGCTTACGAAAGGTCTGCAGGATGGGCTGAAAAACCAGACGCTTTTGGGCGTGACCGGCTCGGGTAAAACCTTTACCATGGCGAACATCATCCAGAATGTTCAAAAGCCAACCCTTATTTTGAGCCATAACAAGACACTGGCCGCACAGTTATATGAGGAGTTTCGACGATTCTTTCCCGATAACGCCGTTCATTACTTTGTGAGTTACTTCGATTACTACCAGCCAGAAGCTTATATTCCGCGCTCTGATACCTATATCGAAAAAGACAGCCAGATTAACGAAGAAATCGATCGTTTGCGTCATGCTGCGACTGATTCATTGCTGTCACGTAAGGATGTCATTATTGTCGCAAGTGTTAGCTGTATCTATGGCATTGGCTCGGTTGAGGACTATGATGGGCTGAGCATCCGTCTTAAGGTAGGTGAGCGCCGAGTGCGAGATAAGTTTTTGCGTCACCTGACTGACATTCAATACCAGCGTAATGATATGGACTTTCACCGAAGTACTTTTCGAGTGCGTGGTGACGTGGTTGACGTTTTTCCGGCTGGTGAAGAAGTAGCCTATCGAGTGGAATTCTTTGGTGATGAAATAGATCGGATCATAAAAATTGATCCATTGACTGGTGAGATTCTGGGAAAACCAGAAACACTGACCATCTTCCCTGGTAGTCACTATGTTACTCCTTACGACAAGCTCAAGAACGCGCTGGGGCACATTGAACACGACCTGGAAGAGCGATTGCGCATGTTCCGTGCCGAAGGCAAGCTGCTCGAAGCGCAGCGTCTTGAGCAACGAACCCGCTTTGATCTTGAAATGCTCGAAGAAACCGGCTTTGTAAAAGGTATCGAAAACTACAGTCGCTACCTAAGCAACCGTGAGCCGGGTGAGCAGCCAGCAACTCTGCTTGATTATTTCCCCGATGACTACCTTATGCTGGTCGATGAATCGCACATGAGTGTTTCGCAAGTACGCGGTATGTACAATGGCGACCGTGCTCGGAAGGAAGTGCTGGTGGAGCACGGATTTCGACTGCCGAGTGCTCTCGATAACCGACCACTGACGTTTACTGAATTTGAAAAACACCTCAATCAGACGGTGTATGTGAGCGCTACGCCGGCCCAGTATGAGTTGAGTCGTAGCCCCGAACCGGCACAACAGGTGATTCGTCCAACCGGACTGCTTGATCCGCCAATTGAAGTTCGACCCATTGAAGGTCAGATTGATGATCTTATTGGCGAAATTCGAGCAACCATTGCCAAACATCAGCGCGTTTTGGTGACAACACTCACCAAGCGGATGTCGGAAGACCTGACTGAATATCTTAAGGAGCTTGATATCAAGGTGGCGTATCTGCACAGCGATGTCGATACGCTCGATCGAACAGATATCCTTCGTGACTTGCGCCTTGGTGTATACGATGTTTTGATTGGCATTAACTTATTGCGTGAAGGCCTCGACCTGCCCGAAGTGTCACTGGTGGCCATTCTGGATGCAGATAAAGAAGGCTTTTTACGTAGTGAGTCAGCTTTGATCCAGACCGTGGGCCGTGCCGCCCGCCACGTTGAAGGCCACGTTATTATGTACGCCGACCGTATTACGGACAGTATGAAAACGACAATGGACGAGACGACCCGCCGTCGGGGTATTCAAGAAGCCTACAACATAGAACATGGCATCACGCCACGCGGGGTTAGCAAAGACATCGAGAAGGGCATGCGGCCCGACCTGCCCGAAGAGGCTAAGAAAGCCAAGCTTGATCTGAAAAAGATTCCAAAAGATGAGTACAAAACACTGCTGCGCGATCTGTCTGCCCAAATGGATCTGGCTGCGGCCAATCTTGAGTTCGAAAAAGCCGCAGAGTTGCGTGATATTATCAACGACGTAAAGGCTAAAATGTAGCCGAACCGAGCTAAAACTTGGTATACTAACCATAATAACTATGCACGTAATTAATCACCGCCAGCACGGTACATATATTAGTGGTCAGCGTTCGCGCAAAAAACTTACACTCCAGATTACCGGAGCCATTGCTGGTGTTTTTGTATTGGCAAATATTGTTATGTTTGCGCTGTATTTCAATAAGGCCCTACCGCACTACTCGGTAGGTTTCCAAGCAATTGGCGGTAAAAACTACGATGAAATTGATGGCATTTTGCAGTCCAAGATGTTGCCCGATGGTGTCACGCTGAGCAAAGCGGAAACCAAGCAGTCAATTCCTGTCTCAGATTTGGGTATCAGTGTTGATCGAGATAAAACAATGCAGGCAGTTAAGTCCAAGCCGTTAGTGCCGTTGATCTCTTTAGTAAAACATCACACTGTGCCACTGGTACTGACGTCTGATCTGGCAAAAGTGACGGCGGCGTTAGTCAAGTACGACGCGACTTTTTCGAAAGCGCCAACCGACAAACATATTGGTTTTAATGGCACGACATTCGAGGTGCAAAAAGCCGAAGCTGGCTATACCTTTGACGAAGACAAGACGGCAAATAATCTTATTATGGCAATTGCCGATGGAAAAGATACTATGCAGGCAGTCGTAACGAAACAGCCAGCAGGCAGCAATGATGCCGACCTGAGCTCACAGCTGACAACGTTGCAAAAGCAGCTGCAAACCAAGATAACGCTGAACTACCAGTCACAGAAAGCTGAGCCATCTGCTGCAGAGATTGGCTCGTGGTATGTACGTTCGGGCACCTCTATGGCACCATCAGCTGAAAGAATAGGTGCGTATATTGATAGCTCATCCCAAAAGTTTGGTGTTACTGCGGCTAATCGAAGCGATCTGGTAACGGCAATTACCTATGTGTTGTCTAAGAATATTTCGTCAAACTTTAGGATTTCTGCCACCGGAAATAGTACCGTTCGCACCTACTGTACAAATGTTAACGGCATGCCCACCAGTGAGCTGGGCGATCTTATCGGAAAGTTGGCTGCGACATACGCTGATACCCGGGGTTGGAATGATAACGGTGCGATCGCTTTTAAACATGTCGAGAGCGGCTGTGGCTATACGGTTGTTTTGGCTGCTTCTTCGCGAATGACCAGCTACGGTGCAATTTGTGATAACTACTATAACTGTCAGATTGGCGCTAATGTCATTGTGAACGGTGATCGCTGGTTGTATGCAACGGATCCGTGGAATAAGACCGGTCAATCTGTCGAGGCCTATCGCCAGCTGATTATTAACCACGAAACGGGGCATCGATTAGGCTTCCGCGATAATAATGTCTGTTCGGGACCGGGACAGCCCGCGCCGGTCATGTCCCAGCAGTCGATCGACCTTCTTGGTTGTGTATTTAATGTCTGGCCACTGCAAAGTGAGCTCGACAATCTGAAATCTATGCTATAATTTTTGGCAATTAAGGAGAAAGGGCAACGCTAGAAACCCAAACGCGTTGCTGATATACTAAAACTAATGACTAAATTAACTCGCGAAGATGTCTTAAAATTGGCTCGACTTTCGCGACTTTCCCTTACAGACGAGGAAGTTGACGAATACCTACAAGAGCTCCAAAACGTATTGCACTATGTTGAGCAGCTCAAAGACGTTGATGTTACCGGCTTGCAGCCAACAAGTCAGGTGACCGGTCTTACTAATGTTATGCGTGAAGATACTGTAAAAGACTACGGTGTTGGTCGTGATGATTTACTCCGTCTGACGCCACACTCACAGGATGATCAGCTGAAAGTAAAGAGGATGATTGGATGAGCCAGTGGCTTTCTATTGCAGAGCTTGCGCAGCAGGTGCAAGCCGGTACTCTGACGGCTACCGAACTTGTTGAACGTTCACTGCAGACAATTGACGAAAAGGCATCGTACCAGGCAATTATTGCCAAGACCGAAGACCGTGCTCGAGAACGTGCTGCAAACATTGATGCCGCCATCAAGGATGGTAAAAAGGTTGGTCGACTGGCGGGTGTGCCATTTATTGCCAAGGATAACTTCTTGGTCTTTGGCGGCGAAACCACCGCTGCCAGCAATATCCTGCGCGGTTTTGAGGCTCCTTACCAGTCCACAGCTATCGAAAAGCTAGAGCAGGAAGGTGCTATTTGTGTTGCGAAGGCTAACCTCGATGCTTTTGCACACGGTGGCTCTACTGAAAACAGCGATTTCTTTACAACCAAGAACCCACATGACGAAACGCGTGTCCCTGGTGGCTCTTCTGGTGGCTCTGCAGCGGCAGTTGTTCTTGATATGGTGCCATTTGCGGTTGGAACTGATACGGGTGGCTCTATCCGTCAGCCAGCCAGCTTTACTGGTGCTGTTGGCTACAAGCCGACCTATGGGCTGGTTTCTCGGAGTGGTGTAGTGGCAATGGCTAGTAGTACTGACACAATTGGCCCGTTGACGCGTAGCGTTGAAGATGCGGCAATGGTGTTGGACGTTATGGCCGGTAAAGACGCACTGGATAGCACTACTATCGAGCGCGACAAGAATGCTTACACTGACCTTACGACAGACCTGAAAGGTAAAAAAGTCGGTGTTATTAAAGAGTACATGGACGAAGGTGTAGATCCTGGCGTAAAGGCACAGGTTGAGCAGGCTATCGAAAAGATGAAGCAGGCGGGTGCTGAGATTCAGGAGATTAGCTTACCGAGCTCTCCGTTGGCACTGGCCGTGTACTACATCGTCTGTCCTGCTGAGGTTAGCAGCAACTTGAGCCGATATGATGGTCAGCGATACGGCTTTAGTGCCGAAGAAGCGCACAATCTCGATGAAAGTTATGGAAAATCTCGTGGTATCGGATTTGGCAAAGAGGCTAAGCGCCGCATTATGATCGGTACGTATGTGCTTAGTAGCGGTTATTACGATGCATATTACCGCAAGGCACAGACCGTTCGCACAAAGCTGATTAATGAGTTTGCCGAAGCATTTCAGCAGGTTGACTTTTTGGTTGGCCCCGTTGTGCCGACACCTGCATTTAAAATTGGTGAGAACGCCCACGATCCACTCCAGATGTATCTTGCAGACATCATGACCGTTGCAGTAAGTCTGGTTGGCGTGCCGGCTATTAGTATCCCGGTGGGTACAACAGA
>Ga0075365_10000019_pt1 | contig 65113 bp, 58 predicted proteins | sample EndMetdeltDD1765_FD_71387 | JGI IMG/M metagenome (GOLD analysis project Ga0075365, IMG submission 71387) | Populus endosphere microbial communities from Tennessee, USA - Endosphere MetaG P. deltoides DD176-5 | ecosystem: Host-associated > Plants > Roots > Endosphere | place: USA: Tennessee... | reverse complement strand
TGCTGCTTCAACATTTTTCAATATATTACTAAAATTTATGGGTATTAGTTAATTATTGTTATCAAATGTATTAAGTGTATTAACCACGGTATTATCGCTGGTGCAAGGCATAACTGGAGCTGAAGCGGCTGCTATCGCTCTAAAAGATGCCATTATTTCTGTAACAGAGGCTATCGGTATTTTAAACGCAATACCCCCTATAACCATTCCATAAAAATACGAAGATTAGAAGAATGCACAAAGACGTATGTCTACTAAGCAATTATTTTCTGCTTAGTAGATATTCGTTGGATATACTTTTTTGCATGTCTGCGAGAGACGCCATGCAACGTCGTCATACACATTAAGATGATTTGAATAATAAAAAAAAGGCTAAATTCAAACGATTAACCTAACCAGTGGCTGACTGTTAATCATCCACTCAGGATATAATCAATGGGAAGATTAAAGAAAAACAAGCATTCAGATCCTTAGATATGCAGCAAAATAATGCCTGTAACCATCGTCTATTTTTAGTGCAATTGTCCTATCATTTGCTAGGTAAGCCTGATAGAATAGCCCACTTTTAGAGCTAAAGATGTTACTTGGCTCAATTATTTTAGCCAGGAACTTTTTAGTGAACTTTACAGAATTTAACTTAAACGCCCAAATTTTATCCGGGATTCAAGCCGAAGGTTACGAAACCGCGACACCTATCCAAGCCAAAGCCATACCGGCTATATTGCAAGGTCAAGATGTCGTTGGCTTAGCCCAGACCGGAACCGGTAAAACTGCCGCTTTTGCCTTACCACTTCTACAACGTCTCATGGATGGGCCTAAAGGGAGATTACGTGGCCTCGTCCTTGCCCCAACGCGTGAATTAGCTGACCAAATTTGTAGTGCTATTAATGCCCTCGGTGCTGCAACCAATTTACGTTGTGCCACTATTTATGGTGGTAACGTCAGAAATTACGCTGAACAATATCGAAGCTTACGCGGTGGCATCGATATTGTCGTCGCTTGTCCAGGTCGTTTACTCGACCTACTACAAGGGGGAAAAACAAACAAAATCAAGCGTGTGCAGGTTAATCTTAACCACATTGGGATATTAGTCTTAGACGAAGCCGATCATATGTTTGATCTTGGATTCCGCGAGCCTATTTATAATATTTTAAAATATTTACCCAAGCAGCGCCAAAACTTGCTTTTTTCTGCCACGATGTCGTCCGATATCCGCTTATTAGCGGACAAGGTATTAAATAATCCTGTTTCGATAAGAATTGGTGAGTCCGCTCCAGCTAATACCGTCACGCAAACACTGTATCCGGTTCCTGAAGCACTGAAAACCGATTTGTTAGAAACCATTTTACTAAACAACAGTGCGGTAGAGTCGGCCATCATTTTTACTCGCACTAAACAGCGTGCCAAACGTTTGGCAGAACATCTTACGCATCTTGGTTACAAAGCGACTTCCTTTCAAGGTAATTTATCGCAAAGTAAACGAAAAATTGCGCTTGGTAAATTTCGACATGGAGAATTAAAATTCTTAGTGGCCACCGATATTGCCGCTCGTGGAATTGATATCGATCATATCTCGCATGTAATTAACTTCGATATGCCAAATACTGCCATAGATTATACGCACCGTATTGGGCGTACCGGACGTGCCTCTAAATTAGGTGCTGCCTTTAGTTTAATTACTAACGGCGATAGACGCCAAATCCGTTCTATTGAACATCTACTTAAGAAACGTTTAGAAGAATGTATTATCCCTGAATTTGATTATAAAGCGAAAGCCAAAGCACCCGCTGAACTGACTAGAGCCGATCGACCCAGACAATTTTCCTATGCTCATCAAAATTCGGCGCATAGAAAACCAAAATCGCGCTCGCATCAAAAAAGTTTTGCTGGTAATCGAAGAAAAAAAGCGACTGATTAATCAAATTTACTTACCGTAAATAATGTTTTTTTTTAAAATGCAAAAATAACGTATCCTTGAAATTTATTGTACAATAGCCGATGATTTCTGACGAACAGAATAAAACTTTTAGGGTGGTAATAGGCTATGAATTTTCTCGATGATTCGCAACGTGTTAAAACTGGGCTTGCCGAAATGCTTAAAGGTGGCGTCATTATGGATGTCACTAATACTGAACAAGCACGCATCGCCGAAGCTGCAGGCGCTTGTGCCGTCATGGCGCTAGAACGGGTACCTGCTGACATTCGCAAAATGGGTGGCATCGCACGTATGGCCTCTCCTAGAATTATTCAAGAGATTATGCAAGCCGTCTCGATACCGGTGATGGCAAAAGTGCGTATTGGTCATTTTGTCGAAGCACAGCTATTACAATCATTATGTGTTGATTTTATCGACGAAAGCGAAGTGCTAAGCATCGCCGATGACGAATGCCATATCGACAAACATGCTTTTGAAGTACCTTTTGTTTGTGGATGTCGCAATCTAGGCGAAGCATTAAGACGGATTGCTGAAGGCGCCGCCATGATACGTACTAAAGGAGAAGCAGGTTCAGGAAACATTCTTGAAGCCGTGCGTCATATGCGTGCAATCACACGCGAAATTAAACAATTGACTATTTTAAAAAAAGAAGAACTATTCGCTCAAGCAAAAATTTTAAATGCCCCTTTAGAATTAATACTCTGGGTTGCTGAGGAAGGTAGATTACCGGTGCCACACTTTTCTGCGGGAGGTGTTGCGACGCCGGCCGATGCCGCTTTATTACGCCAACTGGGTGCAGAAAGCGTTTTTGTCGGTTCAGGAATTTTTAAATCTGCGGATCCTGAAAAACGTGCCTGTGCTATTGTACAGGCCACGACACATTTTGATAATCCGGAAATTTTGCTCAATGTTTCAAGTGATCTAGCAGAAGGTATGAGTGGCTTCAACCTGAAGTCAGAAGAAGAAATCAGCAACTTGGTTTTATAGATCTCTTTCAAAACCTAGTTATGAGCTTTAGTTCGAGGCAAGCGATTGGCGAGAACCGGAGTTTACTAAAGTAAATGAGGATCGCAGCCAATCGTTTAACAAAAAAATCAAGTCTATAACGCAGGTTTGGAAAGAAGTTTAATTATGAATATCGGTGTTTTAGCATTACAAGGTGGTTATCAAACCCATATCGACTGTTTAAATAAGCTCGGTGTGTTTTGTTCACTGATACGTGATCGCCGCGCATTGATTACCAGTGATGCGTTAATTATACCGGGTGGAGAAAGCTCGGTGTTGATCAAACTGCTTAAACAACAGCAGCTTTGGACCAGTCTTATAGATTATGACAAACCTATTTTGGGTATTTGCGCCGGAGCTATACTACTGGCTAAAACCGTATTATCGCCGACACAAGATAGCTTAGGTCGTATTAGCATTTGCGCAACTCGCAACGCCTACGGTAGGCAACTCGCATCGCAAGTAGTCAGCGGACAATGTATTGTAAGAGATATAGCAATGGAAATGGTTTTCATCCGCGCTCCTAAATTAACGCCCCTAGAAAACGCTGAGATTAAAGTATTAGCAAAATATCAAGATCAAATAGTTGCCGTACAAGAAAATAATGTTATCGCCGCCAGCTTTCATCCGGAGCTGAGTCAAGATAATTATTTACACCGTTATTTTGTCCAGCAAGTAGCCTGCAGTACCGCAAAATCTTAAATTAAATAAAAAGGTAGATTGCCGCGCGCGTACGTATGTAACAATCTATTTAATTATTCTGAATTTTCAGCATTCGCGACTAGATTTCCGGTAATAATACTTTCCTGAAGTTGCGCAGCAATATCTTTTAATCCACCTGGCGAATGCGGTAACAAGATAGTCGTGCTTTTACTATTAGCGCCAATTTCTTTCAGTGTATCAAAATATTGTGTAATCAACGCCAAATTCATGGTATCGGCCGCTGTCACACCAGGAATAGCTTTTTGAAATTCGCCTACCGATTGTTGCAAGCCACAAATAATAGCCTTACGTTGATTAGCAATCCCCTCGCCTTGTAAGCGTTTACTTTCCGCTTCAGCTTCGGCTTGTTTAACTTTCAAAATCTTTTCTGCTTCCCCTTTTGCTTGTGCAGCTACTTGTAAACGTTGTTGTTCATTGATTTCATTCATGGCATGTTTCACTTTCTCATCGGGATCAATATTGGTGACCAAGGCTTTCACAATCTCATAACCAAATTCTTGCATGGTGCCGGTTAATTCATTTTTTACGGCATTCGCGATACTATCTTTCTTTTCGAAGACAGCATCTAAACTCATGGTCGGAACTTCAGCACGTACCAAATCCAAAACATAAGCGGTGATTTGTTCTCTGGCATTCTCTAGTTTATAAAACGCATCATAGACGCGGTCTTCTTTAATCCGGTATTGAACGGAGACCTGAATTTTGACGATAACATTGTCCTGAGTTTTGGTATCTAAGGTAACATCTAAAGGATAGATTCGCAGCGAAATAGCGCCGGCAATACGTTCGATAAAAGGAATTTTAAAATTTAAACCGGCATGCGCACAACGTGTATATTTCCCAAAACGCTCAATTACATCAACCGATTGTTGACTGACGGTAAAAAAGCTTGTAAATAGCAATATTGCAATCGGGATGATGAGAATGAGCAGCAACGATAGGGACATAACAGTATCTCTGGTTAAAATTTAGACTATTTTAACACAGGTATTCATCCCGCGACGATGTTAGAGCGTGGGGTATAAAAATTCTGTTCTAACACACCCTGACAGGCATCATTAATACCTTCACAATCCGCTTTTTTCTGCTCTAATAACACCTGACAGGCATCATGAATATCTTCACAGTCCCCTTTTTTTCGAAAAAAAGATTGTTGAAAAGCTTGTGATTTAGGAATAGATTCTTTACCCGTTTCTTCCGTAAAAATTAATTTCCATAACTTATTATTTTTATTATTCAAATTTAATTTAACTAAACAATCGTCGCCCTGTCTCATGACTTGCAATTGATTTTTTAATCCACGTATGTATTCTTGCACGATACCTACAGTCTTAGGGTCATCTTTTATTTCCGAAAGATCTTCCTGCAAAGACACTGAAAGTTGTATAATTAACGCTATTTTGTCTGACTTATCTTTTAAAAGGTCTTGAGCATCTTGAATTAAACCATCAATTTTTTTTTGAATTTTTGCTTTTTCTGAAAAAAACCAAAATCGCGAAGTTGAATTATTTTCTAATTTGGTTTGTAACTGAATAATTTTAACAATTACTTCTTTTAATAGAAAAATACGATTACCTTCAGGGTTGTTGTCAGTGAGTCTGGCAGTACGACATTTTCTATAATAATAATTATTATTTGCAACATCGATGAATGCATTCTCTTGCGGTAATTGAGCCACAGCAGGTTCGGGTACACCGCTACCTTTTACATAATAATAAATAGCCTTGGTCATATCGATAATTAGAAAAATGCTCGCTATGCCAAGCATGACCCAAAACCAAGGTCCACTTACTAAACCTAGGCTTAATAAGCTTAAAACAAGTGTTATGGGCACTGCGACTATTAAGATCTCACGATGTTTCTTGAGGTTATTTTCGTATTGCTTTTTTAGCCAAACCTGATCGAGAGCACTGTTCGCGTTTTTATAATTAATAAAACTAAAACCTAAAGTAAAAAAACTAATTGCAAGTTTCGACAAACTGTAAATAAGAAAAAAAATTTTGATGTTATGGTAAAGAGCTAGACTTAGGAATGCTATGCCATGAGCCAGCATCACAATCATGAAAGCCAGCATCAACAAGGAAATTAATACTTTAAAAACAGCATATAAAAATTTGGTTACTTCAACTAGATTTTTATTGCCTTGATCAGAAAAATAATCAATGATCGTTAAAAAAGCTCTAAAAAAATGTAGGAAATATAAAAAAATATATAAGCCTTCAAATGCACCTAAATAAGCACCATGCAGAATAGCTTTAAGCCATTCATCAATTTTATTTTCCTTAAACCAATTTTTGGTAATACTGCCGAACCGTTTTAATAAGAGCAGGATCAGCCGCCAAAGAGAAATGGAAGCGATAGATCGATACATTTTTTGTAATTGAAACAAGATAGCACTTTTTAAACGCCGCAATTTTTCTAAAGCCAAATTCGCTTCAAATTGGGCAATCTCAAATTCTAAAAGAAACCATTCGTTAAGCATAGTAATAGGCACTCTATGACATGTTTCTTAATTACATACCTGATGGTACGAGCGGCTCATTATAGTTAAGTTTCCTTTTACTATCCTTAACGCCACAACAAATAATGATTTAATTTAAATTCAATTAGCTCCAATTGACCCCCAGTATGGATTGGATATATTTATCTGTTCCTCTATGTTTCGCGACGTTCGAAGTGCCTGTGAGATCGCTTCGCAGGCACCAACTTTTTTCCAAAAAGATTGATAAAATGCTTTGGGTTTAACAATTTCTGCCTGTTGAACCCTTTTTTCCTGCTCAGCTAAACCAACTAAATAACCTAAGATTTTTTGTAGTTCAAGATCTTCTAAAACCCCGGCTCTTTTATTTTCGAGCAAATCGCTGCTGGCAAGAATAAGATCGATTAAATCTTTGAGATTATCTGTATTTAAGGTCCAAGCTAATTCACGCAGTAAATATTCTTCCTTGATCTCAAACTTTTCTTCGAGTGAAAAAAATCGACTTAATAAGCCTAATTTTGCAGTCTTTGCTCTTTTACTTCTTAATTGTAGTATTTTTAGCAACGTTACTTTTAAAAGTAGTTTTTTATTGGCTTTAATGACATCGTTTAGCTGAGGGAATTTTTCTGAAACTTTTGTCTGTAAATAATAGGTGGGCGAAAACGTTTGATAATAGTCGCGACTGGTTTGATCAAAGCGTGCATTTAATTGTTCCTCATCAAGATTAGCCGGTTCAGGATCCGCTATATAAACACCATAAAAATAATAATAAATAGTTAATAAGACATCTTGTGTGCAGAGTAATATCAAAGCACCAATAACTGCTGCGACACCTAAACTTGGCGCCGTAGCAATGACTAGCAAAACGACTAAATTTAGACCGAACAACAATAAAAATTTTTTTATGGTTGTAATCTTATCCCTTTTTGTCCATGCATTTCCGCTAGCTGTCCGCTTATTTTGAGCAATTCTATAGCTGAAATAAAATGCGCTTGCCAGTACGGCCACGCAAATCAATACATCAACCAACAACAGCAACGGGTTAGTCCATATTAAAATGCTTGCACCCGCGTTAAATAGGCAGGTTAATAATACAAACAATAGGCCGCCACTGAGCAGGCTAACATGTTTAGTGATATTATCGCGATAGTATGCTCGCCTCCATTGCTGTTCGAGGCAATTTTTATCGATTTTAAAGTAGGAAACCGTACTGATGAACAAAACTATCGTACTATGAATAAGCTTCAGAATACTGTATGCAAAAAACGAGCTTAATAATACCGCTGGTAAAGAAACAAGACCACATCCAAGTAAAATTAAGGCAATAATGGCTATCGATACTTTAAATACCGCAAATAATAGCTTAAATGTATCACCTAAATTTTTATTTTTAGTTTTGTTAAAATAGCTATATATCCTCAACCCTGCTCTTGTCAGATGTAAGATATAGAGGCTAAACGTAAATGGAAGTGGAAGTTTAGTCAGGTATTTAGCGATAGTTTCGAGCCGCTTCAAGACGAACGACATGGCCCGCCAAAACTCAGTGGTAGTGATGTGTTTCTTTATGCTAGAAACAATCATGGGCATTAAGCTTATTTACCCCCTAAAAGGAAGGCCGGCATTATACTAAATTTTTTTAAAAATTACTTGTTAAATATTAATTTTTTTTATTTATTTCATCTTTTTTCCTAAAAGCTTGTTAAACTAGAAAGAATCTTATTAAAATACCCACATGTCACTTATTTCTCCGACCCCTTTATTTGATAGTTTAAAATTTATCAATCCAAAAAATAATCTTAAACATTTTCCGGTGTTGACACATGATAAGCCTTTTGCCGGCCAAGATTATTCTCAAGCCTTACAGTTTCTATATAGTTATCGTGGCAGCGAGGCCACATTTAATGCGTATCGACGTGAAATTGAACGTTTATTACAATGGAGCTGGTTTGTTTTAGGAAAATCGATTAAAGAATTGCGCCGCGACGACTTTGAATCCTTTATAGAATTCTGTCAGCAACCTCCTAAACATTGGATCGGCGTTAAAACTGTAGCACGTTATTTCACACATCAGGGCCAGAGAACTCCGCACCCTGATTGGCGACCCTTTGTCGCTACCATTAATAAAATGGCCAGTCAGCAAGGTATCATGCCGGATATAAAAAAATATGCCTTATCTCAAAAAGCCTTACAAGCAATTTTTGCAGTATGCGGAAGTTTTTATAATTATCTGATTCAAGAAGACTATATTCATTTCAATCCAGTAGCACAGATTCGACAAAAAAGTAAATTCATACGACAACAAAAAAGTAATCATCAAGTACGTCGCTTAAGTGAATTACAATGGTCCTATGTGATAGAAACCGCAGAAATGCTCTTTGAACAAAAACCGGATCTGCATAATAGAACTTTATTTATTATGAAAGCTTTGTATGGCATGTATCTACGGATTTCTGAACTCGCCGCTAGCGCACGCTGGGAACCGCAAATGGGTCATTTTCAAAAAGATACCGATGGTAATTGGTGGTTTTTAACGGTCGGTAAGGGAAATAAAGAACGTTTAATCAGCGTCAGCGACGATATGTTAAATGCATTAAAACGTTACCGCGAAAGTTTAGGCCTGATGAGTTTACCGAGCCGCGGCGAAACCACGCCTTTGATTAGTAAAGCCCATGGTCAAGCTGCAATACACAGTACTCGGCAAATTCGCTGTATCGTCCAAACTTGTTTTGACGAGGCATTCGCACGTATGGTTAAAGACGGCCTCAAAGACGAAGCAATAGAATTAAAAACCGCAACCGTACATTGGTTACGTCACACGGGAATTTCTGAAGATGTCAAACATCGCCCGCGTGAACATGTACGTGATGATGCGGGTCATAGCTCTAGTGCGATTACTGATCAATATATCGATGTCGAAATGCGTGCGCGTCATGCGTCCGCCAAGAAGAAAAAATTAGATCCTCTCGCTTGATACTCTTCGCACTGGAATTTTTTCCTGCGTTGCCGCTCAATTCGCAATCCTCATGTATCTTAATACACTCCGATTGCTTCATCATCGCGGCGCCTTGCCAAAAATCCCATTACTGTGAATATAATCTTTTTCTTAATGAATCACGCCAGCCAATCTCTAGCAGCCAAAAATTTTTCAGTTAATTTCGCTTCATTAGAGCCAGGCTCGGGCTGCCAATTATATTGCCAATTCGCTTGTGGCGGCAATGAGGTCAATATTGATTCTACACGCCCACCACTTTGTAAACCAAATAGAGTCCCGCGATCATAAATCAGATTAAATTCTACATAACGACTGCGTCGATATGCTTGAAATTGACGTTCACGCTCACCATAAGCAGTGTCTTTACGCAGTTTAAGTATCGGAAGATAGGCTAATAAAAAATGATCACCAACACTTTTAATAAACTCAAAACATTGTTTAAAATCCCATTGATTGAGATCATCAAAAAATAGTCCGCCAATACCGCGTGCCTCTTGCCGATGCTTTAAGTAAAAATAATCATCACAATTTTTTTTGTATTGCGAGTAAAGCTCTAAACCAAATGGATCACAGCTTTGTTTAGCGATACGATGCCAATGACGACAATCTTCTAAAAAGGGATAATACGGTGTTAAATCAAAACCACCACCAAACCACCATTGTGTGGTTTGCTGGTCAGTGTCTGATACCGCAATAAAACGCAAATTCATATGTACGGTAGGCACATAAGGATTGCGTGGATGGAGAACTAAAGAAATTCCGGTTGCTTGAAATGCAGCCGCTGTTAGAGCAGGATGACGTTGACTGGCACTAGGAGGTAAAGTAGCACCAAAAACATGCGAAAAATTAACTGCACCGCGTTCGATCACCGCTCCTTCACTCAAAACACAGGTTTTTCCGCCGCCACCTTCGTTACGTATCCAATCATCAATCAAAAATTTTTTTTGTTGCTCTTCATTTTCTAAACTCAAACAAATTTTAGTTTGCAATGCGAGTAAATACTCTTTGATTGTCGGAATAATTACGTCATAATTCATAATAAAGTTTTTTACTTAAAATTAAATCATCAATAAAAACTTGGAGCATTACATGCCTTGGATTAAAGCACTGCATATTATCGCCATGGTCGCTTGGTTTGCTGGTTTATTTTATTTACCGCGCTTATTTGTTTATCATGCCGATGCCAAAGATAGAATCAGTATTGAACGCTTTAAGATCATGGAACATCGTCTTTACTATTATATTATGGCACCCTCGGCTTTATTAACCCTTTTATTTGGATTAATTTTGTTTAGCTATTCCGCCAACTATTATGCTGGAGCGACTTGGATGCATCTAAAATTAGCTTTAGTGGCCATATTAATCCTATTTCACCTCTATTGTGGAAAATGCTTACGCGATTTTAAGCTTGAGAATAACCAACATTCCAGCCTTTTTTATCGTTGGATTAATGAGTTCCCAACTTTATTGCTCATTGCCATCGTCATTGTCGCTGAGGTACACCCTTTGAGTTTATAACTCTACCATCTCAAAATCTTCTTTCATCGCACCACATTCAGGACAACGCCAGGTTAGAGGTACCTCCTCCCAACGGGTTCCAGGTAGAATACCATCTTCTTCCCAGCCTTTCTCCTCATCGTAAACGTAACCACAAAGTAAACACATGTATTTTCTAAAAACTTTTGCGTCTGCTGTCATTTTTCCACTCTTTATAAATTAACTCATTTAAATTTTATTATTCGAATTACCCACTAAGAAATATAAAGAAATTATCCCTTTTTAGCAAAGTTTTTAAGCGGTTTTACCCCATAAGTTCCATTTTCAGTCAAATCCACAACTTCTATTGCCGATCTCGGCTATTCGCAGCGGTCTAGAAAAGAATGAGAAGGGTCGTAATATTTTGTTAGAAAAACAGTGCTCGACCAAGGGCGGCTGCTAGTGTAATTTTTTATAACTTATTTTTCAATAGTAAATAAAGCGCGAACGAATTCCTGTGCCGAAAAAACTTGTAGATCATCAATACCTTCACCCAAACCGACAAAACGAATCGGCAACGCTAATTTTTTAGCGATGGCAAAAATCACTCCACCTTTGGCAGTACCATCTAATTTAGTCAGCATCAAACTGGTTAAAGCTATTGCCTCATTAAAAGCTTCAGCTTGCAATAAGGCATTTTGACCAGTACCAGCATCCAGTATTAACATAATTTCGTGTGGTGCTGTCGCATCTAATTTGCTAATGACTTTTTTAACTTTTTGTAATTCTTGCATTAAATTATGTTTGGTATGCAAACGTCCGGCGGTATCGGCAATTAACACATCGATATTTCTCGCTTGCGCCGCTTGAAAAGCATCATAAATAACTGAAGCGCTATCCGCCCCCTGATGTTGGGCAACGATCGGGATATGATTGCGTTCTGCCCAAATCATTAATTGTTCAGTGGCTGCTGCACGAAACGTATCGCCTGCGGCTAACATCACTTGCTTCCCTTGCTTCTGCAAGTAATGGGCTAGTTTGCCAATACTCGTCGTTTTACCAACACCATTAACTCCTACCACTAATATAACAGTAGGTTTATGTGCAGAATTAATCACTAATTCCTGTTCACAGGGTTGCAGTAATTCACCTAATTGTTGTTGCAATACATCCCATACCGCCTGACCATCTGCTAATTGATTACGAGCCAACTTCAACGTTAAATGCTGGATAATTTCTTGTGTCACCGTGGGGCCGACATCCGCTGTTAACAGTAAATCTTCAAGTTCCTCAATTAATGCGGAATCAACCTTTTTTTTACCTAATACTAAATTGGCAAGATTTTCAGTGAGTTGCTGACGCGTTTTCTGTAAACTATTTTTTATGCGACTAAAAAAACTATTTTTATTGCTAAGTGAAGCTTCTTGGTTAGGAACATCAGGTTGAGGTTCTTTGCGTTTTAAAAATTTAAACATAGTCTATACTCTCAGCAATTGAGGTTTTGGCAAGTGCTGCGCGATCATACAACATTTTATGTGTATACAACATAAAACATTTATTTATTTAAATTGTATTTTTTATGAAAAAAGGTGAAGTAAGGATCATTGGTGGACAATGGCGCGGCAGAAAACTGCATTTCCCAGCTACGCCGGATTTACGTCCGACACCGAATCGCATCCGAGAAACTTTATTTAATTGGTTAACTCCCTATCTGGCCGATGCTTATTGTTTAGATTTATTCGCAGGTAGCGGTGCTTTAGGGTTTGAAGCACTGTCACGTCAGGCTAAATCAGTTTGCTTTATTGAACAATCGAAGCTGTTAGTTTCCTATTTAAAAACTCAGCTAAAGCAGTTTAACGTAGAAAACCGCGCTGAGGTTTATCAGGCACAATTCCCTTTTATAGCAACACAATTATTTAAACCTAAAAAACCTCTATTTAATATTGTCTTTTTGGATCCGCCTTTTCATCAAGATTTGCTAGGTCCTGCCTGCTTGTGGTTAATCAAAGAGGGCTTATTAGCACCTGAAAGTTTGGTTTATATTGAAAGCGCAGCAAGCATTAAAAAGCCCTTGTTACCCGAAAATTGGGAGATTCAGCACTGTAAAACAGCCAGCCAGGTGCAATATGCTTTAATTAAATCGAACCCATAAAAGCTTGGCTTGACTTTATATTACCATCTTGCTTCAATGCAGAGTTAGGTTACAGAATTTTATCTAAAACAAGATAAGCATGAAAAAAATAACAGTCGCGCTTTTTGTGAGTCTACTTTCCGGGTGTGCTTCACAAAATTTACCTAACTCCATCACCCCTTCACTTAATGGCTCAGATGATGCCTCGATTAAGCTAGCTGAAGCAGCACGTTCGGTGAGTCAATCATTAAATGAATTAAAAGAATTGGAAAAAGCTTCTAGTCCTCCGATTAGCAAACCATTGCCCTATCCTAGCTCTTCTGGATTAGAGAAAACTATTGCTTCGGTCGATTGGTCAGGTCCTGTAGAACCGCTATTACAGCGTATCGCCAAGCTTGCCAACTACCATCTAGAAATCATTGGAAAACTTCCAGCGGTTCCTGTTTTAGTAACTATTTCCTCACAAAATACACCACTGAATTATATCATCCGTAATGCCAATCTTCAGGCAGGGAAAAAAGCCAATATCATTGTCTATCCCGGTATTAAGACTATAGAACTACGCTATGCTAAATATTAAGCTTATGTATTTCTACAATTTATTTCAAAATGCGAAGCGTAGTTACTCGCAGCAATCGAGTTTTCGTCAAGGCGCTGTGAAAATGAGCAACCGGAATGTATTCAAGATACATGAGGATTTTGAATTGAGCGGCAACACAGACAAAAATTCCAGTGCAAAGAGTAGTTACTCGCAGCAATGGAGTTTTTGTCTAGGCGCTATGAAAATGAGCAACCGGAATGTATGTAAGATACATGAGGATTGCGAATTGAGTGGCAACACAGACAAAAATTCCAGTGCAAAGAGTATACGTTTATTAGCTGGTTTAAGCCTATGTGCACTACTCAGCGCCTGCAGTACTACCCAAGCTAATTATAAAACCGTTGGTAGTTTAAATAATTTAGCACAATTACAAGATTTACACGCCCAGGTCACAAAAGATAAGAAGCAGATGACTGCCTTGCGTTCACAGGCCTTACAAGATATTGCGATGAGTATAGGTGCACAAGCGGGTTTAGCTTGGCGCTCTGAACATATTAATCAAGTATTAACCAAAAATTCATCACAATTAGATCGTATTTTTAATTTTAATTTAATTTTGCTCGACCACAATGTCATCCCTCCTGTGCTCGTTCAAGGAAATAATTCACTTAAGCTCTCCGATGGTCAAACCTTACGTATTGACGATCGTACTTACCAAATTATTAGTCAAGCGCGTTTCACCACCGCACCCCCTCAATGGCGTAATTATATTTGGATGGATTACCAACATCCCGAATTACCTTTACCTGCTTTTTTACCAAAAACACCCGAAGAACGTGTAATCTGGAAAAAATATGCCACATTGGGCTGGCAGGATGGTATTAATCAAGCCAATGCTATTTTTAGTGATAACTTAGCGCGTTTAACACGTGATTACACCGGAATGGCTTTATATCGAAATTTACTATTGAAAGGTATGGTCAGTAAACCTTTTGTTGCACACACTGATCTCGGCGTTACCGGTGATAGCTCTGATTTACACATTAACGATCAAATATTGCGTATCACTTCATTACCAAAATTACAAATTAATCCGGGTCGATGGAAATCCATCGTAACGCATGATGATGATGACAGCCCATCTACTTCCCGATGAACCGGTACGCTTCACTTCGGCTTGTCTAGCTCGATTGCTCATCCACTGCCAAAAGCTGGGTGCGTCGGATATTACACTACAGACAGGCGAACCCGTATTTGCTGAAAGTTATGGTCGCTTACACCGTATCACGCAACGTAAATTATCCAATACCGAAGTCGCTGAAATACTCAATCTTATCTATGGACCTAATGGGAGTGCACAAATTTTAAGTGGTGTAGATATCGATACGCATTACGAATTTCGGCCTAATCGTAACGAACGTTATCGATTCCGGGTCAATGCCACAGGTTGTTTAGTAGAAGGCCATGATGCGATACAAATAAGTTTTCGCACTATACCGAGTACACCACCTAAAATGTCGGATCTAAAGTTAGAAAGTGAATTAATCAATGCTTTAGCACCGGCACAAGGCATTGTCTATGTTACTGGGGCGACTGGCTCCGGAAAAACCACCTTGTTAGCTGCTATCATTCGCGATCTCGCTGAAAAAGAAGACTCACATCGCAAAATTCTTACCTATGAAGCGCCAATAGAATTTGTCTATGACTCGATTGACATGCCCAGTGCCATCGTCAGTCAATCCGAGATACCTAGACATTTACCCAGTTTTGCAGCCGGTGTACGCAATGCCTTGCGCCGCAAACCTCGACTCATATTAGTTGGTGAATCGCGCGATCCAGAAACCATCGGTGCCTCTATCGAAGCGGCTTTAACCGGACATCCTGTGTATACGACATTACATAGTAATGGCGTGGCAGAAACCTTAAGACGTTTAGTCAATTCTTTCCCTGCTGAAGAAGCTAAAGCCAGAATGATAGATATTATTGAAACCATACGCGTAGTTATTTGGCAACAGTTGGTACCTAGTGCTGATGGTAAGCGCATTGCTTTACGTGAATTTTTAGTTTTTAATGAAAAATTAAGAGATATTTTGTTAGATTCTAAACTGGAAAATATCAGTGCCAATACTCGACAGATGTTAAAAGAATATGGTCAACCGATGTCTGTGGATGCCAAACGCAAATTTGACGCCGGTCTCATTAATCAACGCGTATATAAACGCTTAATTCTTAGCACAGAATCCAACGAACACTATGAAGGACACTGAAAACAATTGGCGGCCTACGACTGGCTTATCGATGCTGCGCTGTCGCGCCAAACTTTTCGCTGATATTCGTGAGTTTTTTGCCGAACGCCAGGTTCTAGAAGTAGAAACTCCATTGCTTTCACAAGCTACGGTAACGGATCCACATTTACATAGTTTCAAAACTGAATATTGTTTAGATAATACCGAACAATCACAAACACTTTACCTGCAAACTTCCCCAGAATTTGCTATGAAACGATTATTGGCAACCGGATCGGGGCCCATCTATCAAATTTCTAAGGCATTTCGTAACCAAGGAGAATCGGGACGTTATCACAATCCTGAGTTTAGTCTATTAGAATGGTACCAACCTGACTATGATCATCATCAATTAATGGATGAAGTTGAAACTTTATTAAAAAAACTTTTAGTGTGTGAATCTGCACAACGTTTTAGTTATGCAGAAATTTTTCAACGTTATTTGAAAATTGATCCCCATCAATTTTCTATTGAAGAATTAAACCAAACTACAATTTCGCTAGGTATTAATACTGAACATTTAGGTTTAAATAAAATTGAAGATTATTTAAATTTCTTGATGTCTCATGTCATCGAACCACAATTACCTAAACAATTGGTTTTTATTTATGATTATCCTGTTACTTTAGCAGCGTTAGCCAAAATACGCAGCGATGTTACGCCGGTTGCAGAGCGGTTTGAAGTTTATCTACAGGGCATTGAACTTGCAAATGGATTTCATGAATTGAGTGATGCCAAGGAACAATATTTACGCTTTCGTAATGATCTCAGTTTGCGTGCAAGGTCTGGCTACTCTCAAGTACCTATCGATAAATATTTATTAGCTGCTTTGACGCACGGACTACCTGACTGTGCAGGCGTTGCCTTGGGAATTGACCGTCTACTCATGCTTATGTCAAAAACAAATAAACTATCCGATGTGATTAGCTTTCCCATCGACCGCTCATAAATTAAATTTATTTTTACTTTAATTATTTTCCTTTCTTTTATAAAAACAGGTATAATTTATTCTTACATAAATAAAAATAAAAAAATGACACTTTCAACTTTTACGCATAACGTTTTAGAAATGGATCCTATATTATTTTTATCTTATGTGTTTTGGGCAGGTGTCGGTGTTCTTTTAAGTTTACTACTGAATGCAAACCAACGAGCCATAAACAACAATAACATGCAAATGGCTTTTTGCTGGAAGTTTCTTTTTACAAGCAACTATAAAAGAATACTTATTTCATTCCTTTTAATTCTAGTCTCTATTAGGTTTAGTAAGCAACTCATTGGTCTCGAACAAAATGCATTCTCTTCTTTTGTTATTGGACTCTGCAGCGATCATCTAGGAAAAGTTCTACAACTTAAAATCTTAGTTATGCGTGATAAACAACTAAAACCCAACCAAAACGAATAAGCATTTAAAAGTATTTTCAAATCCTTACTTTTTCCAAGTAAGCTATTAGCAGATCATGATATCGAAGCCTATCATCCCATCCATTATAGCCACCATTAATACGCCGAGTGATTTCCCTAAAATTTCCATCATCCGCTAAAGGATTTAGCTTAGTTTGTTTCCAATATTCACAAGCTATATGACAAGCTTCAATAGGATCCGCCGCGATATCAGGGCATTGTTCTAAATCTAAACCGATCAACTCACCATATTTTTGATAATTATAACGCCCTGTTAAATGAAATATCCCTCTACCTCGAAATCGATAACCATCACCTATTTGACTATTTCCTAATTTTTTACCAATAGAGGTTTCTGGTTCATATTTATTAAAATAACTTTCACGACCCAATTCATAAAACCATTTAAATCCACCCGTTTCATGGGCCGCTTGGGCAATAAAAGCAGCAATACGCTTTGCAGTAATTACTTCATAATCTGGGAAATAGCTGTAAAAACCTTCTACGAGCTTTTCTGATAAACTTTTTTCTAATTTAGGAAACACATTAGCCACTAACGCATCAAGAACAGCTTTTAGCTCATTTGGAATGATCATAAATCTAGAATTTTTATAATTATTATTATTGGATCTAATTTTAATTTATTTAATTAAATCATTCAACTTCATCACTTTGGATTATCTTGACACCGATAGTTTTCATTTCAGAAATAGCTAAGCGTCCATCTTCTGGATTAATATTCACAGCTCGACATCCATCTTCGATCAAATAAGTTTTAAAACCTAATTTACAGGCATCTAATACAGTATATTTAACGCAATAATCTGTTGCCACTCCCATAATGTACACTTCAGTTATCTGCAACTCTTTGAGAAACTCTGCTAAGCCTGTTTCTTTTTGATGATCATTTTCAAAAAAGCCACTATAACTATCAATTTCTGGATTACTACCTTTGCGGAATACTTTGATAATATGATCTAATTTAAGATTTTTTACAAACTCCGCGCCTTTAGTATTTTGTACACAATGTACAGGCCATAATACTTGTGACAAACCCGCTTGTTGAATAAATTCTCCGGGAAATCGCCCTTTATGATTGTCAGCAAAACAGGTGTGATCTTCTGGATGCCAATCCTGTGTAGCAATAACATATTTAAAATGTTGTTGCACACGATTTGCCACAGGAATTACTTCGTCAGCATTATCCACTGCTAAGGAACCGCCAGGCATAAAGTCATTTTGTAAATCCACTAAGATCAAGGCTTTTTTCATAAAAGTAAGATTCCTGGAACAAAGAAAATTGTTATATTAATCTACTTGCAAATAAAACGACTGCTAAGTATCTATTTATTTTAAACTCTTTTGGTAACTCAGGAAAGAGAAAAATAGATAACAAGATATCAATCTAACTTTGTCCTTTTTCAATTTTGCTATAGTGTTACAGAAAAATTTTTATAAAAAATAAGGGTTTAGGAAGAAAGAATTTTTTTCAACAAATTAAATATTTTTTTATTTACTTAATGCTGTTTTGGCTTTTAAAATAAGTTTTAATTTTAAATTATACAGATTTTCTTCTAAGCCCACCGGGTAAGCATGGGGATTTAATAGTCGTCGAATACTTTCATGGAATTGTTGTAATTCTCGATGAGTTTTTTCTTGACTAGATTTTAATAAAGGTCGTTTGTAAATTAATTTTCCTAGACGGAAAATCGGCGTTAATAAATCGCGATGCAGTGTACCTGCGGGAATAATACGCCTTTTTGTTGGATCGATAGGATCAATAATAGTGATATTCTCCTCTGAAATTCCTAATCTTTCATCGTAAATTGCATCAGCCATCGCTGAACCATCCACTCTATCGGTGTAATAACGGCGTACTGATAAAATGCCCGGAGTAGAAATTTTAATAGTTTGTTCTGATAATTTGAGCTTGTTTTCCCAGATCCCTTCTGCCGACTTAATTGCACTCAGTTTGTAAACACCTTCGAGTGCCGGCTGTTCATAGGCAGTAATGAGATGCGTACCGACACCCCAAACATTAATGCTAGCCCCTTGTTCTTTTAAACTAGTGATTACCAAAGGATTCAAATCGTTGCTGCCGACAATGACTGCATCATGGTAACCTGCGGCATCTAATAGTTTGCGCGCTTGTTGGCTTAAATAAGCAAGATCTCCAGAATCTAGGCGAATACCCGCTAATTTAAAGCCATTAGGTTTTAATTCCTCGCTAATTTTAATCGCATTTTTCACGCCCTCAAGTGTGTTATATGTATCCACTAAAAAAATACACCGATCCGGAAAAGTTTGCGCATAAACACGAAAAGCTTCTAATTCATTAGCAAAACTAAGCACCCAACTATGCGCATGCGTTCCACGTACCGGAATATTTAATAATTTTCCGGCTAATACATTAGATGTCGCGGTACAACCTCCAATATAAGCAGCACGACTTGCCATTAACGCGCCATCAAAACCTTGTGCACGACGTAATCCAAATTCTAATACGGGCTCACCTCGTGTAGCTTGCAACAAACGTGCCGCGCTAGTAGCAATAAGACTTTGAAAGTTAATAATATTGAGTAAAATACTTTCTAATAACTGACATTGTAATAAAGGTCCCTTAACACGGATTAAAGGTTCTTGCGGAAAAACCACGGTTCCTTCTTCAACGGCATCAATATCACAACTAAATTTTATTTGTTGTAAATATTCTAAAAAATCAGCATGAAATAATGCTTTGCCTTTTGTATCTGTTAATCCAGCTAAATAATTAATATCGTCTTTAGTAAATTGAAAATTTAGCAAGTAATCAATGAATGTGCCTAAACCTGCACAAATGGTGTATCTGCCATTAAACGGTGCTTGTCGAAAGCTATGATAAAAAACCGCTTCACGTTCATGGATACCGGCTTTCCAATAACCATAGGCCATCGTCAATTGGTAAAAATCAGTTAATAAAACCAAAGAAGATCGATATAGTTGTGCTAATGCATTTTGCATTGAAAAAAAACCCCAGCAAATAAGGAGAGTATAACTGTTTTTCTTTTAGTGATGGAAATTTCAAGACCAGATTTGCTGCTTTTTCTTGAATGGCTGCGCGCACGCTGGGTTAGCTTCAGCCATGCAAGGATCTTTCATCATTATTTGAAAAATTCGCATTTTTTGACCGATATTATCAACCACCCGTTTGTTTTTCTCGAATTTCATCCAAAGTTTTACAATCGATACAAAGACTGGCAGTAGGACGTGCTTCTAAACGGCGAATACCAATTTCAACGCCACAGGAATTACAGAAGCCATAATGACCTTCATCGAGTTGCTGTAAGGCATCCTCAATTTTTTTAATGAGTTTACGTTCGCGGTCGCGCGCACGTAATTCTAGATTAAATTCTTCTTCCTGAGTCGCACGATCGCTAATATCAGGTAAAGAAGTGCCCTCATCTTGTAGATGATGCACGGTTCGACCCATATCTTCCAACAATACGCGTTTTCGCTGTAATAATAAACGGCGAAAATACGCTTGCTGGCTCGAACTCATATAGTCTTCCCCAGGACGTTCCTTATAAGGCGCTATATTTAAATCAATTTCTGAATTAACAGAAGTTAATTCTAGCCTTGTTTCTGGTAAAGAACGTTGTTTTTTAGATTCTTTTTTAAGTTTTTTATGTTCTGCCATTTTAGTTTCTATTGATGGTTGTTGTTTTACCGCAGGTAGCGCCTGGGAATCAGACTTTGCTTGCTGTTGTTTTTTTTTAGAAGGAGCTCGGATCACTTGTGCCTTCGCTACTTTTGTTGATTTTTTTTTAGCTATAGGCTTTCTACTTCTGGTAACACGAGAGGACGTCGACGTTTTTTTTGAGGTTTTGCTTTTGCTAGGCTTTTTTTTTACCCGACTAACTGCTTTTTTTTTAGTCTTTCTGCGCACAGTCTTACGACGCATCGCTGGTTTCTTCCGTGTTACGGCTTTTCTACGACGTGGTTTACGTACAGCTTTTTTAGCCGCAGTTTTTCTACGACGACGTGGTTTAGCAGCAGCAGTCCCCACTTTTTTCTTTCTACGAACTGTTTTTCTTTTACGTGCAGGTGTTGCAGCTGTAGAGCGTTTTTTACGTCGCTTTGGAGCGGCAGATTTTCTTTTTACTGGCATAAAAAGTTCTCCTCTTGAGAATTTAACATTTGCCGGAATTGGCACACACACATAAACCAAACACATCTATACCAAAAATAATTCGACATGGCAATTATTTCAAAGAACCAACCATGTCTCTTCTTTTTATTAATGATTTATAGATCATATTTTCAATTAATTCCATTTTCCACTACTAACTCGTTGATGACCAGCCAAATCTTTGTAATTTTTTATCTGATGGTAGCCATATTTTAAAAAAAATTTCTTAACAAAAGTCGCCTGCTGATAGCCATGCTCTAAAAATAAAATACCTCCCTCTTGCAGATATTCACGTGATTGCTGAATAATAATTTCTAAAGCATTTAAACCTTTTTTCCCTGAAATTAAAGCATTTTTCGGTTCGTAAGCCAAAGCACATTCCGTTTGCAAGTGTGGATCATCCGCTGCAAGATAAGGTGGATTGCTAAGAATCGCATCAAACTTTTCTCCAACTAATAATGCTTGGCACCAATCACCCTGACGTAGTTCTATCGTATGTAGGTGATAACGGCGGATGTTACGTTCGGCAACCTGTAAAGCACCAGAGGAATGATCGATTGCAACGAATTGCCATAACGGTCTAGCCAAAGCTAATGCAACAGAAATTGCCGCCGAGCCCGTTCCCAAATCCACTATTTTTCGTTGTTCAGTGCTAAAGGTATCAAGTACCTGTTGAACTAATAATTCTGTTTCTGGTCGTGGGATGAGTACTTCTGGTGTTACTTCAAAAAACAATGACCAAAATTCCTGTCGACCCAGTAAATAAGCAATCGGTTCTCCTGATTGTCGACGTGCAATCAATTGTTGTATGTTTTTTTGCTGGGACGTTGTCAGTAATCTATCTGGAAGTTGGCTATGTAATTGCGCACGAGTAAGTCCTAAAACATGAGCAAATAACAATTCTGCATCTAAATACGCGCTGGGACTAGTTCGTTTTAATTCTTTGATCGCCCAACGCCAGAAGGAAATTAACAACATAATATCAGCCTATTAGAATACGAAGAGTCGCTACTCATAGCAATGGGGTTTTAGTCAAATGCCGTGAAAATGAAGCAACCAGAGTGTATTTTCTATACATGAGGATTGCGAATTGAGCGGCAACACAGACAAAAATTCCAGAGTGGAAAATAATGTTACTCGCAGTAATGGGATTTTTGTCAAGGCGCCGTGAAAATGAAGCAACCGAAGTGTATTTTCTATACATGAGGATTGCGAATTGAGCGGCAACACAGACAAAAATTCCAGTGCGAGAGTATAGCTTAAAACTGTTGAGGATTTTGCTTACGACGTATATAAGAGACAAAAAATAGGATAATTAATAAGGGTAATAAAACGGGTAACAAAATTGGAAATAAAATAATAGCGACGATAGTCCAAATAACGGCAATAGCACCGATTATTAGTGCTCCGGCCCAGGTTAAAATAAACAGCAGTAAAATACTCAAGGAAAAAAAGAAAACTGAAGCGACCAAAAACCCCCAGACACTAACACCCACCACGACAGCTCCAGTAAATAAAGCCAGCGCAATGTGACCGCCAATAATCAGCAATAATAGAATAAACAATGCTATAGCCATTGATCGAAACATTAACATTTCCTCCATTTATGGATATATATACTCTTCGTACTAAATTTTTACGAGTTTCAGTAATAGATGAAACAAGCTTGTGCAGAATAAGGCATTATTGAATAGAAGCCCTTATTCTAATAACTCAAAATTTTTACCTCGAAACGCCTGTTTTGTCTGCGTTGCTGCTATTCGCCCAAGGCCGCTAATTCATCCGCTTGATATTCACGCGTTAAGGATTGAATAACCGGTTCTAAATGCCCTTCCATGATATCAGATAATTGATACAAGGTTAGATTTATCCGGTGATCGGTTAAACGACCTTGTGGAAAATTATACGTGCGGATACGCTCAGACCGATCCCCACTGCCGACTAAATCTCGACGTGTTTCTGCTTCTTCACGTTGTTGTTTGGCTTTTTGCGCTGCTAATAATTTAGCTTGTAATAAAGACATCGCACGGGCACGATTTTTATGTTGCGAACGTTCATCTTGACATTCCACGACTAAGCCCGTGGGTAAATGTGTAATGCGGATGGCAGAATCGGTTTTTTGTACGTGTTGTCCACCAGCGCCTGAAGCACGAAAAGTATCAATTTTTAAATCCGCAGGATTGATGGTGACATCATCCACAGTTTCGATTTCAGGAAGTATTGCTACCGTACACGTCGAAGTATGAACGCGTCCTTGCGCTTCGGTTTCAGGCACGCGTTGCACACGATGCGCACCGGATTCAAATTTCAAATGCGCATAAACAGCAGTCCCCGCAATACGCGCAATAATTTCTTTATAACCACCTTGTTCACTAGGATTCATATGAATAATTTCCATTGCCCAACCCTGGTTTTCTGCATAACGTGAATACATTCGAAATAAATCGCCGGCAAAAATAGCAGCTTCATCGCCTCCGGCAGCGGCGCGAATTTCTAAAAACACATTTCGTTGATCATTAGGATCTTGGGGTAATAATAAGCGCTCTAATTCTTTTTCTAATTCGACTTGTTTTTTTTGTGCGATATTAATTTCTTCGGTGGCAAGCTCGCGCACTGCCGAATCAGTATCATGTAGACACTGTTCGGCTTGATTTAGGATATCTAAGTTAGTCCGATATTGCTGAAAACATTGTACGACAGGGCCTAACTGGACATATTCCTTAGATAAGTCACGGAAATGATTTTGATCCTTAATTACACCCATATCACCCAATAAAGCAGTTAATTCTTCGTAACGTTCGACGATTAAGGTCAATCTATTGAATAAAGAGGTCTTCATACGACCACTTTATACCTAAAGCTAACCGCGAAGTCGAGTACTGAATAGTGCGTCATATAAAGCTTGGAAAATTGAATGTTAATGATTCATAAGCTATTCTAAAAAGGAGTAGACCGCTATAGCGGGCGCTATAAGGTTTTACACTAACTCACAGCAATTGGGTTTTTGGCAAATGCCGTGGAAGATTTACGAATTAGCGGCAACGCATTAAAAATTCAAGTGCGAAGAGTATATATAACCTGAGGGGATAGTATGAAAAAATTATTACTAATGGCTTCAGCTATTTGCATGGGTTTATTAAGTAGCATCAACGTGGCTAATGCCCACCCAGGCCAAAGTGCTTGTGCATTTAATGCTCACTTAGTAAAAAAGGCTGGTTTTGTTTCTGGAGCATACTATGACTGCGCTACCATACGTCAGTTATTGTCCAGACTCAACGTCGCACCACGTGCTTGTACAAATATTGCATCATGTCAATATCGTTATGTTTGCAGCGAGTATCATTATCTCGCTACCAATAAATTAATTCCTAACCGAGGCCCAACTATTTATTGGCATACTTCACAACCTTTTTAATAAAAAAGGAATGGGGCAAATTCAGGTATCCCTTCCCTAGTGAAGGGATATTTTTTTGTGTAAAATACTACGCACTTGAATTTTTACTGCGTTGCCACATTTGCTGGTAAAGTCTATTTATCTATTTTTGGTTACGCTTCATGTCTACATCAGTTAATGCTTCTATAGCCATTTCGGGACAGCAAAAAAATCAAATTGATTGTTATGGCGCATGGACCTTACATGGCATTCATAAAAAAAACTTAGATCACGCTTTTAAAAAACTGAATCGCAGCACAGAATCGTCATTTATTTTAAATGCTGAAGCTATCACGCGTATGGATAGTAGTGGTGCCTGGCAACTTTACCAATGGAAAAAACAACTCAGTAAAAAAAGAGACGTGCAACTTACTGGTTTAAATCAAAAACACCACGCATTATTTGCAATGATAGAAGAAGCCGCCAAACAAATAAAACCGTTGCCTACAGCAAAAACTTATACCGGTTTGGCCTTGCTCGGCAAAAAAACTATTCAATCCTGGCAGGGATTCAAATCTTATTTAAGTTTTATTGGTAAAAACTTTATTAGCGCCTGGCATACTATGTGGCAGCCGAGCCAACTGCGTGGACGCGCCATCATGAGTATCATTGAAAATACCGGTTTAGATGCTTTAGGTATTATTGCTTTATTATCTTTTATGATAGGTATTGTCTTAACTTATCAAATGGGATTTCAATTAAAAAATTTTGGCGCGACCCGATTTATCATCGATTTATTAGGTCTTGCCATATTACGTGAATTTGCTCCCTTATTGACGGCGATTATGGTAGCCGGTCGCAGTGGATCCGCTTTTACTGCCCAATTGGGGATGATGAAGATCAAAGAAGAAATCGATGCTTTAAACACCATGGGTGTACTACCGAATCAATTATTAATCTTACCTCGTATTTGGGGTTTATTGATTGCTTTACCTTTACTCACAGTTTGGGCTGATGTTTTTGGTCTACTCGGTGGCATGGCCATGACACATAACATGCTTAATATTAGTTACACTGAATTTTTACAACGTTTTCCGAAAGTCGTTTCACTTTCCTCACTCATTATCGGTGTCGGTAAAGCACCGGTATTTGCACTTATTATTGCCAGCACTGCTTGTTTTCAGGGTTTACGTGTCAGTGGCAGTGCCGATAGTGTCGGCAGACAAACCACCCGTAGTGTGGTACAAGCTATCTTTTTTATTATTGTCGCCGACGCGTTATTTTCGATTTTATTTAGTAACTTAAATATCTAACCCTCACTGGATTATTCTACGTACGCTCATGACATCGAATAAGCGCTATAATGCAATTATGCATGCTTCTGACCCAGTTATAAAAGTTAAAAATGTTAAACTACTCCTCGCGGGGCAATGGATCCATTGTGGCATTAATTTAGAAGTGCAACACGGCGAAATTATTGGCATAGTCGGAGGCAGCGGTTCAGGAAAATCGACATTGCTGCGTGAAATTTTAGCTTTACTGACACCTACTTCGGGAGAGATTGAAGTTTTTGGTAAAAATTTAAGCAAGCTTTCTGCAGCCGAGTTACTTAAAATACAATGTCGTTGGGGCGTATTATTTCAACAATCGGCACTCTTTACGTCGCTTAATGTCATTGAAAATATTTCCTTCCCCTTACAAGAACATACAAAATTGGACAAAACGACAATCAAAGAGCTAGCTTTAATTAAATTATTAGCGGTAGGTTTACCGATGGACTCAGCCATAAAATATCCATCTGAACTGAGTGGCGGAATGTTGAAGCGAACGGCTTTAGCACGTGCTCTGATCATGGACCCCGAATTGTTGTTACTCGATGAACCCACTGCGGGTCTCGACCCACAAGGCGCAGAAGAATTTGATGCATTAGTCTTAAACTTACGCAACATTTTAGGATTAACCATTGTCATGATCACGCATGATCTGGATACCTTATGGCAAATCACCGATAAAGTTGCTTTTTTAAATGCAGGACGCGTTTTGGAGTTTGCGCCCATGGTGCGTCTCACGCAATCCAAACAACCCGCTATAATGGCTTATTTTCAAGGACCACGTGGGCGTTTGACGCAACATCTTTACGAGGGAAACCATGGAAACTAAAGTCAATTATACCTTAGTTGGTGCCTTTGTTCTTATTTTGACCATCGCCCTCATTATTTTTATTACTTGGTTATCAGCGGGATTATCCACGAAACATTATAAAAACTTCTTAGTTATCATGCATGAATCCGTGGCCGGCTTAGGGGTTAATTCTTCCGTTAAATATAATGGTGTTAATGTAGGGACCATTAAGAAAATTTCTTTAAATGATCAGAATCCTGAGCAAGTACGCTTAATGTTACAAATAGAAGAACATACACCTATTAATCAAGGCACGACAGCCACCTTAAATAGTCAAGGTTTGACCGGAATCACTTACCTGGCATTGCAAGGCAGTGATTCTAATTTAAATCCTATTCCAGTCGTTCACGGTGAGAAATACCCAATTATTAAAAGCACTCCTTCTTTGTTTTTACGTTTAGATACGACTTTACGTGATCTGAATAATAATATGAATCAGATTACACAAGATATTAATGGCGTATTAGGGGGTGAAAATCCGGTATTATTTAAAAAGATTTTAAATAATTTATCCATAACCAGTAATCACTTAGCGCAACAAAGTAAACGTCTCGATGCTATTTTAATTAATACTGCACGTTCAACACGTGCATTTCCATCGTTAATGAATACATTAACCCAACAAACGCTCCCGTCTACCAATCAAGTATTGAATAACCTAAGTATCATGACAGATAATTTACTTGAACTGTCGGATAATTTAAGACAAAACCCCAGCCTATTAATCCGCGGACAGAAACCACCACCCTTAGGACCAGGAGAAAAATAAAGTGCTTAACTTTTTAGGTCGTATGGGCTTTGCTAAAAATAATTGTATCCATAAAGTAATAATAGTTTTGCAATGTTTACTGTTGTTATCGGCCTGTTCGATATTTGAGCCTATTAAAACTCCTCCGATGCACTACTTTACTTTAGCCATGCCTGATCCAGATTGGGATAGTTGTGCACAGCAAGGGCGTAGCACAATATTGGTCAATCAACCTCGTGCCAATGCAATTTATAACAGTCCGCGCATGATATACATCCCCGCTTGCTATCAAATCCAATATTTTGCGCAAAATCGCTGGGCGGACATGCCCACACAAATGTTACAGTCTTTATTAATCAATTCTTTACAACATACCGGCTTTTTTCAAGCAATTATTAACACCCCCTCCACTACTTATTATGATTGGGTGCTAAATACACAATTACTTAGCTTTCAACAAGAATTTATAAGCATTCCCAGTCGTTTCCGCATAGCGATGCGTGCGCAACTCATCGATGCCCGATCTAGACATGTCATTGCCACACAAGATTTTGTTGTGGTACAAACCGCAGCACATGATGATCCATACGGTGGAGCGCTGGCTGCAAACCTCGCAGTACAAAAAATACTTAATGAAATTAATTGTTTTTGCTTAAGAAATTTAAGCTGAAAATCTAGGCTTTTCAGTTTTCATCCTTGACTATTATTATTTCAATCCAATTTAAGCTTTGTTAGGAAATAACATAATTATATTTAAATGATCATTTTTTTGTTTCGCATCTTCAAACCAACTATAATTTTTTTTATCGTTGCAATTTTTTTTCAAACCATTTACTTTTTTTCGCAATGAATAATGACGATTGGATTTCTTGATTCTTTTGCGTATCGATAACATAGTGACATTTACCTCGATTAATATTAAATGAGTAATAAATTTTTAATGGAATAAAAAATAGACGTGCAGTATAAATAGTTTATATTAAGCTTATATTAAATAAAAATAAATTTCGTATTTAAATTATTAAAAATTAGGTTTGTTTACATTGTGAGTCCGACAACTTACTTTGGACAAAATTGCCTTTTATTCCTTTAATAAAGATACGACGATTATGTATTCCGTAATCGCTGTAAAGATGGGCATAAATAGTCTCGTGACAAATTACACTTTTCCCTTGTATTCAAGTTTTATGCGCCCTGCTATTTGTTCAGATGTCCAAGATAACTGTAATTTTTTAAATACATAACTTCACTTCTCCCTTTTTTTTCTTGTCTTTGTCTTTTTCATCTTGGAGTTTTGTTTGCAAAAAACTGTACCTAGATTGTGTGCTCATTGCATTAGAAGAATTTTTATTAAATTCTGTTTTTTGTGACTTTGGTGGAGCTTTAAGCAATTCCTCAAGTTGTTTTTGGCGTTCTAGTTTTGATTCCAGCTTTGGTTCTGACTTTGGTTCTGACTTCAGTTCTGACTTTGGTTCTGGCTTCAGTTCTGGCTTTGATAGAGAATCTTTTTTTTTGTTTACAGTTAATTTTTTTGTTTCGGAGGTTAATTCTTGAGATAATTTGTCGATATTTGCAGCGGCTTTTTCAAGCTCTTTAATAATCTCGATATGCCCTTTTTGTTTAGCAATACAAAGCGGAGTATAACCTTCAGCAGATATATTAATATCAGCACCTGCGTTAATTAAATCTTTAACAATAACCTCATGGCCGTTCTGTGCGGCAATGTAAAGAGGAGTAAAGCCTTCAAAGGTTGATATAGTAATATCAGCACCTGCGTTAATTAAATCTTTAACAATAACCTCATGGCCGTTCTGTGCGGCAATGTAAAGAGGAGTACAGCCTTTAAAAGGGGATATAGTAATATCAGCACCTACATTGATTAAATCTTTAACAATATCACTATGCCCATCTTGTGCAGCCATAAAAAGAGGCGTCGCGCCAGCATTCGACATTGTATTGGGATTTGCACCTGCTTTTAAAAGATTTTTAACACATTGAGTGTGGTTATTGTCTACAGCGATAAAAAGAGGCGTATAGCCATTTTCAGTATACACTGTATCAATATCAGCACCTGCGTTGATTAAATCTTTAACAATTTCAACATGGCCATTCTGTGCGGCAATGTAAAGAGGAGTACAGCCTGTAAAGGGTGATATATTAATATCAGCACCTGCGTTGATTAAATCTTTAAAAATCTCAACATAGCCGTTCTGTGCAGCGATAAAAAGAGGCGTCGCGCCGTCATTCGAAACCATATTGGTATCAGCTTTAGCTTCTAAAAGGTTTTTAACACACTGAGAATCGTTTTTTTCTACAGCGATAAAAAGAGGTGTCGCACCATCTACTGATAAATTAACATCGCTACCTGCTGTTATAAGTTCTTTAACCAGCTCAGCACGACCTTGCTGTACAGCAAGACTAAGCCAGGAATCACCTATTTTACTTTGGAACTTGGCCTTCTCTGAGGTTACTTCATGCAACAATTTCCATTCTTGGTCAGCAAAAAACTGCAGCATCTTAGAATGAGATAAATTCGTGGAGCACACCATTGTGCCTATAATAATTTTTTCCTCAGAATCCGATGATGAAATGATTCCTGCTTGAACAAGGGGAAGGTGCGAAAAAATATCTTTTGCTAATTGGTGAGTTTGATTATCCCCTAAAAAACTAGAGTCATATTTTCTCACTGTACTAGAATCATCTATCACCCAACTTTTATGATCAACATCATAACCTAACATAAAGCAGTGGCTCCGATTATTTATAATCAAAGCACTACGACTTTGCTCTTGCTTATTCATAAATTGTTCCCAACTATTCAGTACTATTTTCATTTCTTCAGCGCTATAAACGCCGCTAAAATTCCCTACCTGAGAGAACCCACCTTGTTCTTCTGCTAATTGGCTTTGTATAAGTTTTGCAATCATATTGAAATGCAATGGGTTAGCATTATTAATAAACTGATTGGGGAAAATTTTATATTCTCTATTAAATAATTGAGGCTCTTGAGCTATGGCTATATTTTCTAAAAAAGCTTGCATACTTACCCATTCATTTTCCCCTTTATCTAGATAATTGATTGGAGGAGGAGGAAGATCTTTTAGTATTTCTTTAAAGCGAGCTTCTTCTAAGTTCAAACGATCAACCTTACTGGAATTAGCAGGATGTTTTAAAGTGGGTAATTTAGTATATTGATCGACTAGACTTTCTATTCTATTCAAGCGTATTTGATAGCGATCGTATGCTTGCTCTCCGAGTACAAAAGCTTGGGAAGCCACCGTAGCACAACCAAAACATGTACCTTTTTTAAATATTTCCTTATCAAAACCCAGTTTTTCCATTAAAAAAGCAATATCTTTCATAATTTTAATCCCAACTTTTCTATTGAATATTCTCGACGATTATTTTAATAAATGATTTCTTACGATCTCAATCATCTTTTTTTTAATAATTTTCATTATAAAATTAGCCTTTAGAGTTTGCTTTAATATTATTAGAAGCTAATAATGTTAAGGTTCTTACATTCTAAATTAGTTAAATTAATTTAATATTAAATAGAGAAAAAATTTTCTAATAATTACATATTACTCACTCAGTCCATTTTAAAAATGAAATATTTAAAAAATAAAAACTTAATGCCCCAATTTTTTCCACTATTATTAGTTTGTTACGAAATAATCAATTATTTAGCCAACGATATGTATTTGCCGGCTTTGCCGAGTATGATTCACGATCTCGAGATCAATACCCGTTTAGCGCAACAAACCCTAACTGCTTGGTTTTTTGGTGCAAGCTCGTTACACTTATTATTAGCTCCGGTCTCGGATCGCTTTGGTAGAAAACCCGTCCTACTTATCGGCGGCGTAGTGTTTACTACGGCCACTTGGGTTTGTGCATTCACATCGAATATTCATATTTTATTGCTAGCTCGCTTTATTCAAGGCGCCGTGGTGTCTACTTTAAGCACGGCTGGTTATGCTAGCATTCACGAGACCTATGATCGCAAACAAGCCATCCAAATATTGGCCCTGATGACCAGTGTGGTGGTGCTAGCGCCTGCTGTTGGCCCTTTAATTGGTGGAATTTTTTTACAATGGTTGAACTGGCGTTGGATATTTGTATTTTTAGCGCTGAGTGCCAGCATACTATGGCTAGGCTTATGTTTTATAATGTCAGAAACGCATTCCAGTACACAAAGATACATGTTTCGCTGGTCACATGTATTAATAAATTATCAACAGATAATAAAAAATAAAGCATTCATGCTTAATCTATGTATTATTAGTTTTAATGTCTTAGCTAAAGTTGCATGGATCGTAGGCGGACCGTTTTTAATCATCAACCAATTTAAATTAAACATCTTATATTTTGGTCTAATCCAAATTTTGGTCTTTGGCAGTCAGATTCTTGGCGCACAAATCCTCAAACGTGTTATCCATCGCATCGAAATAAATCGTTTAATCAACCAAGGCTTAAGCATTTCCCTATTCGCTAGCCTATTAGCAGTGGGTTTGTGTCTTAATTTTCCCGATAAGCTCATAGGACTGGTCATTTGCTTAATGATTTTTTGTTTTGGTACCGCACTTTCCAGTCCTTTACAGCGACTTTGTATCGAAGCGAGTCCTGAACCCATGGGTGCACGCATGGCCATTTATGCGACTTCAATTAGTTTATTTTGTAGTTTAGCCAGTTTTTTATTTAGTTTTACCTACACCGGCAGCTTACTCTGGTTTGCTAGCTTACTGTTTATACTTGCTAGTCTCGCTAACCTCGTGCGCTGGTTTAGCTTGAAATACTTTTTTAACGTTTAGTTAGCCATTCACATCAATTTACTCTGACTAATTACTAAGATTTCTCACCTGAGCGAATTTTAGTTTACGCTTTAACCAATACGATACAATGTCCTTACATTCCGAAGACGAGGTTTTTATGCCGATAGTCACTGATCAAGGAATAAGTACCATAAGGCTTTGTGAGAACAGCAAAAAATACTTAAGTGGTGTATTAGCCCATAGAATTTTAGTTGGCGCATGCATAAAGAACCCAAACTTTGTAAGTTGGGAAGAAGTTTTAGGCAGCGCAAAAGGGAAATTAGGAGTGGATTTAATTAAGTACTTAGCTGGGCAGCTACGAAAAAACGCCGAGTATGCTGGCCCCGATAATAAAGAAAGTTTTAAACAACATATTATAAATAAATTAATTACACTCGAATGTCAACATCTTGAGCAAATTCTAGAATACAAAAAACAGCAAGCAGAATTACGCCATAAAAAACGTGCTTTGATTTCCTTAGTCTTAGCAATCGTTCTACCTACACTATTCTTTTTCGCACACCCTGTATTGGGTGGAACGGGTATTTTGATAGGAGTCCTGATCGCACTGATAGAAACTGGATTGTTAGCCTATACTGTATCTGCTTTTGTTGGCGAAAAAATCCTTGATCCGGAGTGGATTGCAGAATATTCTAATAAAAAAAATCAATTTCTGCAAAAAATGGATAAAGAGAAAACTCAAGCTAAATATACAAAGATAATAAAGACGATCAATAAAAGCACTACTTCTGAAAAATATAAGTGGCTCTGCTCCCAAAAATTTTTGGATAAAGAGCGTTTATCAACAATCACAGAGGTAGCTGATGATGAAAATAAAATAAAAATGAGTAATTCAAAAATAATTTTAACAAAGGATGCGGCTACACAAACACCATCCGATGATAAAAGTATTAGTAAACCTTCAATAATCTATAAAGTTTCTTTTTTTATATCCCCAAAAGCATCAATTGATCCTGATCAACATGTTATCCACCCGCTATGCATAAAAAGCTAAATCTTTTATTTTTAAAAATATTTAATCAAAGCTGTTTAACAGTGCCATCAATAGCTCTTGTTGATTCAGTTGTGCGGCTTTACTAATGGCAACGCTCGGTTGATGTATCAGTTTATTGGTTAAACGGTACGCTAACTGTTGGATAACTTCTTCTTGTTCATGACCTTTTTGTAACAAGGCTAAAGCTTTTTTGACTTCTGCATCTCTAAATTGTTCCGCTTGTTGACGATACGAACAAACAATCGGCGCAGCGGCTGTTATTTGCAACTGCTGTAAATAATGTTGAACTTTCTCTTCTATCAAACTTTCAGCTTTTACAGCTGCAGCTTTTCGACCTTGTTGATTTGTCTGAATTAATCGATGCAGATCCTCAAGTGTGTAAAGATATACATCTTCCAATTCATTCACACTGGATTCAATATCCCTAGGCATGCCCAAATCGGCGATAAACAAGGGACGACGTTTCCGTTCTTTAAAAGCCTGTTCCAACATCAACTTTTTAACCAACGGCACATCGCAACTTGTTGCTGCAATAATGATATCTGCCTTAGCTAAAAAATAAGGAATAGCATTTAAACAAATTGCCTGACCGCCGATCACTTTTCCAAGTTTTTCTGCTTGTTGCAGAGTACGATTAGCAATCCAGAAATGGCGCACGCCTTGAGAAAATAAATGCTTAGCAACTAAAGAAATAGTCTCGCCCGCTCCCACCAACAAAACCTGACTATCCGCAAAATGAGCAAAGATTTGTTTTGCGCAAGTCACCACCGCGAATGCCAGAGATACCGGATGCGCAGTAATATCTGTCGCAGTACGCACTTGTTTGCTGACAGAAAAAACATATTGAAACAAGCGATTAAAATGCGCACCCGCAATTCCTAAGGAATGGGCTAAGGCATAGGCATTTTTTATTTGACCAAAAATTTGTGGCTCACCTAAGATTTTAGAATTTAAACCACTCGCTAAGCGCAATAAATGACGTAAAGCATGTTCTTGTTGATACACATACCAATGTGACTTGAGACTATCTTGGGGAAGTTTTTTATGTCGATATAACCAGTTCATGGTAGTTTGTGCATCGCCATTGATACAGTAAAACTCAGTACGATGACAGGTCGATAAAATCACCGCTTCTTCAGTTTGTGTGTCCTGCAACATAGCGCGCAAAGAACTTGCCAAATAATCCTTACCAAAACTCAGTTTTTCCCGGATGGCGAGATCGGCTGTTGCATGATTAATTCCACAGGCAAGCAAATTCATAAATTTACATTGCACCCCCCACCAGACTCGCCCATTCTTGTTGATAACGAATATCGATTATTTTAAATCCTGCTGCGCTATAAGTTTGTCGGACAGCATCGATTTGTTCATTTAAAATCCCTGCTAATACACAATAGCCATTGGTTTTAATTAAGGATCTAAAATAAGTCGCTAAATCAATTAAGGGCTGAGCTAAGATATTAGCCAACAAAATATCGACTTGTTCTTGCAACTGAAAGTCCCTTGGCAAAACAATCGTTAATTTTTCTGTGGGTATATGATTTTGTTCGGCATTCATCCGGGTTGCAGCGAGTGCTTGCGGATCGTGATCAATAGCAATCACGTGTTTTGCACCACATTTCTCCGCTGCTATACCCAAAATACCCGAACCACAACCATAATCAATCACGGTTTTTTCTTGCAGAAGCTGGGCATCTAACCATTCTAAACATAAAGCAGTACTGGGATGCGTACCCGTACCGAACGCTAAACCAGGATCTAAACGGATATTCACGGCAGTTTTTACCGGCGGTTCATAAACACTAGGACAAACCCACAGTTTTTTCCCAAAACGCATCGGTTTAAAATCTTGCAACCACACGCGTTCCCAAGCTTGGTCTTCGACTATTTCGCTTTGATTCGCAAAAATAATTTTTTCATCAAATGTTCGGCTTAAAGCATCTATCAATGTTGACAGTACAGTATGCTCTGCAAATATCGCGCTTATTTTAACCTGCTCCCAGAGAGGTGTACTATCCGGCAAAGGCTCATAGAGACTTTGTTCATTTAATCCCTGCCAAGTCACAGATAAAGCTTGCGCGTCTTCTAAAAAATTACTCAGCACCTCTGTATGCTCACGCAATGTATTTAAGTGTAATTGCAGGTAACGCATAGAATTACAACGCTAAACGTTGTTCAAGATAATGAATATTGGTTCCACCTTTAATAAAATTGGCATCACGTACTAAAGCTTGATGCATAGCAATATTTGTCTGTATGCCTTCAATAACAATTTCATCTAAGGCATTGCGTAATCGCGCTAATGCAATTTCACGTGTTTCGCCATAAGCAATTAATTTACCTATCAATGAATCATAATAAGGCGGGACACAATATCCAGTATAAATAGGTGTATCCATCCGGATCCCTGGACCGCCAGGAGCATGGTATAAGCTAATCGTTCCAGGTGATGGCATAAATGTTTTTGGATCTTCAGCATTAATACGACATTCGATGGCATGACCACGGATTGCTATTTGTTTTTGTTTATAATTTAATTTTTCACCCGAAGCGATATGCAATTGTTCGACTACTAAATCAACACCGGTAACCATTTCAGTAATGGGATGTTCGACTTGGATACGCGTATTCATTTCGATAAAATAGAAATTACCATTTTCATACAGAAATTCAAACGTCCCTGCACCCCGATACTTCATATCGCGACAAGCTTTTACGCAGAGCTCACCCATATGTTGGCGTTGTTTTTCGGTAATCCCAACGGCAGGTGCTTCTTCAATGACCTTTTGATGACGGCGTTGCATAGAACAGTCACGTTCACCTAAATGAATAGCATGACCTTGACCATCGCCTAATACCTGAATCTCGATATGTCTAGGGTTGGTTAAAAATTTTTCCAGATAGACACTCGCGTTTTTAAAATTAGCTTGTGCTTCGGATCGCGTTATTGCAATCGCGTTTAAAAGTGCTGCTTCACTATGCACCACGCGTATTCCACGCCCACCACCACCACCTGCTGCTTTAATCAAAACCGGATAACCAATTTTTTGCGCAATTTTTAGATTTTTTTTATCATCATTGTCTAATTCACCTTCAGAACCAGGCACGCAAGGAATTTTAGCTTTACGCATCGCAGTGATCGCCGATACTTTATCGCCCATCATGCGTATTGTCTCAGGTTCAGGTCCAATAAAAACAAAACCACTTTGTTGAACACGCTCAGCGAAATCCGCATTTTCAGAAAGAAAACCATAACCGGGATGGATCCCCACTGCATCAGTAATTTCAGCTGAACTAATGATAGCAGGAATATTTAAATAGCTGGCGCTAGCAGGCGGAGGACCGATACAAACGGTTTCATCGGCTAATTTCACATGCTTTAAATTATCATCGGCCGTTGAATGTAGGGCGACGGTTTGTATGCCTAATTCTTTACAGGCACGTAAAATACGTAAAGCAATTTCGCCACGATTTGCAATAACGACTTTATTTAGCATTATTTTTACCTACTCAGTTTTTAGCATACCAGCCGTTTCAACAACAAAATAAAGCAAATTAGCAAGTTTCTATTCAATGATAAATAAAGGGTCATTAAATTGAACCGGCGTACCATTATCTACCAATCTCGCCTTAATTACGCCTGATCTATCTGCTTCGATGTGGTTCATCATTTTCATGGCTTCAATAATGCACAAAATTTCACCTTTATTTACCTTCTGACCTAAACTTACATAAGGAGGTGCATCAGGATTAGGTGCCAAATATACGGTGCCTACCATTGGCGAGCACACTCTATGACCGCTTACTTCAGCTTCTACAGAAACGGATGCAGGTGGCGTAATCCCACTCGAAGGACTAGGCTGTAGGGATGTTGTCCGAGCAGGTGAAGATGATTGTCGCTTTATGCGTATCGATTGATCTCCTTCAGAAAATTCAATTTCAGTCAAACCATGCTCATTTAGGAGTTTAATAAGCTGATTAATTTTTTCCGAATCCATAAAAAACGGCCTCTTTTTCAAACAACAATATGCGGCTTATTGGAGCATATCCTAGCTGACTTTGCTAGTCTTTCTATACTCTTTGCGTTTGAATTTTTTTGTCTGTGAGTAAACACATAAGTTTGTTAAGCTTAATCTTCTGCATTTTATTGGCTTTTTTAATAATCGCTAGCATAGAGATGGCATTATGCAAAACTTTAGTTTAAAAAATCCGAAAGACGCTCACCAGTTGAGCTTGGCTGAAATTAGCTGTACACAACTGCTGGGTGTGGGCCCAAAAATCAACAGTTATCTAAGCAAATGTGGCATACTTAACTTGCAAGACCTACTGCTACATTTACCTTTGCGTTATGAAAATAGAACACAACTCACTCCCATCAAAGATGTACGTTGCGGTAGCAATGTACTGATTACGGGTGTAATTCATCCTGATCCGCATGCGATTAAAAGTAGAAAGGGATATTCTTGTAAACTCAGCGACGAAACTGGCAGTATCAACCTACGATTTTTTCATTTAAAGCTTAAACAATGTCAACAATTTAAAAAAGGACTACGTTTACTTTGCTTTGGTGAAGTACGCAGCAAAAAAAATAGCTTTTTTGAATTAGAAATGATACACCCCGATTACGAATTTATACGTAATCAGAATCAGCTTTTATTGCCAACCTATCTAACGGGTGTTTATCCGAGCACGCCCGGTATGTCGCAACGCTTATGGCATAAACTTATTGCTCAAGTATTTCATTTATTATTCAAAAATTTTGAAACTAAGTTAATTCACAAACAACAACATTATTTCCCTGAATATTTACCCGAAGAGTTATTAAAACGAATAAAATTCCCTTCTTTATTAGAAGCCTTATATTATATCCATCGCCCACCTGCCGATGCACCCTTAGAAGAATTAGCCACTGGAAAACATATTACACAACAACGCTTAGCCTTAGAGGAGTTACTTGCCCATTCGCTCAGCGTGCAACAAATGAAAAAAAAACGTGCTAATGAAACAGCGCCACATTTAAAAACAGATACTGCTTTAATTAAACGTTTTCTGACTGCCTTACCCTTTCAATTAACGCAGGCACAAAAACGCGTTATCAAAGAAATTAATCGAGATATGCAAGCGACCATCCCTATGCAACGTTTATTGCAAGGCGATGTCGGTTCAGGTAAAACGGTAGTCGCCGCTTTTGCTGCATTACTTGCCATTGCTAATCATTACCAAGTCGCCTTAATGGCTCCAACTGAGTTATTGAGTGAACAACATTATCAACATTTTCATCGCTGGTTAACCCCTTTAGGCTTTCACGTTGTTTGTTTAAATGCAGGCTTACAAGGAAAAGCTAAAAAACAAACACTGGCTGAAATAAAAACCAGTAAAGCACATATTGCTATTGGCACTCACGCTCTTTTTCAAGAAGGGGTGCATTTTGCAAACTTAGGTTTCATCATTGTTGATGAACAACATCGGTTTGGTGTGCAACAACGTTTAGCCTTATGGAAAAAAGGTCAACAAGAAAATTTTCAAGCTCATCAACTATTCATGACTGCCACACCGATTCCCCGAACCTTGGCCATGACGAGCTTTACCGACTTAGATATTTCTTTTTTGGATGAACTACCACCCGGTCGCCTACCGGTACAAACCATTGTTCTTTCGGATCATCGCCGTTCGGACGTAATAGAAAGGGTACGCGCCACGTGTACACAACAAAAACAGGTTTATTGGGTATGTCCGCTCATTGAAGAATCGGATTTACAACATTATCAAGCCGCTGAAACAACTTTTAAAATCTTAAAAGCCGATTTAACGGGTCTACGTTTAGGATTGATACACGGAAGACTGCCAAGCGCTGATAAAGAACGTATTATGCGTGATTTTAAAAATGGTGAAATTGATTTATTAGTAGCAACTTCGGTTATCGAAGTCGGTGTCGATGTCAGTAGTGCTAATTTAATTGTGATAGAAAATGCTGAACGCTTAGGTTTAGCACAACTTCACCAATTACGTGGCCGTGTAGGCCGTAGTGATAGCAAAGGTTTTTGTATTTTGCTCTACCAAACTTTATCACCTTTAGCCAAAGAACGCTTAAGTATTATGCGCAGCAGTAACGATGGTTTTATGATTGCGCAACGCGATTTAGAATTACGCGGTCCTGGTGAAATATGGGGCTTACGTCAAACTGGCTGGCAACAATTACGTATCGCCGATCTTAAACGCGATCATGATTTAATTCCGCATGTCCTTAATCTTAGCACAACGCTGCACAGCGAATATCCTTTTTTGATCGAGCCTATTATTCAGCGTTGGGCGCAAAACAACGATGGCAGCTATAGCAAGGTTTAGACTGATTCCTCTTAAGTTCTCATAAAATTACAAAAAATCTGGCTATCAAGATTAGTCGCTCTGTTATTTGTCGCAGTATAAGAAGGTGGTGGAAAAAAATGTGCCGAATGTTCTGATGAAGTCCGTATAGGAGTATTTATCGGAGATGTTTTCATAGGCATAGAGAAATTCTCACCATTATTCATAGCTTGTTGATAAGTAGGCGGCGTATTATCCACTACCTCGTGATAAGAAGGAGGCGGTGATAAACAAAAACGATGTAATGCATTTTCCAACTCCAGCAACTGTCCTTTATTATTGTGCCGAAAACAAAATGAGAAGATTCCAATCCCAAACTTCACAACGCCTACCAATGAATTAATAATTCCATATGCGGCAACAGCCACAATCGGAACACTAAGTAATGATATCCAGCTTACATTAAGGGGATAAAGGCCGATTAGCAATAGCATTAGCATACACCCCGCTACAGCTCCCATTACAAGCGCTAAACCGAAAAAGAATTGTTTGATTGCTTGTTTTACATCGGACTTTATTTCACTATTTTTATCCTTTTTTTCAGTATATTGCAAATAATCTTTCAGTTTTTGGACCGTTTCAGAAGTTGCATTACCACGTTGCATCTCGTTTAAAACAGCATAGACTAATCCCGTATCAGAACTTTTGGGTAAGATAGATATTTCTCTGCATGCACCAAAATGGCCGAAGACATTATCATCCAGCACTAAAACTTCCGAGTAATGCTGACATAAAGGAATAATATGCAAACCACGCAAACCCTTTAAAGTCGACGCATCGATTTTTTTTATCCGGTATTTTTTCATGTTTTTCTCCTTGAAAAATCACTGTTTTTGTCAAACTCCTGCTAAATAGAATAACATCTTTCCGATCTGAATTGAGAATGATCACCATGAATATTAACATTATCATAGCCTTCGTGACTAACAGGAACATAAAAAAAACTGGAACCATTTGCAGGAGCTATCGATATTGTAGATCCATTGTCTCTCATCGCATCTTCTAATAATACATCCTCATAAGTAGGAAGTAGGGATAATGAAGATGAAGATTCTGGATAACACCGGCCTGTTTGTGGCATAGAAGAGAAATGTAATGTAAGAAAATTTATTTTTTCCATGAGTTTTTTTTCTAATTCATGTAAATCTCGCTCTTTTTTACTAAATGACCATATTGAAAACAACCAAAAACTTAAACTGTAAAAATCTGCAATTAAACTACTATAAATTAATGTTTTACTTACCGGAAAAAATAATAAACAAGCATGTAAAATTATAGAAACTCCGGTCATCATGCCGGGTGTTATCGCATAATAAGTCCGATTATTTTGTATTTGTTTAAGTAAAAGCCAATATTCTTTGAACATTGTTCCTAACTGCATCAATTCATCTGGTTGGATATAATCTTTTTCTAATTCTTGAAATAATTGCTCAATAAGCTGCTGCGAAGTGGATGATCCCGAAAAATAAACTAAGAAGTGATGAGGACGAAATGGCTGAACGGTCACCTCAACATAGGCTTCTAGCTCAGTAGAGTGAATTATAAATTCTGGTAGATCCCTTAAAAAAGAGGCAAATTCTAATTTAATGCGATAATTATTTTGGTGGTTTAGCATTTTTTCCCTAACTAGCTATCTGAAAATAATTTTATTATTTGCTTGCTACTAGAGCGTGTGTCGTCGCTGAGTTGTACTACAAATAGCTTCATTACTATCGTTTTCGGATGAGGAAGACGATGGAATATAAAATTTTACGGTACTTCCAATCTTTTCATAAGAAGAACTAGGTGTATTTCTAGGTGTGGGTGGCACGAAAGCGAAGGTTTCGGATTTGTCGCGTAAATTTGGATAAGTAGCGGCTTTTGTTTTGATGTGAGAGGTTGTGGAATTGATTTTATTGTTTGGCATTTTCGTCCCTGTAAATTTTTACATCGTGTTATTTTATACTTAAATAAAAACTAATACACTTTTTTTATATAAATTTTATTTAAAAAATTTATATATTTATTGACTTGATGTTAAATAAGCTAAGCCGACGGCGAATAGCTTAACTACTCACCGCCCGTTTTAGATTAACTGGTTTTTTTCTTAGGCATATACAAATCAGTGATAGTTCCTTCAAAGATTTCACTGGCTAGCATCACCGTTTCGGAAAGCGTCGGATGTGGATGGATGGTTAAAGCAATATCTTCAGCTTCACAACCCATTTCAATTGCCAATGCAATTTCAGCAATCAGCTCTCCGGCATTGGGACCTACGATGCCCGCACCCAAAATACGCTGAGTTTTCGGATCAAATAATAATTTAGTTAAACCTTCATCACGTCCTTGTCCTAAAGAGCGGCCACTGGCAAGCCATGGAAAAACACCTTTCTCATAAGGGATCTTGTTTTTATCATCGGCATTGGCAACCGCTTCCGTTAAACCAACCCAGGCAATTTCCGGATCTGTATAAGCTACGGAAGGAATACAACGTGGTTCGAAAAAATGTTTCTTACCCGCAATGACTTCAGCGGCAACCCGTCCTTCAGCGACCGCTTTATGTGCCAACATAGGATTACCAACGACATCACCGATAGCAAAGATATGTGGAATATTAGTTCGCAATTGTTTATCCACTGGAATAAATCCTTGTTCAGTAACGGTGATACCTAAGGCTTCAGCTCCAATGAGTTTTCCATTCGGTTTACGACCGAGAGCCGATAAAATTTGATCAAATCGTTGTGGTTTAGAATTTTCAGCTCCTGCAAACGTCACCCATAATCCATCTTTTTTAGCTTCAACTTTACTAACTTTAGTTTTTAATAAGAAATTATAATGTTTTTGTAAACGCTTGTATAAAGGCATGACGATATCTTTATCAGCGGTATTGATGATCATATCACCTGCTTCTACCACTGTAATATTACTACCCAGTGCATGATAAACCGTTGCCATCTCCATACCAATAATGCCGCCACCTAATATTAAAAGACTACCTTTAACTTCTTTTAATTCGAGTGCGCCGGTAGAATCGATAATCCTCGGATCTTCGGGTAAAAAAGGTAAGCGTATTGGTTGCGAACCCACCGCAATGATGGCTTGCTCGAACACAATCTTTTGTTTTCCAATCGTTAGTTCATTTTTTCCAGTAAATTTTCCATCGCCAAAAACACATTCAACTTTACGTTGTTTGGCTAAAAGGGATAAGCCACCGGTTAGTTTTTTAATTATGTTGTCTTTCCAAGTACGTAATTGTTGAATATCAATTTTTGGTTTACCAAAACTCACTCCAAATTCCGCCATGGCACTGGCATCTTCAATTACTTTGGCAGCATGTAACAATGCTTTGGAGGGAATACATCCAACATTCAAACACACACCGCCTAGGGTAGGTTCTCTTTCCACTAACATGACTTTTTTTCCTAAATCAGCCGCACGAAACGCCGCGCTGTAACCCCCAGGCCCACTGCCTAACACAAGTACTTCGGTTTTTTTAATTTCTAATTCCGCCATAGTTTCCTCTAAAATAATTATAAAAATAAACGGGCAGTCGAGCCTATAGTAGCCAACGGCGTATATCTGAGAGACATGCGCTTAAATGCATAATAAAACGCGCTCCTTCCGCACCATCAATGACACGATGATCATAGGATAGAGATAAAGGTAACATTAATCGTGGTACGAACTCTCCATCCTGATAGAACGGTTTAAACTGTGCTTTAGACACCCCTAAAATAGCGACATCCGGTACATTGACTATAGGTGTAAATGCCGTACCACCGATACCACCTAAACTTGAAATAGTAAATGAACTGCCTTGCAAATCCACATTCGTTAATTGTTTTTCGCGCGCTTTAAGACTCACCGTACCTAATTCCTGGGCTAATTCTAAAAGACTTTTTTTATCCACATCCCTAATCACCGGGACCACTAAACCTTCCGGTGTATCGACAGCAATACCAATATGATAATACTTTTTTAGGATTAATTCCTCGCCATCCGCCGATAAAGAAGCGTTAAAAGAAGGAAATGCTTTTAAACTAGCGACTACTGCTTTCATAATAAAAACTAACGGCGTTAATTTAATATTTTGTTTGGCTGCAAACCCTGTTTGCGCTTTGCGAAAAACTTCCAATTCAGTGATATCTGCCTCATTAAACTGTGTTACGTGCGGGACTAACAACCAATTACGATGTAAATATTGTGCAGTTAATTTTTTAATACGTGATAAAGCCAGCTTTTCTGTTTTACCGAATTGATTAAAATCAATCTCTGGCGCGCTAGGTAACACCATCTGACTACTAGAACCTTGACTTAAATGTGCTTTAACAAATTTCTGTAAGTCTTCTTTGATGATACGACCTTTTTGTCCGGTACCGGAAATTTTATTTAGATCGATACCAAACTCTCGCGCTAAACGTCGGACACCTGGACCTGCATGAATATCACCTTTGTCCTCTTCTTCTATATATTCTATTTCTTGCTCAAGTTCAGCGGGTCGAGATACAATTTCTTCCTCTTTTTTTATATTTTTACTGTCTATATCTGGCGCAAGCGCTGGTGGAGCTGTATCTGAAATCGATCGTTTTTTCCTCACCGCTTTTTCAGTCGATGCATCTGATTCTTCTGTTTCAATGATTGCAATCAAATCACCTTTTGAAACTTTATCCCCTTTCTTGACTTTTAATTCTCTTAATTTTCCGGCTAAAGGTGATGGAATATCCATCGATGCTTTATCACTTTCTAGCGTAATCAATGCATCTTCCACAGCAATATATTGGCCTTTTTCAACGGGTATTTCGATAATTGTCGCGGCAGCAACATTACCTAAATCTGGAACGACTATTTCTTTTAAACTAGACAAACGTTTTCTCCTCAATACTCTTCACACTTGAATTTTTGTCTCTGTTGCCGCTCAAGCTAAGGTTGTTACATAACCCTATTTTTAAATACACGGCACTTGACAAAAAATCAATTGCTACGAGTTACTATTTTTTGCACCTGAATTTTTTAACTAGGTTGCTGCTCATTTAAATGGTAAATGGATTTGGCTTTTTAGGATCAATTGCATACTTTTTAAAGGCTCGGTCGATTTCAGTCGTACTCACTAAACCTTCTGCCATCAAGGCATGTAAACTGGCTAGAACAATATAATAACGATTCACTTCAAAAAATTGTCGCAACTGCTCACGTGTATCACTACGTCCATAACCATCTGTTCCTAATACCGTATAAGGTGCTTTAATAAATCCACGAATTTGATCGGCATTTAAACGGATATAATCGCTTGCGGCAATCACAGGTCCTAATCGATTTTGTAAACATTGTGTCACATAGCTCTGTTGTTCGACATCATTAGGATGTAATAAATTATGTCGCTCAACACTTAATGCTTGTTTACGTAATTCTGAAAAACTCGTTACACTCCAAATATCAGCGCTCACGCCAAAATCTGTTTTTAATAACTCAGCAGCCGCAATCACTTCATTTAATATCGTACCAGAACCTAATAATTGTACGTGTTGTTTACTTGGTTTAGTTTCGGATAATAAATACATTCCTTTAACTATGCCTTCCTTATTAGCTTCGCTTAACGCAGGATGGATATAGTTTTCATTCATCAAAGTTAGATAATAAAATACATTTTCCTGATCTTGCATCATACGGCGCAAACCGTCTTGAATAATGACGGCGAGTTCATAACCAAAACAAGGATCATAAGCAACACAGTTAGGCACTACTGAAAAAAACAACAGATTATGCCCATCTTGATGCTGTAAACCTTCGCCGGCTAAAGTTGTTCTGCCTGCTGTTGCACCTAAAATAAATCCACGTGCTTGCATATCACCCGCAGCCCAAACAAAATCTCCAACTCGTTGGTAACCAAACATCGAATAATAAATATAAAAAGGAATCATGCTCAAATTATTCGTACTGTAAGAAGTGGCCGCTGCCATCCAGGAGCAAAATGCGCCGCCTTCATTAATTCCTTCTTCTAACAATTGGCCTTTTTTATCTTCGCGGTAATACATTAATTGACCCGCATCGACGGGATCATAAAGTTGACCTACCGGAGAATAAATCCCAATCTGACGAAATAAACCTTCCATACCAAACGTGCGTGATTCATCAGGCACTATGGGTACGATACGCGAACCTAAGGTTTTATCTTTTAACAGGTGACGCAAAATTTCCACAAATATCATCGTTGTAGAGATTTCTCGTCCATTTGAACCGAGTAATATATTCTCAAAATTACTTAATGGTGCTGCCGCTAAACTTTCGTCAGCACGCGTACGACGCGCTGGTAAATACCCACCCAACTTTTTACGCTGTTGTTTTAAATACTTATTTTCTGGACTATTTTCACTCGGACGATAAAAACTTAAATTTTCAACCTCAGCATCACTCATTGAGAGATTAAAACGATCTCGGAACGCAAGTAACTGTTCTTGTGTCATCTTTTTCTGTTGATGCGTAATATTTTGACCTTCGCCCGCCGTGCCCATACCATAACCTTTAATGGTTTTAGCTAAGATAACTGTAGGTTGACCTTGATGTTCGACTGCTGCTTTATAAGCGGCATAAACTTTTTTAATATCATGTCCACCGCGCTTAAGCAGCCAAAGTTGTTCATCACTCATATCCGCAACCATGGCTTTTAATTCTGGATATTTTGCAAAAAAATGTTCGCGTATGTAAGCACCATCTTTAGCACGGAAATTTTGATATTCCCCATCAATGGTTTCCATCATTAATTGAGGTAACAAACCTTGTTTATCTTTTTTGAATAAAGGATCCCACGCACTACCCCATAAAACTTTATTGACATTCCACCCTGCGCCGCGAAATACACCTTCTAGTTCTTGTATTATCTTGCCATTCCCACGTACCGGTCCATCCAGTCGTTGTAAATTGCAATTAATAACAAAAATGAGATTATCCAATTTTTCCCGCGCCGCAATACAAAGTGCACCGAGTGATTCGGGTTCATCCATTTCTCCATCACCACAAAACATCCAGACTTTTCTATCTTTGTTATCCAATAAGCCACGATTTTGTAAATATTTCAAAAAACGTGCTTGGTAAATTGCCTGCATTGGCCCTAAACCCATTGAAACGGTAGGAAATTGCCAAAATTCTGGCATCAGCCATGGATGGGGATAAGAAGAAAGACCTTCTCCGCCGATTTCTTGACGAAAATGTGCTAATTGTTCTTTCGTTAAGCGTCCCTCTAAAAATGCGCGAGCATAGATACCTGGGGAGGAATGACCTTGGATGTATAATAAATCGCCGCCGTGTTTAGAATTAGCCGCATGAAAAAAATGATTGAAACCCACTTCATACAAAGTTGCCGCCGAGGCATAGGTTGCTATATGGCCACCTAGTTCAGAAGAAACCTTGCCCGCCTGTAATACCATCATCACAGCATTCCAACGAATTAATGCCGCAATACGTTTTTCTAGTTTTTCATCGCCAGGAAAAGGGGGTTCCAACTCGACAGGAATCGTATTTACATAAGGTGTATGTAAGCAAGCGCTTAGGTCCAGACCCCGTTGACGCGCCTTATTGATAAGCTGTTGGATAAGAAATTGTGCCCTATCTGGGCCTGCAAATTTTAAAACAGATAAAAGTGCATCTATCCATTCTTTGGTTTCAAGAGGATCCTTATCTAAGTAAGGAGTTTGCTGTGTCATATCAGGCTTACCTTTAGAAAAATATTCTTTGATTATTTTTTTTACAAACTGCTTAATGACCTAACTATAACAGCACACCCAGCGTGACAGCGAATACGATAATTAAAAAGAGGATTAAATCACGGTCTATGAGTCTTAGGGCAGAATCATAGTTTTCATTAGTAAATTCAGTTGTTTCGTCTAGTCCTAATGCAATACGACCACTTTTATCAATGAGCTCTCGATTAAATGAAACATCTCTTAGCAAGTAATCTAAACAAAAATGGCTAGTTTGTACAAAATTTCCCGCTAAAGCAAACAATATTGAAAATAAACGCACCGGTAACCAATCCAATAACGCTCGAACTTGTTGAGCAGACTTTCCTAAAGCAGGATAACTCGGATGAATGTGGGCAGAACGTTCAACTAAACGATAGACTAATGCTGCAATTGGACCTAATAAAGCCATCCAAAAAATCACTGCAAATAAGGATTCATTCGCCTGCCAAAATATCGGTTGATGTATTTGCTTAGTATCAAAAATATTGATAGGACCCAAGCAATAAAAAAGCACCACTGCGCCGATTAAAAAAGCTAATAAACCTTGGATAAAGGTAGCACTTAAAAAATAAATAATCGCCACCGGGATAACGATCGGTAAGACGACGAACAATAAAGGAATAAAATATTGCTGTGACCAACTATTATTTTTAGTAAGCTCATTAATTTTACTAACATATTGTTCAAACCAATTAAACCGTGCTAAAAAGTTCCCTCTATGTAGAAAACGTTCCAATCCCAAGCACAGTAACAATGTAATAAATGTCATAATCTTCCTCCGGGCATCCAGCCCTAATATTTAAAAATTATTATTTGATCTTATTAATCTTCACACTTGAATTTTTGTCTGTTTGCCGTCTAACTCGCAATCCTCCGGTTATTGTATAGGCCAGATTGCTGCACAGATACGGCACTGCCAAAAATTCTATAGATGCGAGAACTATTTTTCGCACATGCAAATGCAAATAGTATATATTAAAAAGACCTAGTTTAGTCTACACGCATCTTTTCATTCAAGGCCAAAGGTGTAGGATACCGTAAAACCACCCAATAAGATGAGCCCACAAACGTCAAAATAGTGACCGCTTGAATCAAATAGTTGGCTTTATCACCGATCAAGGCAGGCGTTGTTTCTGCGGCTAAATAGGCAATCAATAAAGAAAATTCACTGGCCTGTCCTAAACGCACACCCACTTCGCGCGCTATATATTTTTTTTCACCCGACATTTGCAATAATACCTGAAACAACCAAGGTTTGATTAACAACACCAGTCCTGCTAATAACAATGCTGGTATGAATACCATGGGTAAATAATGTAAATCAAAACTTGCACCAATAGCAAAGAAAAACATGATTAAACAAAAATCACGCAGTGGTTTTAAATTATCGGCGATGAACACTGCAATCGGTCCTTCTGCTATCGATACGCCGGCTAAAAAAGCACCAATTTCTGCTGATAAGCCTAAAGCGCGTGACAATTCCGCTAATCCTAGACACCAACCGAGTGCAACCAAAAAAAGATATTCTTGCACACGATCAAAACGAATAAATAATTTACTTATGAAATAACGCTGTACGACAAAAGCAAAAGCGAGTAAGGAAGGAAAAGTAATTAAGGTTAAACCCAGATCGGCTAATTTAGAACCCGTCATATGTGCACCGTGCACAAATAACAACATGCCTATCGCTAATAAGTCTTGTAGTAACAAAACACTGATCATCGTTTCACCAATCGGTTTATGGTGTAACGCTAAGGTAGGCAATAACTTAAGACCGATAATCGTACTCGAAAAAATTAAACTGGCACCTATTAATACACTTTCTAAGAGTGTAAAACTAAACAGATAACCGACAGCAAAACCAATCGTGGTAAATAATGCACTGAAGACTAAAGTTACAATGGCTGTTTTGCGTAAACTTCGATAAAACTCTTGTGGTGTTAAATCTAAACCGACTAAAAACAACAAAAAAATAATACCGATGTCGCCAATACCACGTGCCAAACCTAAATTTGGCACTAACTTTAAACAACTCGGACCTAAAATTAATCCTAATAAAATATAAGCAACTAACAAAGATTGCCGTGTATACAATGCAATCGTCGCTAATACTGCAGCGCCAGTAAAAATTACAAAAATAGAAAAAACAAAACTATGATCCATTACTCCTCCAGGCAGAGCAAAGAGGCATTACCTCCTGCCGCCGTCGTATTGATGGATAATGAACGTTCTAAGCAAAGACGGGGTAAATAATGCGGTCCGCCTGCCTTAGGTCCCGTTCCAGAAAGACCTTCACCACCAAAAGGTTGTACGCCCACCACTGCACCTATCATAGAGCGGTTAACATACTGATTTCCGACATGCACCTGACGTGAAATCGTATCCACCGTATGTTGGATACGACTTTGGATACCTAAGGTCAAACCATATCCAGTATGATTGATGGAATGGATCACTTGTTCACGATCCTTAGCGGCATAACGAATAACATGCAAGATAGGACCAAAAACTTCTCGTTTTAAAAGATCCAAACTACTTAATTCAAATAGACTCGGTGCAAAGAAATTCGTTTGATCCAACCCACTCGGCAGCTTGCATTGATAAAGCAATTTAGCTTCTTGGGACATGCGATCAAAATGCTCTTGTAAAGTTTTTTTAGCTGCACTGTCGATTACAGGGCCGACATCCGTAAACAACTCGCAAGGATCACCTAATTTGAGTTCTGCCATCGCCCCGCATAGCATTTCAATTAAAGAATCCGCCATTTCTTCTTGTACAAACAACACACGTAATGCCGAACAACGTTGACCGGCACTACCAAAAGCTGAATTCAATACATCTACCACCACTTGTTCCTTAAGTGCGGATGAATCAACGATCATTGCGTTTTGTCCACCCGTTTCAGCAATGAAAGGTAAAATCCCACCTTCACGACTTGCTAAACCCTGATTGATTTCACGCGCCGTTTCAGTGGAACCGGTAAATACTATTCCTTTAATTCGCGGATCAAATGTTATTTTTGGCCCAATCACAGCACCACTTGCAGGTAAAAGTTGTAATACATCCCCAGGAATTCCCGCTTCATATAAAAGTTGTACCGCTGCCGTAGCAATTAAGGGGGTTTGACTTGCCGGCTTAGCAATCACGGTATTTCCGGTCACTAAGGCAGCGGTCACTTGACCAATAAAAATAGCTAAAGGAAAATTCCAAGGACTAATACAAGCAATAACACCCCGGCCCTGCACACTTAACCAATTTTCTTCACCGGTCGGCCCTGGCAATAATTGTGGTATCAAATCTAAGCGTGCGCGCATGGCATAGTAACGACAAAAATCGACTGCTTCGCGCACTTCAGCGAGTGCGTCATTCAGTGTTTTACCACCCTCTTTGACGGCTAAAGCCATAAATTCATTTAAGCGTTGTTCAAAAAGATCCGCCGCACGTTCTAAGCAAGCCGCACGACTGTCTACCGGTGTATTGGCCCAAGTAAAGTTCATCTGATGAGCATTACTTATTGCCTGTTCGAGTTGTTCAGCACTCGCCAAACTAACATGTCCTATGATTTCCTGTGGATTAGCCGGATTGCTAATAGCACGGATTTTTTCGCCTTCTACTAAAACACCTTTAATTAAAGGTCCCGCGCTGTATGACTTTTTAGCCGCTATTTCTATTTCGCTAGCCAATGGCTCCCAGGTTTCGCTATCCGAAAAATCGATGCCGCGAGAATTTTTACGTCCAGGCCCATAAATATCTCTCGGTAAAGGAATTTTAGGGTGTGGAATCCTATCTAATTGATGTAATTTTTGCACCGGATCTTCTAACATTTCATCGATAGGAATGGTCGGATCAATTATGCGGTTAACAAATGAGGTATTTGCACCATTTTCTAACAAACGCCTAACCAAATAAGCAAGCAAATCTTCATGTCCGCCTACCGGTGCATACACGCGACAAGGAATATTAAGATTTTTAGGTCCTACGATATGATCGTACAAGGTATATCCCATACCATGTAAACATTGCATTTCAAAATCTCGATTCTTTCCAGCCAACTCGACTACCGTCGCTAAGGTATATGCATTATGTGTAGCAAACTGCGGATAAATTTCTGTAGAGTGTGCCAGTAATTTTTTTGCGCAGGCAACAAAACAAACATCCGTCGCTGCTTTGCGCGTAAATACAGGATAGGATTGTAATCCTTTTAATTGTGCATTTTTAATTTCCGTATCCCAATAAGCTCCTTTAATTAATCGCACCATCCAACGTTTATTTTGTTTTTTAGCCAGATCAACCAACCAATCAATAACAAAAGGCGCGCGCTTTTGATAAGACTGAACGGCCAAACCAAATCCTTCCCAATGTGCTAAATCAGGATCGCAAAATACCGCGCCGATAATATCTAAAGAAATATCTAAACGATCCGCTTCTTCGGCATCGACTGTCAGCGATATATTGTTGGTCTTTGCCGCCAAAGCTAAGGTTTTTAATTGTTTAATTAAGAAAGGAACAACCACTTCCTTTTTTGCAAATTCATAACGTGGATGCAGCGCAGATAACTTAACTGAAATACCCGGTGCATCGTTCAGTGATTTGCCCGAAGCCGCTTTACCAATGGCACTGATTGCGGTTTGATAAGCCTGAAAATAACGTTCAGCATCTTTCTCAGTGCGTGCAGCTTCACCCAACATATCATAAGAAAAGCGATAGCCTTTTGCTTCATAAGCTTTAGCGCGTTTTAATGCTTCGTCAATGTTTTGACCCATCACAAATTGACGGCCTAACACCTGCATCGCTTGTTTGACCGCTTTACGGATAATAGGTGCACTGCTTCGACCAACAAAACGACGCAAAACACTACCTAAACCGCTGGTTTGATTCGACTGTAATAATTTCCCGGTTAATACTAATCCCCAGGTGCTGGCATTAACAAAAAAAGAGTCACTTTGGCCAAGGTGAGAAGCCCAATCCGCATTGGTAATTTTATCTTTTAATAAGGCGTCTATGGTATCACTATCGGGAATTCGCAACAGTGCTTCCGCCAAGCACATCAGCGCAATACCTTCTTCACTGGATAGATCATATTCGTATAAAAAAGCGTCTAAACCCCCTTTCGACAAACGCTGCGCCCGAATTTGTTCAATTAATTTAACCGCGCGTCGCGCAATCCTTTCTGACACTTGGCGTGGTACAGCCGCTAATTGCAATAATTGTTTAACACACGCTGTTTCGTCGGCATAATAAGCTTGCGCTATAGCCAATCTTAAGGGATTTTTTTTAACTGATATTAGGGGAAACGACATTCGAGCCTCTATAAGTAATTCCACAAAATTATTTTTTTAAATACGCTTCGCGCTTGATTTTGTTTGTGTTGCTGCTCAACATCCTCAGTGTATATTAATACACTCTGATTGCTTATTTTCGCGGCACTTGCCAAAAACCCCATTGCTGTGAGTATATTTTAAAAGTATGAACCCAACATTCTTTACAGAATTATTCGAATAGTTTGTCTTTTAAAATGTACTAGTCATACATGAGTTCATCAAGCGGAGTTTGGGCAGTGGAGCCTCCATTTTGTATCAATTCACATAGTACATCCGTAATACAAAGATAGCGTAAAATATTCGGTGTGACTTCATCAAAATTTGCTTTCACTCCTAGCAAAGATTGCTCTATCTCATCAAAACTAACACCAATTCCATAGCCTAAACAAAGGGAACACAGTTGATCCGCACGACGAGCAATCCCTGGCAATAACCCCACCTCAGAAAAAACCTCTTCATAGGAAATAGGTCTACCTTTTAATGTAAAATTGGCGCGTAAAGTTTTGGCAATGGAATGCAATGCTCTTTTTAATTCCATAGATTTCTACTCCTTCCACCACGGGATAGCTATTTTACGTGGTCCGGCCAATACCGTACGTAACCACCGTAAAAAAACCGTAACAGAAAAGCCATAACGTTCTAATAAACCAAAAAACGCCATAGCCACTAGCGCCAATACAAAACTCCAAACGCGAATATGTAGCAAAAACAAGAGTAACGGAAAAGCCGCACGGGCATCGATTAAAAAAAATCGTGGGATACGTGCCGAATCACGCCAATGTGCTGCTGTAGGAACCCGTGACATAAATTAGTCCCATGACCTCATTTGGTTAATATTCTATCATTTATGGCGGGAATCATACAGCAAATGATTACAAATTTAAAGTTGAGAAATAGCATAGAGTCATGGACTTGAAAGCTATATTATCTAGAGTTTAAGATGGGTATTTTAAAATAGCATATTGTATCGATTTGCATCGATCTTGCTGCAAAAAATTTCATGATTCGCTTGACTCAACTTTAACTAAACGTTTTAATACACAGCCTATGCATGAGCATAATTTTTTGAGCATATCTTTTTAGGCCGAATAGCTCAGTCGGTAGAGCAGAAGACTGAAAATCTTTGTGTCGGTGGTTCGATTCCACCTTCGGCCACCAGACTTAATCAAACACTTACATCACTTTCAAACTATCCAAAATTTTTCTGCGCGACTTTTGCGCGACACCTAATTTTACATAGCTCTTTTAAGCACCGTGAGTAGCGAGTACCTTGACCTACTCCACAAATTTTATTCGCAGCATGAATTAAATTACTTAATTCCGCTTGCGTCCACCACGCACTGCCCCATTCTGGGCTGCGCGCAGTGGTTCCCACAGTCGACTCTACGACGTGATGCGTTTCCTGCTTCGCCCGTCAACGCACCCGTATTGGGGACTCATTGAGTTCGCATTGTTTTCGCGATGCTCTCCTGTCTTGTCGAACACGTCGATCTATTTTAAACATACTTACTATTAAGTTTAGAACAAAATATCAATATGCTATTTTTACTTGACCAAAACATTAGAATTTTCTTGTTCCATCCTGATTCCGCTTCCCCAAAACGAGATTCGGTTCTAAAGGCTTAGAATTCATTATTATATTTTCTTCTTTATCTAAGGTAAAAAAAAAATGAGCATTAGTTTTTTTTTCAAACATTTCTACTTCATCCTGATCAATCTTGGTTTTGGATGGACCCGGACGATTAAAAAATGAAAAACTTTCACTTTTGGTTTGTTCTTCTCTTGATTTCAAGTTGTTATGATATTTAATAATTTTTTTTAAAAAGTTATCCGGAGATTTTAAGTCGAAGTACGTTGCTAATACAGAAAAAAAATACTTTATTTGATTTTTATCACTATGAAATGCGTCTTTTAAATTTAATTCATGCAAACACGCTTCCAAATTTCTTTGGCTGAGATAGGAAAGAATTTCCTTTTGCGAGGAATACCCGTCAACACAGAAAGCTTTTTTTAATTCATTTACAGGAAGAATGAATAGACAAAATAAATCTTCAATTGTAAATTTTTTATTTTCACCATTTGTAAGAACTATGCGGTTGTTTTCAACAATATCTTTTAGTTCAGGATCTCCCAATTTACTCAATAAATATAAATTTTCTTTATCAATATTATTTAATTTTTGCACATCTTCTTCATCATCACTTTCATATTCATCACTTTCATATTCATCACCTTCATATTCATCACCTTCATATTCATCACCTTCATATTCATCATCATCTTCATTCGCATTAATGGCAATAGGGTCCGGAAAAAGAGCGTGCATAAGCGGTGCCTTACTCACACCGAACTCAATATCTGCAAGACTGGAGTGGCTATTTAACACGCTTTCTTGACTATTCTGCATAAATCCCTCTTCAACATTAAAATTCGGTAAATTTTCGAGTTTTAAGGTTTGATATACAATTCTATATTTATCAGCATTTAAACATACTAACAAATTGTAACTGTTCTTGATAAGTTTACGACACTCATCGTAAAAAAATTCACATACAATTGAACATGTTTTTGGATTTTGATCCATAAGAATTGATATCAAATTAGAATCGTCCTTAAGAATAGATAAAAATTCTTCTTTAAAAATTCCCAGTACGATGTTGAGCTGATTTTTAGTTAGATAATCAAAAATAGGCAAAATAGAATGTAAATCTTTAAAAATTTCACATATAATTCTGAGTCGCGCATCAATTTCGCCAACATGTTATTATTAATAGGTGAACTCCATACCAATAACAAGATTATTAGATTATTTAATATAATCCTCACACACTGTTTTAGCATCATCCATTTCTTGAATCAATTGTCGATAAAGCTCATTAGTTTGTCCATTGGGACCCTTTTCGCGTATATAATCATCTATCTGCTTACATGCCTGTTCTAAACGTTTGGCGCCACAATAGCTAGCCCCACCTTGTCTTTTGTGTGCAATCTCACGTATAGCTTGCCAGTTTGCTGATTTATGCAATTCGGGTAGTTCGACCAAATCTTTTTTTAATCCAAGCACCATTAAATGAAGACAGTCTTTAATCAATTCTTTATCTTTTAATATGGCTTTCATCGCATCAATGTCTAAGACCGCTCCGGAGATTGGCCGTATTTTAGTGGTAGAAAAAATTTGATTTACATGAGTATCCGGGATAAAGGTTTTTAATAACTCTTTAGCCGTTTCTTTTTTTAAAGGTTTTAATATAACGGTGTTCATACCCGCATCTAAACAACGCTGTCTATTCTCAACATCAATATGTGCTGTTAATCCAACAATAGGTGTAGTATCGGTTCGTTGCCATTGTTGTAATCGGATGCGGCGTGCCAAGGCAATACCATCAATATGAGGTAACCCAATGTCCAATAAAATAAGCTGGTAATCTTTATTTTGAATGTTTTCTAAAGCAGTTTTTGCATCTGGCGCTATATCAATCGCACAATCTAATTCGGTTAAAATGCTTTGCGCGATTTTTGCAGCCAATTTATCATCTTCAACCAATAAAATCTTTCGTTGTTCAGCATTCACATCTAAAATCCTATTCATAAGTTCAATAAAGACTCACCCGATTGAGCAAGATCTTCTGCGTATTCTTACACTGTTTACGGATCGTTCGGTTGTGATTGAATAACAAACCCACAATACCACTTAAAGGAGTCCGAATGTCATGCCACATGTTTTCTATAAATTCCGTCTTGCATGACTCGCCGCTTTTGCTTTTTCCAAGGCAATTTGCAATGCAGATTGGGTTTCTTTAAGTTCCGTTATATCGATAGAAACTCCTGCTATACCTAAATATGCCCTTGCTTATCGTATAAGGGCCGTTTAGTAGATAATTGGATAATTTTTTTACCTGAAGGCAAAATAGCCGTTTCTTCTTTTGTTCTTGCAACCCCTTCATTGATGACTTCCCAGTCATTTCTGATAAAAGTATCTGCTGTTTCCTTATCAAATAAACGATCGTCAATTAAATTACTGTTCTTGTTCATGTAATTTATTTAACATCGTATCAAATATTATATACCAAATTAAAAAATATAATGCTAAGCACTTACCGTTTATTATTTAAATATTTTGTTAAAAGTTTATTCGAAATTAAAAAACTACCAAAAGTTAATCATATATTTTTTCAGACAATCATTGGTAAAAATCCTGGCTACTAATAGACTTCAGAGGAAGAAATAACAATGCCTAAACTACAAGCACACGCGCAGCATAATTCTGCATCTTGGATCGCTTCAAGTTCCTTTAACTTAGCTTCAAAATATGCTCTAGATTGTAAATTCCCTGGTTACTTTACTATTTTGAGTGAGCTTTGAAGGTTTAAAAATAGTTAAGTTACCTCTTTCAGCAGATACTTGTTTTTGCTTTAGGTATTGACTGGCCGCTTCCCTAAGAGGCTTAGGAATAGTTGAGTTACTATTTTCAGCAGATGCTTGCGTTTGCTTTTGTAATTTACTAGCTTGTTCCCAACGACCTTTACAATAGCCGGAATAATTGGTTAATTGAGATTTCATACATTCAAATTTAGTAATACAAGGTTTAATTGCATTAGAAAGCTCCTTATCTTTTGATTCTGAAAGTTTTTCTGATAAAGCTCTAATCAGATCAAGTATAATTTTTACAGTAGATCCCAAATCTTCCTGGAGCTTTAGAAGATTTTCCCAAGGAATCTCATTATTTACCATTGGCTCGTTGTTAAATTTTAGATTCAAACAGTTTAGAACTTCATTTCGTTTATAGTTCTCAAAATATCCTTCTATGTGTGCAGATAACGTAGCGTCGTAACACACTTTTTCTACCTCAAGCAGTGAAGTAAAAATTTCTAAATTATAAGCTTCTTTTTTTTCTAAACTAGTGCTTACGATCTCAATTCTTTTTAACAAAAGATCTCTTGCATCTTTAAGGCCTGATTTTTGTTGCGTAGTAATATAATTATTTTTACTAAGAGGGTCAGTCCAAGATAAAAGATAATAGCGCTGCATTAGACTTTCAACAATTAATAATGCGGACTTGAGTTTATTTGATGTAATTCTATCTTTATCTGAACTTTTTTTGGACTCTGAATATTTTGTTAATATCTCTTGTATTTTTTTTAAATCCTTGATTGCTTTTTCCTTATTTTTCGCCTCCTTGAAAGATATATAATGTTTTTCAATTTCGCTGTCATATCTCTTCAAATGTTTTAAAGATTTCAATCTTTTATCTAATTGTCCAGCAATTTTCAGAACATGCAAACTATCTGGAATTGAATTTAAAAGTGGAATCTGCTCAGTCGCTAATCCCGAGGTTGCTGATCTGTTTTTTTTTCTATACCAGAAAATAATAGCAGCTAAAAGAATAATTCCTGCTCCCCCAGCAGCTGATGCAGTTATCTTCCAATTAAAACCTTCTGCAGATTGATCTACAGATCGATTGGAAATAGACGAGGTAGCATTAGAGATTATTGAATGATTTTCCGGCAGCGCTTGCGAATTGTCCGAATTAAAATGCGAAGCAAAGCCAATTTCCGTTTTTTGTTGTGAATTCTTAAGCGCTGTTATTTTTAAACTAACAGCTTTATCTACATCGGAAACAAGGTTATTGTTATTTCCTCGAGAAAAAATAGCCTTAAATTCACCAGGCAACCATATAGCATTAAAAATAAATTTTTCAAATTTAGATTCACTAATTTTTTCTATGATGTCACCCTTACTGTAAGTTCTCAAAAGTTTCCTATCAATCTGCTCAGGAGCTTCTATTCTGCATAATTCTCGAGTAATTTGCTCAACATCTGGTTTATTAAGAATTAATCCCTGATTTTGCGCTTCTTTACGAACTTTATTTTCTATTTGAAAAATAGCTAATGACTTTAAAAACCATTGGTAATCGCCTAGATTTAGACTTTCAGCATGTCCTGCTGGATCTTGGCGCGTTATAGATTCTTTTGTCAGTGTAAATATTGAATATTTGAACTCAAATTTTATTGGTTGCTTCTGATTAAGGATCCTAGAAAATCCTTTACTTTTTTGTAAATCATCTTGATACCCTAAACTTTGCTTATATTGATCATTATTTTGATACTCGTGATTATTGGTTTGTCTTGCAAACCTCCTAACTTCTAAAGGTCGTGCACTTATTATTTGCCCGGTAAATAGTTGTAAAAAAGAAAACATAGTTAAAAAAGGTTGAATTGCAAGCGACTTTAAGTTTGATTTTTTAACCACTGTAGCTTCAGCTGATAATCTAGCTTTTTCTTCTAATTGCTTAACAAGCAACGATTCTACTTTTTCTGATGCGCATTGACATTCTTTTTCTGACTCATTAGAAATAAAGATCAGTTCATCTTTATCTTTACACTTTCTTAGATAAACTAAAAACTGCTGAATACCTCTGTAGTAACGGTTATCTTTTTTTTTATTTAAAATAATGTTTTCGAGTTTAGTAAAGTCAAGTTCAGAATTTACCGTTGGATAATTATTAATTGTGGACTCGAATTGGCGAACTAAATTTTTATAAAACGAATTTTTAGCCATTAAGTACTTAACCTTTGAATAATGCAAAGCAAGCAGCATAAACAAACTAAATTAACGTTTTATTAAGAACACAATTATTAATTGTAAGATTTTCTTTTAACTAACAATTTTTTTACAGAGAAAGAAAAGAGTAAGCGCAAAACTTTATCAGTCAGATGCTTTTTTTAGAAAAAAAAGTTTAGTTCCCAGCTTATTGATTAATCGAATTACTCAATTTGTAAAGTAACATTTTGTAGTTATTTATTTTATATATTAAGGACACATTACCGTTGTACCATTAACCTGACACACTGTACCACCTTGGATGGTAACAGGCTCAGAATCCGCTGGGTTCACTATACCCACATTAATGCCATTACTTAAAACACTCCGTTAATTGTAGTAGTTCCATTATTTAAATATCGTAAATTCTATCAAGATTAGTTGCAATGAAGCACTAACGGTCGAATTGTTTACATTAATGACATGCTTTTTATCTATTAAAATAAACCCAAGCTATTAATATGACAAGGAATGGCATAAAATACACCTATACTGATGACCAGAGGTATCAAGCATGTCTGTACCGCTGCCCCAACAATATACTTGCCCCATGCATCCCGAAATTATTCGGAATCAACCTGGTAGCTGTCCGATTTGTGGCATGTCATTAGAGCCTCGAATCATCTCTGCCAAAATGACTCGGCCTACTTGCCATCATGAGCTGGATGACTTGTTAAAACGCTTTTCGCTGAGTGTATTGTTAACACTGCCGATTTTATTTTTGACCATGGGATTACACATCCCTGGAATTAAATCGATTATAGCCTCCATCCCAGACGTATTTTCTGCTTGGTTACAATTCATTTTAGCCAGTATCGTCATTCTCTGGTGTGGCTACCCTCTTCTAAAAAAAGCTTGTCTTTCTATTAAGTATCGGCATTTGAATATGTTTACGCTGATTGGTTTAGGTATCAGTGTAGCGTATCTATACAGTATTATTGGCTTGTTATTTCCAAATCTATTTCCAGCGGCATTTCAATCAGCGACGGGTCAAGCTAATCTTTATTTTGAAACGGCTAGTGTGATAACGGCTTTGGTATTGATGGGACAAGTTTTAGAGTTAAAGGGCAGAGAACAAACCGGGGGTGCTTTACGTGCATTACTTGATTTATCACCAAAAACGGCACGAAAAATAAAAAATCAGACTGAAGAGGAAATTCCTTTAGATGAAATTCAAATAAATGACGGATTAAGAGTAAGACCAGGAGAAAAAATCCCTACTGACGGTGAAGTTATTCAAGGCCATAGTTTAGTTAATGAATCAATGATTACGGGTGAAGCCATTCCGGTTGAAAAACAAATCGGATCAAAAGTCATCGGCGGCACTTTAAATATTTCTGGAAGTTTTGTCATGCGCGCATTACACATTGGCAAGGAAACCCTGTTAGCTCAAATTGTCCAACTGGTTTCTGAAGCACAACGTTCAAAAGCACCTATTCAACGACTGGCCGATCAAACAGCGAGTTATTTTGTCCCTTGTGTATTGGTAATTGCGTTCATCACTTTTGTTATTTGGTCTATTTGGGGTCCCAATCCCGCGATGACTTATGGTTTAATCTCTGCCATTTCAGTGTTAATCATTGCTTGTCCTTGCGCTTTAGGTTTAGCCACGCCGATGTCGATTACCGTCGGTATGGGCATCGGTGCAAAAGCAGGAATCTTAATAAAAAACGCGGAAAATTTAGAACGCTTTGAAAAAGTCAACGCAATCGTTGTTGATAAAACAGGTACGCTGACCATAGGAAAACCCATGGTCAATCACATTATTACTGCATCAGGCTTTACCGAAACAGATATTTTATTAGTAGCCGCCAGTTTAGAAAGGCACAGTGAACATCCTCTTGCTAACGCCATCATTAATGCTGCTAAAAAACAACAGCTGGATTTAGAAGAAATTGAAAATTTTACTGCAGAAATCGGTAAAGGAATCACTGCGAATTGGCAAGGTAAATCGATTGCTTTAGGTAATTTAAAATTATGTCATGATCTGAAAGTGTCCACTGTTTCTTTAGAAGAAAAAGCCAAAAAACTACGTCAAGCAGGTGAAACAGTCATGTATTTAATCATTGAAAAACAATTAGCTGGATTAATCAGTGTCAGCGATCCTATTAAGGAGTCAACCCTACCGGCACTAAAAAGTTTAAAAAAACAAGGTTTAGTGATTGTGATGGTAACAGGTGACAATCGAATGACTGCTCATGCAATTGCAAAAAAATTAGCTATCAATCAAGTAGAAGCTGAAGTACTCCCTTCGCAAAAAAGCATCATTGTGCAACGATTACAACAACAAGCTTATATCGTAGCCATGGCTGGAGACGGAATTAATGACGCTCCTGCTTTAGCACAAGCCGACATCGGCATCGCCATGGGAACAGGAACCGATGTCGCTATCCAAAATGCGGGTATTACTTTAGTTAAAGGTGATTTAATGGGAATTGTCCGCGCGCAACAACTCAGTAAACACGTCATGAGAAATATTCGCGAAAATTTATTTCTAGCTTTTATTTATAATATTTTTTGTATTCCTATCGCCGCAGGTGTTTTATATGTCTGGAATGGACGCTTATTTGACCCGATGCTTGCCGCCTTAGCAATGAGCTTAAGTTCAGTTTCAGTCATCGGAAATTCCTTACGATTACGTACCTTAAAAATTCAATAAAAATTAGATTTACATAAAAAAACTTGACATAATACCCACCCATTTAAATATGAGCTAGAAAGTTTCGTTACATAAAGTACCCATGGCATAAAATGAGAAGGTATGTTCAAGTTCAATTTTTAACAAGGAAGAAATATGGTTTCACCTCTTACAAAAAAACAAGACGATTTTTCAATTTCTCAACTCTATCAATATTTTATTTCCCCGAAACACGCATTCCGAAATAAGTTTCAAGATAGATTAAATCGATTAAGTACAAAACCTTTCGAAATTGGCATTGCACTCGCTAAAATTCGTGATGAAGGTATTCTTAATTTAGAAAATTTCTCTCTTATCCTGATGCATCCCTCCCCTTTTGAAATAGCCTCGGGCTTAATTCAACTGCATAATTCGAATCTTTTAAATTTTGAAAATAAAAAAGCTTTAGAAAGACATATCAGCCCAACAGGAATTGCCTTAGTTTTACGTTTACTACAAAGTGTGAAATTATTATCCGCAGAGAATAGAAGTGCTATTCAAGAAAAAAAAGATCCGCATTCGGTAGCCAGTGTGCTCTTTAAACTTTTTTTAGCCGAACTTTTTACACAGGAAAATTTTGATAGTGTTTTAACTCATTCCAATCTAAAACCTATAATTAATAGGCTAAGCGAATTTAATCGACAAAATAGCTTGACGCAAAGAATGTTTGAGCAACTCATGCGTTCACAACAACAAAAAATTTCATTCGCCAATAATCTAAACGAATTAGAAACAACGATTCTACCCAAACAAATTTCGAATGTATCGTTTTGTCATTGCCGCACAAACTTCTTTTCGATTCAAAGCCGACGTGACTGCGAATCTCTGAGTAAAACGATAGAATATAATAGACAAATTTGTAAACATTAAACAGTTTTTTAAGGGTTATTATGTTCTTTATTAAGTTCAAGTGCGAAAAGCCCATTAAAATTTTTTACTGACTTCTGAAAAGACATGGATATCTAATTTTTTTAATTCTGACAGATAGCTTTCCAGTGAAATTAAATGCATACAAGGAATCGCTCCTGTTTCAGAGATTTCTTCTTGTAATATTTTTTTAGCTAAAAGAATAGCTGGAATGGTAGGGATATAAAGGCCATCACCTCCTTTGGCTACCATAAACCATTTAATATCCTTATGATTTCCCTTATGATCAGTACCTGACATCAGCATGTGCATACCGCCTGCATCGCTACCAAATGAATCAAAGTAATGACTGAATTTTAACAAGGCTTCAGCATGTTTTTCTAATTTAATTGGAAGCTTAAATCGGATTAACCAAGATAAAAACCATAAACCAAGATGGGATACGCTGCTTTCTATTCCTGCAGAAAATCGAATCGATTTAATAGGAAAAAAACCTGGTAATAAATCTAAGTCCGGGACTTCACAATTTGCCATCCAGCGTTTTCCTAATAGAGGATATTCTTGTCGATATAAATCTTGCCACCCATACACTTTTTTGGATATACCACGAACAGCTTGAAAACGTTTTCCTACATAACTTAGGATAGATTTAAATGTAGCTAATCCTCTTTCGGTTTTTTGGCCAAGTGTAATCCCATACACTAAAGAATCGATTGTCTTAAACTCATCTTTATAATGATTTAAAACGGCCGAGGATAAACAGGGCAAAGTGCTAGCGCCTGTGATAGCAACACAATTTTTCTTAATCGCTTGCTCTTCTAAAATTGCAAAATCATTTACATATTCTCGAGCATCGGCGAGATCAATATAGTTTATGCCCAAAAGTATACAATTAATTGCTGTGGTAAAATTTGCAGTTTGAAAGGGACCAGAGGCATTAATGACCAATGGTGGCCTGAGACGTAATAACTCTTGGGATAATCTTATTTTAAAATCGAAACAAAGTATATCAATACAACTATCAACGGCAACTTTGGAAAGTTGTTTTTTTAAAGCTAATAAGGGTTCTTCATGGCGACCAGAAATAATAATGGCAATATTTTTTTCTACTAATCCCCTTGCTATTTTCCTACCAAAATTTCCAGTCGCACCTAAGATTAAAACTTTATTATCTTCATCAGGTTTCATAAATCATCCCTTTTAATGGTCATCTAAAATAGTTATTGTTTTTGCTAAAATTAATAATGTTCTTCAGCAAGTTTTTCTGAATAGATATAAGGCGTAAATTGCAAATTCTCTAATTTTTTGGTTATTTCTGGATCTTTTTCATATAACGCAGCCTGTATTTTTTCTCTTTCTACTTGTAATTTTTTCTGCGCATTTTCTAAGTTTAAAAACTTTTCAATCTCAAAATGATGTGTCACTGCATCGTATAGATCCTTAACATCACTAATATTTTTAAAAAAAGATTGAAAAGCCTTATTAGCATGATAATTATTGAAAAATTGATAAAACTCTTCATAAGTTTTCCAGCCGGTCTTATCATTCTTTTTTACAAAATTTAAATGATGAAATTGTACCATTATTTTTTCATAGCTTAAGGTACTAATAGGAATTTTTGTTTCAATATTTTCAATAGTATTTTCGGCCAGCTTTTCATTCGTAGGTAACAAAAAAATAACTAGATTAATGAGTAAATCAATTTTTTCAATGCGTTTTTCTTCTTGCATCCATAAAAACTCGCCCACCTTTCCTTTATCATTTTCAATTTTCTTTTCTAAAAGATTAATTTTTTCAAGAATTTGTTTTAAAAGAAATTCTCTATTTTTAGTTAAATTCCTGTCAAGTTGCTGACTACGGTGTTCACTTTCATAATATCGAAAAGTATTATTGCTTTTTTTAGGCTCTGATATAATTGGCTGCTGTAAACTATCCAGCATCAATTCCGATTCAGATGGTACGGAAGTAGATTCTACGACAGGAAAATCATTAGAAAATTTTTGATCCCTTGTTATGGAAGATTTAAAAAAGTTAAATAGTTTATAAAAACCACCTGCTAATACCACAATACCACTTAAAATTCCTAGACCTATCACTATTCCAGAAGCTAGGTAAGGAAAAAAAAATACGCTCGCGATAAAACTACTTAAGGTGATTATACCCACTAAAGTAGCGACACCATATTTAAAACAATTAGCGGTATAAATTGTTTTAAGGTGATTATTTTTTTCAATATCAGAAAGACGAATAAATTTATAGGTGTTAAAAATAAATAAACTTATATTAAAAATTGCTCCTATAC
>Ga0075365_10000018_pt1 | contig 66628 bp, 78 predicted proteins | sample EndMetdeltDD1765_FD_71387 | JGI IMG/M metagenome (GOLD analysis project Ga0075365, IMG submission 71387) | Populus endosphere microbial communities from Tennessee, USA - Endosphere MetaG P. deltoides DD176-5 | ecosystem: Host-associated > Plants > Roots > Endosphere | place: USA: Tennessee... | reverse complement strand
ATCACTATCTGCGTCATCCCGCCTAAGAAGTAACGTCGGCTTCTTTTGCTGCACTGCTACAGCTACCTGGTAGCCAACACCAAAGCTGTTATGGGTTGTTTCGGCAATAACCACATCAGCCTTTGCTATTGTTTCCAGATTGAGTTGGTAAATTTCACTCCAATCCGCCTGTGTGCTTTCTTTTTTTGTTAGCCTACTATGAGCAGATTCCACCCAGTCACGAGCAATTTCGTGCTTATTTTTAGTAATTATCTGAGAGATTCGCTGGAGGCTCTCAAAGTTTTCACTTACATTGCTTCTTGATGCGATTAAGTGTACTTTCATCATGTGTTAATTATATACACATAACAGCGTAAAAACCAAATATTTCCTCTTGTAGCATTTTATATAGAAGCTTCGTGATTGTAAATAACCTTCTTATGCTCGTTGACTATCTTACTTAATGTTATATAATAGATACTATAAGGACCGACGGTGCGAAAGGCACGACTTTTTGCTTTTGTTGTACTATTAAATTAAGTAGCACTTTACCGCCCGTAGGTTAAGTAGTAGTATAGTATTTTACTCATAATATGCGTAAACTTAATAACAGGAGACGTAATGAAAGACGAAGAATTTATGCGTGAGGCGCTTAAAGAAGCGGCTATCGCACGTGACAATCAGGACTGGGCAGTCGGATGTGTCATTACCTATAACGACGAGATCGTAGCTCGTGGTCGAAACCGCGTCTTTTCAGGTAAAAGTCGTCTTCTTCATGCGGAAATTGATGCAATCCAGGAATTGCAAAAAAAGCACTTCATAAAAGACTTCGATCCCGCAATAGAATTTACTATGTATACAACCCTAGAACCATGCCCAATGTGCTTTGGTGCACTTCTACTTACGAGTATTCGAACGGTTATTTCTGGAACGAACCTGGATAACAGCGGTGCCAGCGCCAGCATGGAACACTTGCCCGGATTCTTTACCCAGCCTCGCCACAAGACAACCATGACAACAGGTGTTTTAGAAGCAGAATGCGAGGCTATGTGGCTGTCTGGCGAACCAGCCAAGCGTCTCATTCAACGAGGAGCCGTTGAAGTAAGACTCTCAAACGGCAACCGCGGAAAAAGAACATACACCTCTCCAACCAGACATCCTTCCGATTCAAAAAACGAAACCAATAGTTCTCGTCAAGAAAACTTTGCCATTAGCTTGCGCTCGCTCTTCTCATCCAACAAGTAGTCTAGCCTTTGAGTGCCTGCGTTACTCGCTCGGCCGTGGAGAGATCGGTTGAGACACCCTCTAATGCTCGGGTGGCATCGGCGAGGTTGTAACCGAGCGCCATGAGCGCTTCAAGCGCTTCATCGGTATACGTTACTGGCTGTGACATGCCTGTTTGGTTGTTGTTCACGCGTAGTGGCAAACCAACTTTATCTTGTAAATCAACAACAACCCGTTCGGCAATGCGCTTTCCCACTCCGGATGCTTTTGTGATGTATGCCACATCCCCATTTGCCAGTGCATTACGAACCACCTCGCTATCATCAAGGCTCAGTATTGCCAAGGCCGCTTTTGGGCCAACACCCTGCACGGTAATAAGCATTTCGAATAACTTTTTGGCTGCAAGGCTACTAAATCCAAATAATTCCTGTGATTGTTCGCGAATGTGGTGATAGGTGTAAAACTTTACCTGCTCGCCAAGTAAAGCATGTTCGTAATCTCCGGCAGCAACCGCGACCTCATACCCCACTCCGTGGACATCGACAATAACAGACGAATTAAATTTTTCAGCAACTAGTCCTAGTACATGTGCAATCATATAGGCTATTATCGCATACTATCTACGGGTTCAGGATATTACCGCCCGGTGGCGTGGTTGTTCCACCCGAACCGCTGCCACTCCCGGACCCGTTTCCCGTACTGCCACCATTTCCATTGTCTGTGCCAGTACCCCCGTTTGAGCCGTTTTGATTTCCAGAACCTGTGGAGTTACCATTTCCCGAGGAGCCACTATTGTTCTGGTCGTCAGTTTCATCGGTAGTGGGCTCTTCTTCTTTTTTTACCGGCTCTTCCTTCTTTTGTTGAGCGTTGCAAGTTGTCGTTGGAAGCGCACTCGCAAGGAAATACTCGTTATACGTATTCGTGCCGCTTGCACTTGCCAAGCCGTAATTTCCATAACATACAGGTTTTTGGATCACTCCAGCCGGTACGGTAAACGGCGTATTCGGCACACCGCCGAGAGCTTGTTTCATTGCATTTATCCAAATCGGACCGGCCATCCCGGAGCCGCCATTCTTCATGACGGTATTATCGTTATTGCCCACCCACACACCAACTACCATTTGTGGCGTGTAGCCGATTGTCCAAGCATCACGGGCATCGTTAGTCGTACCTGTCTTTACCGCTGCCGTCCTGCCCGAGATAGTAAGTGACGAACCAAAGATAGGCACCCGGGCGTTGTTATCAGAGAGAATATTCGAGATCAAGAAGGCACCACTGGCACTTATTGCCGTGCGTGGTTTTTCGTTTGCCGTAAACATGGTCGCATCAAATTTATTTTTAATAGAATTAATAATTGTCGTGTTATATTGCTGACCCTGGTTGGCAAAAGCAGCATACGCGTTGGTCATTTGAAGCAAGGGTATTTCCGCCGATCCAAGCGCTAACGACAAGCCGTAGTTTTTACTTTCATCCAACGTCGTAATTCCGAGGTCTTTTGCCGTTTGGACGGATTTGGAGATACCATACTTCTGCATTACTTCCACGCTTGGAATATTCAGCGATTGACTAATGGCGCTGCGCACCGTGACATCACCGCGGAAATTTTTGTCAGCATTAAGCGGCGTGTATCCGCCAAAGTCGGTTAGCTTATCATGAAGAACAGTAGCCGGGGTAATAACTCCGTCGGCCAATGCGCCCGCGTAATAGACAGGCTTGAAGCTAGAGCCCGGCTGCCGAGGTGTTGTGGCTATATTAACCTTGCCCCAGTCAGGATTTGTCCAATCGGCACTTCCCACAAGCGCCCGCACCTCACCATTTGTCGGGTCGATCGCAACAGCACTGGCGTTTGAGCCACCGTTTCTTTGGATATACGCCATTTGATTGGCAATGTCCGTCTTTACTTGCCGCTGCAGGTTAAGATCGAGAGAAGTCTTTACCTGATATCCAGAACGAGTCACTGTTTCCTCGCCATATTTCTCGTAAAGTTGCTGCATTACCATCTCTGCAAAATGAGGAGCCTCGCTATTGTTGGTATTTGTTTGCGGCGCGTAAGCAAGCGGTTGGGCAAGGGCGGCTTGTTTTTGGGCTTCTGTAATATAGCCATTCGTCACCATTCGAGTAAGAACGGTAGTCTGACGCTCCTTAGCATATTCCGGGTTTCCGCTAATGGGTGAGTAAGCGCTCGGTGCCGGCAAAACACCGATCAACATGGCACTCTCGGCAAGATTGAGGTCTTTTGGCGCCTTACCAAAGTACACCTTAGCGGCATCCTCAATACCAAAGGAATTCTCTCCAAAGAAGGCCGAGTTCAGGTACATATCGAGAATCTCATCCTTGCTGTACTGTTGCTCAATGGCAATGGCAATAAACAGCTCCTGATATTTACGAAGGAATGTCTGCTGCTCGGTAAGAAGAGTGATCTTTGCCAGTTGCTGCGTAAGGGTTGAGCCGCCCCCGGCGCTACCCGCACTAAAAACAGCCCGGCCAATACCTGTTATCGAAAAACCTTCGTGATTGTAAAAATCCTTATCCTCAGAAGCGATAACCGCATGCTTAAGATCTTCGGAGATATCACTCAGGGGAATGAGCTGACGGTGAGCAGCCCGGCCTACCGTATAAAAGGTTTCTCCATTTTTGTCCGTCAGTACGACACCGGTGTTGTTTCGGTTCATCAACCGCTCTTGGTCGGAGATATCGTTGGCATAATAAAGATAGGTGAGAAGAGGGGTCAGAATAAGAAACGCCAGAATCGGCCCGGCAATAACCATTACTTTTTTAGGCTTAGAAAGATTTCTAAACCATCGCCAACCCCGTTTACCGGAGCGGCGCGCCTGCCGAACTGTGGTCACCTTTTTGGTATATTTACCTTGGCGAATCATTGTGTATTACATTATATCAAAACAACTTGCAAGAAGCTTCAACCAAATAAGATTTTCTCCCCTGAAGCTTCACTGGAATGCTCGATTTCTATCTTAAAAATTGACTTTACACACAAAATATAGTATAATAGATTAGTTATGCCCTTAGTGTTTTCACTAAGCGGTGCAAGCTACTTACCCCTGGAGTGTTCCTATGAACAACCGCCCTGCCATCACTGGCATCGCCAGCTGGACCGAGGAGCAGTTCGAGGCCCACGTGCGCCAGTACGTCGACGAGCTGCTGCGTGTCAATCTGCCTGACGGTGTCTTGGACATCCTCGGGTCTGGCACCCGCGACGCCGGACGCAACAAGGTGTGCTACGTCCTGAACGTTCGCGGCTCCGACCACATCATCCGTAACACGCTGATTCTGGAGAACGGCAGCACCATCCACGCCAACGACGTGAGCGGTGAGGTGTTCGCTCCTCCGGGAGTGAGTATCGCCGAGCAGAGCGGGAAGCTCATCAGCCTCAAGGTCACCAACCTGAGCTGGAAGGACATCGCCCACCGCTTGCAGATCGCGTAACACTACCGCGAGCGGGGACGTACGATCAAACGTACATCCCCGCTCGCAAGCAAGCCTCCGAGTTATACCAGGCGTATAAACCAGAGGCTTGCTTTTATACTCGTCGCATAAATGCACACATTATGGCAGCGGCTAACGCATCAGCGCAGTCATCCGGTTTTGGCACGTCTTTTAGCCCTAACTGAATACGCACCATTTCCTGGACCTGCTTCTTTCCCGCTTTTCCATACCCTGTAATCGTCTGTTTTATCTGTAGCGGCGTATATTCTTCTATCGGCAAGTTCGCTTGTTTGCCAGTTAGCATAGCCACGCCACGCGCATGCGAAACGCTCATAGCCGTGGTAACGTTCTGCGCAAAAAAAAGCTTTTCAATCGCCATCATTTCTGGCTTGGTTGCCGCAATAATTTCTGTTAAGCTGTTGTAAATTTCCTCAAGGCGGTCGGGCAGGGGAGTATGAGGCGGAGTAGTAATCACGCCGGCATCGACCAACGTCGTCTTCCCTCTTATTGCATCAATGACGCCAAATCCCAGAATCCCCGTTCCAGGGTCGATACCTATTATTCTCACTTTTTCAGTATATCCTACGTGCCATAAATAGTAATCTAGAGTATCTATTTCTCAAAAATACAATGAAGCCTGGATAATACGATTGTATGTGCTCCACCGTATCCAGCGAAGCACATACAATAGGCTAGTGTATTAAACGAAGAGTTCAAGCATACTTCTCAACATCTCCGGATGACCTTCTGTAGCATCGAGCGCCTTACGAATCTGCTCGACGGTCATACCGCCCGCGGAACCCTTGGTTACAACCTCCTTGGCAGCATGTGGCATGATCTTTGCCACAGGCCGGCCATCAACAGTAATAACAGCAACCTCCAAACCCGCCGCAACTTTACGAATTACGGCAGAAAATTCGTTACGAGCTTTCGACAGAGGGTAAAACTCTTCGCGTGCCATAGGTAAGATTATACCACTCAACAATAATTCATATGGCTGTATTTAGAGCACAATAATGGGCTATCTTTTTATTTGGATTAGCTCGACTCCCTTTCTGATAGCTCTCTTTATTTCTTCGCGCCATTCCCATACGCCATAGCCAAGCGCCACTACGCCGACTCCTCCAAGCGCCCACCATCCTATAAACGCCTTCCCTGCGTCCTGCATGGTTTCAACAGCAAACGCAGTATCGTTAGGGAATGATTTTATAGCCGTGCGGCAGCGATTTGTCGCCGGGTTTCTTTCTTGCCCCTCCTTGCATGGCGTCAAGGTCTGGTTTGCAGTCGTTGCCAGCTTACGGCAACGGTTGGTCGCTGGGTTGCGTTCCTCATCGTCATCGCAGGGAGCAAGCACTGTTCCGCCGGCCGCTGTCCGGCAACGATTTGTCTCTTCACTTCGGTACTGCCCTTCTTTGCACGGTGTCGGCGAGTTTGTTGCACTTGCCTTCCTAGCTGAAACAGGTATAGGAAAAACACTGGGACTATCTAGTGGTGTTGGCTGACTTGTCCATTTCCACATACCATCCGTTGTGTCGTAAGCCCACGCCTGACCTTTTTTCGTATCGGCGCTCGCATCAGGATATTCGAGTACGGTCGGCTCATACTGTTTTACGCCATAGACATCCTCCAACCAGATAAAAGCACCGCTATTCGTCAAAGCGATCGGGCGATTGTCATCGCTCATAGCCACTACAATAAAATGGCCCGGTTCAACTATCCCCTGGAGTTTAAACGCATTACTCGGAGACGTATTTTGCCCAAGGTATCCGACGCGCAGACGAAACAGCGACAAGTCAATCGGTTCGGAGGAGGGATTGTAAAACTTTACATAATCAGCACAGTCCGCCGCTACTTCAAGCGGAGAACACATTCGTGGGTTGGCGAGAATCTCCGTTACCTGAAGCGAGACGGTGTCCGGATATTCATACGAGCCGTCGCCATACAGCACAAATTGCTCACCTGGCGTAAACGAACTGAACGTTGAAAGATAACCTCCCGTTGATGAAGAAACATTGCGCTGCCAATAGGGATGACTGGCATCGGCTTTACTAATAAGTGAGTGCGGAAGATAAAGCGAAGGCGCCATTACTTGAAATGAATTTGGCGTTACGCCAGCCGGTAGTGTCAGGTTATAGCTGACATCTGGTGTTGCCATGGCACTGGTATCGGCAGCAACGATATATCCGCCAGGTTTCATAAGCCCGTGGAGCGTTACCAATGGGATGACCGAGCCGTCTGAAAGCCCCACCTGAACCACCCAGTCCGTTATATCTACCACTTCGTCCGAACTATTGAAGAGCTGGATATACGGGAGACGCGTACCGTCATACCCGTATCCCGTTATTATAACCGGCGATTCAATACGGCTATCGACCGGTGGCTGGCTAATAGTAATTGCCTCGGCATTCGAGGCAATGAAAAGACTTAGTATCGTACTCGCGGCGATCCACGCAAACTTCATAATACGCATACGCTTAAGCAGTATACGCTCATTAGTTTAAAAAACTATTAAGTAAATACTATCCGGCAGGATCAACCGTAATATCGCCATTGGTATGAACATTCACCACATCGTCAAGGTCATCAAGCGCATCAAGAAGCTTCAAAGCTTTTCGTGCTGTTTCAGGATCACTTACCTCAACGGGAGTATTAGGAACATACTGAAGTTCCGCCTCCTTCACTTCCAAACCGGCTGCCACGAGAGCAGTGCGTACCTTTGCCAGGTCTTTTTGGTCAGTGTATACCGTTACACCCTCGTCTTCTTCTATTGCATCATCGGCTCCGGCATCCAAAATTGTTAGCAAGGCATCTTCGCCTGTCGCAGCAACCCGAATTACCCCTTTACGAGTAAACTGAAACGCGACACTTCCCGGCTCTGCCATAGAACCACCGTTTTTCGTAAATGCCGTCCGTACTTCAGGATAGGTGCGATTTCTGTTGTCTGTCGCTACTTCAACAATCAGACCGATCCCTCCAGGACCATATCCTTCGTATGTCGCCTCTTCAAGGGCTGCGGCGTTTTTGTCGTTTACTCGGTCGATGGCACGCTGAATATTGGCGTTCGGCATATTTGCCTGCTTTGCTTTTTCGATGGCAAGCGCCAGTGCTGAGTTCATCGTGGGGTCCGTTCCACCACGCGCCGCAATGGCAATTTGATTGCCAATTTTAGTAAAAACCGCGCCTCGTTTGGCGTCTTTTGCGCCTTTTTCACGCTTGATGGTTGACCACTTGCTGTGTCCCGACATAGGTAAAGGTCTCCTAAGGTAGTTAGTCTGATTCTTTATCTTTATTATACCATTCTCTTCCCTGTTATTCCACCAGGTTGGCGGTGCGAAGGTCGTACTTCGTGGCACATTGTATCCACACACATCCTGCGACGAGGCCTATATAAACGACGACAATCGCCCAAACGGGTAATACCAGGGAGGTCACCGCCCACGGCAGTGCGGCCAAAAAGTCAACAATACCAATCATGTATGCCAGGACAGCCTCGGCAAGCCATCCGAGTAATTCTGCGAACCAAGCAAGAAATGGCGCCGTTACTCCCGTAAGAAATGTCAGTAGCATCGCCGCTGGCACCAATGGCACAACCAGCACATTAGCAATAAGCGCAACACTAGAAAACTGACCAAATATACCTATAAGGATCGGCAGCGTCACTAATTGAGCCGCTACTGTTTCACCAACAACCTGACGAAGCAACCCCGGCTTCTTACTACCAAAGAAATATGCCTGCAGGAGCGGTGCCACAATCATAACGCCGGCAAATGCCATAAAACTGAGCTGCCAACCGAGATCGTTCCAGCCGTATGTAGGGTTAATTAAGAGTGTCACGGCGGCCGTAAACGGCAAAAGTACAAGAGGATGGAATTTTCTCCCGTAGTACCAGGCTGCCAAGCTGAGCCCAGCAACCAACCCCGCTCGCGACATGCTCGGGCTCATGCCAGTAATTGCCATAAAACCAGCAATCATTCCGGCACCCGACAAAGCTGCCAGGTATTTGGATACACGCACAAATAATCTTCTTGCCAGACGCACTAAGATAGTAAGATTATAGCCGCTTGCCACAACGATATGTGTTAAGCCCACCGTACGCATTGCCGTATCAAGCTCGGGCGACAACCCTTGCTTCTGGCCGGTAAGAAACCCTATGCCAAGCGCCGCTTCATTTTCCGGAAGAATCGTACGAACTTGCGTGCCAAACCATTCTCGCGCAGCATTGGCAGGATCAAACGCCGGACGCAGCACCGAAGTTATTTTCGCCCGATACATACTTCCAGCAAAACCACTAAATCCGGGCTGTATCTCGCCGTGCAACGTGACGATATCGCCGCGTTTTATATCGCGACTTTCGTTGGTTGTTACCCACAAAGTACCCGGAACAGTATGTCCGTTAATTGTATCGACCGCAAGGTGAAGTGTTAGCATACGTTTGGCATCCATCTCAGGATCCTCGCGCACAACGCCACGCAGTGTCACTTCTGTACCTACGAGTTTTTCATAGGGGCCTAGTGTCACCTGTACAACCGCTCCCCGCCACAAACCAATCAAACACCCGGCCACAAGAACAAAAGGAATAACATACAGCTTTTTCCTCCATAAGGATAGTGCCGCCAAGCCAAGCCCTGCAAAACACCAGACGATCGGTTGAAACAGGTGTGTTCCGTCGTATTGGGCGAGAATAACGCCTACCATAACACCAAAGCATAACCCAGCAATCAACCACGACGCATGCACGCGACGTCGGAGCATCCACCAATTCATGGCAGTAGTATGACACAAAAATTGTTAATCAAAAAAAGCCCTTCAGGGCATTCTTTATATAGTTTTCGAGTAGCACCCGACCAGAAGAACTCTCTGGCCGGGTGCTACGTGATGCTGCGTCAGCGACTAGTCGAACAACTCCGCGAGGAAGCTGTCGTTGCTCCGACGGCTGTGACCGTGGTGGTCGCTGCTGGAGCGGTTGTGGTGACCGCCGCCGAGGCCGAGGCCGAAGCCGTGGTCGCTGCTGTCACGGTGGTGGGTCGACTGACGATGCGGGTTGTAGCCCTCCATCGTACTGACCCTCCTGATGATCTCCGGGAGTTCACCGCGATCCAAGAAGATCGAACCGTCACGCGGGCACTTGTCGACCGTGACCCCCCGTTCGTTCACCTTCCGCATCGGCTCGCCACAGGCCTGACCGCTGCTGCGCGGCTTGGAACAGTACACCGTCCGTTCGGACATGTGCTCCTCCTCAATCGTAGACAATTGAGCACCGAGATATGATAACCGAAATATTCGTCTTCTGTCAAGCCTATGGCCTTACAATCTCTCCTGGCTGGTCGATAATACATAGGGGGGTATCATTATTCAGCTCGGCACCTTCCGGGACAAGCAAGTTACCTCCATGTAGTCGGCCGGTCTTACCTCCAAGATCATTGATTCTCCGGCGGTCCGGAAAGTCACCGATTGAATTGATGAGACGACTCCGAAACCCATCTGTCCATGTATCTATCGACTCACGCGTTTCATCACTTTCAGGACCAGTCCCGTAAACTTCATTCGTCCTGTCTTCAAGCGATGTCCATCCGTCCATCAGTTCGTGAACGAGGATAAGAGCATTCGTAGGCGTGCGAGTAACGAAGAACTGGTCGGGAGTGGTAATGGCATCCGTTTTGCGAGCGAGGTGCTTGCGTAGTGCCGATAACACGGCAAATTGCTCACGAAGATTCTCCGATTGAAGCTCTTTCTCCTTGTCATAGGCCTCTTGGCTGGACGTTGGTTCGCTAATCTTTACCGCAACCTGCAACGATTCTGCCAGCCGCAAACCAAACGTAAATGAATATCTTCCCGCACCAAGTAGCCGAGTATCAGGCACGCGGGCTTTACGCGCTTCTGGAGAGGCAATATAGAGGGCCATAGCCTCTCTCAGTTTTCCATTCTCTTCAAGTAGTGCTTCTCCGGCGGGAGTTGAATCTGTGATATGAAATTGTTCTTTAAATTTTGACACCATAAACAGAGTCAAATTATATAATGGTTTACTTTTAAAATCAACTTTGTTGTACGGGGGGGCTCATATCCATCCAGACGAATTCCCACTGGTGACCATCGAGGTCGTAGAATCCGCGACTGTACATGCCTGGCTGGTCGACCACATCGCCCGTCGAAGTGCCGCCGGCCGCTACCGCTTTATCAATAACTTGGTCGACGTCATCTTTGCTTTCAGCCGAAAAAGCTATGGTTGTTTCAACGCTCTTCGAGGCATCGACCAGTTCTTTCTGCTTTGTAAATGATTTAAAGAAAGACTCAACGGAAAGCATGACATAGGCTTGGTCGTTCACTATCATACCGGTTCCCTCGGGGCTAGTAAATTGTTCGTTAAACTCAAATCCAATGGCCTTGAAAAAGTCCATTGATTTGCCTAAATCTTTTACTGCAAGGTTTACAAAAATCATTCTACTCATACCCTTATTTTAGAATAATCGTAAGCGATAACAAAGTGGATAAGAGATAACGAGTGGTTTCTTACTTACCTACAGGTATACGAAACTATTTCTTTCAAGAATTTACTTTTTAAAGAACTATTGTATAATCATATGTGGTTTCTGTCCACCCCCGAGAGACGAGACGATCATGACCTACTGTCACAGAGCACTCGGGTCGAGAGTGCGATTCAACGACGTCGACGAGCCTACGGTGCTCGCCACCGTGAAGCCGCTGATTCTCGACCAGCTCCCAGCCATAGTTCGGGAGGGAGCGCCGTACAACCGCGTGGAAGCAAGTGAAGTCGAGGAAGCGGCGACACTCGAGGCCCTATTCAACGCGTTCTGGATTCAACTCCTACGCGACGAAACCGGTGCACCGGCTGCGTTCTACCACTCGATCCAAGGATGGATCGACCACGAGCCATTGCTTGAAGCAGTGTGGCCCTTCCTGTCGGCAGGCTCTTGGTATGCCGAGAGCGACGATAACTCTGCGGAGGTTATTTACTTCAAGGAGACCGATGACGGACCACTCTGTCGAGCAAGACCCGTCAATGAGGGTGCGCTCTGGGTAGTGCGCGACTCGGAGTTTTCCGGTCCGTATGGTCGACCGGTTGAGTACTGGTATCGTGGGCTGTTTCCGGAGGGACCCCCCTTCACCGAGAACTCGCCCCACGCCGAGGTCATCACGATCTTGGTAAGGAAGGTCCTCAAAAAGAAAGAGGAGGAGTTGTTGCCCTGTTTTCCCGGGATTACGGGAGAGTAAGGCCTTCTCCTACTCACGCCGCCCGGACTTCATACCGGGCGGCTTTTCCTTTGCATACTTTCGTCGATGAACTGCTGTAACTAAATCCATCCAGCTTTCTGTAATATCTCAGCGGCTGTCTGCTCTTTTGTCTTGCTATGGTTCATAACTTGAAACGATATTTGTTTCTTATCGGGCCCATTGCCTTCATACCGATAGAGGTAATTGAGGTGGAGTTTTATTTGAAACTCTTTTCTTTCACGAGCTTTAATACGTTCTTCTAGTATTGTTACGGGCGCAAGGACTTCACATACTTGTGTTTTTTCGGCCGGGGCCGCATTCATGACAATTTCCAATTCGCCTTTCTGCAGGTAGGTTGGAATGATCACCTTCATACTTTCGATTTCTGCGTAATTCGGCCACATTGCTGCTAGATTTTTATACATAATCCCTATGTACTTGCGCGGATAAATCTTCGCTAGGTAATCAAGATCGATGACAGCGTTAGTAATATCTTTTTGGCAAAGTAGCTCGCTCATAGTTCGAGCAACACTCGTTTTGCCACTACCAGGGGGTCCATGGAGAATCAGTAATTCTGTAGCCTTCATACTCTCACTATAGCTGTTTATAACTTCCACCTCAACAAAACAAAGCGCCACCATCTCTTGGTGTCGATGGTGTTCAAGCCCACAAAGTCTCTACCAAGAAAATACACCCACAAATGTGAGTGTATTTTCTTGGAGGGTCCAGTGGGGCTTGAACCCACGACACCCTGCTTAAAAGGCAGGTGCTCTAACCAGCTGAGCTATGGACCCGCATAGCGGCATACGCTTTGTAAAAGATAGCATTTTTAAGGGGTGTTTGTCAATGTTTGGCGTCTTTTTCACGACGTGGCTTTTTACTACCGATCACAAGGTCGAGAAGGGCTAAGCTAAGACCGGCTGTAATGATAACCGCGTGGTATTGCCTCAAAAAATCGTAAACAGGCTGAGCGGTTGCATCAACTACCAAAGCTGATCCAAGTGGCTCTGATAAAAACGCAACCGCAAGCAAAGCAAAAGAACCCGCGTGTATAAGCCTAGGAATAGTACCTTTCACACTTCCACCGCTAAAGAATACGAGCAATGCAGGCAGTAATGTAAGAATGGTAGCAACAATACTTCCAAGCGGCGGTCGTACTATTTCAATACCTGCCTTGGCAACAATTGGCGTAAGGTCGTCAGTCCAAAAAGAGGCAATAACGAATCCTGCCGCCAGCGCCAGCCCTAGCAACCCTAGCCTTCTTTTTGTAATATAAGCAGTTAAAAACAATCCCGCGAAAAAAATACCGATGACAATAAGAAAACTCATAAGTTCCATCCTTCGATATTATTTTCGTCGAACACGGCAATGCTGCCAATGGCTACAGACTTACTGCTTACGGTACCGGCAGCCACCTCAACAACATAACGAGCGTCTTGTTTTGGAGTAAAATTCTCGTACGGGTAGCTCTCGGGCGGCGCGTTTTTAACGATATAAACCACTTTCTTATCCTTATCAAGCCAAATAATATCAATCGGATAATTCATATCCTTCATCCAAATCGGCCATTTGTCGTCCGAGTTATAAATGAACAACATCGCCTCTTCTGCCCTTAAAGCAGGAGTCCCCGATAAGCCCTTTTCACGAGTTTCCGGGGTCTTAGCCACCTGCGCCAGAAAAACACCATCTCCAAGATGAACCGTTACGTGTGGCCGAAGTTGGGGAGCTAAAACATAATAAGCCGCCACACCCACAAGACCGAGTACGAGTACGATAAGGCTCCAGGAGAGCACATTCCTCCGAACACTCATGTTAGTACCCTCTCTGTTTCATGGGTACTATTATAACAGTCTTGAAAGTGTTTTAAGCGCCGACTTTGTCTTTTTTGGCGCGCCGCTTGGCATTCATCTCAACGTATTCAATAATCGGACCAGCAATATCACGGCCCGTTACTTGCTCAATACCAAAACCCGGACTCGCATTTACTTCTAGCACCAATGGGCCCCTGCTACTACGCATCATGTCGACACCGGCAACGTTCAGTCCCATCGCTTTGGCCGCTTTTACGGCTATTTTACGCTCTTCATCCGTAAGCTTAATTGGCGTGCCCTGCCCACCTTTGTGAAGATTAGAACGGAAATCGTCATCTAAGCTCTGGCGTTTCATGCTTGCTACGACGCGGCTTCCCACGACAAAGGTACGGATATCTACTCCGGCTGATTCTTCCACGAATTCCTGAAGCAAAACGTTAGTACCATCGTCGTTAGAAAGATAAAACGCCTGAAGAACAGATTTTGCCGCTTTTTTAGTTTCGGCAAGTACGACACCGTTTCCATGCGTGCCTCGTGCCAACTTAATAATGACGGGGGTGCCGCCGATTTTTTCGATAAGATCGTCGATATCGGTTGAGTTGCGAGAGAAAACGGTTTTTGGAATACCCACTCCCGCCCGGGCCAAGAGTTGCATACTGCGCAGCTTATCACGTGAACGATTAATTGCGATAGAGCTCGAAAGCGTGTAAATACCTTGGGCTTCCAGTTGGCGTACCACAGCAGTTCCATACCGTGTCATGTACGAAGCAATCCGGGGGATAATAGCGTCAAACCGGGCCAGATCCTGACCCTTATAACTTACTGTCGGGTTATTTTGCTCGATCGAAACGTAACAATCGCGGTACTTAATTATACTTACAGTGTGGCCGCGTTTTTTTGCCTCTTCTTTTAATCGTTTTGTTGAATAGTTGCCGGGGCCGTTCGAAAGGATTGCGATATTCATGTTTTTTTCCTCAGGGCTACGCCGCTTTTCTTATAGTATTTTTTGTAAAATTCGTATGGGTCGTTTACCAATCGGCCATTCAACTCCTTCGTGATGGTGGTATCGGGGTCGGTATAGTGGGATTGGGTAACATCAACGATAAACTTGCCGCTTAACGTTCGTCTTCCAATGAGTACGGGGAATTTGTTTTGCGACCTATCAGAAAGATTGAACATTGCACGGATGCGCTTACCACCAAGCCGTAGACTCAACTGCGTTCTGTACCGTATTTGCTGATGACCGCTGGCGCTTCGCACCATGGCCACTCTGTAGTGTTCGCGCTTTAGGGTTTTTCCTGAATAAAAGGGAGAACCTTCTCCAAACAGACTAAACCGAAGAATCCCGTTTTTGTCTACTCGTACATCGCTCACCCAGACTGACGATGAGTCGGCACCTGTATCAATCTTAGCAGGAACTTTGCGCGCGTAACTCGCAAAGTCAACAGGCTCGTTTCGACCGACTATTACTTTGTCTTTCAGGGCCATAGCTATTATTTAACCAGAATTATCGTTAGTTTTATATGTCTATTAGTAACCTTAAAATTATAACACTTTAGAAGCAGTAAGTCAATGGACGCTCGGGGTATTAGGTTGGGGGCGGGTCGTTAATACCCGCCCCCCCTGCACGCCGTCTTAAGGCTGCTACGAGGTCGCAAGCTCCCCGTAGAGTGCCCGTATCGATCTCATGATCGCCTGATCGGCGCTCGGATCTCCAGTACTGCGGAGTCTTTTGAGCTTCTGAAAAGAAGCGATCTGGTGGTCTGCGGATATCCGGGAAAGGGCTTCCCTAAGACTGCCCGCGGCCTCCATAGTTTCGACAAGAACGAGATATTTAGATTCCTCTAGGCTCTCTATATGCCACCGACCGGATGCACAGAGCTCCGAGAGCAGCAGTCGCGCCATCTCTATCGGCAGCCCGCCACGAATAACAAAAACCCATGCGTCGGGTGTCGTTTCCATAACCGTCCCTCCGAAGAGATAGTCGTTTTGGTCTTTTGCTGTTTACCCCGGCGCGCCAAATACTTGGGTGATCGAATCCTTAAGCGCTCTATCCAATTCTTCATTGCCGGTGCTGCTAACACTCAACAGTTGCGCCAATGGAAAGGAACCGGATTCTACTCCCGTTCGCTGGAAGTAAGCCATCACTTGCTCACCGGCCTTCTCGTCTCTGAAGGTAATGATGTATCCCTCTCCCACCTCTTCGATGTGGTACCTGTCCGCCGGGGTGAATCGGTTAACTACCTCCTCGGCTTCAGTGACCGACAGTCTCGTTTTGTGACGAACCATAATAACCCGCCCTGGTGGCACTATCACATCAAACCTCTTTTCTAGGCTTGCTTGACCGCACTTATACTATAAAATGGTAACCTGAAAAAGTAAAGAAAGCCGAACACCGATCATCATTTGACTAAGTAGAAGCTTTGGCTATTTAATAGAGTTGTTGCCGCAGAATGGAGGTGCCGCATGTATACCATTCAAACCTTCGAGTTGGGGCTTCCTGATTGGGGAGCTTACCACCAGAGTAACGACCCTTCACTTCCCATAAAAGAATTCGCATCACGTGCAGAGGCCGAAGAGTTCGCGCGTAACCTGAGCACTGTCGAGATTTGCCTAGCCCGCGTACTCGATGAACAGGGCAATGCACTTGTTGCTTACGACAACGCAAGAGAATTCAACCCGAAGATGCGGTAGAACAGCCAGGGGTCAAGCACTGCTTGGCCCCTGTAAAAAACTCTAGAAAAGCCCTCTTTTTTTAGCACCATTGAACTGTTCGAGTAGTTCTTTTTGTTTTTTGGATAATTTAGTTGGAGTATCAACAATAACACTTACAATATGAGCTCCTCGTGAATTCCCCCTTAGGTGCCCGACCCCATGACCCGCCAATTTGAAGTCTGTACCACTTTGGGTACCCGCAGGGACCTTCATGCGAACGATTCCGTCTACAGTTTCCACGTTCACCTCTGTCCCTAAGGCCGCTTCAACCATGGAAATATGTTCTTCGCTAAGAATAATATCACCCTCACGGGTAAATTTTTTGTGTGATTTTACACGAATATGAACATAAAGATCACCCTTGGCTCCGCCACCGACAGCTTCACCACGCTCGCGTAAGCGGATCGTGGCACCGTCATCGATGCCAGCCGGTACCTTAAGAACAATAGACTGCCTGCGGCGTTCGGTCCCTTTACCCTTACATACAGAACAGACTTTTTCCGGCACTTTGCCCGTACCACGGCAGGTTTCGCAGGCAACAGCCTGCTGGATTTGACCAAAAATAGTGTTCATAACTCGAGTTTGCTGGCCCGCACCTTTACAGGTGGGACACGTTTTCATACTGTGCCCTGGTTCAACGGTAGAGCCGTGACAGTGAGAACACTCATCTTCCATTGTCAGTTCGATCTCTTCTTCAACACCAAAAACAGCTTGCTCAAAGCTCAAGTTGATCGTTGTCTCAACGTCACGTCCCTTGCGCGGTCCTTGCCGATTTTGACCGCCGCCAAAGAACTGCCCGAATATATCACCCAGACCACCATCGCCGAAATCGAAATGGACATTTTGGCCGCCAAAACCTTCAAACGGGTTGCCGCCGGCACTGCCTGGGTCGCCACCCACTCCGGCATGGCCAAACTGATCGTATCGTTGACGTTTTTGCTGATCTTTTAGTACCTCGTAGGCCTCGTTTACTTCCTTGAACTTAGCCTCATCACCACCATCCTTATCGGGGTGGTATTTTACGGCCTGCTTTCGGAACGCCTTCTTGATCTCGTCGGCGCTGGCCGTCTTTGGCACTCCCAGTATTTCGTAGTAATCACGTTTGTTCATCTGTTATTTATTGTAACTAATTGGCACTTTCATGTCTAGAGTGCCAAGTAAGCTGTTGACGGGCGAAAATGACTGACGTATAGTTATGCTGTCGTAAGACTCGACCCAGATTGGAGAACGGCGTGACTAAGCAACGCTCGCACATGGAAGGCTGCCATGGCATTACCACGCAGTTGATTTTAACAGGCGTGCTAAACGTAATAGACGGTATGTCTACCAGCCCTGGCGCGTCCGTATTGCAAGGACTTGATTACATTCAAGTCTGGCTCAACCAGGAACGTGCCGAACGTCTGGAGGGGCTTCCCTGCACCAAGCACAACCATGATCTGATCACTACCTACCACTCAACGAGCGGTGAATGGCAGATCACCCGCGAGCTCGGCCGGCTTACCTTGCGCCACCCAGACCGAGACGTTCTCACCCGAGCAAAGCGTCTTCTCCGAGGAGGTGATTTCAGCAACAATGATGAGACGATTATCATTCTTTGTTGCGCTACTGCCAGCTAGGTCGAAAGCTCCCTTACGGGAGCTTTTCGTCTTGTTCCAAGTGAAAAGGGAGCTTCTTTTATTTGCATGGCGCCAGCCTCTCTTATACAATCATAGTGTTCCACTGGCAATTGGAGGAGTTATGCAAAGGTACATCCTGATCCTCGAAGACGACAAGACCCAGATGAGAAACTACGAGCGAGCATGGCGTGAGACGACCACGGACATAGGTGTATTCCGGGCAAACGACTTGGTAGCCGCCCAGGAGTACTACGACATCTACAAGTCCGAGATCGTGGGCATGATCATCGACGGCGCCGTACCCGGCGGGTTTCTTACGACAATCCCCTTCATCCAAACAGTGAGGGCGGATGGTTTTTCCGGATTCATGGTGGCAGCTTCAACCCGGGAGGACTACCGCAAAACGATGGTGCAGTATGGCTGCACCTACGAATGCGAGAAGCGGCACGCCGTAAAAGCTCTCGCCTCACTCCTTGACCTGTAGAACCACGTCCACCAAGAAAAGCGTTCGCCGCCTCGGTGGACGCTTTTCATATCCTAAAATCGTTCGCGGATATGGCTAAAACTATATTCCCAGGTTGCGTCCGTTTTTTTGTGAGGATTGAAGATGTTTTGCGGATCGTACAGATGTTTTACTTCTTTCATGTACCCAAGAACACTCGGGCTGTACATTTGCTCCAGCCACGGACCACGGATAAGTCCGTCGTTATGTTCGCCGGAAACGGAACCTCCGTACTTAATGACCAGGTTATTTACCTCTTTCATAGCCGGCTCTAACTTAGCACGTTCTCTCGGATCTTCGATTTTCATCAAAGGGATGACATGGAAATTTCCATCACCCATATGACCAGCTACCGTTGCGAGAAGTTTGTATTTTTTAATGATAACTCGAAGTTCCGGAAGAAACTCGGTAAGGTGCTCGGGTGCCACCACCAGATCATCTATAAACGGAGCGGTGTGTTTATCCTTTACTTTACTGCGGAGTAAATTGAAGCTCTCTCGCCGCATAAGCCAGAATTTTTTTGACTTTGCCTCGGTTTCATCTTCTTCCATATAGGTAAAGCCAAACCGTTTGAGATCGAGCTTAGCTTTATGAACTTTCTGCTTTACCTCTTCAGGGGTTGCACCAGTAAATTCGATAAGAAGGATGAGCTGCGGAATACCCTTTACGAGCATTATTCCGTCCGGGATAAGCTGCAAAGCCAGTTTTATCCAGGACCACAGCCCAAGACGAGTAAGGAAAGAGAAGAAAAACTTGAAGCTCAACCAAAGCGTATTGTCATCGAAACTCTCGAAGGTTGCAGGTTTATGAGCCAGCACTGCCGGAATAACTTCGCCCAGGTTATCGATACTCCGCATATAGCACACCAGCGTTCCTGAATGAGCAGGTTTAGGCACGAGACGCAGCTTAATATCGGTAATAATACCGAGCGTTCCTTGAGCGCCCACGAATAACTTAGTAAGATCAAAGACGCCTGTTTCCTTGTTCCATATATTCCACAAATGGTAGCCGGTAGAATCCTTGGTGACCTTTGGTGCGGCAGCCTTAATTTCGTCGTAGTGCTTATCGAGAAGCTCAAATGTTTGACGATAGAGATGACCCTCAAAGTCATCCTGACTCATTTTGACGTTTAGCTCATCGCGCGTAAGTGGCTTTACTGTATACTCATTCCCGTCCGACAGTACTACTTTTAGTTCGGTAACAAAGTTATCGGTTTTCCCATACTCTAGCGACTTTTCACCGCCGGCGTTATTACTTACCATGCCACCCAAGCCCGCAAGATCACGACTTGCCGGATAACTTGGCATGATACTTCCCTGCTTCAGGGTTTCGACCTCGAAATTCTTGTAGGTCATTCCGGGTTGAACATGCGCACCTGTAGGAGTAACTTCGTGCAGTTTTGTCATGTATTTGCTAACATCGAGGACGATCGACTCACCGATTGCACCGCCCGACATACAGGTTCCACGAGTACGGGGAGTAATACTGAGCTCCGAATGATCTTTCTTGTTTTCAATGACAAACTTTACCAAGGCTTTAATGTCGGTTGCGTCCTGGGGAAACGTAACGACCTGAGGCTTGAGCTCAAAAAGACTAGCATCATGAGAATAGAATTCAAGCGTTTCAGGTGTCGTATCGACATCACCTTTAAAAATTTTGGCAAGTTGGGCATATATATCCATAGTACTCACTGTAGCATTGCCCCTTAAACAAACACAAGCAATATCTATAAAGTGCTGTTTGACATATGACATGCGTATTTTTATACTAACGGCATGCCCGGATATGAGCATCTTCCCCAAGGACATATTGACACACTTACTAATTTGCCTAATCGTCTGGCTCTAAATGAATTCCTGGAAGTTGCTATTCGGCAAATGCCAGGAATGGTAGCGATTTTGGAACTGGATATTGATGGCTTGAAGGAGGTAAATGATAAAGAGGGACACCCCGAAGGCGACCGGTTTTTACAAACGATTGCCGAAATACTTTCAGCCACTATCCGCACCGAAGATCGGTTCTTAGCCCATAAAAGCGGTGATGAGTTCACTGTTATACTTTCTAACATCGCCTCCGAAGAGGGGCTAGCAACAATTCGCGAACGCATCCGGGAAACGCTCGCAGACTACGGAATTGAAACGGCTATCGGCGGACGCATGCACCGCGAAGGTGAATCCGTAGAATCATTGCTTATAGCCGCCGATGCTCTTATGTATGAAGATAAAATACGACGAAAAAAAGAGCGATATAATACGCCAGAAGCCATTCGGGCAATCCGCAAAATTGCACAGCTCGCAATTTCGGCAGGCATTTTACCACGTGACATTCCTACGCTTATTGATTTGAGCATGCGGGGCGAAATATAATTTTTACAAGAAAATGAAGCAACCCTGGTTAAAATCAACCAGGGTTGGTGCCTCACAACGAGGGTGTCGTGCAAAAATCATTAGCGAACGTAGGGCTGAGCACAACCCATGGCAAACAGTTGGATGAAGGCTTCCCCATCGACATCCGTCACCACGAAACGCCTAGGACGGTCGCTGACCCGAACATCGAAGTCGGCACTAATCTGGCCCCGCTCACCGATGCCGGTCACCCTGACTTCCGTCCACTGGTGCATCTCACGCCACCTCTGGTTCCAGACCGGCGAGGAGCCGTGGAGCTGGTACATGAGGCAAGCAGCGTGGACGTCGTGTGGGTAGATCCGCGAGCCCTTCGGCAAGTAGCGGTAGAAGATACCGGTGAGCTGCACGAGCTCGCCCGAGACATTCGCGTAGAGCCTCTGGCGCAGATTGTCGAACCCGACATCCTTTCGCTTGGTAACGTCGGTCGGAACCATGTAGAGCTCGCGGGGGTACTCCTGTACGACAAACTCCGTTGAGTCGCGGTCGGCAGCACTGTTGAAGGTAAGGCCACCCCCAGCGACGGTGGTAATGTCACTGTTGAAGCCGAACAGACCGAGCTGGCACGTCATTATGCCCAGCTTGGCCTTGATCTCACCAATTCGCAGCAGTGCCGCCACCTCAGTGAGTGGTCCGCCGACGATCAGGTTGAGTCTGCCGCCAAGACTCTTGATGAACCTGACGGCATCACTGAACGTGCGATCTTCCCCGCGACCTTCGTAGTACTCGTTGTCCTTGTGGATGTCGAGCACCGTCTCGTCTACATGGATGTCGTGGCGCACCAGCGTGCTTGGGGGGATGAGCCCTTCAAACACCGGCACATGGCCATACCCGGCGCGTCGCAGATATCCCTTCAGCCGGCGCGTATTGAGCCGTAGTATCCGTTCGGAATACCAACGCTCGTATTGATTCATGTCGGCTTTGGGGTTTGAGTGGGCTGGACGACCGGTCGCGATGACGAACTTCACCTTTTCACCTAAGAGGTAAAGAGCCATTTGAACCGCCGCGAAGTTATCGGGGTCGGGGAGATCCACGATAACACCGTAGATTTCCTCCTGGTTGTAACCCATGTTCGCCTCTTTCTTTGTAGGCTAGCACGACATCAACTTCGTTGTTGACAGTTATATTTAATCATATTCTAAAGATTATGCAACCATCTCCGGCTTTTCATGCCTTTGCTTCTATAGCGAACGTTTTTACCATCTCAAGGTTCTTATCACCATCATGTATTTCTGTCCGTCCCGTCGGCTCGTATCCCAGCTTTCTATAAAATCCAACTGCACCCTGGCGAGCGTGAAGTAATATTTTGTAAATACCATTTTGTATTGCCTGTTCTTCCGCCGCCAATAACACTTTGGCGCCTATGCCTCTTCGTTGATACGAAGGATCTGTCGCCATCCGGCGTACAAGATACTCATCATCCTTCCATAAATCTAAACGTACCGTGCTGACAAGTCTGGTACCATCGAATGCCGCCCGATGAATAACCTGGGCCGCCTTGTCGCTCTTTCCGGGTTGACCCTTCTTGGGTAGGCCTACCGGCTCATCGAGTACCTGGTAGCGCAACTGCAATACTTTAGAGAACTCTGACTCTCTTGGCGAGCGAATAATGATTTGTGAGGCATCCATAATCTTTTAGGATTGTACCATATAAAAAGAGAGCCGTTACGACTCTCTTTTTAACTAATAGTGGATTACTTTTTGTCTTTCTCGTCGACAACTTCACCTTCTACCGGTTCATCGCTGCTTTTTTTCTCGGGGTTCTCACCTTCTGTATTCGGAGCGGCATCCTTGGTGGCTTCGTAAAGCTTGGCACCGATCGCCTGAATCTTCTCTAAAAGCTCTTTTGCGGCTTTTTCAAGTTCATCCTTATCGTCGGAATCCTTATGTTTTTTAGCTTCGTCAACAGCATCTGTAATTACCTTTTTGTCATCGTCGGAGATTTTATCCTTGAATTCATCTGGCATCTTTTCGGCCTGGTAAATAGCGTTTTCAAGCGTATTGCGAGCTTCTACAGCTTCGCGTTTTTTCTTGTCTTCGTCGGCATGAGCCTCGGCATCACGGGCCGCCTTTTCAATGTCTTCTTTGCTCATGTTACCGCTATCTTGGATGGTAATGGACTGCTCCTTACCGGTTCCCTTGTCTTTGGCGGTCACGTTAAGGATACCATTGGCGTCGAGGTTAAAGGTAACTTCGATCTGCGGCACACCACGAGGCGCAGGTGCAATACCGTCCAGGATAAAACGGCCAAGACTCTTATTGTCACTCGCCATTTCGCGTTCGCCTTGCAAGACGTGGATCTCCACTTGCGGCTGACTATCGGCAGCGGTCGAAAATACTTGGCTCTTCGAAGTTGGGATAGTCGTATTGCGCTCGATCAGCTTGGTTGAGACGCCTCCCATGGTTTCGATGCCAAGGGAAAGCGGAGTGACATCAAGAAGAAGTACGTCTTTTACATCACCTTGCAACACACCACCCTGAATCGCTGCACCAACAGCAACGACTTCATCGGGATTAACACCCTTAAGTGGATCTTTGCCAAAGATTGATTTTACTTTTTCTACGACAGCCGGCATGCGGGTCATACCACCGACAAGCACAATTTCATCGACTTCATTTGCTTTAAGACCAGCATCTTTCAGAGCTTTCTCAACTGGTCCGGCCAGGCGATCGATAAGGTCTTTAACTAGTTCTTCCAGTTTGGCGCGAGTCAACTTGTATTCAAAGTGCTTTGGACCATCTGCATCAGCGGTGATAAACGGCAGGTTGATCTCGGTTTCGGTAGTACTGGAGAGCTCTTTCTTAGCCTTTTCAGCTTCATCCTTGAGGCGCTGCATAGCTGCCTTGTCGCCTTTTAAGTCGATTCCTTCGTTTTGTTTAAAGACATCAAGGAAATGGTTGACGATACGGTTGTCGAAATCTTCACCACCGAGGTGCGTATCACCGTTAGTTGCGCGAACTTCAAACACACCGTCACCAAGCTCAAGGATAGATACGTCGAATGTACCCCCACCGAGGTCGAATACGGCGATTTTTTCATCCTTTTTGCTGTCCAGGCCATACGCAAGCGCTGCCGCAGTTGGCTCGTTAATAATACGCTTTACTTCCAGGCCGGCAATCTTACCGGCGTCTTTGGTTGCCTGGCGCTGTGAATCGTCAAAGTAGGCAGGAACGGTAATCACCGCCTCTGTTACTTTTTCGCCAAGGAAGCTCTCGGCATCGGCTTTGATCTTGGAAAGAATCATTGCCGATACTTCTTCAGGTGTGTATTCCTTATCGCCCATCTTTACGGCCACGCCATCGCCTTTTTTAACGATTTCGTACGGCATGATATCAAGATCTTTTTGGACTTCTTGATCACCAAACTTACGGCCAATCAGGCGCTTTACACCGTAGATAGTGTTTTTTGCATTCGTTACTCGCTGGCGCTGAGCTACTTGTCCTACCAGTCGTTCACCACTCTTATTGATAGCGACCACGCTTGGGGTAGTGCGATTACCTTCGGCGTTCGCAATTACCTCGGGTTTACCTGCAACCATGTAAGCAAAGGCGCTGTTAGTTGTTCCTAGGTCAATTCCAATAATTTTTCCCATAATTTCCTCCTAAAAAGTTACTAATTCAATCTGTACTAATTCTAGCAGTCTGGCGTATTGATTGCCAATACCTTCATTGTAAAAAAATTAGCACTCTCGTGTCAAGAGTGCCAGAAATTACGTTATTTTGACAGGTACGCTTATCTACCTTATAGTTATTTCCGACTCGACAGAGAGGTGAGCCAAGTGGCACGATTTTTTGCACGCTACATAGGAAGCACGCCCACCCATCCGGGTATCGAACATTTCGAGGCAGATTCCAGAACTGAAGCGCTTCGAAAAGCAAGGGAGACGGAACAGGAGACTGGCTTGGAGCTGGCGCTCATTTCGCTCACAGAGGGAGGAGGACAGCAAGTCTGGAACGCACAGCGGGCTGCACGACCGGAATGTCAAGGCAACGGCTGGCTGGAAGACAGGCTTGCACTGTTCTTTCCTCGGGGTTTTCCTGAGGATTAGTCGCCTAGGGGGCAGTATTACCTTATGCTGCCCCCTCTTTTTTACAGTAATTTCACCCTCGATATTGATACAGTTGAGAAACCGTTACCAACTGATACCCTTGAGCTTTTAGGTCGCGAATCGCCCGCAGGGCAGCCTGCACCGATGTGGGGTGAATGTCGTGCAGTAAGATTATTCGGCCATCGGCAGCACCTTCCATAATCCGGGCGTAAACAAGATTAACGTCGCGATCCCGCCAGTCGTTCGTATCAACATTCCAGAGCGTCTGCGCAAGGTTGCGGCTTGCCAGATACTGCTCTACTGCCGGATTTGTCCCTCCGTACGGCGGACGCATACGCGTTGGCCTATATCCTCCGGTTGCCGCTTGAATCGCCTGCTCGGTTCCTATCACCTGATAGTCGAGTTCTGCATTCGACAGTAAACGCAAATCGGAGTGATTCCAGCTATGATTGCCGATTTCATTTCCCTCGCGGATCATCCGCTGCAACGTCGTCTGGTAGGTTGAAGCGAGATGGCCAAGGACGAAGAAGGTGGCATGGCTCTTATACATATCGAGCGTATCCAGGAGCTGCGTCGTCAGATCACCTGGTCCATCGTCGAATGTGAATGCAATCATCTTATCTGCCGGGTTAATCGCATCGCTCGCAGGCGGCGTAATAATTTGATAATCAGATTTTGTGCTGTTTACCGCAACCATATCCGGGTCGTTGGCACGATAACGATCTGTTAGTACGTCCTTTAGGAGGTTTTTGCTAATACTTATTGCCACCGTCTCTTGAGAACTCACCGTATCATATATAGTAAGATGAATTGTCACTGTATTCACTTCGAGACTTATATTCTGGATACGATCAAGAGGCATCTCAAGCAACCTTACAAGCTCCGGTGCCCCAAGTGGCGGCAGTGCCTGCTGTTTTAGACCGTCGTGAAGCAGTCTTGAGAGAATACGCCGCGCGCTAGGGGTCTGCTGAATAATGTCCTGCACACCAAGCTGTCGTTTCTGTTCCAGGTCGAGCATCATATGTTTTGTGGAAGTTATATCGGGCTGGCCAACAACCTCTTCTGTTCTTGTAAAGTTAATCGTTGCATTGCGATTGCCATAATGTGTCAAAACGTAACTGATTGTCAGATGATTACGGATATCGTTTTGACCCACAAGTGACTTTTCAAAGCGATCAACTTCGCCTTTTATATATGTCGTCATAATTGCGTCGAGCTGCTGGTCATGGAAAATCGGGTAGTGAACAGTATAATTCTTGAAAAGTGTCTGTGTGTTTACGATCGATTGCTTCCCTATCGATGGTTCACGAGGCGACTGCGAGCGGAGGGCAATGATCATAAATGCAACGATAATCATAACGACCGCAACAAAAAATAGCCCTATTATAAAGTGACGCTGCGAGAGAAGATACCCTTTGCTACCAAGACGCTTCATCCACTCTGATTATACCCTCTTAATAGCCCAGGTTCGCCCGAATTACACCTACGTGTCATCTCTCATGTCTTTGATAGGACTACGAGCCAGGTTACGCGAGATCGGCAATAACATACCTACCAATCCGGCTACAACGACAAGCCCTGCGATAGCTAGGAGCGCTTGCCACCAAAGACCGAATAAATGAAACTCAGCGCTTCGCTCAACACCAACGAAGGTAAGCTGTGCCCGTATGGTTGCCTCGGCGGACACTTGGCTATCGAACCATAAGGCCAAACCACATCCGATTGCAATGGTCGCGGTAGCTATAAGCAAGGAAAGAAAGACTGTGTACAGCACATAAATGACTCGAATGTCATTTCGCTTCGCGCCGATAGCTCTAAAAACGGCAGTTTCACGGCGACTATCGCCGATCACTCTTCCAACCATACCCATCAGGATCAACGAAGCAATACCCACGATAACCAAAGCAACATAACTAAGCGCTGTCGTTATGTTGGCCGTAAGCTCTTGAACAAGCACACTATTACTTCCAAAATAGGAGATGAAGGGCTTGGTTGCATTACAGTCCATCCCCGTACAACTCTCTTTCGTCATAAACGCTTTAGCGTCATCGGCAGTCGAGAACTCAACCAACTGACTTGTGGCGGGAATATAGGCGGCGGCAAACTGCGACGCCATAGTATCCGAAGTAGGGTAAAACCTCTCGTATATTGACTTATCGGGGAGGTCATCATACATTTCCTGCGGAACTGCCCATGCACCCTGCAAAGAACTTCCTGCAATCAGCGAAATAAGTACATCAACAGATGAAAAACTCGACGAATTAAATCCGTCAGGCGATATGCCAACAACACGAGCGGTCACTTTTTGCTGCACGGGATCAACGGCATCACCAAATTGACGGTTGAATTCAAGCTGCTTCTCGGCTTGTTTTTTCTCTTCGGCAGTACGCTTATCCGACAATATAACCGCTGGTGCACAGTCGTTCGCGGGGGGCAAACCGTATATGAGCGATGGTTTCTGATAGTCCTTATTATTTTTATTTTGTTCGATTTCCCGAGCTACTTGCTGCGCTTGATCTATTTGGGCTTGAGAAGCACTATTTCGATAACATGTCGTAAATGTTACCGTCGCCGCACGAGCACGAACTTCACTAATGCGATCGAGGCGGTCTTTCGGAGGAGCATTTTTCGCAAGCGGCTTTAACCCGAGTGCAGCCTCGACTCTCGAATAAGGAGCGACTACCGGAAGATCATTCTTATTTTCTTGAGCATCGAGGTATTTTTGTTCTACAAAAAACGGCTGCAACACAGACGACGCTAAGTAAGACCAGCCATTCGTTATATCTTGCGTAGAGCTAAAGCCCGTCACACTTGTCTTTTCAGCAAAGTCCTCCTTACCTTCCTTCATGAGTTTCATCTGACCATTTATGTTACTCTGCCCAAGGCTAAAATAAGTTTTTGGATGATATTTATCTGCAATCGTTTCTAGTTTTTTACGGGCTGTTGGCTGTTTTTCCCGATACTCATTAAGTGCACGACGAGCAGCCAGCGAATCAGAATTGAGGTATTCTCCTCCTTCACTTTCCTCAACCGGCTTCGGTTCAGTTTTTGGGTCATATTCGATACCAAGCTGTTTTGCAGCAGCTTTTTTCTCGGCGACAATCTGTGGATAAAGTTCGTTAGCTCGATCCCTAACGCTTTGCTCATTCGACCCGCCATCCCCGCCAGAGAAGGTTACATTTACGATATACCGCTCCGCTAAATTACCCGAAGTAAAGCGTTTTGCACTATCGAATACTCCACCGGCAACAAAAGCCGCAAAAGTAAGCGTACTAAAAAGAAGGCTCGCCGTAACAACAGTAACAATAGTTCGAACTTTCCGTGTTTTTAGCTTTGTAAAAGCTAAGGTGGTTGCATCTCTGAGCCGAATCATATAATTGCTCCGTCTTTTAGGGTAATCTCTCGATCAGCCCGAACTGCAATCGCAGGATCATGAGTAACAACAATAATCGTTGTGTTGTATTTTTTTCGAATCGTTTCAAACAAATCGATAATGGCCTTCCCGTTGATACTGTCTAGGTTGCCCGTTGGTTCATCAGCAAGAAGTAACTTTGGTCTGTTAAGCAGCGCTCTGGCAATTGCCGCCCGTTGCATTTGTCCGCCCGAGAGTTCCCTTGGAAGATGTTCCATGCGGTCACTAATTCCAACGGCCTCAGCTAGGGTTCTGCTTTGCTCCCGACGCTCTGTCTTTTTTGTTCGCGCAAACATACCAGGAACTTCAAGATTCGTACTGACCTTCAAAAACGGCTGTAAATAAAAGAATTGAAATACGAACCCTATGGTCTGATTACGAAACTTTGAGAGCTTTCCGTCCCGCATCTTTTTTAAGTTAACGCCATCAACTTCGACAATACCCGCCGTAGGTTTATCAAGCCCTCCAATCAGCTGAAGAAGTGTGCTTTTTCCGCTTCCGCTCGCACCGGTAAGCGCAACGAACTCACCTTGACGAATATCGAGCGATGCTCCCCGCAGGGCTTCGACGGTCTGTCGTCCTACTTTGTAGGACTTTGTTACGTCTTGCAATCGAACGACGATTGGTCCTGAAGGAGCAACTTGGTTTGGCTTCTTTTGTGCATGCTTTTTTTGAAGATCATAATTACGAAGTACTTTTGCGGCCTGCTCAGCATCACCATTAAAAAGCCGGAGAAATGATTCAATTTCTTGATCTGATACGGAAGCAATTGCCACTCATTTAGTATACAGTAAGCATAATCCAGAAAGAATCTATTGCCGCGTCACTTTTACCATTGCGTGGCGAACTGGTCGGCCAGCCAAAAGATAACCCGCCTGCAGCTCTTCAGCAATCACCTCTTTGTCGCCAGCCGCCTCTTCATCAAACTGAATCGCTTCATGAAGCTCTGGGTCAAATGGAGTGCCCGTTTTAGCGTCGATTCGCTTTAAGTTAAGGCTTTCAAGTGCTTTTTCGAGGTTCTTCGCCAAACCGGCAATACCTAATGCCCACTTGTTTTCTTTTAACTCGTCAGGCATATAAAGAATAGCACGTTCAATCGTATCAATAACTGGAATAAGTTTTAGGATAGCACTTGCCTGTCCAGCTTCGCGAGCCGCGACTTTTTCGGCTTCCATTCGTTTACGATAGTTCTCAAAATCGGCGCGAGTACGCTGAAGATCTTGAGTTAGTTCATCAATTCTTGCTTGAGATTCGTCGGTTTGTTTTGGCTTTGTCATGACACTCCTTCTTCGTCTTATTTTCTATGGTACCGTGTACTGGCACTCTTTGCAATCGAGTGCCAATAAGTATCTAAAGCACTTCTTCCAGCATAGCTCCGACATGACGCACCAAACGCATTACCTTACCATAACTCTGCCTGGTAGGACCAAGCACGCCAATATAACTTCGATCAGAGTAAGGTGAGCGAAAACGGCTAATAATAAGTGTTGCGCCACTGGTTTTGCCTATGGGGTTTTCCGAACCAATAAACACATTGAGAGGTTCGTTGGGTGCCGCCTCACGAAGCCATGGCTCGAGATTGTCAAGCAGTTGAGCAACAGCTTGTGTATGATTACCATGTAAAAATTCGGGTTGACTAAAGAGGTTGCCGATTCCGCTCATATAGAGCTGGTCACCAATCGTAGCAACGCCTAGATTATGCGTAAGCTCCACAAGGCTATCGACAGCACTTCGGATAGCCCTGTCTGCATGATCGCTATGGGTATTTACTCGTGCCTCAATCGCTCTCGCACTGCGATCAAGTTCAAGAAGACCAGGCTCCTCGGTTTCCGTAATTCGGTTCACGTAAAAGCGGTAGCCTTTATCGGTAGGAATTCGTCCCGCGCTCGTGTGCGGCTGAGTAATGAGGCCCATTTCCTCCAGCCGCGCCATTTCGCTGCGAATTGTCGCACTTGACACGCCAAACAGTTTAGCAAGCGTAACACTCCCCACCGGTACCGCCACTTCGGCGTACTGTTCAACAATGGCAACAAGAATGGCAATTTGACGGTCGGTCATACCTCTACTGTACCTCTTTTTTGGCACTCTTTCAAGCAGAGTGCTAACTGCGGCTGGCTAGCTCTTTTCGAACCTCGGTCAGCAAGTTTTCGGCAACCTGTCTGCCTCTCTTGGCTGTTTCACGAGAGTATTCACCCTCCTCGACAACCTTTCGCAGCTGCTCGGCGCATTTTTCAGTAGAATCATTGACAAGCAGTCGAAAATAATCGTGAGCGAGTATGTTTTCGAGTACCTTCTCGGCCGTAACAAGCCTGTTAAAGAATTCTTGGTCGTGTAAAGGCTCACGGTTGTAGAGCCTGCGGATCCACTCGTCGTAATTTGGCGGGATCAGTCCAATGACTATTGTGTCGGGCTTGGCTTTTATAACATTCTTCACGCCGCCGTACTCAAAGTCATGGATCGGGATTTTGCCAGTGGCAGCTACTCTTTCTATTTCGCGGATACTTGTCCCTGAAACCTGCTGATTATGAATAATCTCGGCTTCGATAAACTCTCCGGCTTCAATGTCGTGAAGCATCGCTTCCTCCTCGCGAAAATAATAATCGACACCATTCTCTTCCATGCGGCCATCGCGAAATTTAGGCGGCCGAGTTGTATCTGAAACCGCGAAGACATAATTGTATTTCTCAACGAGTAGCCGAATAATCGTGTTGCGGCCTCCCCCTGAGACACTACTCATCGCCACAAAAGGAGTTCTAGCAAGAACGCTTTTTCCGTGCGCCGAAACTTCGTAGTCTTTCAGAGCATTTTCAAATGCCTGCTTATTATGTAGTATTACGGGTCGTACCTCTTCCATGGGCAAACTATACCACACACCAAAGGCGTATACCAGTCAATCGTTATCCAGCCGTGAAAGGATAATTAACCTTTAGGGGTGTTCTGCACTCCACCGGATTTATTATTCCCGCCATAAGCGCCCGAACTATACCCAACCGTCTTACCCTGATTACCACTCATCGTGCTGATGGTTCTCAAGATGGTCGTTATCCCCAGGATGGCAGCAAAACCAATACCCACATGCTTAATAAAATCCTTGCGGTCCATCTCTTTTTGCAGCAATTTTTGCATATCGTTTTGTATGTTCATTTTTTTCCTTTTTCTCGGGAATCTATATAAATTTAGTGTACCCGCTTATGCTTGCTGCTGTCAACATACTTTTTAGGAATTCGGCATAGGGAAGCCGTCGATGTTCATAGGGCGACGGTACTGCGCTTGAGTCTGCTCCATCCGGCGCTGAATCCTAACAGGCGGCTGCGAACGTTCACGAACGGCAGGCGGTCGTCGATTGCCTGTGGAAAATCCATCCACAGAGCGGAGGGGGGTAGGAGGATTTTGTGGTGCACGAATGGGTGAAGCCACCGGTACCAAAGGAGGTGCTACAGGCGTGGGAGTTACCGGTGTTGTCGCAGGTTGCTCGCTTGGTATGGCCTGATTAGCCTCTTTTTGGTGCGACAGTTTGCGGCGCTCTTTACGGATAGCCACCCATACGGTTATCACACCAAATTGATAGATGAGAATAAGCGGAATAGCAATCATCCCTTGGTTAAACATATCTGGGGTAGGAGTAATAATTGCAGCCATAATAAACGAGAATAAAATCACGAAACGCTCTGTTTTTAGGAGGCCACTTGGGGTGAGTGGATGAATCCAGTGGAAAAAAAGAAGCAGAAGCGGAAGCTCAAATAATACGCCGAGGCCAGCGACGTAAGCAAGGAAAAAGCCTAAGTATGAATCGGCAGTAAGGTTAGGAACGATATCGGTGCCAGCAAATGTCGACAAAAAATGAAGCGCGGATGGAATGGCGATAAAATAGCCAAAAGCTACCCCAGCAAGCATGAGCACAAACGCCGCCGCCACCACTTTACTAGCCGACCGTCGCGCCCTACCTGGCAGGGCGGGCTTAATAAATCCGTACAACTGATGAATAAGGACTGGCGCAGCAAATAATAGCCCGGCATAGAGTGATACCTGGAAAATGAAATTAAAACCTCCACCAGGCGTAAGATAAATAAGCTTTTCTCCATCAAGCGGGCGCATAATCGCTTTGACGATTATTTCGTTATAGTTGTACGCGATTCCCGAGGCGGTAATAAAAATGAGCACGACAACAAAAAGCCGTCGCCGAAGCTCACTAATATGATCCGAAAAGCTTTTTACTGGAGGTAACGCAGGCGCGTTAGGCCTTTTCGTTGGTTTTTGCTTGGTTGCTTTGTGTCCCAGTGTCTTTTGCATCGTCTTGCACACCCTTGCGTATTTCTTTCACCGATGACCCAATGCTCTTTGCAAGCTGCGGAAGTTTGCTACCACCAAACAACAGTAGCAAGATAACCAGAATAACAATCAATTCCGGCGTCCCTAAGCCCAAGATTTCTCCAAAATGTTGATACCCCATATTTTCCCTCTCTCCGACTATGTAACATACTTATAATAGTCTCTTCAAGAGTAAATAACAAGGGGCATTTCTCTTATGCTAAGGGGTTATTGTTTTAGCAATACCGTAAATGCTTCCGCTGGGATATCTACTTTGCCAAAACGTTTCATGCGAGCCTTCCCGCGCTTCTGTTTGGCCAAGAGTTTCTTCTTGCGGCTTACGTCACCACCATACAAGTAACCGGTAACGTCTTTCCGATATGCGCTGATATCTTCGCGCGCAATAAACTTACCACCGATAGCAGCCTGCAGGGCAACAGGGAATTGCTGACGGGGGATTACTTCTTTTAGCTTCCCTGTCACTTCCCTGCCCACACTTGACGCTTCAGTGCGGTGAACAATAAGCGAAAGTGCATCTACCATTTCGCCAGCAACGTAAAAATCAAGCCGCACCAAATCATGGACTTCATATCCAGAAAGGTCATAACTGAAACTGCCATAGCCACTGGTTGAACTCTTCAGTTGGTCATAAAAATTGGTAAGTACATTAGCTAGCGGCGCATCGAAGGCTACTAGTGCCAAATGCTCATCAAGGTAACTGATGTTTCTTTGTTGGCCACGACGCGCCACAACCAATTGCACTACCACGCCAACATATTCGCGCGGTACAACGATCTCACCCTTAATCCAGGGCTCTTTAATCTCGGCAACTTTTGCCATATCCGGCAGTTCGGAGGCACTCTTTATATCCAGCTCTTCCCCATTTACTAGTCTCACCTGGTAGTCAGTACTGGGGTTCGTCACAATCAAACGAAGATCGTATTCGCGCTCCAGCCGTTCCCGTACAATTTCCATATGAAGAAGTCCTAAGAAGCCGATGCGCACGCCAAATCCAAGTACTGGCGAGTTTTCCGACACGAACTGCAGAGCGCTATCGCTTAGGCTCAGCTTTTCAACTGCATCCTTTAGTTCCTGGTAGTATTCGTTACTTTCAGGGAAAAGTCCAGCATAGACAAACGGCTTCACATTTTGATAGCCGGGAAGTGGTATAATTTGGCCAGGAGAGTCATGATGAACGACGACTAGGCTTACCGTATCTCCCACCTTGGCTTCACGTGTCGACTTAAGATTCGTGACTATATAGCCAATGTCGCCTGTTTTAAGCGAGTCTGAAGGAGACATCCTAGGCTTCAACGCCCCCACTTCCAAGGCAAGCCCCTTTGCACCAGTTGCAAGCATTTGTATTTGCGCAGCTTTTGGAATCTCACCATCGACCACTCGGACATACAGGATTACCCCTCGGTAATCATCGTAATAACTATCGAAAATGAGTGCGCGTGTAGGCGCCTTTACTTCGCCCTGTGGCGAAACAACCCGTTCAATTACCGCATCTAAAACTTCTGGCACGCCATCGCCAGTTTTTGCGCTGATCTTCAAAATATCATCTTCGCTGCAACCAAGTAAATTCACAATCTCAGCCGAAACTCTAGGTACGTCGGCTGCTGGCAAATCGATCTTGTTTAACACCGGGATGATCGTTAGATTTGCCGCCAGCGCTAAATAAACATTGGCAAGTGTCTGCGCTTGAATTCCTTGGCTGGCATCCACCACTAAGATTGCCCCTTCGCATGCTTCTAAGCTTCGGGAAACTTCGTAGCTAAAATCAACATGTCCCGGCGTATCGATAAGATTCAGTTCGTGGCCTTTGTAGCTCATCCGAACCGGGGCAAGCTTAATCGTAATCCCCTTTTCGCGCTCCAAATCCATGGTATCTAAAAGCTGCGATTTCATGTCGCGTTTTTCAACCGTGCCGGTTATTTCCATCATGCGGTCAGCAAGTGTCGACTTACCGTGGTCGATGTGGGCAATGATACAAAAATTTCGGATGTTGGTTTGGTTCATATTTAGAGGTATATTATATCATCTTACGGGTAGGAACACACCCCGGTCACTAATTGCGTGACCGGGGTGTTGTGAGTCCGTCTTGCTAGCCAGCAAGAACGGTGGCATCAAACCGGGGAGTGAGGGAATCACCCTCGGTCGCGACCTTCACCTCAGCAATCTGAGGCGGGTAGGACTCCAGGCAGTCCGTCACCACCAGGAACGTGTCGTCGGGCAGCTTGATCGCGCCCCGGCCGTTGCACGCGTCCATGTGGACCTGATAATCCACACCGTTGTAGCTGAAGGAAATCATTGGGTTGACGTCGGGAGACGACATGTTTCACTCCTGTGTCGGAAACTCGTATGACTAAATCTTAGCCACCCAAAGATCATATAATTTTATCGTGTTTTCGTCAATCTACTTGGACCGAATTCTTCCAAAGAAAACCGACCGCACCTTAGCAATCACCGGCTCAGCTTCTCTTAGCTTCAATAGGCGGCTGAAAAAAACATACACACTAAGACTAACGAAGACAATCACCATAAACTTTGGAAAAGTCGCAAGAAAACTTTGGTCATCCACACCTAGCTGAAAGAGCTGTACCGTGATATAAGTCACAATTCCCATAAGCGCCGTTGCGCCTGCCATGCGGGCAATGGCATGGACAAAAGCCACATCAAACAAGCCCCGAATGCGCCATGACATAATCACAAAAAGGATAGCAACTTCTACCGCGGCAACAATCGACTGAGCCCAGGCGAGTCCGTATGCCCCCATAGAAAGTGCCGACGTAAACCATACCGCAAGAAAAATATTAAGGCCAATGGAGAAGATAGAAATATACAGTGGTGTTTTCGTATCTTGCTGAGCGTAAAAGCTTCGTGCTGCGATGTGGTAGATAGAACGGAATAAGATCGCTATTACCAGCGCACCCAGCAACCCAGCCATAAGCGCATCACCACCGTTTTTTATAAAGTTGACTAAATATCCTCGGCAAAAGAATGCCACAATAGCCACGGGCATCGCTAGCCAAATAATCACTCTTAGAACCGCTTGGAGTTCAGATTTAAAAAGGTCCGGTCGGCCCTGGCTCAACCGTTCGGTCATTTTTGGAAAAGCTGCCGTACTAATTGCTACGCCAATAAGATTAATCGGTACCAGGTGAAGTGCCGTCGCCTGCTGGTAAGAACGAACGGTTCCTGCCGCCATCCGTGAAGCAATATTTGTTTCAACGATACTATTTAAGTAATCGGCACCTTGATCGAGCGAACGAGCGGGCAGCAGGCGAAGCACTTGGCGAAATCCTTTATTTTTCCAGAATACCTTAAACTGGTAATCAAATCCGAGCCCCATCAGGCCGATCGAGCTTACAACTAGCTGCAAGATCGAACCCAGAACAACACCAAGAGCCACCCCCATAATACCGCCTTCAAAAATCTGCCATCCGAAAATATTAATGCCATTCGTGAAAAAGAGCGTTCCAATAATAATACCGATGTTATAAATTGTCGGCGCCAGAGCGTAAAACGTGAATCGGCCAATAGCCTGCTGCATACTGGCAATCACTGTGGCTATCGCAAACAAAAATGGGTTTACCGCAATAACACGCATCATGCTTATCGCCAAGCTTCGTCCCGATTCATCAAGACCCGGACCCACCACATAACGGACCAATTGCTCGGCAAAAATAATAATGAGGATACTGGCAATGAGCGTGGCAATTGCCATAAAGTTGATCATGCTCGTACTCAGTTCCCACGCGGACTTTTTGTTACCGGTTGCGAGGCGTTGGTTGAAAACCGGAATAAACGTAACGCTCAGTGCTCCCGACACCAGAATAAAGAACATGAAATCAGGAATCGTAAAAGCAACGGTGTATGCATCGATTCCAACAGGATAGGTATCGAGATAGTACCCATTTAGCAAACGGTCACGAAATAAGCCGAGTGCGCTTGATAGAAGCGTCGATCCAGCTAGCAGGGCAGCTGCAAGCTGGATCGTTAGCTTTATGTTTGCTTTTGCTACGACACTCCGTACTCGACCCATATATTACCTCTCGGGCTACTTGTGAAGTAGAGCCTCCGCCGGTGCTTTTGCTCCTTCAAGCGCGTCTACGACACCTTTTTCTTCAACAGTCTCTTCTTTCATAAGTTTCTTCGCCAACTTTTCAAGGCTCGGCATATTATGAGTAAGAACAACGTACGCACGCTGGGCAGCTTCTTTAATAAGCGCCTCTACTTCTTTGTCAATTTCTTTTGCTGTATCGTCGCTGTAAGGTCGTTCGTGAGTCATTCGGTCAAACATCATACCACCATTGTCTTCGTGGAAGACTTGGTCGCGAAGTTTCGTTCCCATTCCTTGCTCAATAACCATGTCGCGGGCAATTTCGGTTGCCTTACGAAGGTCAGAACCTGCACCAGTTGTAATGCCGTCGTCACCATAGAGGATTTTTTCAGCAACACGACCGCCTAACGCACGGGCAAGGATATCCTTAAATTCATACACATTCGTATAACTTTTATCTTCAGGGGGCAAGAACCACGTTACTCCGCCAGTACCACCGCGAGGAATAATCGTTACTTTGTGAACAGGGTCGCTATCGGGAAGCACGTGTCCCACAAGAGCATGACCCGCTTCATGGAAGGCAGTCATCTCTTTTTCTTTTTCACTCATTATCTTAGTTTTGCGCTCAGGACCAATGGCCACTTTTTCAAAGGCTTCCGTGAGATCAGCATTACTGATTTTTTTGGCATTGCGCCGTGCCGCGATAATGGCCGCCTCGTTAGCAATGTTAGCAAGATCCGCACCCGATGAACCGGCTGTTTTTCCCGCGAGGGCATCAATATTCACTGTCTCATCGGATGGCTTATTGCGGAAGTGCACCTTCAAAATCGCCTCACGATCTTTTCGTTCTGGCAGCATAATATTTGTACGACGATCAAAACGACCAGGACGGAGCAAAGCGGGATCAAGCACGTCGGCACGGTTGGTCGCTGCCAAAACAATAACGTTTGTTCCGGTTTCAAAACCGTCCATTTCTACAAGAATCTGATTGAGTGTTTGCTCACGTTCATCGTGACCACCACCCATACCACTTCCACGCTTGCGGCCAACGGCGTCAATTTCATCAATAAAAACAATGGCAGGCGCATTCTTTTTGGCTTTTGCAAAAAGGTCACGCACACGACTAGCACCAACACCAACGAACATTTCCACGAACTCCGAACCAGAGATAGAGAAGAACGGTACATTAGCCTCACCGGCTACAGCGCGTGCAAGCATGGTTTTACCGGTACCTGGATTACCGACCAATAGCACACCTTTTGGAATCTTGGCGCCTAAACTTTCGTACTTTTTAGGATGCTTTAAGAAATCAACCACTTCTTCAAGATCTTGTTTGGCCGAATCGTTGCCGGCAATATCATCAAAGACAACTTTTTCTTTATCTATACCATACAACTTGGCTTTTGATTTTCCAAAGCCCATTGCCTGGTTATTCTGCCCTTGGGCCTGGCGCATCATAAACACAAAGAAAGCACCAATTAGCAGCACTGGCACGATGATAATCGCGATATTCCATAAAGTAGACCCAACTTCGGACGGTGGTACGATCGTTACTTCCGTGGCCTCTTGCTTTAAGCCTTGTTCATAAATGCTACTACCGCTTTCCTTCACGGAATGTTCGGTCGGTTTTTCTTGGCCTTTCGGGGTCACTTTAATATCGTTGCCCTGAATCTCAAGTTTTGAAATCTCTCCGCTGTTGGCACGTTTAATAACATCGGAGAAGGGGACGTCTTTCAAACTGCCTTGCGGCGAGGTAAATGCCACGACTGCCAGAGCGATAAATACGAGAATCGCCCAGAACATACTCAGTCGTACGGCATTAGTAAACTTTTTCTTTGGGGACTGCTGTTTTGCCATAATTAATCTATAGGTTCCTTCTTATTTAGGAGTTACAAGAATCAGATCAAGATACTCCTATAAATCATAGCATTTTTTCACTTTAGAGAGCAACAAAACTATCCCGTGAAAAGCTAAGTGTTACACCCGCACCAAGCTGGACAGTTGTACCTGGCAATGCAGTCTTTATGGCAAGCAACCCGCGTGCTACCTGCGGTAAAAGTAAATTCTCCCCCGTCTTAACATATATAACCCTACGCAATAGCTCTTCTGCTACATGGCTATCGATACACGTAAAAAAATACCGAGAGCTGCCACCAGATTCTGTCACTATCCGCTCTACTTCATCTTCCATCGTCTGCCGGAGCTGAGTTTGTGCTTGCCACAAATCTAGCAGCTTCTTCTTGCTATCGTATGTAAGATATTGGGCAATCCGCTGCCGATACCGGTTACGGAGATAGCGACTGGTTGCATTCGTGCTATCCTCTACCCATTCAAGCCGATGCTCCAGAGCGTAGTCGTAAATATCGCTCTTACTTAACAGCGCAAGTGGTCGCTGAATATCCACCGCCCCTAATACGGCTACACCTCGCCATCCCGTTCCCCTTGATATATTAATGGCCATCGTTTCAATAATATCGTCTGCGTGATGAGCGGTAACAATTGTCGCCTGATGCGCTTTGGCGAGCTGGCGTAGAAAAAGATAGCGTCGCACCCTTGCCCGCTCCTCACTTGCATTAGGCCCCAGTTCTTCGCGCGTGCCAAAGAAGGGCAGGGCATATTTTTTTGCAAGTGCTTCAACAAAGCGCGCATCGTTTGCCGAGTCGTACCTAATACCATGATCAAAATGCGCGACCAGCAATTCGGCCGTGCCCTGTGCCGCCAGCATGTCAAGCAATACCACTGAATCAATCCCGCCGCTAACAGCAACGATGTACTTTTTCTTAAGCGTCATATAGTCGTATTATAGCTTGCTACGCACCAGGTGGTGGCGTTTCATCGCAATCGGTGATATTAGAAACTGTATAGGAATGTTTGTAATAATCTTGATTTATATCATATCCTCCACTAGCGCCACCCGCCGTATTGCTGTTGCAAGTGTAAAACTGAGTAGATGTGGGGGTTTGAAATTCGCGAAATCCCAACCGGCGATACATTGTCGTTGCCTGAGGTACACTTACCATATTCCAGGCAGAAATAACGTACTGCGCCCCGTTGCTTACATACAAATAACATCCGTTAATTCCATCAACACCACTGGCATACGACTGGTCGCTTTGCGGTAATTTACTGGTCAGGTTCGGTATCCAATCCGCCTGGCTAGACCCGTTTTGACAATTATCGTCCGTCCGCACGTCAAACGCTTTCCAGTTGCTAACGGGATTGTTTGTCGTTTGAGGATACGTGCCGTTCTGAGCATTATAAGCTTCTACAAGTTTTTGCACGGTCTTAATATCACTGACGCGTACGCTGTTACGCGCTCTATTTTGCACACCATTATAGGTAGCTACAACAATAAGGGCAAGGATGCTAATCACCACAATAACGATCAGCAGCTCTACAATGGTAAAACCCTTAACTCGTCGGTTCATGTATTACCCCATCGCTTTAAAACAACCACACCCAGCCAAATACCGAATAACCCTCCGACCAATCCCCCTATTATACTCCAGCCATCAAGTAATTCCGTGTCACCAAAAAGCGTTGAAATATAGGCACCTAATGCACCAAAAAGAAGTGAAAAAAAGATTAAAACTTTTCGGGTCATGCTATACCCAGTATACTACCTTGCTATATTTTTATCGTCCATTCTTCTCTTAAAAGTGTGTTATCTTAACTTATTACAATCAACTTCACAGCAAAAAACAAGCCTTTGCGGTATCCGCATGCTTGAGTACCATAAATCTTGTTATTAACTAAACAAAGGAGGAGCTTATGAAACAGCTCAAAAGAATACGAACAGTAATTAGTGGCTTCGTGCTTAGTGTCGCGATAATAGGAAGCTCTGCGGCAACTGCATTTGCCGCACCAGCTTCCAGCCAAGCCGCACGTCCTCCGGTTTCTGGTCCACAGGCTAAAGCACCAATTGAACCAGGAAGTCGTGACGCAAAACTTACAGATAAACTCGGCTCTACCAATCTTATCAAAACTAACGACCAAGGCAAGCCGGATGCTTCTAACAATCTTTCGATCCAGTCTGGTTCTGTTTCAGGTGTTGATTTCCAGAGTTTCTACAACTACTGTTGGAAAAACCTCGTTTACACACCTGTCACAAACACTACAGGTTCCACCCAGTATCTCCATATCTTGGTCTGGAATCAGGGAATGTACCGTGACCTTTATACTTCTGTAGCGCCAGGTGGCACCGTTTATCCAGCCTTCTATGGCGTTGACGGAGCATACTCTGCCTACCTCTACGTATGGAACGGTTCAAGCTATCAATACGACGAGTATTCCGGCAATACCAATACCTGTGACGTTTCGGTTACACGTACCTACAATACGGGGGGTTGGGTACAGCTTAAAATCCAGAACCTCGGTACTGCGTATGCTACCCAAATCTCTACCGAGTTAGCACCTTACCCAGGTAGTGGCACTTACACAGGAACACAGTACGACTACCCGGTTGCTGGTGGCGCTGCCATCTACCGCTGGTTTAATGTTGGTACGAGTCCATACGGTATTAATTCGTACACGTATGGCAGTTTCAATATGCCCTATTTCTTCACGGGTGATCTTTAATACATAAAGTGATACTTCGCGAGCCTTATTCATACCAAGGCACTCTCTATAAGGAAAATCCCCCGCCGTAGAAGCGGGGGATCGACCTTTTCAGATGATCAGGAGATGCACGGGGCGTTGTAAGGACCTAGCGGCCTTCTCTCACCCTGGCCGGAGGTGCTGTACGCCGTCTCGTAGAACTCCACAGACGAACACGTGGTTCCGTCGGCCGTCACCATCTGAGTCCAGCTAGTCGTCGCCGTGTTCGCGGCTGCCGATTGTCCGGCCCAACCCCGCAAACTGCCAGCAACGCCCTGGCGCCAGATCCACGGCGAGCCGGCGGCGGTTGCCTGGGCACTCCCGTTGGCCATCCACGACTGGAGACCGTGCCACGGCGTGAAACGCACCCAGTTGGAGTGACACTTCTGTGAGTATCTCAATTCGAGGATACCCACGTCCTCACCCGTCAGTTGTGTTGTGGCGTGGCGGCTCATGATGGTACGCGCGCCGTCCACACAATTCGTACCCGACGGGTTGCGCCCGTCACAAGAGTTTCCGTAGCAGGACGGCGAGTCGGCAGCCGCCACAGCGGGCACAAGCAACGCCGCGAGCAAAAGCGTCACGGCGATAGACAAGCAAACGAACAGCCTTCTCATCGCTGATCCTTCCGAAAAGTCGAAGTACGTGCATAACAGAGATGTTGTGCACGGTTTTCTTATGCTATGGTAATTTATCTAAAGTGTCAAGTATAGCTATCGGGGCAGTACTCTCTAACACCTGCGTTCTCTCGTTATCTTCTTGGGGCTTTTCGCATTCTTATAATTTCAAACTTAGAGATACCGCGTGCTTCCAAACGGAATTTTCTGCTTTACAAACTTACCCGTTCCCAGTGTATCCGCAGAGTGAACAGTCCGGTCACCAAAACGCCGGTTAAGCTCATCGATCGCACTGGTAACCTGCTGCTCACGCACAATTTCGTCGCCAAATAAGCTCAACTGATCTCGGGCGTCGCCATCCTCGAGCGCATAGCAGCTCACACCGATTTCACGAATACGCTCCGGGGCGCGTGTAAATAACAGTAACGCCTGAGCATAAATAGCCGCGTTACTGAAAAAGGGCAGGGCAGAGGTATGACGAGCATGCCAATAGCCGCGATCATACGATTTGACATAGACAAACACTCCCCTAGCTTGCTTCCCCTGCGAGCGTAACTTACCGCCCACCGATTCGCACAAATGGTGAAGCCGTTTCAAAATCAGTTGCCGAGGCAAAGCTTTATCTTCAAGCACATACTGCCTTCCCACGGTTTTAAGATCATACGAAACATCGTCAACCTCCCAGCCGTGCAGTCGCTGATACCACCACTCCCCCACGACACTTTTAAACACCACCTTTTTAAGCGTTCGAGGATCCGTTTCTAAAAACTGCAGAGGTGTATAAATTCCCACTGCATTCAGTCGTTTTTCGTTACGGGAGGCAATACCCGTAAGGTCGGTGAGCTTCAGAGTCCCTAATACTTCCCGGACATTCTGCGCGGTAATCACATCAAGGCCGTCGGGCTTATGGAGGCCGGCTGCTGTTTTAGCCAAAAACCGGTTGGTAGCAATACCGACATTACAGCGCATGGCACATCCTATTTCATCTCGAAGCCGCTGCTTAATTTCGTATCCAATATCTATAAGGTTGCGTGCACGGATTGCTTCGGTGGTATTTTTAAAATCAATCACGCCCTCATCAATGCTCTTCATAGTAATGTGCGCCGAGTAGCACTTCATAATGTCCATCATTTTGTGGTACACGTAGCGATACTTTGCCGGGTCGCTTTCAAGTGCCACTAGGTCGGGCGCTAGTTTTTTTGCCTCTTTCACCTTCATTCCCACCGTTATGCCGCGCGCCTTGGCCTCATAACTTGCCGTTACGATAGAGGTGTTTTCTGTACGTCGATTTACTACTGCCACCGGCCGGCCGCGGAGCATCGGCCGCGACTGTTGCTCAACCGTTGCAAAACACGAATTAAGATCGATATGCATCACTAGCGGCCGCGTTTCATTAAACAGCTGCTTCATAATGATCTGCCTCCCTGGTAAGATGCCACGTAAGCCGCTCTGTGTCGAATTCTAAACGGTAGTCTGCACCGCCGTCGGTCACATCAAATACGTGCATTGTCCTGGTTCCGTGAAGCGCTGGGTGCCTTAGGCCTACCTCGGTAACCTCTACCACCCGCCCGCTCTGACGGCGGAATCGCACGGGCTTGCATAAGTTTTGACTATCGCTAAACAGCGTAATCACCTCTACCCGCTCATTTAAAAAAAGTTCGTCATCCATCGTTAAAATCTCCGAATTAGTTTAATCAGAGAAACGTTTTTTCAAGTTGTTCGCCCGTCTTTTCCGCCCGTTTCTTTAGCTGGAAAGTCCGAAGACGATTGATAGATGATCCGTTCGCGAGGGACGCTTAGCTATAAAAGCCAGTGAGTGTCGCGTGGAAGTAACTATAGTATATCACCTTTAGCCTCAAGTTGCATTTTGAGAACAAAGGTGACCACCGAGGTCGCGAGACTTATAATCCTCGCGACCTCGGTTTGCTAGATCTTCAAGAGATCTTGTAGTACTACAGCTCGGCCACGAACTCCTGTGCGACCGTCTTGAACAGCTCCCAGAGGGGGTCGTTCAGACCCTTGACCGGCCGGCTATCGGCATCGCGTAGGTCCTGGAGCTGGCCGTAGGTGGCGTAGTCCGCCAGGGCGTCCTCGGTGTTGCGCGTGGGGTCGCCCTTGAGGTGCTGGATGACCTGCTTCCAGACGCGCCGGGTGTCCGTCAGGTTGAGCCCCAACCTACTGGCCGCCTCGACGAAGTCCTTGCCATAAACGCGCTGGCTCCTGGGACGAGCCTTCTTCTCGGGCATACATCCTCCATTCGGAAGAGAACCGTAACTACAAATAAAAACTCTACTATAAAATAAAGCAATTATCAATATATCGCTGGCCTAAAAAGCGTTACGATGTAGAACCTCTGGACTCAAGAGGTTTTCCTTGAGTAAAGAGGTTCTACACCCTGACCCCACCTAGTGGGGCCAGGGAAAGCAGTAGAACTCCAATGGAGTTAGAGCGACTTCAGGACCTTGCAGGCCTGACTCCGGGAACCGAAGCCGGGGACCTTGGTGAGACCTTCCAGCTTCGCGAGCTGGCGCAGGTCCGTCCGGCGGAACGCGCCGTTCTTGCCGAGCGGCGGGAAGGGCACCTGGTGGTCACCGCAGAGGTTGCGCAGCTCCTTGCTGGTCATCAGGAGATCCCACAGGCGCTTGCCCGCGGCGGCCTCCGTCAGTTCCAGCGCCACAGCCTTGTCGACCAGCGTCTGCTGGTTGACGGTGCCACGGAAGCCGTTCTTCTTGGCGGACTCCACGGGGGTGTCTGCCTCGGGTGCGGCTTCCGGGTGCTTGTCCTTGTCCTGCTCGGCCTGGGCGGCCAGTGCCACCTTGAGCTCGTGCTCGTCCTGCTCGGCCTGGTTCCAGCCGTCGTTCCCCTTGCGGGGGGCCGGACCCACGGTACCGCTGCCTGCCATGTCGACCACCTGACCCAACGGGTCGGATGAAGCCGGCTGGCCGAGGTTGACGTTGACGTACACGAAGGTGTTACCACCTCGGCCGTTCGCCGCCTTGGCAACGAGTCCCTGGAAAAGCTGTTCGAACGACGACATTTCGTCGCTCCTCTCTCTAGAGTTTCTACCTAATTACGTATTATAACACTTTAACAAAAATAATCAAGTATTTCAAAGGTAATCATCCGCCCTAACACCTCTCTAATAAGCTCGACTTCTTCACAAGGAGCGATATAAAAGAATTGTAAGTTTGTGGGTATGGTTATATAGTATACCTACACCACTACAGAGAGGTATGCACCGTGATACACGTCGCAAGAGTGTGGGTGTCCCTTCCTGGTCCAGACTGGATAGGAAAGAAGCATAATGATGCCGTCCGCACAAACGATATTGTGGATTGCGAAAGAGGGACCGTAAAAATTTGGTCGCAAGCTGGCGAGGTCATCGATACAAGTGATGAGCTTGGATATGACTTCGTACTATATGATTGGTCAACCGGACGGACCATCATCGAAGTCTATGTCGGTGATGGTGACGAGGGGGCGACCTCGCTCTTTTGCGGTCTTTTTCCCAATCTAAGGGATAGCGAAACCACGGAAAGCGATCCCGCATTCCTCATCGTACCTCCCGTCAATAGCCCGCAAGCCGTTCAGGCATGGGCGTTGTTTCCTAGCGGCAAAGACTCCTCTCCTGGTGTCTACAGCGCTACGGAGACGGATGAATATTGCAGACGCCTTCTAGACGCAGCAAAGTAGTGGAGTTGGCGAGCCTTAGAAGTGAGGCTCGCCAAATTCATTTCAATTTACTTGATATGTGCGCTATCTTCGCCATCCTCACGGTCTTTCAAAAAGGTTTTCGCAGTGAACTTCCTATCTGTTATTAGTAGGGGTTACGGCGTCAAGGAATAATTGCCTTTGGAAATTGCCAACATTCCCGTAGTTGGCATTGATCGGCTTCTCTTAAAGAGCCCGATCACGGAGACACTGTTACTGCTTGATGATGACGAGCCAGGCGCGAAGGAGCGAGTCGTGAACCGGCCCGTAGTTCAGGGGCCAGTTGTCCTCGTCCTCCATCCGATTGCAGAATGCCTCGAGGTGTTTGAGGTCTACCTCGTCGGTGGTTAGGGCACCACCAAGCCCGCCTTGCTGGGACTCGTTTCGCAGGAACATATTCCACGCGTGACCGGCAACCGTCTTGGCTGCGCCGACCTCCGTGCCGAATCGATACAGCTCGTCGCGACTCACCGTGCGAAGCAGTCGCCCACCCACCTTGGTGATGAGCCGCCACTTCTCCTGACTCACCTGGCCGGGGCCACCCTTCAGTAGCTCGGCGAGCTGGCCACGAGTGACGTACTCGTCGGAGGCAGCCAGTACGCTGTAGACCGCCTTCTTGACCGCTTGGACGATCGTCCGCCACGCCTGGCGTGCCGAGCTGTCCTCGTAGCCGAGCTCTACTGCCTTGGCAACGAAGTCAGCTACGTAGAGCCGCCTAGCGCTGGGCCGAGGATCGGTTTCCGTCATAACAACCTCCACAATAATGGGACTAGTTACAGAGAGAAACTTTACGGCAAAATCCAGTTTAAGTCAACGTCTCTACCTCTGTGTTTTACTCATAGAACAAAGAGGTAGAGCGCCAACGTTCCCGTAGTTGGCTTTGATCAGCTTCTCACACAGGAGCCTGATCACGGTATGGAATTAGAAAGTGCTGCACCAATCCCGCAGGGTCTGGACGAGTCCCACCCCCAGGTTGCGGTGAACATTGGGGTCCGAGTCGGCGATCATCAGGATAACCGATTCAGGAACCGCGAACAACCGCTTTTCCGCTTCGTCGTAAACGGCACCGATTCCCAGGCCATCACGCAGCAAGATAGTCCAGATCCTCGTTGCCTGCCTCGTGTCGCCGCCACGACCCTGGATGAACCGGTGAAGCTCCTCGTGCGTATGCATAGCATCGCCGGTGCGAGAGGCTAGCGTCTCCTGCAACCGTGTCGCCACTTTCTGCGCCAGGTTCCAACGCTCGTAGGACATCCCGCGGAACTGCTCCTGGCCGCCCTTCACGACTGTTATGAACTGGGCATAGGTGAGCGTTTCCGCCGCGGCGCTGTGCAGGGTGTACCTGGCGCCGCGCACCACCTCCACCAAACGCATCCAGACGTTGCGCGCATCAGCTTCGGTGACGCCACGATGATCCTTCGCCATAGCAATGAACGCATCGAGGTTGCACCGTCGCAAATCCGGACGCTTGCTGAGATCCGCCATGATTCTCCCTTTCATGAGAGCTCTCTAACTTCCAAAAATAAACTCTAGTATTAAAACTTCTCTTAGTCAAGTTTTAAGCGCCAACATTCCCGTAGTTGGCATTGGTCGGCTTCCTGTTAGAAGGCCCGATCACGGTATGGAGTTATTAGAGCGTTTTTTCCCACGCAATTACGAGTTGCTCATCCTGACGCAGCGTCGGCTGCAAGCAATGAGCCGCAGCCCTACTCGCATATTCGCGAACCTTACCCACCGTCACCGGCGTCCGCCGCAACTCACTTACCCGGCTCTGCGACATCCCTCGCCGCAACCCAAAGAGCCTGTTCCAGGCAATGCTGGCCACCTCAACTCGTACACCAATCTCGCCACAAAATGCCACAAGATCCTGATACATCATCTCGTCGGTAGCCGCGCGTCGCTTCTGCCGCCCAGTCTTGGCACGTTGGGCTGCACGCTCCATAGCCCCCTGCCAGCCGCTCACCAACTCAGCCTTGCTGGCTAATTCGTTGATCTGCTCCACCGTCAGCCCTTCAATGCCTTCAAGCAGTCGAGCAACGGCATTCTCACGATCTGTACTCACACGTACCTCCCTAGAGAAACAGAGACCACGCTTGCAGTATACCAAGCCCTGGAAATGACCTCAATAATCTGCTACAATACCTCCAGTCAAATGGCAGCGTAGCTCAGTTGGTTAGAGCGTAGGACTCATAAGCCTAAGGTCACTGGTTCAATTCCAGTCGCTGCTACCATGAAAAGCCGATCACATTTGTGGTCGTTTTTTCACAGTAAGCACATTCGCTATGTGAATTAGTCCCGTATGTAGGTTCCTGTTAATCCGAGCCAAAACTGTAAATAGTCTCATTCCCTTTTTGAATGCGAGACACATCGAGTGGCTCAAGCGAATCAATAACCTTCGTAAGCTCGGGTAACTTGCTCGGATCGTACTCATTCCTGTACGATTCGTCAAAAACGATAACGAGGTTCGTAGTGCCAATCTTAATATAGAAGTACGCTGACTTGCCTATACTCTGAAGGTACACCTTATTACCCAAAGGTGTTTCGTGTACAACCTTACACTTTTTGAAGTTATCAAGGCTCCTATCTACATCCCTCTGCGGGACACTTGTGTGGGTATCCATGGTTGACCAAATAGTGTGAATATCACAGTTATTTACAAAGTTCATTACCTTATCTTGGCCCGTAAGAAGTGCGCCTTGTCTTACCCATACCTTGCCTAACTTAAAGTCCACTGTCCTATTAGAGTAAGGGCTACCGCCGTAACCATTTAATACTGGGGGAGTAGCGGGGTAAAGTGATGACTCATAAGTAGGATGGTACGGCGTAAAACCAAGCGAGTTCACTGCGTTAGCAAATACGCTAGCTTCTTTTGACTCTACTTGCTTTGTTTCTACTGGCCGAACAAGAAGCGGCGTAACATAGAGGCTGGACCCTACGAAAACTATCCCAATAATTGCCGACAGTTGCCATCGCAAGGAGGGTGTCCTTGATGCCACAAGCGTCATCATAAAGAATAATACATAGGCAATAACGCTTCCCAATACTACTTCGCTTTCAACTGGCAGCCCGATAAATGCAACTAAGTATGAAACAAACGCATAATTTAACGAAAAGCCTACGGTAGCTGCTAATATAGGATTCTTTATCCCTGGCGAGCCAATGAATAATCGTTATCGCTGCACTAAGTAAGCCCGCCACTATCCATGGCGCGATCATAATCAGCCACATCGAACCGGCCGGGAATAACCGCCCTATCGTCCACATCATTCCGAACCCAATGATTTGATTAATCTGAGGATAAAACTGATATACCATATAAAGCAATAGGGCAAAGAAACAGGCAATAAATATTTTTTTATTGGCTCCAAGAAAAGCTATAACCTTATTCACTCTTATACTCCGTTAATGAGTTAATGATTGCCAGTACGTCGGCGTCGCTCAGATCCGACGATGACACACCTTCCAAGTTTATAAACGTATCCCCTCGTATTACTCCATAGCTGTAATAAGGCGTCTCCTCACGGCGATTCTTATTGGTTTGTTTTTTTATAACATGGCCAGAGGCGTCAGTACCCATGGTTTCACAACGGTCTTCGGCACGGTTACAAAGCTCATAACTATTAGGTGCACGTCCCTCTCGTACATTCGCAACATTTGAACCATCTTTCTTCAGGGGAAAGAATAGCTGGTTATCGCCGCCGCTCATCTTACTTAATCTGAGCTTTCCGGCGCTATATACATTACCCGAGGGAATGTAGGCGGTAAAATCAACTTTACTAGGGCTAAAACGCTCCGCTTCTTCTTGCTGCTTTTGGCGCGCTTGGTCTTCTGCTTCTCCCGTCTCAGTCGAGACGCCCGGCCTAAAGCCTGCATTCTTGGCAGCCTGTTCAGAGCAGTAATACTCATTGAACACACCCGGTCCATATCCATCTTCTCCAGGAAGAATATAGCTGTAACTAGCCATAAACCTACTGGCCACCACAGGCGCCCGTAAACAACCAACTGCGGCTATGGCGTATTGAAGAACACCACTACCGATTCCTGCAAAACCACCAAGAATAGTAATTATTAATACCAACGTGATTATTGCATTCTTTTTATGAGGCCTTTTTAGCATACTGCTTTTTGTTTCATTCATACTTGATTAAATTATACCAAAGAAGCTTACATTCTATTTTTTGCGTACTCTACAATTCTGCTCATTACTATAAGTTCATGAAGTATCAGGTTCCACTTCGAGTTGGTCACTTCTATCAGAGTTGAATTTAAGTCGCCCTTTTGGGCGATTTCTTGTATTAGCAGATAAGATCTACTCGATTCACCTGGATGCTTATTAAGAAATAGGCTCATATACCTTTCTCCATCCTCTATACGCACGCACATTTTTGATAATTAAATTGCTTGAATAAGACGTCTCTCTGCGTAGCTATCTCTTCGGATAATCCTTCACCGAGGGAAGTACGCCGTGGTAAGCATTGTCCATTTCAATTGTTTCTGCTTGGCGGCAGGCATCATAAATGCTCTCTTGCACAGCCTTTGCGGCGGCGTGGCCAATAACATCGACGGTAAAGCCTGTTTCGCCAGGGCTTTGGAAGAACTCGCCAAATTTATTGAATGGCTGTTTTATTTCTTCTGTCGAGAATACAAAGACGGTATCTCCGTCCTGTGAAGTATGAACAGGATGAATAGCCCGAACATGTCCATGAGTCGCAAAGTGCGCCAACCGTTCGTAGCTTTCGCGTGGGCCAAGATCGACATTCGTACCAACAACCGTAATTGTCGTATTAGACGGATCACCAGTGACAAAATCGATCGTATCGTCAAAGTCTTTGAACTTCTTATTCTCGTCACGGTTACCTGCGAGGATTGTGCTATCTGGAAGCACCACATTGCCAAGTGCATTAAGAACCGTCAAAGCGCAGATGATTATGCCATTTCCAAGATCAACCCGAGCATTACCAACACCCGTCTTCATACCACCATTTTTGGTGCCTTTTTCCAGCCACTGAAATTTACCAACAGCCGTACCAGTGCCGGCGCCGACATTGCCGCCCTGGACTGGATCGGTTGAAAGGTTGTCGTAGGCTTCACGGCCGTACTTTGGGTCGTATTGTGCGATACGAGTGCCTTGATCGAAAACAATTGCACCACTGATGTTTGGATTGATAATAGAAGCGCTCTTTAATCCTGTACCGTCCTCAATCATGGCTTGCATGATTTCATTGGCGCTCATAAGGCCAGTGAGGCTGCCACCCGCAATAAAGAAACCTTGCCGTGTACGATTAGCACCGACGCGTAGGCTATCTGTATGAAAGCTACCAATATCACCCCCATAACCTTGATAAGCAGCCGGATATGATTTATCGAAAATAATGACTGTGCAGCCAGTAAGCTTGTCGAGGTGAGTGGCGTGTCCCACACGGACGCCCTTAAGGGCAGTGAGGGTATTGTTCGTCATAGTATCTCCATAGTAGCATATGGGGTGAGCATGAAGGTGGAGAATGATAGTTTACCCTCTCGCCAAGTATAGGATCCGGAGGTTAGCAGGAGTTCAATCCGAAGTGCTACAATAAAACTAGCCTTAATAAGGAGGGTTTTTATGCAAGAAGATAAGCAAACAACCGAGGTACGAGAGACGAATGAACGCGTTGGCAACACTAACGTACAGCGCGAAACAGTGAAGCAACAAACGAGTACGCCTGGCACGGTTATTTTTCGGCGGGTTATCTGGTATATAACTGGCATTATTATCACACTTCTGGCACTACGCCTTGTTCTTTTAATGCTGGCTGCTAACGATGAAAATGCATTTGTTGGCTTTATTTATACAGTGAGCGGCCTCTTTGCGGCGCCGTTCTTTGGTATTTTTAATTACCAACCTGCCTACGGCCAATTTGTGTTTGAAGTAAGCACAGTCGTAGCTATTGCTGTCTATGCGCTACTCGGATGGGGTATCGCAAAATTGGCGACACTTAGCCGACCACGGGACGAAGTTTAGTTTACAAAATATATCTTACTAATACGCAAGGTTATTGTGCCATTTCAACGACCATTGTAAAATGAGAACAAACTTAAGGGGGCTCTATATGGGTAAAATGAAAATCGTAATCCTAACGCTCTTCGCAGCATTGTTAGTTTCACTAGCAGGCACATGGGCAGTTCAGGCACAGCAATTTCATACCGGAGATATGGTATCGGTAGCAAACAAAGAAAAGGTTGACGGGTCACTCTATGTTACCGGTCGGTCGCTCACAATCGATGCCGAAGTCCACGGCGACGTATTTTGTGCGGGCCAAACGATAGTTGTTACAGGAACAGTACATGGAGATGTAATTTGTGCGGGCCAAACCGTCATAGTAAAAGGTAAGGTAGACGGTAACGTACGCCTGGCTGGTCAAGTGGTAACACTGGATGCCCAAGTGGCAAAGAGTGCCACGGTCGCCGCTCAAACTTTCGTGCTTGAACAAGCGGGTAAGGTAGGCGAGGATATGACCATCGGCTCTAGCGATGCCACACTCAAAGGTTCGGTTGGTCGTGATGTCGTTGCCGGTGCCGAAAACCTTCTGCTCGCAGGTATAGTCGGTCGAAATGTCAGCACGGAGTCAACCAACACGAAGCTCAATGGCGATGCCCGTGTCGGCGGTAATCTTACTTACACCAGTTATAAAACACTCGACCAGGCTGGTGGTGCAACGATTACCGGAGCAGTAACGCGTAACGATCCGCCTACCGATAGGTCGGCCGAAAATAAATCATTCGGACAAATGCTAGGCGACTGGCTTTACTGGCTGGTTGCATATCTATTGATTGTATTAGCACTCGTACTGCTTTTCCCTCGTATGTTCCAAACCGTTACCGACCGAGCCTTCCCAATGCCATGGTGGGCGCTGCTTGCCGGACTTGGCGCACTGTTCGTTATGCCGCTCATATTATTGCTACTGGCGCTCACTTTTGTGGGCTTGCCACTGATGTTCGTGACGTTGATCCTATGGATAGGTGTTGTACTTCTTAGCGGTCCGGTGTTTGGTTATTATGTAGGTCGCTTGGTACTTCGCAAACAAACACAGCCGGTTCTTACGATGCTGGTTGGTGCAAGTATCGTAACGGTCGCCTCATTCATACCCTACCTCAACATTCTTGTTGGTATCCTCACGCTATGGCTCGGCTCGGGAATGCTCATTATGGAGATCATCCGCCGAATCTCTTCAAATCGACTGAAGACCTCTAGCTCAAAGCCAAAAAAAGCCACTAAAACAAGTTAAATAAGATCGTAGCTTTATAAGGCACCCGAAATGTATGGGTGCCTTATTGCTTAGCTAAAAGTAACAGCCTAATAGTCCTAGAGGTTCGTGTACTTTTTATGATTCCCCTTGGCTTTTTCAACAGGATATTTCTTGGCATTTTTGACGAGCTTTCGTTCGCTGGCCGCAATAACATCGATATTGAGATTATTCGCCATAAGGAGCACCCAATAAAGAACGTCTGCCAACTCGTCCCCAATGTCTTCCTGGTTCTCTTTTACATGACGAAGTATTTCCTCATGGTTCTTCCATTGGAAATGTTCGAGCACTTCACTCGCCTCAAGACTGAGCGAAATAGCAAGGTCCTTAGGATTATGAAACTGGTTCCAATCTCGCTCCTCTACAAACTTAGCGATCTTTTCTTGCAAGCTTTTTATATCACTCATATTGGTCACATTATACCAGATCATAACCCAGATCATTTTTGGCCGCAACTGGTTCTAGCTTAGGGCTAGTACTTAAAGAGAACGTCTCACTCGTTTTGCAACTTGCTCATTGCTTAGATACCAATTTGGGTAGCGTAACCGCTCCAATGACCTACCTCGTGATCGTACACATATGCGTTATGCAGAAGCTCATCCACCTGTTCTAGCGAGAATGTATAGGTTGCTCCAACTGAAATTGCGTTAGTATAGCCCATTGCATGCATAAGCTTATCTTGGAGCTTGCCTGTAGTGGCCCGATCAAGTGAACGGTCTACCGCTACGTCTCTAGCCACCCTCATCGCTAGTTCAGACTGGCTTTCGTTCTCCTTTGCTACAACTTCATAAGATTTCTTAGGCTCAGCTTTTATGGGGACTATAGGGCTTGGTTTTTCTGCTTCTATTGATTTTACTTCAACCTTTTTCGGAAGAGGATACAGAGCTACAAGGTGATCTTGCGAGAGTCCCACTCGATAGTTTTCGCTTGCCGACACGCCCATTCCGCCCGTCGTAATAGTGAGTACTAAAATAAAGGCGTACGTATAAAAGTGTCTGCTTACCGACATCTGTCTTAAACTCATACCACCGATAAGCATGTAGTAAAGATAGACAAGGTGCCCAACGAAGGCGATTGTAAAAAGGCCTACAATAAAGGTTGAAGGATTAATCCCGAGCCGTTGATTTATTATCAATACGGCTAAGGTACTTATGTATACAACTACAAAAAAGAGCGATCCGAAAATCTTAAATGCCGAAAAGTGACGGTCTCTCTTTTTAACCCCTTTTAGTCCTGTCGCTTCCCATCCCAGCGGTTGCTTCAAGAGCAAAAGGAAGATGGCCTGAGCAAAGGTGTAGGCATTTGAAATCGTTACCAAAATAATAGCAAGCGGCTCAGCCTTGCGCCGAGTAACGAAAGGTACGAGCACGTACGTTACTACTAACATAGGGATAAAGAGCAGCGTAAACATCCACTGCAATGAGTCACCCATCAGCATAAGAACGAGAAGTTGAATTGGCGAAAACAACAAACCTATTGTATATAAATAATAAAGCGAGTTGGAAAAATAGCATAGCTTCTGCACAAGTGACAGTTCTCGCGAAAATAGCGTCTTCCTAGAAAAAGCCAACTGTATACTCCCGGTTGACCATCGATTTTGCTGTTTGTAAAACGAAAGATGATCAGGAGGACACATTCCCTTCGCAAGTTGAATCGGAACATATACAATCTTAAAGTTTTTTCCTTGTCTATTACGAGTATTGAGCATTTTAAGTCCCGTATGGACATCCTCTGAATGCCCCCATTCCCTTCGGCCAACTCCCTCGTACCCGCCTACTTTCTTTAAGGCCTTAACGCTATAAAGCGCGTTTGTTCCAACACAAATCGCACCGCCAAAACGATTCCTTGCAACTTGCGTAATACGATAGAAATCTTTTTGAATAAGCGCCGCACCAAATTCAAACTTAGAACGATAATATATCTTATCCGTCGTATCAAAATGCTGAGGTGACTGGACGATGCCTACATCATTACCCGTGTAGGGCACAAGTTCTTCAAGAATTTCTTTTCGTGGCACGAAATCTGCGTCCAATACCAGTATGTGGTCATACCCTCGAAGTTTCGCCATTGCCGCATTAAGGTTTCCTGCTTTTTTATGGTGTCCCGTATTACGACGACGAAAATAGTGGGCGCCCCTCGACTTTGCCATGTGCTCATACATTCCAGTAGTTGAATCGTCCAAAACATGAACGGTAAAGTTTGGATATCGAATCTTAAGCGCTGCTTTTACAGTAGCATCAACTATTTCCAGATCTTCTCCGGCTGCTGGAATAAAAACCGCTATACGGGGGAATTTACCCGCGTTTTTAAACGTATCCACAGCCTGTCGATGTTGTTTTGTGTCAAAGCCAGGATAAAAGCTCATAAGAGCAAAATTAATGAGATGGTAGAGAATCACAACCAAAAAGAAAGGGATACACATGAGAGCCACGGCCCAAGATTGTATTGCAAAAGCTATAAATCCAATCGTCAGGGCGATTAAGGCGAGGAGACCGCTAAATCCGAGGAGCCTTATGAGACCTGCCTCTTTTTTAGACAAAGCATAGTAGAACTTCGACTGTCGTCGATTATAGAGTTGAAACCTCACGAGTGTTGGGCCTTTCCACCAAGCCCACCGCATGATAAGAATTATCGTTTAACTGTCTGTTACTTTAGCATACCTTTGACATATTGGCAACACATGCTATAAGTAGAGAGTCATCAAATCACCCGAGGAGTCTCCTATTAACGAAAAATTAATGAGCAGATACGAGATGCGCGCCTATATAACATTTCTTGTAGCCGGTCTCGCAATAATTGGCCTATTCGCTGTAACATGGTTCAGCCCTAATAATATCGGCACCAGTTTTCCTTCGGAATTTGGCTTCCTTAATGTTGTCCTTTTCCTTCTGACTACCTATATTGTATGGCACGAAATTATCGCAAGTGCACATATTGCCCTTTTGCTTCCAAAAATGAAGAAATGGAGAGTCATCAAGCCACAAAAAGACCTGAAAGTTGCCTTTATTACCACTTTCGTTCCAGGAAAAGAGCCCCTTTCAATGTTGCGGCAAAGCCTAAAGTCTATTACCGCCGCACATTACAATCACGATACGTGGCTGCTTGATGAGGGGAACGATCCAGAAGCCAAAAAAATCTGTGCAGAATTTGGAGTAAAGCATTTCTCGCGCCACGGCATCAAAAAGTACAACACGGACGGCGGCAAGTTTGCGGCACGCACAAAAGGTGGCAACCATAACGCATGGTATGACGCCTACGGTCACACCTACGACATAGTTGCACAAGTTGACCTCGACTTCATCGTAAAACCCAACTTCCTTACCGAAACCCTCGGACAATTTAAAGACCCTAAGGTTGCGTTTGTGGGCACTCCTCAGTATTACGGCAACTATAACGATGGTCTTGTCGCAAGGGGAGCGGCCGAGCAATCATTTAGTTTTTACGGGCCGGTAGAGAGAGGTTTAGCTGGCGTTGACACACCAATGATGGTAGGAGCAAATCACATCGTGCGAGTTGAAGCACTGCGACAAATTGGTTGGTATGAAGCACATCTAACTGAAGACCTACTAACCGGAATGACTCTCTACGCGAATGGATGGAAAGGTAAATACTGTCCAAAAATCTTAGCTGTAGGCGAAGGACCAAACACTTGGGAGGCGTTCTTCACTCAGCAAATGCGCTGGGCTCATGGCTGCTTTGACATTCTTTTTAGGCATAGTTTCCGTCTTCTAAAAACCATGTCGTTTTCGCGCAAGATTCGTTTTGCAATCATGCTACAGCACTACTTTAGCGGCGTGAATCTCTTTCTCGGGAGCCTCCTCCTTTTTCTCTACTTCGTATTTGGAATAAGTGGTGCAAGCTATCCAACAATACTCATGTTTTGTATCTATCTCCCTATTCTCCTCTGGCTATTCATTCTACCTATGTGGCACCATCGGTTTAACATTAATCCCAAAAAAGAAAAAGGGTTACTGTTAGCAGGAAGAATTGTCAACTTAGCAACGCAACCAATTTACTTCCTCGCTTTCATTGGCGCGCTTCGAAACAAGAAATTACACTTCATCGTAACGCCAAAAGGCAAAGGAGCCTCTAGCACGGTGTCTCCGAGACTATTTCGGCACCACATCGCACTAGCGCTCATCGCTGCGGCCGGACTTACTTATGGTATTTTCACAGGCAAAGATTCGTTCATTCTTGTTTTTTGGGCAATTGCAAATATAGTCACCGCCCTGATATTCGTCTATATTAGCTTACGAACTCGATTTATTCTGAAGCCTAAAAATATTACTAAAGCCGTCTAATAGATTGAAAACGAAAACGGGGTGCGACTGCCAATGGCAACCGCACCCCTTGGTGAAGCACGTTCTAGGAGCCGTCGGACTCCGTCTCGATGTAGACCGCGAGGGCCATGTCGCCAACGTTGATGTTGAACGGCTGGCCGTTCGCGTCGTGCCCGTGGAAGGGGCGGGACGCGCACATCCCCTTGGCCGAGTGAGCCACCGCCTGGTGCGCCTGCAACTTGTCCATCTTGATGCGGACGGCGGGCTGCTTCTTGTCGTACACGACGACGAGAGTGACGGTGGGCGTCTCGGTGCTGCTCATAATAACCTCCGGTGAGGGAACTGAACTTCTTCTCTATTATAACACAAAGTTTGTATAAATGCAATACTTTCCCTACATCGTCTTGGTTTTATAGACACGAAGTGCCAAAGCATACGCAACAACCAGTAACCCTATACACCAAGCGATGGCTATGCCTGCACTACTGCCAATAGTGCCGCTGGTCAGAAGTGATCGCATCGTTTCAATAATCGGGGTCATCGGCTGGTTCTCAGCAAACCATCGCAGTGCTGGATGCATACTATCGACAGGTGTAAATCCAGAGCTGAGGAAGATCAGAAATAGAAGTATGTAACTGAATGCTCCCGCTCCTTCCACGGTTTTCGCAAACAAACCGAACAATATTGCCAACCAGGTTGTCGCGAGCGTAAAAAGTACGGTGAGTCCAACAAATAACAGCCATTCGGCAACGCCCGCGTCGGTCCGAAAACCAATCAGGAACGCCACGAGCAACACCAGCAACGACGAGAAAAGATTAGACAGGGTCGATGATGTCGCATGGCCACCTAGAATCGACGAAGGCGCCACTGGCATGGTCTTGAAGCGGTTAATAATACCCTTTTGTAAATCCATACTAAGACGTACCGCCGCGTAGGCAATGCCACTAACGACCGTCATAATAATGATTGCCGGTGTCACGAAATCTATGTACTTAATATCACCAAGCGATTTCTCAAACGAACTGCCAAAAACAAAAACAAACAGCAGCATCATGGCAATCGGCGTAATAACTACAGTTATAATGGTATCCATACTGCGTACGGTATGACGAAGGCTCCGTTTTGCCATAACCCATGTATCGCCAAGTCTACTCATTACTTTTTCTCCTTTGTTTCGCTAATTACTTTAAGAAATACGTCGTCGAGTGACGGGGCCTTCTGAGCAAATTCGGCAACGTCAACACCCGCATTCCCCAACTTAGTAAGTAAGCGTGTCAGCTCTGCTACCGTACCCTCTGTCGTTACCATTAGTGCCAGTGCTTCATCGTCGCGTGTCGTGCTCATACCTTCAAGCTGCTTTGCCGCAGCGTTCAATTGTTTTTCGTTCTGGAATTTTAGCTCAACTTGCCCATGAGGTAAAAGTTTTTTCAATTCGGCAGGCGTTCCTTCGGCAACGATCTTTCCTTTATTCAAAATACAAATCTTATCTGCTAGTTGATCTGCTTCTTCTAAGTACTGAGTAGTCAAAAAGATCGTCGTACCATTATCGGCTAGCGATTTGATAGTCTCCCACATGCCATTACGACTTTGCGGGTCGAGACCAGTTGTTGGCTCGTCAAAAAAGATAATCGACGGATCGCCAATAAGACTCATGGCGATATCTAAACGCCTACGCATACCACCAGAGTATGTTTGTACACGACGTTCGGCAGCGTCCTCAAGCCCGAATTGCTTCAGTAGTTCTTTAGCAGTTTTTCTTGAGTCTTTAACGTGACGAAGATCACCAATTAGCTCCAAATTTTCGCGGCCAGTGAGTATATCGTCGACTGCGGCAAACTGCCCTGTCAGACTAATACGCCTGCGAACTGTTTCGGGAGTCCTCGCTACATTACTGCCATCAACAAACGCCATTCCTTCATCGGCTTTCAATAATGTTGTCAGGATATTAATCGTGGTTGTTTTGCCGGCTCCATTGGCCCCAAGTAGAGCGAAGATAGAGCCTTTCTCGACAGTAAATGATACTCCTTTTAAGACACCGACTTTTTTATAGGACTTCTTAAGACCGGCCACCGCAATGGCCGCTTTATGTTCGTTCATGCAGGGTCTCCCTATTGAATCTTTACGTTATCTAATTTGGCTTTAGCACCCTTTAATAATGCGTACGTTACTTTGTCCATTTTGGTGCCGTCAAAAATAGTATGCTTAACATCGGAATGATGAAACGATACATTATTAAGTACGGTATCCTTGAACGATGTATATTTAAGTGATGTACTGTCAAAGTTCGTGCCGTTCAACGTCTGTCCGTCAAAGGATACGCTCGTTAGATCAGAATGGCTGAAGTTAGTACTATCGAGCGTCGCATCTTTGAAAGTAGCTCCCTTAAGTGCAGTCGCCCTAAATTGCGCGTTCGTGAGGTTGGCATTGTCGAAACGCACATCTTGAACATCGCTTCCGGCAAAAGTTGCATTTGTAAGATCGGCTTGCTTGAATGAAGCACCTTTTAGCGCCGCAGCACTAAACTTCGCTTCGGCTAGATCAGAGTCATCAAAATTTGATTCGCTAAGTGAACTAAAGCTGAAATCGGCTCCTACAAGATTTGTATCACTGAGGTCACTTTGCTTCAGCTCGGTCATCGAGAACTTCGACTTACTCCGTTTCGCAAGTCTAAACGTTTCCCTTAATGCTTCCCCTATGGAGCGGGTGTCTTCTTGTTTCTTCTCTGGTTTGGGCTGCACTTGTTCCATAATTTCAGCAATATCACCAAATGAATCGACGGTTGCCTGATATGCTTCATCGTCACCCTTGCCCTGAGACTTTAGATCCTGATACTTCTCTGTCAGGTTTGCGAGCAATTCTTGCTCGACATCCTTCCTCGAAGGAAAACTGCCATACGGCTTGAACGCGTCATCTAAAAATTTCTTTAGTCTTGTTTCCATATAATTACTCCTTACAATAATTCATCCAATATTTTCTTAGAAAAAATCCAGTTGGCTTTGTTGTTTTCGTATTGTGCGCGACCAATTGCGGTTATACGGTAGTACTTTCGCCGTCCGCCCTGTGTTTCGTCTCCCCAATACGAAGAAATGTATCCATCATGTTCAAGACGTTTCAAACTGGAATACATCGTGGCTTCCTTTAGTTCATACTGCTGGTCAGACCGCTCATATACGAGCTTTGTAATTTCGTAGCCATACTTATCTCCATCTGTTAAAAACTTGAGGATGATCGTATCCGTATGCCCACGAAGCAGGTCTGATGATATTTTCTTATCTATCATAATTACAATGTACAGCATATTACTATGACAGTCAAGGTAATTGTTAATAGTCCGTACTGTACCTCTGTTACCAAACACCGAATTGTTCTTTTCGCCCTAAGCTGGTTGTAAAATCACTCATGAATCATGAGGTAACTTTACTTTTGATCTATACTGGTTTTATGCAGCAAATTTTTCTTGTCACCGGAAACCCAAACAAACTAAAGGAGTGGCAGCAGATTATACCGCCCACTATAACCCTTGATTCAGTGGATATTGATTTAACGGAAATCCAAAGTGACGACCCTGAAGAGATCGTTGCCGACAAGGCAAGACGAGCTTACGAGCATGTCGGCAAGCCAGTTATTGTTGAGGATGTCGATGCAGGCCTTGAAAAGTTAGGGGGATTGCCCGGACCGTTTATTAAGTTCTTTAACAACAAGCTTGGAAGAGACGCACTCTTTAAGCTCGCAGGAAAAGAGGGCGAGAAGGCTGTCGTTGCCTGTACTGCAGCCTACTACGACGGCAAAAACATGATCATCGTGCGAGGAGAAGTCAGTGGAACGGTTGTTGCCCCGCGCGGGGAGTCTTTTGGGTTTGACATTGTATTTGTACCTGATGGCGAAATACAAACCTATGCCGAAATGAGCCCAGAAAAAAAGAATTCTCTTAGTCACCGGCACAAGGCTATACAATTGCTGATTGAAAAGTTTACTAGTTAGTTACAACAAAAAGGCCCCTCCTAGAGGTCTCCTGTAGATGGATCAGTCCATGTATGAATAGCAGTATGCTCGGAGAAAATGCGTCCGAGCATACTGCCTTTCTGGGCTCAGTTGGGGAACTCGCCCCAACCGCCGCCCAGAACACCGCTGACGGTGTCCAGCTCACTCCGGGTTGCCGGAGCTACCGTACTCGTGCTCGGGGTCGAGGCTGAGGTTTCCGTTGCATCGGAGGTAAGTACCTCGTCGCCAAGTGGCTGTGTCATCTTGACCTCCATCTTCGGCTCCGCTTTTGCAGAGGAGTTGCTATACTATATCATAGTTACAATAAAAATGCAGGTAGGTGCTCTTTGATATCCCTCGCTTAACCTTACTGGATGCTCGCCAGTAAAATTGCAGCGACAGGAGGAAGCAGCAGATTATCAACACCTTTCGTGCTTGCCGCCTCAACAAATGTTAAAACAAGTGCAATAGCAAAGATTCCCGCATGGGGCACTAGAATCCAACCAATAGCCGAGCACATTACGAAAAAAACAATGCTCCCCACATAGCTCTTTTTGGCGTTTCCCAGCTTATACATTTTTCGGCCGAATCGCGTACCCAGTAACCCCGCTAGCCCGTCAGCAATTGCCATCACTAAAATTCCATAGATATAGAGTTTATCTTCAGGGAACAGCAGTGCCGTCAGACCAACCGCAACAGGAAAGAACAGCTCGCCATAGCTATGGCGCTCCACATCATGGATCGATTTAAAAAGACGGAAATGGCGTGACAAAACCATCACAATCAAAAATACAGCCGCCAGAATAGTAATGGAAGAGAATGGCATGACGAGCGGAAGGAATGCCGCACTCACTCCTGCGATGATATGGGCAAGCTTACGTGAAAGCTCCTTTGAAATGGATGTTCTTCGCGCAATAAACTCAATGCCAATAAAAAGAAGCAAAAAGTACGCAGCCGCCATGAAAAAAACGAGCATTATTTTCTCTCCTTATTAAAATCCTGCAAAATAGCATCTTCTGTTTTTGCTACCACCGACGGGAAGTCCTCGTTATTCACAATGATTCTATCGGCAATACTCCTCCCCGCCGTAATTTCTTTCTCGTACATACGAAGCCGCTCACCTTGTTGCTCACCCTTTTTAAGACGATCGCGAAGACGCTCGGCTACTCTATCGTATGTATCTTCCAACTGATAAATAACATAATTGCTGTAGTGTTTTTGAAGCAGTGGCACCAATGGCGCGCGGAGTAACAGGACAGGAGTTGTTTTGGGGTCAGAAGAGAAGTCGATCGGCGGCAAGCCATAGTGATGCGGCAGTCCGAACATGGTAACTTCTTCAAGAAAAAAGTGCTCTCTCGACCTGCGTGCAAACTCCTCTTCACTTATAAAAATATGATCAATTTGCTCATTACGCTCATCTGGCCGCGGTGGACGCGTTGTCCACGAAGGCACCGGTTGCACTAGTCCTTTATCCCTAAGCGCTCTAACAAGGCTCGTTTTGCCGACGCCTGAAGGCCCGATAATAACTAGGAACTTTCCTTCGCTCATATCACCTTCTTTTTACCAAAATAAAATAGTTCGGGGTGTCGCATATAGTGCCAAAAGGTCCATCCGTAAAGAAGCAGTAAGCCGCCGTAAAAAGTAACCATATCCGTTAGTGCCGCCCCATACGCCTCCAATAACAAAGTGCCAAAAAGTGCAAAAAGAATGCCGTTTCCCATACGAGCACCGTACCCTACGGAAAACAATTCTAATAGTTCTTTTTTCGATGTGGCGAGCTTGTATTCCACGATGGCAAGCGAAAGTAAAAGCAGACCAATGACACTTTGGAGGTAAGGTCTGTTTACAGCCAGCAACAAGGAAACTCCTCCCCCAAGCATTGCTATGCTGCTTAACGTACAGACGGCTTTTTTGCCGTATTTTAAAATCAGGGTCGGCTTTTTAGCTAATGCGTCACCTTTTCTGTCTCTAAAATCCTTTAAGCTAATTCGCGCCAAGAACAAGAAATAAAACGCCCAAAAATACAGCCAATTAAACGGCGTATTCGCTACTAACGCATAACCAGCAAGATAGGCCACCAGTACGTAGCAAAACGCCAAATAAAACGGTGTCAGAATAGCCCGGTGTGATATTTGCACCGGCCGAAGAGAATACAACGTATTGAGCACTAGCCCAAGCAACACAGCAAAAAGCGCAATGTAGTTTACTAGCCATGCTAGGCACAGTGCTACAAGTGCTACGGCAACAGCCAGAACAATTAAGTTCTTCCTACTGCCCTCGCCTGTTACCAACGGCCTGTCGGCATGTCCTTTTAAATTAACTCTGTCGATTTTCCAGTCGGCAAGATCATTTACACATGTTGCACATGCATAAACACACACGAGAGCAGCCGCCATAAAAAGTGTTTGCCACGTAAACAAGTATCTAGCCGTGGGGTCATGAATCAACACACTCAGCACCATGAACACTATCAGCACGAGCGCCGACTTATAGCGGATCATATGAAAGAGCAGTCGAAGATATTTCATTTCCCGCTGGGTGAAATCGTTTTAAACGGCCACAAAGCAAGTAGCACACTCATAAAAATCACCCACAAAACATGGTAAACAAGGATGAGCGACAACCCCACCCAAAACGTAACCGCAAGAATAGTCGCATCCTTGGCCTCAATAGCCTTATTTGAGGCATGTTCAAGATACTTAAGCGAAAGCATGATCGTCACGACGGTCATCAGAACTAAGACAATTCCTCCTCCGGTTAAAGCATAGTTGAAATAGTCGATAGGCCCACCTAAAAACAACATTGGGTACAGCAAAATAGCGCTCGCACCCGAAGCAAGTAGGGCAATGAGGCCTAAAATAACCAGAATAGCCACCAAGGCGTAACTCTTTGGCTCATAATTACCAGCAGGTTTTTTACCCGAAAGTGTAGTGGCAACTTTTTTGTTGTAATGCCCATAGGCAAACAAAAATATTACCGCGTATACAACAAACAAGACCAATGCTATAAGAAAGTACCCTTCGGCGTTGTTGGGGTTAAAACCTCCGGGCTTCAGGGTAAAAACCTGAGAATACAGCGCTTCTGGGATAAGAATAAACTTCGTAATTATCATACACGAGCTAAAAAACACGCCCAAAATCAGCCAACCTCGAGTTAATCCGACAAGTTTTGCCCCATAAGTAAGAAAGAGAGAGCTGAGTAAAATAATACTTACCCCGGTGACAGCAAGCTGCCAGGTTGCCGGCTGTGTAGCGGAGGTATTTTGGACAAACAGTGGTGTTAATTGGATAACCCCATAACTCGCCAGCGAAAGTAGGATCAGGGGCAAGAATAGTTTTGTTGAAAAGAAGTTTTTTGGAAGTATTTTTTTCTTTAGTCCGCTCGGGTTCATAGCCACAGTATAGCAAATATATGAGCAGGGATTTAAATAACTTAGTCGCAATCCTTGCAGATTCCCGTTAGTTCAAATGTATGTCCTACAACCTGAAAATTGCTTTCGCTCGCAATAGCCTGGATCATTTGTTCGAGCTTTTCGGATTGGATCTCTTCAACTTTACCGCAATTAATACAATGCAGATGATGGTGATGCGGACGGAACGGTGCCGCCAACTCATAGCGCTGTTTCCATCCGTGATTTACCCCAATTACGACACCCAATTTCATGAATAATTCAACCGTCCTGTACACGCTGGTTTTATCGATATCGGCATTAGCATGAGCAATCTCCACATGAGAAAGCGGGACAGCGGCGGTTTTTAGCGTCTTAAATATGGCTTTTCTCGGTGTTGTTACCCGTAAGCCTGAGGCGGCAAGTAGCTTTTCTAGGTCATGTTCCATAGTTGCAGTATAGCATGTTATTGCAACAAATTTGCAATAGATGATGCGGCTCGCTTATAGTGACAATATGAAGATAGCATTTGTAGGAAAGGGCGGTGCCGGCAAGACCACCGCATCAACGTTATTTGCCCAATATCAGGCGGCACATAATAGAGCCACAGTGGCTGTCGACGCTGATATTAATATGCATATGGCCGAACTTCTTGGCGGTATATCCCCGAAAAAAGCCGAGCATATATCAGAAATAAAACCGAGCGAAGCAATTCGCACATATCTTCGCGGTACAAACAAACGCATACAAACTAACGCCCACTTTAAAAAGTCGACCCCGCCCGGCAAAGGCTCAAACCTTGTTGACATTACAGATAAGAACGACTGGCTACTTAGTGAATACGGGCAAAGAATCTCCGATACACTTACCCTTGTTACCGTAGGCACATATTCGGAAGAAGGTATCGCTTCAAGTTGCTACCACAATAATCTTTCCATCCTAGAGAATGTGTTATCACATACCACGGATCATGGAGTTGTCGTGGCCGACATGGTAGCCGGAACCGACGCATTTGCCAGCACGTTATTTTCACAGTTCGACATGCTTGTATTCGTAGTTGAACCCACTACCCGTAGCCTTGCCGTCCTGGAACAATACCGACACCTCGCTAAAAGCAGCGGCGTCCTGGAGAAGCTATTTGTGATTGCCAATAAAATTGAAGATCCGGACGACCTTGCCTTTATTAAAACCAAGATTGGCAGCAAAAAAGTCATCGGGAGCATTTCTCGTTCTCTCCATCTTTTAAAAGTGGACAAAGGCCAGGAAATGCTAAGTATAGAAAAACTGGATAGCCGCGACCAAGAAGTCTTCAAAACACTTGGGCGTCTGCTTGAAGAAACAGCCACTCCCATGCAGAGCCGATTGCCCGACTTATGGAAACTTCACAAACTATATGTCAGCCAGGGCTTCATAAAAGATCGATTCGGCGATCTCACTCATCAAATTGACCCTACCTTCGAGTATCCAAAGGAATAAGTAATGAACAAAGAATATTATAGTGGTGCTCAAGGCATCGCGGATTACTTGCGCCCTTCGGCTAGCAAGTATATTCCGTTGGTCGAGCTTCCAGCAAGCCTTAATCCCTACCTAAATAAGTACAATATTCATATCGACGCCAAGCTTATGAGTACCCTACCGCTTGGTAACGTAAAGTCACTCCCCGCCTGGCAAATGCTTGAAGACACCAAGGGTCTTCAAGGCAGACAAATCATTGAGGCATCATCGGGTAATACGGTTATGAGTCTTGGCTTGCTGGCTCATCACTTTGGTGCGACTTCCGTGCAGGCTATCGCCTCACCCGATGTCAGCGAAGGCAAGCTGACCCTTCTCAAACTTGCGGGTGTGAACGTAAAACTTATCAAAGGACCAATCTGCCCCGATCCGAACGACCCCGGCGGCGCAATTGCGCTCGCCCGTAAAGAAGGTGCCATGCCTCACGCCATTAATCTGGGCCAATACGATAATGATGCCAATCCGAAAGCGCACGAAACTATAACCGGACCGCAACTTTATACAC
>Ga0075365_10000017_pt1 | contig 66776 bp, 79 predicted proteins | sample EndMetdeltDD1765_FD_71387 | JGI IMG/M metagenome (GOLD analysis project Ga0075365, IMG submission 71387) | Populus endosphere microbial communities from Tennessee, USA - Endosphere MetaG P. deltoides DD176-5 | ecosystem: Host-associated > Plants > Roots > Endosphere | place: USA: Tennessee... | reverse complement strand
TATTGCCACCCCTACGCTCGTGATGCACGGTGGCAAAGGTGCAGCACCGATGCGTAATGTAGCGATAGCGATCAGTAAGATCATCCCCAAAGTACGGCTCCATACTGTAGAAGGTCAGGATCACGGTGTGAGCCCGAAGGTGCTTGCGCCTATCTTGAGCAACTACTTCAAGTAGACGAAGTATCCGATGGGCTTCGACACCATGTGCAAAGCATGCAGGAAGTCCTCCATAAGTAGTGGGCTTCCTAATTTCCTCTGTTATTATTAGTTTATGAAACTCTACCTCTCCTCCTACTTCCTAGGCAATGACCCCACTAAGTTTGCCAATCTATTCTCTAGCAACAAGAAAGTGGCAATTATTATGAATGCCGCAGATAGCTTTGGTCCTGCCCTGCGGCCTGAGTATCTCCGCAAAGAAGTCGCCTCTTTGTCAGAGATCGGACTTGAGGGTGAAGAACTCGACTTGCGAGACTACTTCACAAATCACGAGGCGCTTGCCCTAAAACTTCACCAATATGGTGGCGTGTGGGCCATGGGCGGCAACACTTTCGTGCTCCGACGAGCCATGCGCCAAAGCGGCTTTGACCAGTGCGCACCTGCTCTTGTGCGGAGCAACCAGCTCGTTTACGGCGGCTTCAGCGCCGGGGCGGTTGTTGCCACCAAGACTCTTCGGGGTATTGAACTGGTTGATGATCCCGAACAATTGCCTAAAGGCTACGACCCGAAGCTCATCTGGGAAGGTCTTGGGTTCTACGAAAAGTCGATCGCGCCTCACTACAAGTCGGACCATCCTGAATCGGCTGCTATCGATAAGGTAGTCGCCTATTTTGAAGATAAAAAGATGCCCTGTATTGCCCTGCATGATGGCGAGGCAATTACGGTCGAGGCTTAAATGAACATTTACATCTCCCACTCCAGTGCCTATGACTACGAGAACGAAATCTATAAGCCGCTCAAAAAGTCTGAGCTTGCTCAACTACACCATTTCTTTCTGCCCCATGAACCAGAAAATGTTGATGTGGCTGCAAAGGACGAACTAAAGCGAACTGATGTATTTGTGGCCGAAGCGTCTTTGCCCTCGACCGGTCAGGGCATTGAGCTTGGCCTCGCCAGTGCTGCCGGTGTGCCAATTATTTGTTTTTATAAAACGGGGACCAAGCCAGCTGGTTCGTTGCGTTTTGTGACGGACAAGATTATTGAATATAGCGACACCCATGATTTACTCGCTAAACTTCAGGCCGAACTTAACTAAGCAGTTCTCTTAATTCTGCTATACTTTCCCCATGCCAGTTATCAAATGCTACCTCATCGGCGGCGCCCCCCTCAGCGGCAAAACGACTCTCTCTAAGCTTTGGGCAACCAAACATCAGGCCACGCAACTTTCAACTGATGATATACGAGATTGGATGAAAAGATTGACGAGAGCCGAAGATTATCCGCACCTATTTTATGGGCACAAATTGGATTCTGAGGAATTTTACCGTACGTATGATACCCCAGAAAAAGTGATGAACGGTGAGATAAACCAAGGCAAGGATGTTGAGAAAGGTATTGAAGCCTTTATTGAATGTGACCTTACCATTGAAAGATTGATCATCGAAGGCATTGCCATAACTCCCGAGTTTGTTCTGGCTTTGCAAAAAAGTAAGCCTGACATACAGTTTGAAACAACATTTTTATTCGATGATAACGTAGAGCGAATTGAAAGGCGTATCCGCCAACGTGGCCTCTGGGGTCCAAGGGACTCTTACCCTGACTACATCAAGCCCAAGGAAGTTGAGTGGGTTGTTGCCTACCATAACTTTTACAAAACTGAAGCGCAGAAATACAACTTGCCGCTATTGCATATTGATGCGTTGGATGATCGGTAAGGTTTGATATGTTCAGCATAACCGTATGAGGTGTTTATGCCTGTGAGCACCTTATTATAATAAGAATTATCTTTATAAATTTTTATTAAGTATCTTGTTGCGTCATGCTATAATCACTGCGTAATCGAGGAAAAGCTTATGCGATCACCCGAATCCTACCAACTGCGAGCCAATGAAGGTTCACGCTGGAAAAGAAAGTTGGCCGTAGGCGCTGCATCCTTAGGTTTTGTTGGTGGCTTCCTTGGCGTGACTTCTCAGGGGGCAGAGGCTGCGCCATCGTGTTACGGGGATTATTGTAGTGGACAATACCCGGACCAAACTGGCTGTGATCGCGATGCAAAAACCTTAGCATCCAAGGCGCTCACTGTCACTGATTATGATATTGGTGCAAATACGTCAGAGGGCCTTACTGCTACTCCGCAGCATGCTAAAATAGGCACATTAGAAGTGAGGGGTAGCGAAAGTTGTGGCACGCAGTGGGCACGACTTACTCTCGATAGTCCTGGCCATGTCGAAAAAGTCGCGATTGTTCAGCAAGGAACCGATTATACTCAGACACATCGAGTGCAGAACTATCTTAGTCGAGATGGAGTCACGGGGGTTTTCTTTAGCCCTCAAGTTTACACACACAATTATCCATCACAGGCAGTTGCTATTGGTGATGGCTTTGATGATGAATCTCGCTACACCCCATGGGCTGAAGGTTTGAGAAGTAACTAACAAGAGAACCATTATGCATCACACCGAAAATTTCCCCTTACTCGTCATTCTCATTGCATCCTTAACCGCATGCGTCACCCCTTGGCTCCTTCGCACCCTCTCCCGTCAAAAAACACTCCAGAAATACCTCCCCGACCCTATTGTTACTTTCGTTACTATTGGCGTTCTAATCTACACGGTCTGTATTTGGATAGTTGGGCCAATTCTAGTTTGGGTGAGTACACTTTAGCATATATACGCCAGAGTCACTTCACTTTTGAACTTGGTTAAAAGAGATATCCTATTGAATTCTGAACGCATACATCCATCAGTTGAAGTTCTCCCCGCCACTTCCGAAGATTTGCGGCCGCTTGTTGATCTTGAAGAAGCAGTTGCGCTGCAGAAGTATCCCAACCCTGAATCGGGCATTACCCCTGAAGATATTGCGGCAATTGGCTGGGGTGAGGAGCGAGTAGCAAAATACCGCGAACGCTTTTTGGAAAATCCGCAGGCTCGTATCTGGGTGGCTAAAGAAAACGGCCAGGTAGTTGGCTATACGGCTGCGGTTAAAAACAAAGATGGCCGTCGGGTCTGGAAACTGTATGTTGCTGGCAATACGCAGGGCCGGGGTGTGGGAAGCAAATTGCTTGCGCAAGCCGAAGATTGGCTAGGAAGGGACGAACCAATCTGGCTGGGTATTGCGTCGTATGACCACGCGGCATTGGACTTTTATACCACGCATGGCTACGAACCTGTGGGGCTACGCCCCGAGGATCAAACCACGGTGCATGAGACGGGTAGAGTCATCCATGAGACTCTTCTGGTGAAGCAACCGGCATAGCCGCTATGCCGCAGCGTGCGAGAAATCTTCTTGCGTTTGCTATCATGGACGCATGGCCTACGACACTATCCTTTTTGACATTGACGGCACACTCTGTGATCCTGGCATTTCGATCATCGAATCGGCGCGCTATACCTTGGCGAAAATGGGCATTACCGAAGAAGATGACGCAGCCTTACGTCGTTTTGTTGGCCCACCACTTGAACATTCTTTTAGGGGCTATTATGGATTTGACGACGCCAAAACCACGCAAGCCGTAAAACTGTTTAGGGATAAGCTGCAAAGAGATGGCATTTCACTCTACCGGCCCTACCCTGGTATACCTGAACTGCTCAGCAGTTTGTATGAGGCTAAGAAAATAACCGCAATTGTGACCTCAAAAGTAGAATATATTGCTCGAGAGGCGCTGGAAAGTACGCAGCTTCTCAGTTACTTCGATATTATTGGCGCGCAACAGCCCGGTGAAGTTGTTGAAAAAGAAGTGATACTCTCGTGGGTTTTGCGCCAGCTAGGAAGTAATGACAGGTCAAAGGTAGTCATGGTTGGCGATCGCAAACATGATATTGAAGCTGCTCACGCGCATGGCATTGATTCCGTGGGTGTGCTGTGGGGCTATGGCTCGGCTGAAGAATTGCAGGACGAAGGTGCCACACATATGGTGAAGGACGCAACGGGGCTGCTCACTCTGTTACTGGCTTAGGCGTTCTTTTTGACATTTCTCTGATACAATTGCCTTATGAACATGCAACTTCCTGTTTACGAAACTCAGAATTTTTACATCCAGGCTGCAAAGCGGCCATTTATTGATCGAGCTGAAGGTGGCCATCTGTATCTTTTTCCAAAAGTCGCCGTGCGGGATCGTACTCAACTTTCGCCGCAATTGGCGATTGAATACACCAAACTCTCTATGGTCGCGGGCGAAGCTCTGGTTTCTGCTATGGCACGTCGCGGAGTGGATATCGGCATTGTAAATTACCAAGACATGGGTAACTGGAGCGTCTTTAAGCCCGAAGGCCCGAGCGTGCACCTGCAAATCTATGGCCGCGCGACAACGGCAACTATCCAGAAATACGGTGATGCAGTGCAACTCCCCCATCGGGAAAGTGGTTTTTACGACAATTTTAAGCCACTGGACGAAGAGGACATTAAAGAGATCAAAGCTGATATCGAGAAATTGCTGCAAAGTGAGAAGTATAAGGGGGCTTGGAGCGAAGATTCGATCGCTGTCAGCTAAGTGTCATGAGCTCCCTGCGTGCCTAGCGCTATTTAATGCTATAGTTTACCTATGTCTGCCCCCAAACATTCCAACAAGCTCCTCACCGAACAGGATCTTAAGCGAATCGCCGATGATATGCATGTTGGCCGCACCGACTACTTCTATATTCCTCTTTTCTATAGCACCTTTACTTTCTATGACCAGAGAGAAGGAAATTTTGTGGCTACACAATTTCCCGAGCTTGTTGACAAGCTCAATCACATTCTCTGGTTTACGCTGCGCTACAGCACTAAAGACTCTCCGGAAACGCTCATAGAATATGCTAGTAAGGTGCCAGCTGACTCCACACTCCTTGAGACGCTGCGGCACGACCTTACTAAGGACTTTAACTACCCTGAGTCTGCAGCAATAGGCATTGGCGATGGCAAGTCGTATTGGACCTATGAAGATGATGCCTTTATTCAGCCTTACGATACGGCAACCACCAAAGACGGTCAGGAGTTGTCGCGGCTCTTAGTGATGGTTGAGGTTGATATGTTTGATGTTGCTGCTATCGAGTCAGCTGGCGCTCACCCCTTTTGGAAATATGAAGGCGACGACTACATAAATCTCGCGTCTATATATTACATGGGGCTTGTAAAGGAACACATGCTCCATACAGTTGACCCTGATAATCCAGGGAGCCAGAATGCACTCAACATTGCGGCCCAATTTCCCGACGATCCCCCGTATCGCCTGAAAATGTAGGCTTTCATAGATTTCACAAAAAAGACGAGCTATTGTTGCTCGTCTTTTTTGAATCGCGGATTGAACCCGACCTTATTTGCCCTCGAAGGCTGCCTCCAGTTCTGCGACATCTAACTTGTGCATTTTCATCATGGCTTGCATGGCCCGATTTGCTTTTTCGGTGTCTGGATCGCTCAGCAATTCACCAAGGCGAGTCGGGATAATTTGCCAGCTCATGCCAAACTTGTCTTTACACCAGCCGCACTGTTCGGATTCAGGGACTGCCGAAAGCTTTTCCCAGTAGTAGTCAACTTCAGCCTGGTCGTGACATTGCACTGTGAACGAGATAGCTTCGTTAAACTTAAACAATGGTCCGCCATCCAAACAGATAAACCGTTGACCATCAAGTTCAAACTCACCATTAATCACTTTGCCGCTCATTCCCTTGAAGTGCTCATCGAGCGATTCATCTGGATACTTATCCATACGAACGATTTTTGAATTTTTGAACACGCTGACGTAATAATTCATCGCCTCTTCGGCGTTATTGTTAAACCATAAACTTGGTGTTATTTTTTGCATAAATTTTGAATCTCCTTATTTTTAATAGAAAGCGGTGTTTACTGCGGGTTAACTACTTACCACCCTTCCCAGTCGTCCTCGTGTTCATCTGCGACGTTTTCCCCATCATCACCTGGGCCAGCTGTTGCCATTTCTTGTAGCCCTGCCACGGCACCGGCTGCGCCTAGGTCCTTTACTGCGGACCAAAACTGAGCCGTCTCCTCGGCACTTATCCGGAAGGGTTCCTGAGTCGCAGCTCTTTCGCTTGTCATCTGCTCTGCCATAGTCACTCCTCGTAGATAAAAATGTTACTTAGAAGTACGGTGACCTTTAATAGCGGCTTCAACCACATCGTGAGGCAGCTTTGCGGCGCCAAGCAAGGCGGCACGCACTTTTTCGAGCGCTTCGCCACCAACGTCACCTGCGGCGTCGAGAATGCCGCCTACCGCTGCTTCAGCCGCCTTGGCCGTATCTGCGCCAACCTCACCAGCAACTTTGACTGCTCCCTCAACTGCCGAGACAGCGACGCCGGCAATATCACCGCCAGTTTCGCTAGTGGCCTGGATGACACCGTGGGCAGTGGCACGAGTTGCCTCAATAACATCACCACCCACCTGGCTTACGCCAGTAATTGCTCCATGCATGATTTCTCGTGAAGCAGCAACTAAAGAGGTGCCTACCTGGCTCGCGCCGTGGATTGCCCCACTGGCAACAGAGGTTACGCTCTCAATACCAGTCTTGGACACTTCGCCAGCACCCTGGAAGACGTTTACCACTTGGTGTTTCACCGTCGTCGTAACGGCGCTCATAATGTCATCGGCGCCCTGGATTGCGGTGACGACTGCATCGGTCGTTTCTTTGATAATTTCCTTCAACATATTAACCCTCTTTCTCGTTACTGCTATTCTGGCCCTTATCCATCATAAACCCGTGGGCAATAAAGCGGAAATACGTGTACGCAAAAAAATGACGAGCCTTCTGCTCGTTATTGTTGCGAAGTGGCTGCTTGTCTGGCTAGTGTGTTTTGCTATCGATCTCTTTGTTCAGAAGCTCTCTGACGATTTCGGATTGCGGCTTGCCAGTCTTGTAAGAGGCCCAACGCAAAAAGGTGTGTATTTTACGGTCGATAAAGAAATTAAAACGCAAATCTTTGGAGCTAATGCTGTTTTCTTCCAGGAAAGTGGTGACATGCGTATCAAGTTCTTCCATGGTTTTGTACTCGACATTCCGCAGGAAGTCGGATGACAGGCTTGAACGGAAGGTGCCACCGAGCGAGCCGTGACGGGTTAAGATCAAGGTTGGTTTTTGGGATTGGATGGCCAAACAGGCTTGGTAGCCAGTGGAGAAACTTCGGGCAGTTGCTTCAACAATCACGACATCGGCCCGACCGAGTGCATCAATCTGTTCGCGGTTGATTTCTTTCCAGTTGGCCTTGCGTACTTCTTCGTCGTAATGGCCGTTCATGACCATTTGGTACACATTCTCGATCCATTTTCGAGTAAGCTCGTGGCCGTTGCGTTCGATGAGCTCATTAATACGACGGAAGTAGGGCATATCTTCCTTCATATCTTTTCGCGAAGCAATAAAGTTTACCAGCATGTGAGTGAGTTCGTCCTTCTATAAAATCGGTAATTAACAGTTAAGTCCACTAGCCATGGTATATATTTTCGAAGGAAATAACAAGGGTGGCGTATAAATGTATTGTAATACTCATGCTAGTTATGTTTATATGTATGTGAGTAAAGGTATACGCATATGTTCACACCAGTACGGCAACAGACAATAATGCAAAACGACTTGAGCGATATCATTTTGACGTACCTGGCGTCGCAGAAGGATGAGTCGCATTCTATTACGCTTCTTTATGAACAGAGTCAGTCTCAGGAGCGAGATTACCTTATATCTCGGAAGAACTTTATTGGTCATATGACCTCGAGCATCTTTATTGTTGCTCCGGGCAAGAAAATTCTCTTGCTGCGTCATCAGAAGCTAGGCAAGTTGCTCCAGCCCGGCGGCCACATTGATGCCAAAGCCAGTTCGATCTTTAGTGCCACACTTAAAAAGCTGCATCGCGAGACTGGTATTAAAGAAGAAGCAATTACCTACCGCCCACTTATACCCGGCAACGAAGATGTACCTTTTTATATTGACACACATCACATTCCCGAGGATCCCCTGACTGGCGAGCCAGCTCACTATCACCATGATTTTCAATACTTGGCCGAAGTGCGCAGCGAGTTGGTCGTCAGCGGCTTTAAAGAAGCTAGTACGCTGCAATGGGTGAACTGGGATGAATTTAGGCAATTGGGCACATTCCCGGCTCAAATTCCCAAGATTGAGCAATTGCTGTCAAAAAGCGCTGAGCACTTTTTAAAAGCCGTGGTCGGCAAAGAGCCGCACAAGGAAGTGCCAGTGCTTGCGGTAAGCCACGTGTTGCCGAGCATGCTTGGTCCTTTGCGATTTATGAAGAATAACTTTAATCTCTTGGGCGTTGTGGTAAAACCAAAATCTATCAACCAAGAAGTCTATAAACAACTTGAGGAAGAGGGTATCAAATTTCTCCACCCTACCCGCGAAGAGCTGGATGTGGCCTGGATGAATGAAACGCTCAAGGGTGTTGATCGGGTTATCCTTTCGGACATTGGTGGTTATTTTGCACCCATTGCTACCCAGACCGATAAACTCAATGCCAAAATTCTCGGTATTATTGAAGATACCGAGAATGGTCAGCAGAAATATGAGCGCATTCTGGATAAGATTAAAGTGCCAGTGTATTCAGTGGCGCGAAGTCCGCTCAAGGACAACGAGGACTATCTGGTAGGTCACGCTGTTGCCCATGCCACGGATACAATTCTCCGCCAGACAAATGTCCTTATGTCATTTGGTAAATGTGGGGTCATTGGGTATGGCAAGGTTGGCCAAGGCATCTGCGCCTACCTTATGAGTATGAACATCAAACCAGCAGTTGCCGAAATTAACCCGGAACGGTTAGTGAGAGCCTATAATCATGGCTGTGAAATTGGGGAAATTGACGAACTGCTCCGCACCTGCGATACCCTGTTTTGTGCCACTGGCTCGCAGTCGCTGGATATCCATAAATTCCGCAAGATCAAGAATGGCACCTACATTGCTTCTGTTACTTCGTCCGATGATGAATTCAATTTTGAATATTTGAAAGGAGAATATACCATCAAAGAGTCCTCTGATCCGTTTGTGAAAGTAAGTAACTCAATTAATTCATTCTATTTGCTGAATGGAGGAAATGCGGTCAACTTTCTTTTTAACGCCTCATTGGGAGACTTTATATATCTGGTCCAAGCGGAGATAATGAAATGTATTGTCACCGCGATGGGCAAAGGCACGCCAGCTAAAGCATTACACAAGATTTTGACCCTAAGCGAAGCTGAGCGTCATGGGATTGCCCGCTTATGGCTACACGAGTTTCCTATTAAGAGATAACTAAGGAGAAGACATGAACGTAGTAGATGAAACCAAAGATCATAAGCGCCATTTTGCAGTAACTGGCTATGTGGTGAATCCTGATCGGACAAAGCTGCTGCTTATTCATCACAACAAATTGAACAAGTGGCTTCCTCCGGGCGGTCATTTGGAAGCAAATGAATTGCCACATGAATGCGCGCTTCGCGAGACGCTGGAAGAAACAGGTATACAGGCCACATTGGTGCCAGGCGACGAATCGAGTTTTGATCTTGATGGTGAAGTTGATGCCCAAATCCCCCGCCCTCTGGCCGTGCTTTACGAGAAAATCCCGCAAAGCCCGAAGGATGTTGAGCATATCCACATAGATATGATCTACATGCTCGAGGCAGATGAATCGGCGACCATGAATGCCCAGCTCGAAGAAGTTTCGGATGCCAAATGGCTCACCAAGCAAGATATCCTCACACTCGACAATGTCTTTGATTCGGTCAAGGGCTTTGCGAAGAGCTATCTTAGGTAGCCTATGAGCGCAGAAGTATTGGGTTTTTCTGGCGCAATGCATTCTGGCAAGACGACTGCGGCCAGCGCATTGCGAGAGGTTGCCGAGGTGCCCGCGGCTCATATTGAATACTCGGGTATCATTTCGGGCACTGCCGCAAGGTGGCTGGCCCGAGTGCCCGGGCATGCTGCTGAGGCGACCCCCGGAATTCTTGAAGAGTTACGCACCACGGTTCATGAGGAATACGGTATACCGCTTACTCCTCATGATCTGGCCAGCCTTTCCGTTGATGGCTTAAGCAGCTACTTGCGCATGCGCAGCGACCTTGATCCTGCTGCAAGAGAGGTGACGGCGGAGAGCAAAGAAATGCATCGTGAGGTGCTGCGCTGGCTTGGCCACCAAATGTGTACCGTGATTGACCCGCACTTTTGGACGCGGGCTGTAGGTGCACAGATTGCGGACCATCAGAATAGTGGCGCGCAATTGATCACCATCGGGGGTGTTCGGTTTCCTTGGGATGTTGAGATGATCCACGAAGTGCCTGGATCGATCATTGAAGTGGTCAGACCAGGAATCGGGGCGGTTGGCAGACCAGAAGAGGGTGGGTTGGATGCGACGCACATTGATGCCACGGTTCATAATGATGGTGGCCCAGCGCAGCTGAAGCAGAAAATGCACACGCTCTGGACTGATGCCCAAGCCGGCCGACTTTCGACCAGCTATTAAGGTAGTGCTGCATAGTTTGTGGCAATATATCTTTTGTAACCAATACACCTGCCGCACGGCAGGTGTATTGGTTGTGGGATTGAAGAACTTACTCTTTCCCTAGAATCCACTCTTTGAAGCGCTGATCACTCGGTCGTTCAAATACGTGACAGTGACAACTTTATCACCTTGTGAATAGGTACATACTTCCTGCTTGCCCACTGTTTCTGCCACGGCATTCACCACCACGGCACAGTGTTCATTCAAGCCATTGGCCTGGCTGCTCACACTTGCTTTGGTGTTGCCCACGTCAATGCCACCCGCCAGATTCAAGATTGGGTTATTGCCAGATGGCGTAGGAGTTGGTGTTGGAGTCGGAGTGGGAGATGGCGCGGGATTGGTAGTGTTGGTTGTATTGTGGGTCGTATTGGTCGTGCCGCCGCTATTACTCCCGCCCGAATTAGTGCCAGAGCCGCCCTTTTTGCTGTCGTCACTCCCCTTTTCGGACTTGGTCGGAGTTTGGGCACGCAAGTTAGTATAGAAAGCTGTGCCAAGTTTTGGCGGTGAATAGGGCCACCAGCCCTTGTATTGCGCCAAAAGTAGGTACAAAAGAAGTAAGATGATGACGATTAAGAATGTAAGTACGTGCTTTTCTTCGCGCACAATACCCCGTTTTCGTTCCCGTGTGACCGCACTTTTGACCGCTGTTTTTTGCTTGGTTGCCATTCTGCCCCCCTTGAATAGGTACCATTAATAGCTCTAAGTGTAGCGAATGACTTCAAAAATTACAACGAATTGTTTATGCTTACTCTTTACAGATGGCTTTTATTGTGCATTGCAAAAAGAGGTGCGCTTCCTTTTTTACTTTTGCTATAGTAAGCATATGTATACCATCGCAGTGCTTGATTATCGTTTTTTGCCTGATACCAAAACACAACTGCAAGCGCTGGCCCGCAACCATATTGCCTTTCCGAGCGAGCGCTGCCCCGAAAGTGAACGAATGAGTCGCACTGGGCAGGCCGAAATCGTCCTCATCACCCCTTGGGAAAAGATCGATCTCGCCTATCTCGATGCCTGCCCGCAAATAAAGTACATTGGGCTTTGTGGTACTTCTACGGCTAATATTGATCTAGATGAACTTGTCAAGCGGGGCATTGCATTGAGTAATATTGTGTCGAGCGACAAAGAATCAGTAGCCGAGTTCTTTTTTATGCAACTTGTAAGCCTGGCTCGTGGGGCGGGCAGTCACCAATGGAAAGTCCATGAAGAACATGAACTTTTGGGCAGAACCATTGGCATTATTGGTCTTGGTGCGGTAGGTAAAGCGATGGCACATATGGCGTTGGCTTATAAAATGAATGTTGTTTACTATAGTCCGCATCGCAAGCAAGAGTGGGAAGATAAGGGTGTGACCTATCGAGAAAAAGACAAGCTGTTGGTGTCGAGTGAGATAATTGTGTTGTGCAGCCCCACTCACGTTGAAGTGGTGACTGAAGCTGAGTTCAAAGCTATTAAACCAGGGAGCGTGATGGTTCAGGCTTGCTCTGGCAACCCTTTTGGCAAGGCGGCATTTTTGAACTGGATTGCACAAGAGGACAACTTTGCCATATTTGATATGTCTGCTGGCGAGAGTAACTACCAAGCTTACAGCAAATTGCCACGAGTGATATTCTCTCGGGCAGTTGCTGGTGATACCTACGAGTCCAACGAGCGACGAGGTAAGCGAGCTGTTGCAAACCTGCAGCACTATTTGAAGGATGCCGCATAATGCGCCCTATTTCGCGTTCCCTCAAATTGCTCCCCAATGCCATTACCTTCTCACGCCTACTTCTCGGTACGGCAGCGTTTATGGCGGCCGTGCAACAGCACTGGGTGGCAGCGTTCTGGCTACTCCTGGTCGCGCTGGCAACAGACTTTTTTGATGGCATGGCGGCCCGTAAGTTCAATGCCAGTAGCAAATTTGGCGAGGAGTTCGATGCGGTTACTGATTCACTTATTATCGTCCTCGGGATGCTCAGCCTGGGTATTAGCGGACATCTTTCCTGGGTGATCGTGACCCTAGTACTGATGTACGGTTTGGTAATTTCAAGTGATCGAGTCTTTACCCAGCCAGCTTGGCGCTGGCGAACGCTGTTTGGAGTGGCGAGCCTTTTTGTAGGATGGGTTGGTATAGTGTGGTTTTATGCCGCGCTGGCCTATGGGTGGTCATGGTTCTACGTGCTTATTACGATAGTGGTGCTGGCGCTATGCGGCATTCTGAAGCGCGGCCGTATTGCGACGTGGATGAAGGGTTAGCTGTGCAATTAATTAAGGAGACAATCACATGTCATTTCAAGCCTATCTAGACAACATCGAAACCAAAACCGGCAAAACCCCAAATGAGTTTATCGCCATGGCCAAACAAAAAGGCTATGATGATCCGTCCACCAAGGCGGGCGTAATTGTGGCATGGCTCAAAGAGGATTTTGGGCTGGGTCATGGTCATGCCATGGCCTTGGTTCATGTGATTAAACATGGCGACCAGATCGGTGGTAAGCATGTAGGTACTACCGGCGCACATCGAGATGAGTCTGAGACGCTTCGGCTGGATGGCAAAAAGGATTAATAAGAGCAGCCAGAGCTTTTGCTTGTCTGCGAACAGCGAATTTATTATGCTTAAAGGAGTAATTTTCAGAACGGAAATATATGACCCGTTTGTCCTCACCGGAGAGTAGCGAGATTCACTTGAATGGCTGCCCTGCCCTGCTATGAAAAATACGACATTTGAGCGCATATATACACGCCTAGGGTCCCATAGAGCGGCAATTGCCGCCGGAGTGTTCGCCTGCATAGGTATATTGTTACTTGCCCGTAGCTTTGCGGGTACCTCGCCGACGAGCATTGCCGTTGAGCCAGAAACAGGGGTGATCACCGAAGGTGCGCAATTAAAAGAAGCCGCAGATACTTCCGGGGGTAAGACAGTTATTTTTGGCATGCTGGGCGCACCGGGCGCCCCTTTGCAATATCCCGCCCAGTTACTTACGCTAAATAACTGGAAGGTGACGCTTCCGGTAGGAAGCCCAAACTCGGCCACCGAGATTAAACAGCCTCAGCTGGCTACCTTTACTGATGCAAATTATTTTCACCTCAATGACTCTGGATCAGCCGTGATCTTTAAGGCGATTGCTGGCGGCGCGCGCACCAGCACTGGTACTGCCTATCCCCGTGCGGAGCTGCGTGAAATGGCGAATAATGGCACAACCAACGCGGCGTGGACCTGTGCCAGCGCTGCTCGCAGTATGTATCTTGAACAGGCGCTGACGCATACGACGATCCACAAGCCAGAAGCGACCATTGCCCAGATACATGATGCCTCGAACGACCTGTTAATGGTCAAATACTTTGGTCCAAATTACCCAGGTGCTACGGGTAGCACGGACACGGGTTCACTCGAAGCCCGGCTGAATAATGATTCTGTGACCATCGTCCTTGACCCTGCATATAAATTGGGCGATCCAATGACGCTTGAGGTGACTGTGGTGGATGGTGGGGTGAGCATTATTTACCATAATCTGCGTTCGGGGGTGAGCAAAGTCACTACCCCTGTGGCTTTTAAGGGCGTCAGCGGCGGTTGTTACTTTAAAGCCGGTGTTTATATTCAAGCTTGTACCAAAATTGATATTTACGGACAAACCAACACCACCTGTGTCAACAAGAATTTTGCTACTAGTTTGTACGAGACTGACCCCTACGCCTATTCCGAAGTGGCGATCACCAAGCTTACGGTTCGTTAATAGATCGACCTCTTGCCTCTTTGTAACTTTTACAATACCATAAGCACAATGGTTTACAACATATGAGCCGTCTTCCTGTTCCAGGTAGTGATTCGCAAGTTTGGGGTCAGATTCTTAACGACTATTTAGACCAGTCGCATAATACAGACGGGACGGTGAAGACTGCAGCGCTCAACACTGCCGGAGCTGAAATGGTGAGTCGCAAAAATCAGCCAAATGGCTATGCGGGCCTAGACAGCGGTGGTATTGTGCCCGAAGTCCACTTACCGGCGGCGCCGTTGGGCATTAGCCAACAAACCGCCACCGTTTATACGGCTTGTGATCTGCTGGCTGATGAAGCTGATCTTGATGCGTTTGGAGCCTATGTCTATGCTAATGGCACGGCCGGGGTGGGCGCCACAATTACCGGTGGCGGCAATGGCCAGCTGATTGCCAGCGGCACTGCGGCAACGGCTGGAAAACGGGTGGCCATCAATGCCTCTAATATTTATGGTGGCACCTCCACTTCAGGTATTTACGTGGTGACAACGGCTGGGAGCGGCAGTGCGAAATATGTCCTTACCCGGGCAGCTGATGCAAATACGGCGGCTACTTTGGGCGCGGCCTGTGCGGTTCATGTGGGTGATAAAACAGTCTACTTTACGCCGCAAAGTGCGACATTTGTGGTTGGGACAACGGCCATTACGGTAGCTATCGAATACGCCACTGCCCATGCCGAGGGTAATACCATTGCCAGCGGACAGTATGCTCATGCGGAAGGCACTTCGACTGCCTCGGGTGACTACTCTCATGCTGAAGGACCCAACGGTCGGGCAACCGGCTTCAATGCGCACGCAGAATGCTATGGCGTGGCGAGCGGATATGGTACGCATGCCGAGGGTAACGCCGTGGCCGATGGCGTCCTTGCCCACGCAGAACAAACCGGCCATGCCACGGGCAATAATTCTCATGCTGAAGGTGACGCGACTGCTTCTGGAGATTATTCTCATGCCGAGGGGCATTCGGTCGCCTATGCTCGGGACATGCACAGTGAAGGTATTGGCTGGTCACAGTTTAGTCGTGTCACTCGGGCTGGATTTACACTTGATAACACACCGGCGATACTTCGGGATAGCTCGGGATCTGGTACCCTCCTTCTTCCTACTGACTTTAATCGGGCGGCATTGGTGACAGTGCGGGTTGTGGCGCGACAGGTGGATGTCCTGGGTACGGTTGGCTCATGGATTTTGCGAAGCGCGATAGATGGCGATACCTCAGGCTCGTACCGTGTTATTCCGGGCTCAGGCGCGGAGTGGATTGCGGGTGACGCGGCAGCCCAGAGCGCCTGGAGCGTGCAGGAAATTTCTTTTGATGGTGGTTCACCTCACATTTTACTTGTCACTGTGGTGGGGGCGATCGGGGCGCGTATTAACTGGACGGCAACGATCGAGATGGATGAAATCGTCTAACCGGCAATTAGGGGTTGCGATCATGGGAGTGCCAGAGCGCGCCGCACGTGTCACACGTTTACTTGTTGACTTAGACGTAGATGAAACGTGCGTGGTCTGGGACCCGGATCATGAGGGGCATGTGGCCAATTGGTGGCGTGCCGTAACCTTGGCGCTCGCCGATAGCAACGTGACGCATGCCCTTATTTTAGAAGACGACGCCGAACCTTGTCGGGATTTTTTAGTCGCTGCTCGTCAGCTGGTGCAGCGGTATCCAGCGCGAATTATGAGTTTTTATTCTGCGCGGGAGGTGCCACAGGTACGCCCAGGCGTTGCTCAACTTATCCCCTACTATCACGCCTTGAGCGATGTGGCGGTGGTGTATCCGCGAACTTGGCTTGAAGCGCTGCGTCAAGATTTTAGGCGTCAACGCCAGGAATTGGCATCAGCGCAGTGGCAGCTCGGCTATGGTGCAGATGAAATGCGCCTTAAGCTACGCCCCCAACAACAAGTGTGGTGCGTCGTGCCCAGCTTGGTGCAGCACGGCTGTCCGGGCGAAAGCACGCTCGGTCACCGTCTTTCCCGTGCACGTGCACCAGTCTGCTTGGCTACAAGTGCCAGCGCACTTGCCCTGGATTGGAGTGCGGCATGAAGCTAGCAGCAGTGATTCCCACTCTGGGTGAGCGCCCAGAGTTACTTGACCTTACCCACCAACTTATTCACGAAGAGGTTGATGTCGTGACTCTGGGCTGTCTGGGCGAAAACATCCACCACCTTTGGAACCAAGGTGCGCACCTGGCTCGGGATTGGCGGCATGCTGACGCCCTGGCTGTGCTTAATGACGATCTTAAGTTGCCTTCTCATGCCTTGGCTACGATGTATACGGCTATGAGTGCGGGTGGCTTTGCCTGTGTGGGCGTGGATCAAAAAGCCCCTTTTGGCTTGCCGAGTGGCGCGCCAAAAGTACAGGAAATTAGTGGTGGCGTGGAGCGGCTCATGATCGGCGTCACTACCTGGTGTTTTTTGGTGCGTATGGATGCCTGGCAAGATATTGACGAGCAATATGAGTGGTGGTGGGGCGTTGGTGATCTGTTTGTGAAGATTCAGCAAGCTGGCGGCCGACTCGGACAGGTGAAGGGTCTTGGCATTGAGCATGTTGGCTCCGGGACAGCCCGTCTGCACCCCTGGACAGAAGAAGCTAAGCTGCGCGATGCCAAACGCTGGCGCGAGGCTCACTAATGCATGCGGCCGCGCGCGACTTTGTCCAAAAAGCCCTTCAGGAGTACGGCAAAGTGACTCGTGGTGTGGTGGAATTTGGCAGCCAAGATGTGAATGGCGAAATCCGTAGTCTCTTCCCTGCCGCGCGGTCCTACCTTGGAATTGATATCTGCAGTGGACCTGGGGTGGATATTGTCCAAGATGCGGCCGAATGGATACCTAACCAGGCCTATGGCTGCGTGGTGACCACAGAAACATTTGAACATACGCCTCGCTGGCCAGACATGCTGAAAGTTGCCGCAGCAGCTCTGGCGCCTGACGGTATTATGATTGTCACGTGCGCCTCTGGAACGCGGCGACCCCACTCAGCGACGCGTGCAGAAAAAGGTCCAGCAGCTGGTGAATATTATGCAAATGTGTCAGAATTCGCCTTCAGGCAAGCGGCCGTGGCTGCTGGTTTAGTGGCTGAAGTGACTACTGATGTGGTGCGTGGTGATCTGTACGCTGTGCTTCGTCATCATCCGCCCACGGCAAGCGACGGCTTGATGATTATTGGCGCCGGGTATTGGCGCACAGGCACGGTCTCGCTTAAAAAAGCGCTTGAGGAATTGACAGGCAAGTCAGTCCACCACATGACTGAGGTGCTGCATCGTCCCGACCAAGCTGCGCGCTGGCTGGCGGCAGTCAAAGGCGAATCTCTGCAGTCTCAGAGCCTGCTCAAAGGCTATGCGGCAACTCTAGATTGGCCTAGTTTGGCATTTTGGGAAGAGCTCTCTATTGCTAATCCCGAGGCGCTCGTCCTCCTTTCTAGCCGTGACGCCGAAGCGTGGTGGCGCAGCATAAGCCAGACCGTGCTTCTGAGTGCGCCAACTCGTGAGACAATGAGCACACCTTGGGACGAGTTAATGGTTGCATTATTTGAGCGCGCTTTTGTTGGCCGCTCGCCCTCAAAAGAGGAAGCAATTGCCGCATACAATCGCCATAACGATTATGCGCGGATGACCGTCCCCTTTAATAAGCTTATTGACTGGACACCCACTGATGGCTGGCTCCCTCTTTGCCGGGCGCTTGACGTACCAGTTCCCAACGAACCATTTCCACATCTTAATACCACGGCGCGGTATCGGCGCAATAACCACCTCACCTAAGGGGTGCGAGGTGAATGTTCTCTAGGCTGCCAACCTGAATTCCTCGAATAAATAGTAGATCATTGCAGCCGTATCCATGAAGCTAAAATGCGAGGCACCTGGTTCAATTTGCAGGCGAGCGTTTGGAATTTGTTTGGCAAGCCAAGCGACCTGACTCGGTGGGCAAAAGGCATCGTTTTCGGCTGCTAAAAATAGGATGTTGCTGCCGTCTATTTGCGAAAGATCAAAACCCCAGGGGCTGTTAATTGCGATTTCGTCGTCTGCCCAGCCGGCTGGCGTTGGCATATTGTGCTCGCCGCTTACGGCGGCTAGATGCGAAAGTGCAAGGTGAGCGAGCATCACGGGCGAGTTCTGGAACTTATGTATATCAGCAGGGTCCAGTTCGCCTCTAATGTTGCGTATTTGGTGCAGTGGTCGTTGCTGGATGTTTGTCACAATGCCAAGTTTTCGCGCCATATCTTGCTCAGCTGAGCGCCCCTGCTCCCAGCGCCGTTGGGAGGTTTGGTTAGTAAGTCCGACGCCATTAAAGCGGACATCCCTGGGCGCATCGGGCGAAGCCGGAGGCACGAAGGCTATGATTTTGCGCGCTCTACCCTTAAGTCGCGGTGGACCGAGTTGGCCGCTCAGGTCAGCGGCGCACGCCAAAGCATAGGCGCCTCCTCCGGACCGACCTACAATTGAATAGTCTTCCAATTCGCATGCCTCAATAATTGCGGCAACATCATCGGGGCTGTCGATGATTCGCCGGCCGGCTCGTCGCTCAGAGCCGCCGTAGCCTGGCCGATCGTAGGTAATTACTTGCACGCCAAGGTTCCAGAGTTCTTGAGGACGTGGAATGGCTCCCACTCGGCCGCTCGGCATGCCATGCTCTAAAATGATGGTGTGGCCCCTGGGGTCGCCAGCAACCTGGAGAGCTAGCTGTCGACATTCGCCATTCTTACCTGCTACACCAAGGCGGAAGTCAGCAATACCCGCCTCTGGCCAGGGAAGTTGACGGAGTTCACCCATGGCGAGATTAGGAGCTCTTTCGCCCGTAGCTCCCCCGTAGACATGTGCAAGCCGTTTGGCTTCCACTTCGGCTTGCTCAAAGGCATGATTCAGGGATTCTGTCATGGGTATCTTGTAGACTATAGTATTTTTTAAGAAATGTACATCAGCAGTAAGCAGTACGTGATACAGTCGGGTTATGAGCTTTACTTATGAAGAATTCCGGGTCTCCTCACTCTATATTGATAAGATCTGGCATACGCATACCACGAGTGACGGTGTCTACACTGCCGGGCTTGATGGCAATTGGGATATCATCATCTCACGCTACGCCGAAACAGTGAGCGTGATGGTGACCGGTGTTGGCAAAGGCGCGGTACAAGTTCCCTATACGGCCGGAATCGAAAGTATTGGTATTGCGCTGCGGCCGGGCGTGTTTTTGCGCGATCTGCATGGCAAGGATATTGTGGACAGCCAGCATGTACTTTCGCAAAATGGCAGCCCGTTTGTAGAAATTGGTGGCCATCTCTTTAAGATACCCGACTTTGCGACCGCCAAGAGCTTTGTGGACGAACTGATCGTACAAGGGGTGCTGCTTATAAATCCACTTGTCTCTTCGTTTACTACTGGCAATGCCAAGGCTTCCTCGGACCGTTCACTGCGTCGGCACGTTATCCGCGTTACTGGGTTGAGTCCTTATTTCTTCCACCAGATACAACGTGCGCAACACGCCACCCAGCTTTTGCAGCAAGGCACCTCAATTGCCCAAGCGGCAGTCGAGGCAGGTTATACCGACCAAGCCCACATGACTAAAGCGGTCAAACAGCTTATGGGGCGGACCCCAGCGCAGATCGTTGCTGCTTCTCAGAAGAAATAAATTGGCCATTATATACAATCCTGTTTGAGGCTTTCTTGGTTAACTATGCCTATCGTAAGTAAAAGGAGCGAAACATGTCCAAGAAATTTACTATTACCATACCTGAAGCAAAGGTTGCTGCGCTGCAGGAGCGTTTGCAAATCACCCATTTTCCAGATGCGCCTGAGCATGCGAGCTGGGGTTATGGAGCTGACCTTGAGTACATGAAAGAGTTGGTGAAATACTGGCGACATTCCTTTGATTGGCAGGCTACCGAAGCGCAATTGAATCAGTTCGACCACTTTAAGGCTGAAGTGAAAGGCACGAACTTACACTTTATCCATCAAAAAAGCACCAACCCCAACGCAGTGCCATTACTGCTCATTCACGGGTGGCCAGATTCGTTCTACCGCTTTTACAAAGTGTTGCCCCTGTTAGCTAAGGACTTTGAGGTGATTGTTCCTTCGCTTCCCGGCTTTGGTTTTTCAGATAAAGTCGCCATGAATAGTGCGCAAACGGCGGAGTTGTTGGCAACGCTCATGCACGAAGAATTGGGCTTTGCGACATTTGCGGTGAGCAGCGGTGATATTGGTACGCCTATTGTCCAGGCGCTGGCAACTACTCATAAAGAGCTGGTCAGTGCAGTCCACCTCACCGACACTGGTTACCCTGCAGGCAGTGAGGACTTTTCTACCATGACCCCGGCGGAACAGGCTTTTGCAGGCAAGTGTCAGCAGTGGTGGTTTACCGAGGCAGCGTATAATATGCTGCAATCTACAAAGCCCCAAACGCTTGCATTCGCGCTGGCTGATTCGCCAGTAGGTTTGGCGGCGTGGATGGTTGAGAAATTTCAAGCGTGGAGCGAGGACGGTATTGAAAAGGCGTTTACTAAAGATGAGATTCTGACAAATATTTGTATCTATTACTTCACGGATACTATTGCCAGCTCGATCCGTACCTATGCCGAGAATACTCGAGCCATCTACGCGACCGTCATGCCAAAACCAGCGGCCAAGATTGAAGTGCCGACCGCTATTGCCAGCTTCCCTGCCGAAGCTGTACCAGTGGTTGAAGACTGGGCCAAGCGTCACGCTAACGTAGTACGCTTTACCTCAATGTCTCATGGCGGACATTTTGCCGCACTGGAAGTGCCTGCGCTTTTTGCCAAAGATGTGACTGAGAGCTTGGCTAAACGCTAAAAGATTGCTGAGTGAGTGGGCCTGCCTGGCTGTTGAAAAGATCATGCAGGTCTGCTCACCGTAGAACTTCTATGATTGACGAATAAAATGCCGCACCCTACAATTAACCGTAAGTAGTTAATTAAGCTGAACACTGGGAGTCTTCCTTGCAGCACGGGTTTCATAAGCTTCTTAGTAAACAGATGACTCGGCGCGATTTTTTGCGTTCCTCCGCGTTTGCGATGGCAACTATTTTTGGCATTGTGGGCGTCATCAAGGAGTTTCAGGCCCATGCCGAGAGCCCTTCTATTCCCCTTGAACCCGAGAAGGGAGCGCGTACGAGTCCTGCCACAGTGATTGCGGATGGTGCGGCAAGCGGGGGCCAGGCGGTACGGTTTGGTACTGCTACTCCTCCTCCCCCACCTCCGTCGCCACCGCCCACGAATTTGCCCACAACTGGCAATCTTTATAGCCGATGTGCGTTTGGCGTATCAGCAGGCAATCCCGGTGCTCATGCCGCGCTTGAAAATCTTTTTGGGGCAAAGCTCAAACATTTTGTGTGCTTCAAAAACATGGGTAATAACGGGGCTAGCCAATGGCCGACTGATGATGCAAACTGGTGTAAATCGACCGGGCATATCCTTGATATTGCCTGGGATATGGTGGGTACCAATGTACGTTTTTCTGACTTGATTGCTGGTAGGAACAATGCCAGCTTAGACGCCTTCTTTCAAGCAGCAAAGCGCCACGGTGACCGAATTGTGCTGCGCATGTGGTGGGAAATGAATGACCCGCATGGACCTACTAAAGTTGGGTCTGGTGCTGGATCGCTTGTTTCGTCATCGGCCGAGTGGGTGCAAGCTTGGAAGTACGTGTATAACCGCTGCAAAGTAACGAATGGGTGTACCAACGTTAAATTCTTCTGGTGCCCCAACGGCTCGGATACGGGAAATGGTTCGATGGAAAGCTTTTACCCTGGCGACAATTACATTGATATTATTGGTTTTGATACCTACAACCAACCTGCTTGGGCTGGTGGGGCTTGGCATTCCTTTGATGATCAATTTAGTAATACTTATAATAGAGTGGCTGCGATCTCGGGGAACAAAAATATTCCTATGATGGTTGGCGAAACTGGCACAGTGGCCGGACCAGTCAACGGACACACCAGGGCCGAATGGCTGCGGCAAATGTTTACAAGCCAAAAGTTTCCTCGGCTTCGACAGATTGACTACTTTAACTATGATCTTGGGGGCGGGTTAGATTGGCGTTGGGACAGAGGCGCGGATTCAATTAGTGTCTGTAAGCAATATCTCCCATTAGCCGTCCAGGATACAGGTATTTAAACCGCCATTCCTAGAAAGTTTTGAGCGGCTGCAATTTTGCCAAAAGGAAGTCCCTTGTGTCGCACGAGGCTTAATGGAATAATGAGATCAAATAAGGATAAGCTCTATCTCAGTTAATTATGAAACAGATGACGTGCACAAGTTGAAAGGGGCCTAAGGTCTATGCAAAAAAATAAGAGATTTGGCAAGCAAAAAGTAAATATTGTGGTGGCTGTGATAGTTGGCGTCGCGCTGGTGATCGCGGCTTATTTCTTTATCGCGGCCAGAGCGGCTGGTCCGCAGGCGATCTCCCAAGCTGGGCCGATTGTGTCCGGCCTTGGCGATCGCAACTGCCTTGATAACGACAAAGAGCGTAAGGTGAACGATAACCGCATCCAATTCTGGGACTGTAACGGCGGGTATGCCCAGCAGTGGACACTGTGGAGCGACAACACGATTCGTTTCGGCGCCGGAAGCTTTTGTGTGGATGTCAAAGGCGCGAGCACGACTTCAGATACCCCCGTGCAGCTGTATTGGTGCAATGGCACAGCCGCGCAGGTGTGGAATATTGACTACAGCAATCATACTGTCGTTAATCCTCAGTCCGGGCTTTGTCTAAATGTTCGAAATTCAGATAAGTCGAACGGTGCCCCGATCACTGTCTCGAATTGTAATGGAACAGCTGCGCAGAAGTGGTATGCACCAGAGAAGACGGGCAATTCTACTCCTCCGCCTGCCCCAAATCCTACTCCCACAACTCCCCCGCCCGTGGTGGTTACTCCTCCGACTCCCAATCCGCCGACCCCAACCCCGCCCGCTCCAACGCCTACGCCACCTACTCCTACTCCCACCACTCCTCAAAACGGGCTTAAGAAATTCGAACCAAATGACGGCAAGGTCTACATCGGCGCTAATAGTCAGCCGTATGACATTAATGACTTCAACAAAGCCGTGGGTATTAGCAAAATAGCCATATGGGGCTACTACACCACTCCAGACGGCAACATTGACCACATTATCAATACTGCCAAGGCTAACAACACCGCCCCCCTGGCGAGCTGGAGTGTGACCATGAAGGGTAATGGTGTGGTCAACAACAGTAAAGATGGCTACATCAAGCGCCAAGCCCAAGAAGCCAAAGCCTATGGCAAGCCAGTGTTCCTTCGTCCCGACTGGGAGATGAACGGTAACTGGTATGGCAACTGGGATCTTACCGGCACTTCCCAAGACCTTTACAAGCGTTCATGGCGTCATATTGTTGATGTGTTTAGAGCTGAAGGAGTGACCAACGTGGCATGGGTCTGGTGTCCCAACAACGGCACGTGGCCTTCTGGCCAGCGAACGGTGAACTGGTGGCCCGGCGATGATTACGTGGATTGGGTCTGTGTGGATGCCTATGCCTGGGACGGTAATTATCCAAAGATGCTCAATGCCCAAGATGGTGTTGAAGAGCTCACTCGCTTTGCCCGCAGTAAAAATAAGCCAATCATGCTTGGAGAATGGGGTCCGAATGAGCCGGTCAACTCAACTGCAGCGGGCATTAACGCCTTCTTTGACTGGGCTGAACGTAACCCTGACACTGTAAAAGCCTTAATGTACTTCCACTTTGACACCTTTAAGATTAGTCGCGGCGAACACACCACGGCCCGCAATACTTTTAAGAATCGTATTACCAACAATCCTCGCTACATAACAGAGGTGCAGAACCGATGACGTCTGCGGTGAAAAAAGGCAAAAAGGAGCGCAAACACATGAATGATGAAGCTAATCAGCATGGATACCAGCAGTATGGGAACGGAACCCTGCCCCCTGCTGCTTCTGGCCGTAAAAAGTGGCTTATGCCTGCGATTCTTGTTGCCGTACTGGTCATTGCGGGTGTAATGGGTGGGGCGTGGTGGCAACGCCGCCAAGACAATCAAGAAAAAGCACGCAAAGAAAAAGCGGCAGTCGAGTTTCATCGGGAGTCAGAAGGCGTGATCAAGTTTGCGATGCAGCGCCAAGTGTTGATCGCGGCCGCAGTAGATAAGAGCTGTGGATATACGCAGGCTACTTCGGAAGGGTCGTACTACATTGCCAACTCCCCGGCTCTAATGGATGGCAATCTTAACTATGACAATCTGCCTGGTGAAAAAATAGCCCTCACCGGCTACGTGTATGGCGCGGCTGATAATTCTCACCCTATTGCCAATGCTAAAGTTGAGCTATGGCAGGCCGACGATGCTGGAAACTTTCATCCTAATAGCAACGGTGATGCCAGTACTATAAAAGCCGATACCTTGGCGTTGCGGGGCTATGTGATGACTGACGAGAACGGTCGTTATCAGTTCCAGAGCATCTATCCTGGCCAGACCGCGAACCGCACCCGCCACATTTATGTGAAGGTAAGCGCGAAGGGCTTTGTGGATATCACTACTCAAGCCATTCTCGCCAAGGCCGAAGATACCATTCAGCCCAGCGAAGATATGGTTGCCAAGGACCTTAACTTAAGCTGTGCCCGACCCGAGATGCAAGAATTCCAGGTGGGTGTTGCTCAAGGAATCTTTAACTTACATCTTCGAAGCAAGTAGCGCCTACTCTGTACATACCCTTGGTTAAAAAAGTATAGTGTTCCCCATGGCCTTGCAGTGCACTTATCAATTTGAAGCAATTGGCACCCCGTGGACAATCGAGACAGAGACGCCATTAAGTGCGGCTGTGACCCGCCATATCCACGGTCTTATAGATGACTTTGATCAGACGTATTCCCGTTTTCGACCTGACTCACTAGTGTCACAGGCCCGGGCAAAAGCGCCTGGTTCATTCACCTTTCCTGCAAGTATCGCGGCACTTTACGACATGTATGCGCAGTTGGAAGAAACGACGAAGGGTGCGGTAAATCCCCTGGTGGGCGAAGCGCTTGAGCACTGGGGGTATGACGCAGATTATTCATTGCACCCAGCTTCACTGCCTCCATTGAAGCCGCGCGCTTTTTGCGAAAACGTGACCCGGTCGGGCACGACGCTCACGTACCATTCCCCTGCCCTGCTTGATATTGGGGCGATTGGCAAAGGCTACCTGGTAGATGTTATTGCAAAGTATATTGCCATGCACCATGCCCACTATGTGGTTGATGCCGGTGGTGACATGGCGATACGTACCACCTTACCCTATGTGATTGGCCTGGAGCACCCGTTTGAGCTTACGAAGGTTATTGGCACGGTTTCACTGCAAGATCAGAGTATCTGTGGGTCCTCCCCTAACCGTCGGAATTGGGGTAAAGGGTTGCATCATATCATGGACGCCCGGACTGGTCGGCCGGCGCAGACTGACATCGTGGCCACTTGGGCCATCGCGTCGTCAACCATGCTCGCCGACGCGCTTACTACGGCTCTTTTCTTTGTGCCAGCAACTGTGCTGCGGCAGCATTTTGGCGAGTTTCACTATGCTATAATGACGGCGGATACGCGCGTCGAACACAACATAGCTGAGGTTGGAAAGCTTTATGGATGAAGAATAAAGTTGAGTAGAAAGACCGCATTTATTTTTTTGATCGACACTAAGAAAGGGATGGCAACGCAATGGGCAAATACGCAAATGGAGAATACACGGCCGAAGGGCTATACAGCGGCGGTAGCAAAAGTATTATCGTAAAAGTGCAACTAGATGATGACGCAATTACGCATGTCGAAGTTACCCCTAACACTCCTACGGTACCTTTTTCATTCAAATTGCAAAAAAGCTTTGCCGAAGCTGTTCCCGGCGTGGTTGTTGGCAAGCCAATTGATGAAGTCAAACTCGACAAGCTGGCTGGTTCAAGCCGCACAACTAAGGGGTTTAATGACGCGCTAGAGAAAATTAAGTCACAGGCTACCGACAAGTAAGATAGCTTCTAGGAGAAAACGACGCTTTACCGTCTTCTCCTAGGGCTGTTACTGGTTAACTGATTGCCCGGTCGCTAGCAGAGGAGGTGCGACCTCCGCAGCAAGAGGACTTTGTGCGAAAAATTTCTCTTGAGTCAATAGCTAAGGATATCAAGGAACTCGAAAGAAAAAATCCAAGTATTGTAATTGAATTTAAGGTAGGGATTAGAAAAGAAAACTCATGAACGCGAAGTCAAGCATCTATGCTTTTATTGACAGCCAAAATCTCAATCTTGGCGTTCGCTCACTTGGTTGGCGTATTGACTATAAGAAACTTCGACTCTACCTCAAGAATAAATACAATGTTGAGCGTGCTTTCATGTTCATAGGTTTAGTTAGTAATAACTAGAAACTCTATACTGAATTACAAGCCGCTGGATTTATCCTTATTTTCAAGCCGACTGTGCAGTATTTTGAAAATGGCAAGAAGACAGTAAAGGGAAATGTTGATGCTGAACTCGTATTGCATGCCGCAGCTATAGAATTTCCTAACTATAGCAAAGCTATCATTGTAAGTGGCGATGGCGACTTTGCGTGCTTATTAGAATTTCTTGAAGATAAGAACAAGCTTCTCCATGTGCTAGCACCTAATTATAAGTACTCTAAGCTCCTAAAGCCTTATTCGCAATACATTGTTCATATGAGCAAGATTAAAAAGTCAGTAGCATACAAAAAGACCGGCATCGGCGATCGGTCGAAACCTTAGGCCTATCCGGTCATGGTGATAACTAAATAGTATCAAACACTGTTAATGTTGTCAAACTATATATTATGTGTCATAAGATCTGTTATGCGCAAGTTACCTATACCTGCATCCACTCATGCGTGACGGCATCATAGTCCACTACTATCCCCAAATCTGGGGCTTCTACTTGTGTCCAGCCACCATTGAGGATATAAGGCGCGTGAGGTCGTACTGCATTGGCCCGCAGCAGTGGAAAGCGCGGGCGCACGGCCCCGACATCGGCTCCACTTGCAGCGTAGCTGGAGGCTGAAATTCCGCAGCCGTCCAAGCGCCATATGCGAGCCAGGGCTTCGCCGACACCACGGAACGCATCGATCTGGGCATCGTTGCGGCCAGTGTAGGCAATGGTGTTGATGGTAAAGATGCGTATACCCAGACTTTCGCGATAGGCTCGTGAGGCATCGCCCCGCGTTTTTACGTCGGAAAAAGTGGTGTAGTGCGGACTGCTGTAGGCGTCACTGTTAAAAACCCAAGATTCCAGCAAGTGCACGTCGCTACTGTTTGCATGCGTGGCTACCCCTGTGGGGTTGTAGGTCGCGTGCACGGCAGGTGAGAAGATCTCATCTGGATTAAAGACGTTTAAAATTGCCCCCACGCCTTTGCTGTGAATATAGTCGATTATGCTATTTTGGCGTGCCCGGCTGACATTGTAGGCATAGCCAATGACATCGCAAAAAATACCGCGTGCCCCAATCGCGATCCATTGGTCAATTTGAGTTTGGAGTGTTGCCAAGGGTATATTCCCGGTCGTGACGCCACAATCAATATAGCCCCAAATAGTTGTGTCGGGCGACAGGGCGAGCGTTTTGGTGATAATCGCCGTGGTGGCAGCGTAATCACTATGGTTCGGGTCTTCAAGCCCGGTGCCCAGGACAACATCGTCATAGCGCGAAAGTATCCCGGCGGCATAATCGTTATCATAGCGAGCATTAGTGATACTGGGCGGCGCGTAATAGATGAGAAGCGAGCGCAGCCCATCCTGACCAGTGACACTGGTGGCGAGTTTGTTGGCCGTAATTGCCCCATCGGCAACTTTGGCTGTGGTGACGGCGTTGTTTTGTAATTTGGCAGTTGTCACACTGTCGCTGGCCAGTTGTGAACTTCCAACACTCCCCGACTTCAAGTTGCCATCGGTTGCGTGGGATTGGAGCAAAAAATCATTGAGGATAGTTCCCCATGAGCCATTATCTGATCCAGAAATCGGAAGTCGCGCCATATGGATACAAGTATATAACGCTCAAGGTAACTAAGATAGCCGCTGCTCTATTTTTGTGTGGTCGCGCGACTGTCAAAAAACTTGGCTAGGAGGATTATAACTCCAAAGAGTGCGATGACGATCGTAATATTGCGGAATGCGATGAGGTATCCAAGCTTCCCGGCATTGATAAAGTCGTAAGGATACCAGTTTGTCAGGTGCCCACGGATAAGCGTAAAGCCTATCCAGGTAATGGGAAACGCAGTCGAGAGGGCGACTATCTGCTTAGACATATGGCCGCGCGGCCCAAAAACCAACCACCCGAGTAACGTCATAATGGGGACAATAATATGCACAATTGTGTCACTGACCTGGGGCCAGCCCGGGGCGGTATGACCCCTGAGCAACAGATACTGCACAATAAAGGTAATAATTATGGCTGCCAAGCCAGACAGACGAAACCCCCAGAAAAGATTGCTCGTGATGCGGGTTTTGGTAGCCAGTATAAAGCTAGTGACACCAACTATCGTATTAGACAGAATGGTAAAGTACGCAAATAAATTGAGTACTCTGGCAAGCGGTGTGTCAAAGTAGCCGCCCTGCCGATGCGCTGAGACAACTATTTCAATCATAATACCAATTACTACCAGGGCCGCAATGGAGAGAAAATAAAGTCGGAAGGCCAAAGAGTGCTTTGGGCGTTCGGGCATTTAGGCGGCCTTTTCTGCTTCCGCGCGTTTCACCTTGCTGGCTTTGGCTTTGAGCTTCCGGGCCTTTTCATACAGAGCTCGCTTGGTGGTAATTTTTTGTAATTTGGCTTGCTTCTTAGGGTCGCGCTTTTTCATACTTCTACCTTCCGTTCTTTCGAATTTGCTCTATAGTGGCCGTGGCCGTTGGCTCGCTGTTGTGTTCGGCAAAGATGTAGAGAGGCTTAAATGGGAGTGCGGGGTCGTGGCGTGACACAATGGCCTCGCCCAGTTCTTTGGCAACGGCAAGTTCGTCGTCGGCATTGGCCAATTCCCAGATTTTGGTGCGGAGTGTAAAAGAAAGCGCCAAGGTGAATTCACCTCGTTTGCTGACTACTTGAAACTTGGATGAATTGCCGGTTGAGGGAAGTGCAGTAATGGTCATTATCCCCACAGTATAATACGTTTGGAGCTCTGATTCTAATCTCAGTACTGACTTGGCTCTCAGGGGAGATGGTTGCCGCCTGTCACGCCCAATACTTCGGCCGTAATATAGCTGGAGGCTTCGGAGGCAAAAAAGACATAGGCTGGGGCAACTTCGGCAGGTTGGCCCGGGCGGCCATAGGGCGTGTCGGCGCCAAACTGGGCGACTTTTTCTGGCGGCTGACCTTGGCTTGGTTGCAAAGGCGTCCAGATCGGTCCAGGGGCAACCGCGTTGACTCGAATGCCTCGAGTAATCACTTGTTTGGCAAATGCTTTGGTGAATGCCACAATCGCGGCTTTGGTAGCGGCATAGTCAAGGAGCGTTGGCGATGGTTGATATGACTGGATCGATGCGGTATTGATAATCGAAGACCCTTTGGGCATGTGCGGCAGGGCATATTTGCAAAGCCAGAACAGGGCATAGACATTTGTACGAAAGGTGGCGTCAAATTGTGGAGTGTTCAGGGCGTCAATAGTTGGCTGCGTGACCTGTTTTCCGGCGATGTTGGCAAGGATGTCGATTTTACCCAAGCGCCGATTGGTCTCGTTGATTAATTGGCGGCAAAAATCTTCATGAGAGATGTCGCCAGGCATGGTGTAGACTCGACGTCCTGCAGCTTCAACCAGCGCAACCACTTCTTGAGCGTCTGATTCTTCCTCGGGCAGATAGGACAGCATAATGTCTGCGCCTTCGCGCGCAAACGCAATAGCCGTGGCTCGCCCTATACCGGAATCACCTCCGGTAATCAGGGCCTTGCGACCTTTGAGGCGCCCACTGCCCTCATAGCTAATTTCGCCATGATCTGGCTTGGGGTTCATCTTGTGAGTGAGTTCGGGTTCGGGTTGCATGGGTGTATCAAACTCGGGACCGGGGTATTTCTCCCTTGGGTCCTGAGGCTGATTTACGAGTGAAGCATGCGTTGCCATAGTTTTCCTTTCTACTTGGCTTGATTTTTTTGCAAGGAACTCAAAACCCAGGGAGAGATATCCCTCCCTGGGTGTGTTTTAGGTGCGAGCCTTCGTCATCTCCTACGAGTTTCGATGGCTATTCCTGCCGCCCTTACGCTTGGCTTCGAGGGGCTGTTTTTTTGAAGCTTTTTTGGCTCTCTCTGGATCATTTTTGAAATTACCGCCACTCTTGCTCCCGCCCTCGCTTGCAAAGTGTTGCCGCTTGTCTTCGTCCATGCTGGCAAAGCCGCGGCCACTTGAGTTGTTCGTTGTTGCCATACGCGTCCCTCCTTCTTTGTTGCCTTGCACTTTTATTGTATGCCGGAGTGGATTCTCCTTCAGTGAGACTGGTTACGATTTGGCTCTAAAGTGGCTCACTGTATATTTGTGAGATTGCTCACATTTACCTCGTGAAAACGTACTCTTTCAGAGGTATACTAAAAATATGGAGAGCCTCCTCACCCACCTCGTGATTGCCCCGATGCTCGAATCCGCGCGTGAACGCACCTATGGCAAAGGGCAGATTATCCTTTATCCCGATGGTACGACCCCACATCTGCTTGTGATTAAAACAGGCGCGGTGGTTATGCATGATATTGATGATCAAGGCAACCAGAAAGTGCTGCATATTTTTGGTCCGCCTGCGCTCTTCCCTATGGTGAGTTTTAGCACCGTTGCGGCAACTGCCGCCTGGTTTTATAGCGCACTGGTAGAAACGACCGTTTACTTACTTCCCTATCCTGAACTCAAGGCTCGGCTTGAGCAGCCTGACGGTGTGGCGGCCTATAATCTTCTACTCCGCCAGCTTCTGAATGAAGTGCATGAGCTTGTGGTAAGGATTAGCAGTAGTACTCGAACCAGCAGCCTGGGAAAATTAGCCGCAGCCCTCAAGTTTTTGGTTGTTCACCATGGCCAAGCGACGACTGCCGGTTGGTCTGCCATTGTTTTTCCAGTAAGTCACCAGCTCCTTGCGGACATGACTGGCTTGGCACGTGAAACAGTTACCTTGAGCATGAAGCAACTCTACGAGTCTAGGGCGGTGCGCAATGGCTCGCGCTTACGTCTTGAGGTTCATCTTGAGCGACTGAGTAAAGTGGGATAACTCACTAAAATAGACGGTATACTAAAAACTATGCATGATGAAATAACCCTTGAATATAATATTGCGCTTATCCCCGAGGATAGTCTTGCCATGCGCCACATTAGCATTAGTCAGCAAGTAGCCAAGAGCCACCCGGCTTTGGTGACTCTTAATGACATCAAGCCGCGTTTGGCCTTGCCGCCGCATCTGACTTTATATCAGGTGCCTACGCGGGCGCGAGATTTAGAAAAAATGCTCGCTATGCTGGCTGCCCTCGCCAAGAGTTACCTAGTTCCGTTGCTTTACGCCACCAAATATGTGTATAACGCTGGCGAAGCTTCCTTTGAGCTGCAGTATGAGGTGACTGATCAATTGCTCCAATTACAGCACGAGATCATTGCCCAACTTACTCCTTTGCGCGGCGAACTCCTTTTGGAAAGAGATCCGGCCGGGCATGCGCTTCGCGACATGTTGGATGAAAAAGGTATATTGGGTGAAAACCTACGCACCACTGGCTACGCTGAAGTGGGTGATCCGGCTACTGGTGGTCTTTTTCGGCCGCATGTGACGCTCAACTGGCTTGAGTTGGGGACGCCCATGGACGAGGCTTTTACGGAAGCGCTTCCCTCACTGACCACGCTGCAAGGTCGCTATCCTCGTCTTGGTGTGTATTTGCTTGGACCCTACGGCACGTGTCCACAGCGGGTGGCGCAGTACGGACTGGGCGTCTAACCTACCAGTCTTCCTCGGCCATATCTTCGGCTTGGCGGTGCAGACTTTTGCGAGACTTCTTATTCGCCAGGCGGGCTTGTGCCACGTTTTTCTGATGTAAATTCCCAAGTTCACGCTTCATTTTGACATAGTCAGCGTAGTGGGAAGCTTGCAGCTGGCCACTACGGAGCGCGGCTTGAATCGCGCAACCCGGTTCGGTGGTGTGTGAACAGGTCGTGTAGGCACACTGGCTTACCAGGAGGGCTACATCGTCAAAGTTGTCGTCTAGTTCTTCTTCGGTGCCCCACAGTTGCAGTTCACGAATGCCTGGGGTGTCAATGAGTAGTCCGCCATTAGGGAGGACAAAGAGTTCGCGGTGCACGGTGGTGTGCCGGCCTGTGTCATCCGAGGCGCGAACCTCGTTAGTGGCCTGCGCTTCTCGGCCAAGCAATTGATTAGTGAGCGTTGATTTACCCACGCCCGATGAGCCCAGTAGAATGGCGGTCTGGCTTGGCTGAATATGCGCCAAAATCTCGCCCATGCCGATACCTTCAGTAGCGGTACTGACAAGTATGGGTAAGTGAAGGGCCTCAAGACTCGCTAAGTAAGGTGCAAGGTCATTGGTCTTATCCGCTTTGTTAAGCACAATTACAGGAGCAATATGGCTTACTGAAAGTTGGTACAAAAAGCGCTTGAGTCGCTCAATGCTAAAGTCCTTATCAAGAGCCAACAGTACAAAGGCGATATCGACATTGGCGGCAATCACTTGTTTACGCGTTTGTTTACCCGCTACTTTTCGAGCAATTTCGCTGCGGCGTGGAATAATGGTCTCGATCACGGCATTGCCATTATCTGAAAGTTCGGCCGCAACCCAATCCCCCACCTTAGGCATTTGCTCTCGGTCGGTATAATGTGCTAGTTTGCCCGAAAGCTCGGCCGTAATAACTGCAGGCGTGGCAATTTTTAACGACGTGCCAAAGTCGGCCACGACGCGTGCGGGAATGGTGCGCGGGAGCGCCAGCGATTCCCATCCGTGTTGAAATTCGGGCGTCCAGCCAAATGGTGTCAATTGTTCCATGTCTTTAGTATGGCACAAGAAGATGAAGATGGTAAAACAACTAGGGCGCGGGCACGACGACGGTGTAGGCAATCCAAGGGTCTGTACCAGTGTAGGTGGTGGTGAGCGTGCCAGTTTGACCCGCCCCCACTTGGGTGCCATACCACCCGCCCAAGGCGGCATCAGCCCCGATGGTGGTGGTTGACCACGTACCAAGGGCGGTGAGGCCGGCGGGCTCGGCCTCGGGTGGTTGATTGTCACCAAGGCAGACCAGGCGTAAAATTGTAGCCCCGGCTGTGGCGGTAATATCGGGACATGTGGGGTCAATGGGCACTTCGTCGTAGTCCCCGGCCACTGTTGGTGTGCCTGACCACAGGTGTAACACGGTTACAAAAGCGCCCAAGGCAAGGCCGGAAGCGCCAGTGGCCGCAAATTCTGGCGCCACGTCCCCTACCTGAGCCGCGCGAGTATAGACGGCTGCCCCTAAAGAAGCGCCAGTGCCGGAATGGCGTAATGTCCAACCGGCTGGGGCTGTAGGCACGACTGGGGTGCGCACAAAGACCACTGCGACCATAAGGTCATCGGCCGCCCACCCGCCGGGCAAGCTTGGCGTGACCGTGCCTGCCGAGGACCAGGTGGTTCCACCGACCATGACGTCTTCGGGGTCACTTCCCCCGCCACCAACTGGGGTTAAGGCAATGTTGGCCACACCCAGGGCGGCCCCTGGAGCCACGTTGTCGTCATAGACAGTATGGCCGCTACTGCCACTGACGGCTTCGAACAGATACGCTTCCCAAATTCCGTGGGCCCGGTTATTTTTGATCGTATGATTATGGCCGTAGGGTGCGGTGAGTACGCGAGCCTGAATACAGGAGCGCTGGGTGTAGACCAGGCTAAGATCGGGGTTGGTGGGGCGGGTGGCGTCAGGCATGAGAGGGTAAAAATCATTGTTTTCAATAAGGGCATGGTCGCCCTTGCAGTCAATTGGTGAGTCGGCTGAGTTGGCCCCGGACCAGCCAGCGGCGTAAAAATCGTTGTCTTTGACCACCACGTCAAACACACCTTGTTTGTAGTCCAGGCCTTCGCCAGTGGTGTTGATCACTTTGCAGTGTTGGATGGTTACCCGGTGGGACTGGTCGATGCCATTTTCGTTGCCAAGCACTCCGCCCAAGACTTGGACCGGTGATGAGCGGTCGTAATATTCCTGAGTCCAGTTACCATCGTGAGTGCCTACATAAAATCCTTCGCCAAAGTTGGCATTTTCTTCACCAGTGGCCTCGATGGTGCAATATTCGGCCAGGCCATCGGCCGAAGAGGCGCGGAAGTGAATTGCCTCTTGTCCCACATGGGCCACGCGTACATAGCGCAGCACGCAGTGTTTGGAATTATCCAGGATGATCCCCTTTTTATTGATCTGAAACACACCGCCTAAAATATGGTTGTAGGCCGCGTCCATGACATGCAGCCCGTAGTCGCCACTGCCAGATTCAAATATGGACTGGGCGGTCCCGCGAAGGCTAATTGGATTGGTCACTGTGCCAGCTATTTTGAGTGTCGGCTCGTGTGAAAACACTACTGTGCTATTGGGCATGATAAAACTATCGCCAGGCTGGGCGGCATTGAAGAGCGTTTGTATTTGCGCCCCATTGGCGGGCAACTGAATCTCATTGAGTGTACCCGCTGGGGCATCAGGCAAGGTGTAAGTTGGCGGCACGCCGCGACCATTGGGCGGCGGACGGCGTCGTGCGCTACTTACTATTCCTGAATGGTAGACACCAAGTCTCACGCAGACAGGTCTCCAGAGAGCATCCACTCATCAGTGGCCCGTTTGGTCAGTACAGCTTCGGCATACTGACCGCCCAAGTTGAACACCCCGCCTCGTGAATGGATGGTCACACCCACTCCGGCAGCGATAGTTACTTGGCCCACGCCATATTGGCGCAGAGCAATAGTTGCCCCATTCAGAAACGCGACGCTGCTATTCGGCGGTACGGTAATGGTTACCGCACTGGCGCTGGTGGTTTCTATCAGCAAGCCTGTGTCACCCAAGACGAGCGTATAGGTGGTGCCACTCTGGGAATTGGTGGTCACAATGCCCGTATCGGCACTCCCACTGCTGGCCGCGATGGTAATGGTGTCTGCCCCATCGTTGGGGGTAATGGTCACGTTGCTGCCTGCCACTAAGGCAGTGGCCAGAGTATCCCGGGCGACCTCGGCAAAGTCAGAGATGGTTGAGGCAGTCTGGCTGCCTGTATGGGTGGCTCGGTCGCGTAATTGAGCATCGGTACTGTTGGCTGTGGCGCTGGTGGCAATGCTATCGAGTTTGGTTTTGTCTGCCGCAGTCAGTACCCCAGCAACCGAACCTGTGGCCGCAGCCAGAGTGGCATCGGTGCCAGTATCGCTCACCACGGTCACCGTGGTGGCGCTGGTTGTAGTTGACAAATTAGTTGTGCCTGAGCCGCTGCCGGTCGCATCAGTATCATTAACCCAAGCCGAGCCATTGTATTTCAAGACTTGCCCAAAAGAAGGGCTGGTAAGTGTGACGCCTGTCAGTGCGGCCAAAGCATGGGTGTGGGCGCTGTCGGCCTTCCCGTTCAGGGCAGTTTGAGTCAGGGCGGAGATTGGCTTGGCTGCATCGGTCGTGTTATCGACATTGGCGAGTCCGACATCAGTTTTGGTAAGGGTGACATCGCCGGTTCGGGCAGCTACGGAGGTCACCACATTGACTTGGGCACCGCTGGCAATACCATCGAGTTTGGTCTTATCTGCGGCGGTCATCACGCCCGCGGTCGAAGGGGTGGTGGCAGGGAGCGTGGCGTCGGTGCCTGTATCTGAAGCGACAATTACCGAGGTGGTCGTGGTGGCCACGCTTAAGTTGGTGGCGCCACCACTGGCCACGGCGTTGAGTTTATCTTTTACCGGGTCGGTCAGGTGCGTTTCGGCAATACTGCCAGCCCGGACACTGCCATCAGTCTCGTGGGCGACCGCCAGGAAGCTGTTAAGAATGGCGCCCCATTCTCCATTGTCGCTGCCGGGTTGTGGGAGCCTCGCCATATAGTGTGTCTCTTCACTCTATTTACCTTATGTTTATTGTAGGGCAAGGAGGAGTGAATAACAATCAGGGATAATCTGTTACCATGGCTTTATGAAAATAACCTATTTTGTACACTCTGTCACGGAAGATAACCAAGCTGGTTTGGCAACTGGCTGGCTTCCAGGCAAGCTTTCTGCCGAAGGACGCAAACGTGCCATTGTATTGCGTGAGGATCTACAATCACGCCCATTTGAAGCCGTCTTCTGCTCAGATCTAGAGCGGGCTGTGGAAAGTACCGACCTTTTCTTTGAAGGTAAATTCCCTGTTTTTATCGACTGGCGTTTAAGAGAGTGTAATTATGGTCGCGACGATGGCCAAGCGGCGTCTCTATTTAAGAAAGATCGTGAGCAGGAGTATATTGCAGCGGCCTACCCCGGAGGCGAAAGTTACATCGAAGTTGAAGCGCGCATGGCCAGTTTTCTCCACGATCTTTCTTCTTTACTCGCCTACAATCACATTGCGATTGTAGCTCATCAAGCGCCGCAACTTGCGTTAGAAGTACTGCTTAAGGGGCGGTCCTGGGATGAGGCCATAGCAAATGATTGGCGCAAAACCAAATCATGGCAGTCTGGCTGGGAGTACGAAGTTTTGCCCAAGTAGAGGCCCTACTTGTAGGGGTCATTACTCCCTTGTGGCAAGTTACCTGGCATCTGACTATAGTAGCGCACATAGTCAATTTCCATGCGCGGCTTAGTGCCGGGCACCGGGTCGCCAGGGTTATTTATCTGCGCGGGATCCCAGTAAAAATTAGGATTCATTTCGTAGTCCATGCGGATACCCATATTGGCGCGCTGGTACCACGTGGCGCGGTTATCGGTAATTGAGCTAATTACCTTGCCATCTTGGTAAATAGTGATGGTGTTCGCGGTCCAGTTCATGCCATAGCGATGCCACTGGGTGGTGTCCGTGCCAACTGTCTTGATGTTATGCTGCCCGACGCCGTTTACACCGCTCGGCTTGGTATGGAGGGTGATGTCCCATGGCTGGCCAGCTTTCCAGCCAAATATTTCTAGGACATCAACTTCAGCACTTTGGAAGCCATCGTTTCGCCCAGGCACATTACTAAATACCCATAAAGCCGGGAACATCCCTCGTGAGGGGTTGGGCAGGGCCATGCGCCATTCAAAATAGCCATAGCGCCAGGTGAGATTGTTGAGGTGGTTGCTGACAAGATAAGGGCTAATCCAGTCGTTCCCCACACCCGGAATGCCCCCTGGATTGCGGATAGATCGCATAGTAAGGATGCCGTCTTGAACGGTGGTTAGCCCATATTTTTCCAAAATTGCTTGGGGCGCATTCCAGGATGAACCGACATAGTCGCTATAGCCGTTATTCAGGGAGCCGCCTGCCTCGTAGCCTTTGGTCCGCCAGGTGCCGCCGCCAGTGTCGGTAGCATAGGATAATGATGTGCCGCTAAACTCGTCACTCCAAGTTGGTGCCGGTAAACTGCTGGCTGTGCGGAATTGGACGGCTTTGCCTTCCGAGGCAGCTGTGTCGCTTACTTCTATAGCCGGCGCGGTTTTCGTGCCTTTTTCGATCTCCAAACTTATGGAATTCGGCGCGGCAAGTAAGCGGAAGGTTAAGACTACCCCAATGAGGGCAACTAACAGCGTGGCACTACTGACTTGCCAGTGGCGGTGGAGCCAGCGCTGAAACTTCTTTATCGCCGTTTGGTGCCGTTGCATGAGGAGTCCAATTATTTAGGGTAAGCGTATGCTGTCTATAATAGCAAAATGTGGCGCACTTGCCGCATGGAGTAAGTTCGTGCGGTTGGAATTGTGGGCAAGAAAAAGAGCCGCCTAGGGGCGACTCTTTGGTGGGTTAATTACCCTTTTTCAGCGCTTTCAACTTTTTTTTCAAAAGACGCTTGCGGCTGGCGCCATGCCAGTTTTTGTGCTTTGCCATCGTAGCAATCCAATCAATTTATATATTTGTCTACTATTTTAGCATAAAATAGTGCAAGTCTCTACCTCTTAGTTTTGGATAATCGAAAGGATGTTTCCAGAGGGGTCTTTGAACCAAGCAATATCTGGTCCCATATTGGCAGCCCGGCCGCGCATCACACCTTTTGCATCGGTTTTGGCGCCGTTGCCCATATCGTAGTGTTCAAAAGTGACTTTTTGGGCCGTCAGTTGGGAAATAGCCTCGTCAATGTCAGCAACCACAAAGTTGAGAATTGTAAATGCGGCTGGCTCGTGGTCGTCTTTTTGATAGGCAAACACCGTGCCCTCGCCTGGTAATTGCAGATGCAGCCCCATGGTTTCGTCAACGATCTTAAGGCCGAGTACCTCTGTATAAAATTGCTTTGTTGCTTCCAAGTCTTTGACCGAAAAGCCGCTAAATGCTGTGTGGGCGATAAGCATGATGGATCCTCTTTATACATGTATGGTAGCACGCTGTAACATTAGACTACTAAACGGCTACTTGGCGGCTAATATACGACTGCCAGATAAGACGCCGCTTTGGTGCTGGGACGACCTCCTGGCTCTTGCCAAGCGGCTGACGGCCATGAGCAAGGAGTATCTGGCTGGCAATGAGCTGCTTTTGGGGGCCAAGGAGCACTTGGGTACTATTTCTTTCAAGAATGGTGCCTATTTTGACCAGTAAATCGGTTATCTCGGCACCATGTTGGTCGCGCATGCTTGTGAGTAAGGCTTCTGTGGCGATCATCTTACCAGTAAAGCGCACCCACCACAAGCCATCTGGTCGCTCTTCCAGAATAGGGAAAGGATCTATGCGCTCCCCCACTCCGAGGAGGTTGAACCACCTGCCCTCGCTAAAGCGGGGTTCTTGCAACAGTGCAATCTCTTCCGGGCTTAATTCTTTGACTAACTGCTGGGTGCTGGAAAGGAGATTGATCCCGCCACCCTGGGGATCAGTTCGTTTACTATAGAAAGTAAGCATGTCTGGCGGTTCGGTGGCAGTGACTAAGTCAATATGCATTGGGTTTGTGCCTATGCCACCAAAACGGAATTCTTCGAGGCTAAGATCGACGCCAAGCTCCTGCCAAAAGCCCATACCCGGGGCGATATTCAGTGGCGTGCCAGCGAGGGTGCTGATTGCGGTGGGCACTACATGATCTCTGGGACCCTCAGCTTCGGGCAGGCCGTCGATAATAATATAGCCGGGTCCACGGCCGTAAGGATCAAGCGCCGCTTCCATAGCTTGGTGTAGTTCGGCGATGCCCGGGACTTCCTTGTAGAGTTCTCTTCGGTAGCGGGCGACTAAGTCTGGTGCCAAGTCGGCTCCTTCAAAGCGATGCGGGAGTTCAAGTATCTGGCCTAGGTGCGAGAGTGCCTCAGCGGTGTCTTGGGGCAGCCGGTATTCATTGATCGGGGCAGTTTTGATTCGTTCACTCATGTTTCTTCACCTGTTATGCTGAGGTGCGTGCGACGCGTAAGTATTCGCTGGGATCAGCAACATTCAAAACCAGATCGACTGTCGAAAGGTTAGGCTCCCAGCCGCTGTATTGTTGCGTGTAAGGCTGAGGGTTGAAATCTTGCCATGCAAGTTCAATGCCCTCTTTCTCCCAAGGTGAAGTCTCCAAATAGGCATGAGCGCCAGTACCAGACAAATAGCGGTCGCAGCCCAGTCTTTTGCAGAGGGCGATAATCCGGCTGGTTGCGGTGCTGGTTTCTTTTGGAGTGAGATGCAGGTCGCTTTCAAGGATGATCTTTACTTTCTTGTAGCGTGTTGCGTCCAGAAGCTCGGCTAAGTATTGAGCCGTGTTTTGTGCAATGATACTGAGTGGTGCTTCTTTGTGTGTCTCGGCAATGTCCCAAAACCCCTCCATGCGCGAGAGATAGGGGCTGTGCGCGTAGTAGCTTTGTATCATGGAGCGGTGGCTTTCTTTCCACTTGCCGCTAAGGGGCGTGGTTTCGCGAATTAAGGAGTCATGACGGTGTTGTACGGGGATGGTCACCCACTTCCAGCCTTCTGGTGTCCGGATACGATTACGATTTTGGAACTCTCTTTTGACGTATTGGACACAGTCAGAAAAAACAAATACATCGGCGCTGAGAAGTTTATCTAACATGCCTGGATAGGGCATATATTGTGTTTGATGACCTGCGAGAGTTGGCATTATTCCCCCTGTTATTTAAAAAATTCTGAAGTCACGCCCTTGACCAGGCAAAATGCTTCGTAATATTCGTCATCCTGGCTCGCAACGGGAACGGCAAGTTCGCGCCAAAAACGTCCCCGCGCACTGAGGGTGTTGCGAGTGATGTAATACTTGTGAGATTCGCTACTATGAAGTGCAACGGCTTGAAGTTTCTGTTCAAAATGGCGACTGATATCCACGAATACATTTGGGGTAAAATCGTCAAAGCTCGAAATTGGCTCTGAAAAAAGGATGTATTTTACAAAAGGTGATCGCCTGGCACAATTGAGCACTGCTGACGCCACGGCTTGGTGGTCCTGGTGCCCCCGGCCAAGTACTTGGGGAAAGTGTGTGATGACAATGCGCGGTTTAAATTCTTTGAGGTAGTTTTCGATGGCAGTTATAAGCTCAAGGTCGTATTGGACGCGGCCATCGGGAAAATCAAGATGATCAACAGTATATCCCAGCAGTTCCGCGCTTCGCTTTGATTCTTTGATGCGCTCCTTGGCGAGCTTATTGTCAGATTGAGTGCCATCAGTAATCTCTAAAGCGCGCACCTCATATGACTCTTGGCACAGCTTGGCAACTGTCCCGGCACAGGACAACACTAAATCATCTGGATGCGCGTAACATAGCAGCACCTTTGTGTGTTCAAACATTAGCGCTATTGAACCATAGACCATCTGGTCCGAACAAGCACTTTCTGCATAATGGTGCGCTAAAGTTTCGTAGCCCTCTTTGGTACCTTGTCCAAAATGGAGGAACGCGAGGGAATACTTGCTTTTTTATGCATTTTAGTTTAAAATATGTTTTGTCGACTCAATTGAGTAGATACCGAATCCAGATCCTCGGGAGGATCCGCACATGAACCCCCAGACCCAGGAATCCTTGGCCCGGCTGCTGCTGGTGCTCATCGTCCTCGCGGCGCTCGCCCTCGGGCACTCGTTCGCGAGGCGCGGCAACGGCAACGGCACCAACGACAACATCGGTCTCCTCGCTGCCATCGTGGCCATCGGAGCCTTCATCGCGTTCACCTCCATCGGTGGAACGGTCACGATCCAGGACTTCGTCACCACGAACGGCCAGCCGCCGATCGCCGCCAACGCCGCCGCCCCCAAGGCTCCGGCCCCGGTCGCGACCGACGACAACCTGACCGACGCGCAGCGCTACACCCAGTCCAGCTCGGACGACCAGTTCAAGAGCGACGCTCGTTGGTTCGAAGGCATCCTGCTCGCGGACAACACCAACGGCTTCAAGCGCGTCTTCGACATCCAGGTCGCCTCGACCAAGCCCACCGGAACCTACACCGCCCGCATCCGCACCGTGATCGGCAACTGCTCGGGAGTTATCTGGTTCGTCAAGCTCGCTACCCCTGGTGGTGACCCGTCTACTTCGTCTGTGAAGGTGATCAAGCGCCTGATCGGCTCCTGCTGATCTAGGATCCTCCTCGTCGCGACCTCACGGTCCGAGTCCGCCTGCTATTACAGCAGTGTCGTGGCTCGGCCGTGGGGTCTGTGCATGTGATTCGCTCAAGCGGCAGAAGCTTGAGCAAATAATTATTTTATCCCCCAACAAAATCTTTATTTGCTCCACTGCCGCTTTTCCCTGCCCAAAAATCGTCCCTCTACCGTATACTTAACCTATGTCTAGCCGTCATGCGCGTCAGCGAGCCTCGGTGCACAAAAAGTCCTCACGTGATGCGCTTGAGTATCTGGTTTTCTTTTTTACTTTTGCCACTCCCCTTTTGGAAATTCCCCAAGCCATTGAAATTTTTGCCAATCAAAGCGCCCAAAATGTGTCGCTGTGGACCTGGGGATTTTTCTGTCTTGATAACCTGGTATGGATTGCTTTTGCGCTGCGAAAGCGCTGGCTGCCCGTGCTGCTGACTTCAATCCTGTATGAAATTATTGAAGTGACCATTTTCATTGGAATACTTTTGTACAGATAATTTCTTGAGCGCTAGGCCGCTGCGGGTATATAGCGCTTTACTTCCCAGCTATTATCAACGCGCCGTTGCTCAAGGCGTCCTACTGTTGTGGCCGAGAGTGTGACATCTTTGGGTGGGAGCATGGGGGCGATGCGACGAATCGGTATCCAGCGGCCATCTTCGAGTACGGTGCATTCGAGCATCTCGCCGTTTTCGAGTTTGTTACTGGTATGGTTGGCTATGGCGAAGGGGGGCGCATGAGTTTTTTTAAGCACATCCAATACGGCGATCTTCCCTACTGTGCCAAGTGTGAGCAGATGCTCAAGCTCCTCTCTGGTGTCGGTGGTGAGCCTGCTGCCTGCTTCCGTGGCAAAGCGAATTGCCATGCCGTGGGCCACGATTATTTCTCTGTCGTAGATTCCGTAGGCCTGGATTGTCCTTAAGTAGCGCAAGGCTACTTCGAGCGGCATTTCGCCCTTCTCGCCGCGTTGCACAACCCATTCCAGATGTTGGTCGTGGTCCGGTTTCATGCCATATTGTCGCAACTGCTCTCTGGTTGTCTCGACCTTGGCGGCAAGGAGCAGCTTTACTTCATCGCGAGTATGAATAAGTTCCCAGCCGGCATGAGAGGCTTCCTCTAGGTTGGGCAGGTCAAAAATTGGTGATAAACTCGGATCTTCGTAGCCGTAGACAAATTCACCGATACTTTGCTTGGCACGTAACATACTACTGCTACTGGCTACGGTAAGTTCGACTCCAGCGCCACCCAGCGCATAGCCAGCAGCTCGAGTTTGCCTTCGCCCCTGTTCAACAAGGCCGTTAGGGCTGCCATCGGCACATGTATCCCCCCGCCCCTGAAATATGACTTTATCGTCATTGCCGCAGGATCGGCCATGGCGTAGAAATTTTAGTGTGCCTGTTGTTTCGCGCATTGCTGTCATTTTATAACAGATTTGCTTATGAGCGATGGCAAGCTACAAGCTACAAAGAAGTAATGCCATAATGCCTGGTGCCCGCACTAATATATTGGTTAATGTCGGTATTGGTGGGAATAGCAGCGGCCTGTCCATGGATTGCTTGCAGCGCCGGTGTTGGATGGCCATCGCTTGTGATCCAAGTGTTTCCGGCGCGGCCTAGGCTCTCCAGGTTAGCGATGCCAACCGGGGCGCTCGACATGGTGCTCGAAAAGGGCGCCAGAGCGGTGTAATTACCGAGTTCGGTGCTGATAATCTTGCCCGATCCGTTGGCATAGACATTCCCATCCATGAGGGTTTGCGGTATCCCCCGCGCCGCATCAGCTTTGTGAATAATGGTGCTTAGCGGAACGACGGCACTTTCGTTGGTTTTGGTAATGCAGAGCGCGGTCGTGCTGCCGCAGTAACCCACGGCGCTAGGGGAGGCAATAATATTGTTAAGAAATATATCGATGCGGGGAATCCAATCCATGGTTGCTGGATGGTTGCGGACGGTGTCCCGGTCACTGCCATAAGAATTATTGCAGAGTGCCTGCGCTGGGTCGGCACAGCCTGGCCGGGAACGATTGTCTACGTACACGCCCACAGGATCGGCCCCGCCGATAATGGTATTATTTACCAGCTTCAGCCCAGAGGAGCCTGCGAGCTTGACGGCTCGGGCGCTCCCTGAGGCCCGAATGTAACTGTTGATGAGCAACAGATCATCGGATATTTCAAAGAATAATCCGGTGCCATCGTTGTCGACAATGCGGGTATTGGCAACATCCACATCTTGATTGCTTTGGTCAAACCACAAACCATGGCTCTTGTTTTTGCTGATCTCACTATTTAGTACTTTGGTATATCGTGTGCGGCTGGTTTTGAGCGCGCCGGTCTGTGGAGAGTGGGTAAACTCATTGAACTGATTCAAGTTTGTCGCTTTAAAGCCGTCCAAAGTTAAATTATCAGTATAGGTGGCATTGACGCCCATCCAGTTTGCATCAGTGATGGTTACATGACGCAGCGCACTGCCCACATTAAGATTGCTTCCGCCGCCGTAAGTAACTGCAATAAATGCTGTGTCAGAGATTTCCACATTCTTAAGTAAAGAATTGTCGGCCGTGTCATTGAACTTCACGACGCCATAATCACTGGCAGTGTTGGAATAGCGGGTAACGCGAATGCCTTCCAGCGTCACATTGGGCGCCTGAATGCTCATAAAGATTCCTTTTTGCGAAAACTCCGGCGAGTTGCGACTATCTGCCAGGGAAAGATAAAGTCGGTTTGCCGAGGCATCAACCCAGAATTTGCCAGTAGTTACCTCGGCCTTCGTGCTCACTTGGCGTAACTGGGTAATGCCCACCCAGGCTTGATCAGGATATTTACCCACTTTATCGCCAGTAAGGTTCTGGCCGGTAGTGAACGAAATGCCACTGCCGTCGGTGACTGGTTGCGCGGTATAAGCGTGGTATGCCAGTATACCTTCAGTGGTCCAGCCGGTGGCGGCAGCCTGCGCCCCATTGAATACAGGTATTTCGCCAGGATAGGCAATTATTTTGACTGGCTTACTGTTTGTAACGGTGATATTGCCCTCGCGGTAGGTGCCACCACGCACTATGATTGTGGTGTTGGCGACTGCGGCGCGATAGGCTGCGGTCAGGGTGGCATAGGGTGCCTCTTTGGTGCCGTTGCCGGAAGTATCAGAGCCGGTGGTCGCGACATATTTCACTATCCCGGTAAGCGATGCGAGATTATAGGATATGGGCAGAGACGCGCCTACGGTTCCAGTGGTGCAGTCCGGGCCGGCCCCAAAAGTAACAACTTCTCCTTGGGACGCGGTAGTGTCGGTATGCTTTTCGGCGCAGAGACTAAGGGTGCCATCCTCTGGTTCAACCATGGCAAAAGGGGTGGCCGCTCGAGTGGCCACCAAGGCGGCCACCCCGATAATTGCAAATACTACTACAAAGATGGCCAGGTTCTTTCTAGAACGCATACGTATGGTCTTCATTCTTCTTGCATTGTAGCATTCCTTGGGCGTGCATATGTGGGCGCGTTTGCCTAAACACAAGTGCTATTATTGCAATATGAATACACTCACTTCTCAAACTGTATCTTTTGACGAAACTGCCAAAAAGCGAGCTATTGCCGACCTACTTGCCAGTGCTCGACATGACGCTGACTTTTATGTGCTTTTGGTTGGCGCGAGCTTGCTGGCTGCCGGGGCCATTTTTACCGATAGCATCCCCCTACTTATTGCCAGTATGATCGTGGCACCCCTGGCCATGCCTATTTTAGCCGTTGGTTTGGGGGTGGCGTCTGGCAGTGCCCGTCTTGTGCGCCGCTCTGTGCTACTCCTCTTGACCGCCTGTGCGGTGGCCGTGCTTGTTGCGGTGGCAACGGCATTCATGGTGGGCAATGAGCAGGCAGCAGATCACTATATTACCTTTTCGGGTAATCGGGTAATTGCGGTATTGGTGGCGATGGTTTCTGGGGCAATTGCTGCGTATGGGCTGGTTCGCCCTAAGGTGGGTTCGGTAATTACAGGTGTGGCGATTGCTGTTTCGCTCATGCCGCCGCTAGTGGCAGCCGGTGTTGGCCTAGTGCCAGGCGGCACCACAAACGGCCACGATGCGCTGGAGTTGTTCCTGCTTAACGTGGCCGGTATCTTGGTGGCAAGTAGCGTGGTTTTTTACCTTTTAGGTCTGGGCGCGACCTACCAACGGCTAACTGCTCCCCAGACGGTGAAGGATTAGTGCTTGGGTACGCCCTTGTATTTGGCTTCACCAAACCCGAGGATCATGTAGCCAATAAGTGAGAAGATCCACAGTCCAAAGATGCCAAATGCGGCGCTCTTCTTGAATGCTTTGGCAGTGTCGAGAGCCACGACTAGGTGCACAAAGACGTTAACTACGGGGATAAGGTAGAGGAAGAACCACCAGCCTGGGCGGCCAACAATCTTTAGCATGACGTAAATGTTGTAAAGAGGGATGATGGAGGCAATGCCAGGCTTCTTGGCTTTTTCAAAAAACCGCCAAAAAGCAACAATGGTCAGCAGCCAGAGTGCAATACTGAGCATAACCCATACGGCTCCCATCGTCCCGTCTCCGCTTGTGTCATTGACCGTGTCGATGTGCCCCAGTAATGTTAGTACGCTCATAGTGCATCCCCTTTAGTTATAAGCATAAGTGTAATCTACATTGTGTAGACATGACAACAATGTTCGGCGTGCAGCCGCCCAAGGTACTAGTGTTGCGGGCCAAAACGTTTGAGTGCTCGGGCATGTGCTTTGGCTGCCTCTTCTTCGCGATTATGCGGGGGTGCTTGCGTGGTGAGGCTTGTGAGTAGTTGTTGAGTGACGTGAAGAATGTCATGGATCGCCTGGTCGAAGGCTGCCTGGTTTGCTTGAGAAGGTTCGGTAAACCCAGAGACTTTGCGGACGTACTGACGGGCAGCCGCCTCGATTTCCTCGGTGGTGGCATGAGGTTCAAAATTAAATAAGGTTTTAATATTGCGGCACATACAATTTCCTCGTAGTTTACTTGTTCACTACTGAGTATAGCGGGCCATCGGCCAGTCGAGAAAGCGCTTGCGCTCTTTTCTGCAGAAGCGCATACTTAAGCTAAAATTAAGCGTAACAATTATATGAAAACAAAAACGCCTTCAAAAACAACCCGAACTCGTGCCGTTCGTAAACATAAAGCCGCCCCAAGAGTAAGCAAACGCCAGGTCGCGCAACAGCGCAATAAACGTCTGGCCTTTTTTGTGGCCATATTGGTGGCGATCTGTGGCATTGCTGGGGCTGCCGTACTCTGGGCGGCGGGTGATTCTTCCGGCCAATTCTATTCCGGAGTTAATAACCAGCGCTGTCTTGATAACTCCCGTGGGGCTTTAGAGCCTGGGAACACGATTATGCTCTATACCTGTAATACTTCACGCGCCCAAAAATGGGAAGTTGTCGGTGCGACGATTCGCCAAACTGGCACGGCCTATTGTTTAGACACTGATACTAAAAGCATCACTGTACCCATTGCCAACGGTCGTACCCAAACCCAAACGGGACTCGTAGCCGTATTGGATCGTTGTAACCGCCAAACTTCCCAGCAATGGAAGTTTGATGATGCGAAAAAGCAGATTGTGAATACGAGCACCAAAATGTGTCTGGAAGTAGTGAATGGCAGCGCCAATGACCGCACGCCGCTGTGGCTCCGGGCTTGCTCAACTTCTGTTGCTCAAAAGTGGTACCTGCGTAAGGCGAGCAATGTAGTAGAAGCGGCAACGGTTAAAGTAAGTGGCACGCCGGTACGCAAAGTCGACTTCCAAGTTGGCTTTGACTACACCCACCACTCCGCTCTCTTTGGCGGCGGCAATGCTGCAGCAGTAAGTTCTGCCAAGGCGGTTGCCAAGTCGCTTAATGCACCACAAAGCACGCATATCCTTGGCTTTGGCTTGGGAAGCCCAAGCCCTTCGGCCGGCAAGTATACATGGAAAGATTTGGATGCCCGTATCAATATGATGCGCGACACCACTTCGGCTGACCAACGAACTGTTATTCTTTGCTGTGCTCCCAAATGGATGAAAGGCACCAAAACTGATGCTGATTCAACTGCCGACCTGGAAAAGGCGCCAACCAAAGCTAACTATGACAAGTTCGCTACCCTCTCGGCCGAAGTTGCCAAACACTACCCCGATGTGAAGAACTTCGTGGTCTGGAATGAATTAAAAGGCTTTAACGAAAACGCCACCAACTACACTGAGTTTTACAACAAAGTCTACACCGCAGTAAAGAAAGTTCGTCCCGATGCAAAAGTTGGTGGCCCGTACATGGGAATGCATACTGATAACCCTACTGGCAACGAAACCTATGGTCATCTTGCCCCTCAGTCCAAAAAAGTAGTGGAATATTGGATGAAGAACAAGACTGGCGCTGATTTCATTGCGGTCGATAGTGGCCCACAGCTCAAGAACGGCCAATTGGGCACCGATGGCTATAGCGCGGGCAAGAAATTTGCCGATGATGCTGCATACTTGCGGAGCTTGCCCGGTGCAGCCGGTCTGCCCCTGTGGTGGATGGAATTCTATCCTGGCACAGACAAAGATGCTCGGGGCGTTGACCCTGTTCGCGAACACGCTGTCTCGATTGGGATGAGCAACATTGTCACTGCTGGTTTGGCTGGGGTGAACCGTATGTTTGTCTGGGAACCCGAGGGTGAAGCCAATGGCGCCCACCCCTACACTGGCTACGGCATTTGGACAAGTACAGCCAAGGCCGGTGGCGGTAAGGCTACTCCTTTCTACACTGCACTTAAACTGTTGAAAGACAATTTCCCTCAAGGAACACAGATATACCAAACCAGTGTTACAGGGGCGGTTACTGTCATGGCTAGCGGCAACAAAGTGCTCCTTATTAGCAAATCTACTCAGCAGATGACTGTTGATGTGGATGGTGCCAAGGTGGTGCTGCCAGCGCACGCCGTAAAAGTTATTAACCGCTAATGAAGCAACCAGGAAATAAAACTAAACGCGCTCCCTCAAGTGTGCGCGGAGGATCTATGGCTAAAAAGAGTAGTAAACAGCAGAAGCAGCGGACACAGCGTCTTCATATCGCGATATTGGCCAGTGCGGTAATCTTGGTGTGTGGGATGCTCGGCGCAGCACTCTTCGCGGTCAGTGCTGATGCAACGCCTGCGCCGATTAAGAGCAGTCTGGGCAATAAATGTCTTGATGTGTATAAGAACGAGCGCAAAAATGGCGCCAAAGTGCAGATCTGGGACTGCAATGGCAAAGTCCAGCAGAAGTGGTCACTTCGAAGTGATGGCACTGTTCGAGTGAATGGCGCTTCTTTCTGTCTGGCAGTCAAGCAGACGAGTACGAAGGTAACGGCCACGGTGCATCTTTACAAATGTGATAATAAACCGGCCCAAATTTGGCAATATGATCAAACTGCGAAACGCTTAGTCAATCCTAATTCAAACCTCTGTCTTGGGGTAAAAGATGGCAACAAGGCCAATGGCACTCCGGTGTGGCTGATGACTTGTGATAATGAAGCTGCGCAGCTTTGGACTCCACAGCAAGCAGTAGTACCAACGACTCCAACGCCCACTCCTCCTACCCCTACTCCCCCAACACCAACGCCGACCACGCCTACCCCACCGACGCCTACACCCACGCCTCCCACTGGTGGCACCACAACTCTGAACGGACCTACGGGCACCTGGAAGATGGTTTTTGGCGATGAGTTCAATGGCGCAACCCTTGATACCAAAAAGTGGCAGATGTGTAACTCAAGCTTCCCTAATCCGAAGCAAGCTGGCGGTGACTTGTGCCGTACAAGCTACAATGGTGAGCAGCAATACTTCCGCGTGACACCCAACAACAAGAACGTTCAGGTGAATAATGGCCAGTTGCACTTAATTACCACTAGAGAAAACGGTCGTATATACTCTGGTATGGTTGGTACTGGGCCAGACGTTCAGGGTGGCGGCAACCAAACATTCGACGCAAACGGCAAATTAGTTAACAGCACGTATAAACTGGGCGAAACATATGGCTACAAGCCTACCGGTTTCACCTATGGATTTGTTGAATGGCGCGCCAAGTTCCCTAAGGGCAATGGTTTCTGGCCGAGTTTCTGGATGTTGCCAATGCAACAGAAGCAAAATGGCGCCTGGCCAAACGCTGGCGAGTACGACATTATGGAAATTCCTGGGAACAACCCTTCACAGCATGTCATGACCAAGCATGATGATCAGGCCTCTGGCGGTGCTCCTGCTCAGGCAAAACCACCACTCGGCATGACCAAGTACGGCTTCGATTCCTCTACTGGATTCCATACCTACGCTTTAGAATGGGCCCCTAAGACCCTGAAATGGTATCTTGATGGCAAGTTGGAGTTCCAAATTACCAACAACAACTATATTAAGAACTACCCATTCTACATTATGGCCAACCTCTCCGTAGGCGGTAAAGATAGCTGGGGTGGCCCTGGCGGTCCTTTGCACGGTGGCATTGATGGCACGACGCCATTCCCTGCAGAGTTCACCATTGATTACGTCCGCGTGTATCAACGACCGTAGCTAGGGAGTTATTCGCACAAGAAAAGAGCCGGCAGATCGCTGGCTCTTTTCTTGTTCAGGTTATCCACAGCGAAATAAGAAATGGTACATTTATTATGCGCACCCTACATGCAGAAGGTGTAAGATGGGAAGATGTCGCACATCTACATCTACAGCCCTGGACTGGCACACAGGGGTGGGGCCGAAAAATTGACCTATTGTCTGGCCGAGTTTCTGGCACGTGGTGCCACGGTTTTTATTGTCACCCATACTGCGGTGGATCTAGTGCGGGAGGGATTTTATTTTGGTAATGACCTCCGTAAGGTGAGATTACTTCAGTTACAGCGTCCTGCCGATGATAAGCTTTCATCGAGACAACGATCGGTAGCTAACGATTTTGCAACGTATCATTTTCTCAAAGATCACCCTATAGATCTTTTTATTAACCTCAGCTTCTACAGTCACATGCCGCCCGTAGGACGAAAAAGCGTTTATTGGTGCATGTTTCCTCAAACGCAAGCATTCTCCCAGTCGCTCCTCGCAGATGGTGCGCTTATGGCTGCAATCCCAGGGGCGGCGAAGATGCTTCTGGAGTTTCCTACGACTATCGCCGACTATAGTCAGGTGGTCGCTATATCACAGTTTGTAAAGCACTATGTTGGGGTGCACTGGGAGTTGCAGGCAACTACTCTCTACCCCTACTGCGACGATATGAGTTTGCCAAACATTGCCAAGCGCAAAATCATACTTACGATGGGTCGTTTTTGCGACGGCCCAAGTCGAACACATCCTAAGCGGCAAGATGTACTGCTTGATGCCTTTTTGCGCAATCCTGAACTTTCAGCACAAGGCTGGGAGCTTCATATGGTTGGAAGTGCGGCTTTGGACGACGTGTCGCTTGCTTATCGGCAGCAATTGGGCGAGCGTGCTGTGGGTGCGCCTGTCTTTTTTCATGATGGTGCTGACCGTGAGGAGGTGGTGCGTTTGTGTAACGAAGCCACAGTCTATTGCCATTGTGCCGGCTTTGGCACCGACGTGGCACAAGATCCGCAGGCTCAAGAGCATTTTGGCATCACGACCGTTGAAGCGATGTCGGCTGGCTGTGTCCCTGTAGTGTTTAAAAGTGCTGGCCAAATAGAAACAGTGCTTCATGAACAGAATGGGTTTCATTTTACCCAAGCATCAGAGCTTGACTATTATCTTAAAATATTGACCAGTTCAGACACTCTCTGTAAGCAAATGGGCACTAAATCCCGTCAACGCGCCCGCCTCTTCCAGAAGCAGGCTGTAGATGAAGCTGTGGCAGCACTCATGACCACGCTAGAGATGTTCTAGTACTCTTTGGAATACCAGCTTTCGGGCAAGCCGTACTTTTCTCCGGCGTCTTTGCCGGGAAGATCTTGGCCACTGGCAATCACTATCCAGATTTCATAGACCTTTTTAAGAATAAGATAGTAGCCACCGCCATCTTGGCTGGCAACATTGACACGGGCAAACTGCCCTTCCTGCTTCATGACCTTGTAGGTGTGGCTGCCAGGGACGACATGAACGTCTGCTTCGGTGTAGGCCTTGGCAACATTAATAATCGCATCCGTGGCGGCTAAACTAAATTTACTGATATCGAGTTTGCTGTTGAGGTCGGCAATCGATTTTTTGCTGAGTTCGAAAGGCATAATTGCTCCTTTATGTTTAGCGACTTTCCCAGCCGTTTTGGTTGTAGGGGTTGCTGGGATTCCATTCAAATACAGAGACCGAAGCGTCACGATAGTCACCATTTTCATCAAAGCTGTATCGGCCGGTCACACCGGTGACCGCATTGTCGATTGGATTCTTAAGGCTGTAGATGATCTTATCACGGAATTCCTGCACCGCCGCTTTGTCGCTGGGGTTTGGGATGCCAGACTTGCCCGCTGCTTCCTGCATGGCCTGAATAAGTATTTTAGTGGCATCGTAACCCGCAGCCGCGTAAGGGGTAGGCTTGATTTTATATTTCTTTTGATAGAGTTCTATAAAGTCACGAGCGCTTCGCTGATCATGGGTGTCGGGGGTGTCAACATTCTTGATTGGTGCCGAAGCAAAGATTGGCGCTTTCTGGGTTTGTTCTTTGAGGTGCTTCACAAATACCGGGTTCATAATTGAGGCTCCGGAGGCAAAGGCGGTTCGCGACAGATTCGCGCTTAATCCCTGACTGACACTTGGTGACTGTTGCATGACCGTATGAAGCGCTCGGGCGTTCTCTTCGCTGCCAGCAAAGAAGACAAGGTCAGGTGTGGTGCCAAGCTCTTGGATGGCGCTCTGGACGGCCTGACGCAGGCTGGCAGGACTTGCTTTGGTAGACACAGTCTTGGTTGCCGCTTTGGTGCCGCCCTTGAGCTCCCAATGTTTCCGGAATGAGGCTGCAAAGCCCACGCTGTAGGGACTACTGTCTTCGATAATGACGACATTGCGGTACTTATGGAATGAGCTGCCAGGACACAAGTCTCCTGCGCCGCCAGAAGGAAAGGAAAGACAGTTGGCAAACACCTCCCCATCCTTGCCATTGAGCGAGGACAGGCGGAAAAAAGCACCTTGGCGGTTCACGTCATTGCAGTCGGGAGTGGGATAGGACGTGGTGGTCAGGCAGTCAGCTGTTGCCGAAGGGCTGATCAGGGCAATCTTGCGTTGTTCGTCGTTCTCGCCATTAATGATCGGTATTTCTTTCAAGGCCACGCCGCTATTGTACGGGCCAATAATCCCAGCCACTTCCCCATCTTTGAGGAAGGCTTTGATGTTACTGACGCCTACATCTGGATCATTCACCTTAGTAATGGAATTGTCATTGCTTTTGGGCACGGCCACAATGCGATACCCATCCAAAGGTCCGTTACCTTCCAGTGCCAGGTTAATGCCGTTTAAAATGGCAATCCCATCGGCATTATCAGTGCCAGTAAGGGGCAGATCAACGCCAATTTTTACCACATGTTCAGAGGGTGGTGGCGTGGGGTCATCGGTGATGGCCAGATAGCCAAAATAAGCACTAAAGCCAATGAGCGTGGTGCCAAAGAGCCAGGCCGCCAGGCGCCATTCTTTGGCAAGGTGGCGCAAAATCTGTTTGTCACCCGGGCTAAAAATATAAGCAATGGCCCCAGTGACTGCCGGAAAGAAGAGTGCAAGTAAGAGGCCGCTGAGCGTGTCATGACTCGAAATAACATAGATGACCACCCCTATCAGTGCAGTGCACAAGACGACCCAAGCGCATCGTGCGATGAACTGGTCTGATTCGTGGTCCTCTTTTTGTTGTGCTAAAGACCGCTTCTTTGTCATCTCTTGCATTATAAATAATACAACTTGATTAAGATAGCCGAATTACGCTGATGGCTTGCGATTGGTGAAGCGCAAGCAGTATTATAAGGGGAATATAGATGGACAGCGCATGATAAATTCAAAAAGAATTATGACCTTGATGCTTGTGAGCATGGCGGTTGTGGCAATACTCGGCATGCCTCGGGCGGTACTCGCGCATGCGGGGCATGACCATGCTGCTGAGGCAAAAACCGAAGCCGCCGCGCAAAAAACGACTCGTCAGGAGAATTTTAAAAAGGTCTGCGAGGCGCGTCGCCAAGGCTTAAAGCAACGTTTAGAAACAATTGCGCGCCACCCTCGTCGCGATGCCAAGACGCTCCAGACCATCACAGATCGGGTTGATGCCTTTGTCGTTGCCAAGAAAGTACCACTGGCCGATTATGAGGCGCTGAAAACTTCTTTGACATTGCAGCAGCAAAAGGTTCAAGAGACACAGGCAGCGACTGATGCGGCTATTGCTGCCTTTAGCTGCGAAACTGGCTCGGCCAAAGATTCACTGGCTGCTATCAAGATTGCCTTGCAGCACGAAATTACTGCGCTCAAATCCTATAAAACTAGCGTCAAAGACTTCATTGCCGCTGCAAAAGAAGGGAGCCGATCATGAATCGTCGTCAGGGTTTCCATATTATTGACGCCTTGCTGGTGTGTGTGCTCGTCGCTGTGTTGTGTGGGGCGGGCTATGCCTTTTGGCATTCGCGTAAGGCTCCTACGGCTGTTTCTCCGTCGCCTGCCGCTATTGTGCCAGTCACGCCCGACATAACGCATGCGAGTGATCTTGATACGGCCGATAAGGCCGTGGAGCAGCTTGACATCAATGCAGCGACGACCGATATTGAAAGCTTTGAAAAAGAATTGGAAGCATTGTAGGACAACTGCGGTAATTGCATTGTACACACCCCCTTACACCCTGCTACAATCATAAACAGTATGAATAAGTCGCGTCTCGTGCTGATCCTCTTGCGGCCGTCGATACTTAGTTTCTCAGTGTCTTTGGCAGCAGCACTCCTTATTTTGGTGCTGTCGAACTGGTCAGTCCTTATTCGCTCCCCTCTTTTTTATGACTACTTTTTTGGACCTGCTGGTTTGGTGACCGTCATGCAGGATGCGCCAAGTGGGTACAGTGCGTTTACTGAAGCAATTGTGGCCGGCCCCTTTACGTATAATGTGTTGGTGCTGATTGTGGCCGCAGTGGTGGGCCTGGTGGTCTACGGGCTGCTCGAGGGGTTTGACCGATTGGCCGCAAGCACTTCGCAGACGATTACTGATATCCAGGAGGCTAATCATCCTGGCGATACTCAGGCCGTTCGAGCCGAGGTTGGCATGCGACTTGGCGTACGAGTTGTTAGTCTTGTGCTGTGGATAGTGTATGGAATTGCGTTTGGTAAGGTCATTCTTCCCTTTGCGATCCTGGCTTTTCGGAGTGGCTTGGGCGAGCCTTTTACCCTTGCTGGCACACAGTATAATCTGACTGGTCTGTTTGTGCTTATCTTGGGATTTCATGTGCACGTGATCTTATTGCGCTTCTTGATGTTGCGACTCCGAATATTTGGCGTGCATCCCGAATTATTTGCCTAAAAAGTATTTGACAAGCTTGGTCACTCGCTCTTAGCATTTGCAGCGATGGGCAAGAAATACATAGTACTGGTTCTGATATGCATGGTCTCGTTGGCAAAGCCTCAAATGGTCTTGGCGGCGAGTACTACTGTAGTTATTAATGAAGTGCAGACCCACAGCGCCCAAAGCAATGCCAATGAGTTTATTGAAATATTGAATATTGGTAATGTGCCAGTGCGGGTGACTGACTGGACCCTTACGTACCTGACGGCAAGCGGCGCTTCTGCTTCCCTGCTCTTAGAGTTGGAAGGTGCGCTTTCGCCGGGCGGGTCGGCCCTTCTGGCCCGCAGTGGCTATTTGCCTGAGGCAGATGGACATTTTGAAAAAGGTTTGAGTGAAAGCGGTGGCCATGTGCTGCTTACCGATGCGACTGGGCAGGAAGTTGACCGTTTGGGCTGGGGAACGGCAACAGCTCCAGAGAGTGCGGCGAGCCCGCTTCCCTTGGCTCAGCAGAGCTTGCAGCGTCGCCCTGACTCACTGGACACTGATAATAATGCCATAGACTTTGTAGCCCTCACCCCTACCCCGCAGGGTGGTGGTCTCCAGACTGCTCCTGAGGAGCCAGGGCCCACCGGGAGTTGCGAAGGCATTCATCTGAGCGAGATTGTGGCGAATCCAGCAGGCAGTGATGCTGATGGCGGCGAGTTTGTAGAGTTATATAATGAAAATTCCTTTGCGCAATCATTGCAGAACTGCCAGCTTATAACCGACAAGGCAACCATATCTCTGAAGGACCAGTTGCCGCTTGCGCCGCATGAATATCGAACCCTTTCTTTGCAAGACAAGCTCTTAAATGGTAGTGGCATGGTGGCCTTTGTGACTTCCACTGGTGAGCTGGAGCGTACCTCTTATCCAAAGTTAGGTGAGGATCAAGCCTGGATACTGTTAGATGGTCAGTGGGTGCTGAGCAGCCTTTCGACACCAGGCTCGGCCAATGTACTCAAGGTGCCATCGCCGGATGAGGCGGCTATCCCTGAAACATCTATTACTCCCTCCTGTCCTGATGGAAAATACCGCAACCCCGACACTAACCGCTGCAAAACATTGGAAGATGAAAGCGAACCTACTGCCTGCAAGGCGGGTCAAGAAAGGAGCGCGGAAACTCATCGCTGCCGAGCAATTGCCAGCGCGGCCTCAGCTACTTCACCAACCACATGCCAGTCTGGCTATGAGCGCAACACGGCCACTAATCGCTGTCGAAAAGTTACTCCACCAGCAACTGCCAAAACTTGTCCAGCCGGGCAGGAACGCAATCCAGATACAAATCGCTGCCGCAAGATAAGTGCTGCAGCGCCTACGGTAAATCCAGAGCCTCCTGCTGGCTCAACTGGCAATCGATTGAGCCTGGGCTTGCTCACTTCTGCTGGCGTGGCCGCCCTTGGCTATGCTGGCTACGAATACCGTACTGACTTGCATAATTGGTTTGACCGTTGTCGCAACCGCTTTATGCCATCAACTTCGAGCAAATGAAGGTCAATGAAAAGAGTTAGTGAGTGCCTGTGCCGCTTCCGGGCGTAGGTGTGGGTGTCGGTGTTGGCGTTGGGGTGGGCTTTGGTGTTGGACTTGGAGTGGTTGGTGTCGGTGTCGGCGTAGGAGTGTCATCGTCGGAGTCTTCTTCATCAGTGGTGGGAGTGGTCTGTGGAGTTTCCTCGATCTTCTTAGGTTCTTCTTTGGGTTTCTCGTTACATTTCTTGGTGGGGAGCGTGCCTTGGATAAAGTATTCAGTAAAGGTGTTGGTACCAGGCTGTTCAGCAATAGCGCCGTCACTCCGACAGATAGATTGCGCCACAATATCAGCAGGTTGGCTAAATTTTTCGAGAGCTGCACCAGCCAGCGACTGGTTCATAATGTCTCGCCAAATAGGAGCGCTTCCCAGTGAGCCGCCAATTGAATTCATCTGGGTGTTGTCATTGTTGCCGATCCAGACGCCCACGGCCAGACTGGGGGTGTAGCCGATCGTCCAGCCATCACGGTAATCTTCGGTAGTCCCGGTTTTGACCGCTGCCGCTCGCCCACCATTGAGCGTCAGACTATTGCCAAATGTGGCGGCGCGGGCGGTGTTATCTGAAAGCATTGAGGACATAATAAAGGCTGTCTCCGGGCTAAGCGCGGGAGTAGCTTTGGGCTTTGTTTTAAAGATCTCTTTGTTGTCCTTGTTATTAATCGAAATAATCAGCGTTAAGGCGTTGTGTTCACCCTCGTTGGCAAATGTGGCATAGGCATTGGTCATTTCGGTCAGCCGTGCTTGAGCACTACCCAGGGCAAGCGTCAGGTCATACTCGGATGAGTCGCCAGTGAGGGTAGTGAGGCCTAGCTTCTTGGCTTCGGCAATGGTGTCGCCAATGCCAACTTTTTGGAGCGCGGCCACGGCTGGAATATTAAGTGAGTTAGAAATTGCGGTGCGGGTGGTGACATTGCCCCGGAAGCGATTGTCGTAGTTATGCGGCTTATAGCCACCGCCAAAGTCGGTTAACTTGTCTTCCCAGATAGTCGCGGCCGAGAAGTCGTGATCCTCAATACCGGTGGCATAAGTAATGGGCTTGAATGACGAGCCAGGTTGGCGCGTGGCTGTGGCCATATTTACTTTGCCAAAGGTGGTGTTGTACCAGTCGCGGCTGCCTACCAGGGCCATGACTTCGCCAGTGCGGGGATCAATAGCTACCGCGCTTCCGTTACTCACCTTGCTGCTTGCCAGTCTGTCGACTTGTTTGGCCACTGCTGCTTCGGCTTTGGTCTGGATGCCCATACTTAAAGTTGTTTTTACTCTGTAGCCTGAGCGGGCGACTTGTTCCTCGCCATATTTTTTATCCAGCTCTTCTTTGACCATCAAGGCAAAATGTGGGGCGCTGTACTTGGTACTGGCGGCTTGGTTAGCGTAGTTGAGCGGTGCGCTTTTGGCACTTTCGGCTGCGTCGCTGCTGAGCTTGCCGTCTTCAACCATTCTGTTGAGCACATAATTTTGGCGTTTTTTGGCCAGATTGGCATCGCCCGAAATTGGCGAATAGGCCGAAGGTGCGGGAATAATCCCGACCAGCAGAGTGGCCTGTTCGGTGTTGAGGTCTTTGGCTGATTTGCCAAAATAGGTTTGGGCCGCATCTTCGATCCCAAACGCACCTTCGCCAAAGTAGACTGAATTAAGATACATTTCCAGGACTTCGGTTTTGGAATAACGGCGCTCAATTTCGCTGGAAAGGATAATTTCTTGGTACTTACGGATAACGCTGCGGTTTTGGCTCAGCAAGGCGTTTTTGACCAATTGTTGGGTGATGGTTGAACCACCGTTATCCAGCCCACCTGGGCGGATGTTTTCATACACCGCGTTAGCCATGCCTTTGATCGAGAACCCACCATGCTTGTAGAAATCTTTATCTTCAGAAGAAACCACGGCATCCAGGGCTACTGGGGCAATTTCATTGAGTGAGACATAGGTGTCAGTGTGACCGTTATAAAAGGCATAGAACACTTTGCCATCGCGGTCCAGCAGTGTCACCCCTGTATTTTTACGGTTCATAATTCGCTCTTTGCTGCCCAAACTGGCTGCAAAAACGAGGGTGGTGATAATCGCCACAACCACCAAGGCTGAACCAATAGCCCAGGCGAGCAGGAAGATTTGACGGCGACGGGAAAGATGTGCAAATACGCGTTTAAAAGAATCAAAGCCTCGGCTCAATCGGCTGCCGTGGTGGCGGGGGCGACGTGGTCGATGGGAGGTGGTCATTACTGACTATTATACAGGAGGGTGCAAGGGCTATGCGTTTGCCCGATTCCCTCGTCAGGACCACTCCAAACCCGGCCATTTGAAGGTGGACAAATGGCCTGCGCGTGAAAACGCGACGTTTGGAATGGTCCTGACGAGGGAATCTACCCTATGCACAGTCAAGACATCTCCTATCTTGCAGTGAGCGCGCACCCTTGTCATACTGGAGCCATCTAAGTGAGGGCACCTCTATGACTAACCAGCAATGGGATTTCAGCGACTTACGCGCGCTATTTGTGAATTGTACGCTCAAACGATCTCCAGAAGTCAGTAACACCGAAGGACTTCTGAATGTCAGCCGCGACATTATGGAAAAGCGCGGCGTTAAAACAGAGGTTATTCGGGCTGTTGACCATGATATTGCCACTGGCGTCTATCCCGACATGCGCGACCACGGCTGGAAAACAGACGAATGGCCAGAAATCTACAAAAAGGTCCAAGCCGCAGATATTTTAGTCATTGCCGGCCCTATCTGGCTGGGTGATAACAGTTCGGTGACCAAGCGGGTGATCGAACGCCTCTATGGCAATTCCAGTGACCTCAATAAAGACGGCCAATATGCCTTTTACGGCAAAGCTGGCGGCTGCATTATTACAGGCAACGAAGACGGCGTGAAGCACTGCGCCATGAATATCCTCTACAGCTTGCAACACCTTGGCTACACTATTCCGCCTCAGGCCGATGCTGGCTGGGTGGGCGAAGCAGGTCCCGGCCCGAGCTATTTGGATAAGGGTTCTGGTGGTCCAGACAACGATTTTACCAATCGCAATACCACCTTTATGACGTGGAATCTGCTGCACATGGCCCACATGCTCAAGAACGCCGGTGGTATTCCGGCCTATGGCAACCAACGCAGCAAATGGGACGCCGGTGCTCGCTTTGACTTTGAGAACCCGGAGTATCGCTAAGTGGGCGCTGACCAGCCGCGTATTATTGCCAGTTGCCTGCTCTTCAACGACGCCAACGAACTACTGTTATTGCAGCGTCATCGCCTGGCCCGAGGTGGTGGCTATTGGGCGCCACCAGGCGGCAAACTCGAGGCTGGTGAAGATTTAGAACAAGCTATGATCCGTGAGGTTATGGAGGAATCGGGCATCCAGCTTGCCTCCCCTACTTTTCTGGGCTTTCACGATGTCTTTATGCCCCATGGCAGCGTACGCATGGCCACTTTCACCGCTGCCTTGCCCAGTGGCGCAGTAGTGACTTTGAACCCCGAGGAGCATGAGGACCACAATTGGCATTCCAGCGCTGCGTTATTGGGTCAGCCGCAGTTGATTTGGGGGTTGCCGACGATTATGCGAGACTTTGGGCTACTTGAAACATTAGAGGTGGACCATACGTTGGGTGATGGAAGCCGGGTTGTCGTCGTACGCTAGACCTGTTGGAGTATTCTATTTTGGACACCAAAAAACCGGCCTCCCGACCGGTTTCTCTTGTGAGGCTGTGCCTACGCCTGCTGGCTGATGTTGACTAGCGTCCAGCTGATCTGGTCGTCGTCGCTCATCAACCGGTAGTGGCGTTCACCATCGAACATGTCGAAGATGCGCACTTTGCCGATCAACTTCTGCAGGCCTTCACGAAAGGTGTAGGTCTGCCCTTTCCACTCCATACGACGTGGTAAGGTGTCCATTTCTGGACCTGTCTGGAAGTAGACGGCGGTGATATTTACCTCTTGGTTTATTGTATGGTTTTGCATAGCTCAAGCTCCCTGAGAAAAGTTAGTGTTCTGAAGTGTCATGTTCCTTGCGGAGCAGTGACGAACGGTTTTCGTGCAGAGGCTAACTAAGTAAGAGTGGTCCACCGTTCATAGTCCAGTCACTCAGCTAGCAGTTGCTTGGGAGGTGGCAATTGAACGCTTTGACGCGAACGCCCAGTGTGTGTGCCCCCTCAATATGCTGTTAACGTATAAAGTCTGTCTGTAAAAAGGTCTCCCAGTACACACATGACTATCCTTAATTATACGCGCGCTTATGGTTGTGGCAATACGCTTTGCGTGCTGATTTTGGTCAAAATAGAAAAAGTCGCAAGGCGGGTAAGAGTTTGGGGAAGGGTAAAAGTAGGGTGGGTGCTATTTTTATCAAACTTAACGAAAAACATCAATTACTTGCCTTGCGACGAGGTCTCCCCCGGCCACTCTTGGCTCCATTGCTGAAGGGAGGGGCTGCGGGGGAGACCGTCACTCAGAAGTTTCTACTTCTTCTCCTTGTTGATGGTGTAGAGGGTGATGATGGTCAGGGTTCCGACAACGGCCGTGGCTCTTGCGAGCAGGAGCTTGCATCCGGGCTTCGGCGGCGGCTTCGGTTCGTTCCACCAGGGCATGACAGTCCTCCATCTTGAGGTGATTGAGCTCAAAAGTATCATAGCAAGCTTGGATGATTACGCCAAAAGAAAAGCCGCGTCTGTAAGTTCGAGTTAGTAGCCCCGTGTGGGCTACAAAACTGCAAGAATACTTACATATCGCGGCATTTACCCCTCTGGGATCTCTTTGCAGAGCGTCGTGAACCAGAGGGGCTGTCTTGCCTGGGCTAGTTACGTAGAGCGGTGATCTCCGGCATCCTTTCGATGCAGGCCGAGCCGATATTGAGGCTGAAGTAGGTCACCTTCTCCTCTTTTCCGTCGACGATGCGACGCTTGGGAATGAGCTCGGTGGCAACCTCCGGGTAAGTGAAGCTGGTGCACTTGATCGGGCCTTTGACCATGTGCGAGTCAACGTAGTCGTCGGGCTCGGCGTAGCTGTGGTAGACGCGGTACTCCCCTAGCCATTCGGGCGGGCTTGGGTTGAGCTTCTTGTCCGCGACTGGGCGCACGCTGTAGTTCGGGACCACGTTGCACGCTCGGCTGTCGATGGTGATCGTGACACCCACCAGGACGACTTGCGTGTTTCCCCTTTTGCGGATCACCCTGGTTTCAGGAGTGACGAGCGAGGGCTGGTTGACTGCAGTCAGGTGAGCTTCGTGCATTGCCTTCAGCGTGTCAACTACTTGACCGGTGGTCATGGTGCTGACGGCAGCAGCATCACAGCCAGCTGTGATGAGCGCGCTTCGGGCCTGCTCGGTCGTGGTGGGCGGGGAACTTTGGGGGTTCGGGCTGATGATGCCCACGATGGTGACCGTGGCTGCCAAGAGCATGGCGGCTTTCATGTACCAGGGCCACTCGAAGAGCCAGTCCTTCACAGATTGAGGCAGGTACTTCATGGCGTCCTTTCGGAAGGTGCGGACGGGTGTGTCTTGCGTAACTGCGTGAAGCAGAGCAAGGGCATCTTATAAGTTTTTTGGAGTTTTATCAAATTTATTGGCCAAAGAAAAAGCCGCGTTGTTTGAGTTCGAGTAGAGTGGTCCGCGTAGGACCACAAAACTGCAAGAATCTTGCAAACATTCGCGGCTAATGCCTCTCTGGAGTCTCTTTGCAGAGTGTCTTGGTCCAGAGAGGCCGTCCTTGGTGCTATACCTAATTCACCGGCGGGCGCCAGTTGTTCCAGCAGTTGAGCGAGAGCGAAAAGAACTTCTTTCCGGTCTGGCTGGTGGTGATTTCGATGTCCCTTGGGGCATCGCTCGTGAAGCATTCTGCTTCGGGCCATGCCGTGCTGGAAATCTGGTTGACGAGACCTCCGTGGGAGTAGTCGTACATCACGACGTCGGTTGCTTCCCAGATGGGGAGCGTTGCCGGGTTGATCTTGCTGTCGCTCTTGACGTTGGAGAAGACGACGCCGAATTGGCAGGTCTCCTTGTCGAGAACGAGCTGGGCGAAGTGGATCCTGACTTCTCCGTTCTGGTTGGCGTAGGCCGTGGCCAGGGCGACGAAGCTCGGAGTGCCGGCCCAGCGGATGTCGTAGAAGTGCGCGACCTTGGTGACCGACTCGACCTGAGCGGTGCTGAGGGTCTTGATCCGGTCGGCGGTGCAGCCGAGTTCCCTCAGGGACTTCGGCTTGCCTTCCGGCGTCGCGGAACCCTGGTAGGGCACCGTGCTTTCGGTTCGGCTCGTCGGCGGCGTCTTCGTCGGCTTGGCGTTGGGCAGCGGCCTGAGGGGCTGCTGGAACGCGGATGCGCTGGCCGTCGGGACTGCCTTGGGCTCGTCGAAGCTGGTGACGAACCAGTACGTCGGGATGGCACCGGCGGCGAGGAGCACCAGGACGGCGATGGTGATGCCGATGATGGCTCCGACGCTCTTGCGCTCGGCCTTGACCTCCGGGTGCTGGTGCGGCGGGTGGGTGGACTTTTGCTGCTCGTCACTCATTGACTTGCCTTTCGGGTAGGTACTACTGTGCACTTGCGGTGTTGATACTGCAGGACAGGACGTCAAGATTATACAATATTTATGGATTTTTATCAAATAAGTCAGGACAAAGAAAAAGCCGCGTATGTAAGTTCGAGTAAGGTGGTCCCGAGTGGGACCACGAAACTGCAAGAAGTTCTTACATTTCGCGGCTATTGCCTCTCTGGGATCTCTGTGGTGACAGAGCGTCTTTTGGCCAGAGAGGCTGTCCTGATTTATGTGCTAGTTACGCGGGGTGATCCCGGCCTCCTTCCAAACGTCGACGGTGCCACAGTTGTAGCGGACCTCGATCTGGGAGAAGATCCCGATGGTGACCACCTTGAAAGTGGGCAGGTTGGCGGGGTGACAGGCCAGGAGGACCTTGGTGTTGGTCTTCTCGCTGATCTGGCTGGAATCGGTGCTGTGCCTTTTGGCGCTGACGTACTCGATCACGGGACCGCTCCAGGCGTAAGCGTGGGACGGCTTCGGACCGGTGTAGTCGTCGGCGTGGAAGGACGGCATGAGCGTGCAGCTCGGCGCGTGAAGCGAGAGGTGTGCACTGTGCGTGACGAGCTTGCCGTTGTCACGGGTGATGACGCTGGCACGCGCTCGCGGGTTGGCGTTCTCCAGGTTCTGGATGGCGCTGGTGATCCCGGCGAGGCTTACTACGTGGACCGTGTCGGTGGCCTGCGTGTTGGTCAACTTCTGGATGGCGGCATTGCTGCAACCGAGACGCTGGAGCTTGCCCTTGTCGCCGAGGAGGCTGGGGGTCGTGGTCGCGGACCTGGTCGTGGGCGCCTTGGCGTCTTCGTGCCGGTCGTTGTCCGTGATGGCGATGAGGCCGACGAGCAGGCCGATCACGGCGAGCAGGGCCAAGCCGGGCCACGACGTCTTACCGTCGCGGTCGTGGTTCATCCAGCTCATGGAGCGTTCCTTCCGAAAGGTACGGACAGCTTGTGCGGATTGCACGAAACTGGTTTTGCGGCGTAACTATATGCTGCAGAACGCATATATTATATCATATTTTTGTATATAAATCTATGTATGAGGAGCCAAAGAAAAAGCCGCGTCGTATCATTTATGAGTACATATGGTTCCTTGTGGAACCACGAAAACTGCAAAAATGCGAGCGCGGCTATCCCCTCTGGGTTCTCTGTATAACAGAGCGTCGTGAACCAGAGGGGTTTCTGTTTTTTAGGAGTCACTCCTTGAATCGAGGGGCGTGCTTGGTGCGAAGCACCGGAAGGTTGAACGTTGCATCGTGCTGGGTGGTGGGGATGCTGACTACAGCCGGGAGTTCGTAGGGACGAACGGTCTCGGCATGCGGCAGCAGGTTGGGCGCGATGGTAGCCAAAAGGCCGAGCACCACGATGGCAAAGACGGGGAAGCACAGCATGGCAATGGCCAAATGGTCGCCGAAGCGAGAACTGGCTGCCGGAATGCGGGTGGTTGCGGTCTCCATGAGGAGGACTCCTTGAATCTGGGAAGGTGCGGACAAGATATGTCGTGCAATTGATCCAAAAACAGAATCGAAGGTGATTATATCATATTTAACAACAAAAAGCAATGCTAAGGGAAGCCAAAGAAAAAGCCGCGTGTTTGTTGAGTTCGAGTAGCGTGGTCCACGAAGGACCACGAAACTGCAAAAACTTTGCAAACTTCGCGGCTAATGCCTCTCTGGGATCTCTGATTGTGCAGAGCGTCTTTGGGCCAGAGAGGCTATTCTTACTTACGGGTTACACGCGTGACACGGCTGGAAGGACGACCTTCAGGGGGTTGTCACACGCCACGGTGTACCTGAAGTGTGCCAGGCCGTTCATGTTGACGACAGTGACCTTTGGTGCGGTGTACAGGTCGCATATTGAGCGGCCATGTATACGGGAGTTGAGTGTGCGCGGTCCTTCCTTCGAGGTTGTGGTATAGACAACTTCGTCCTGGCCCCAGCGGGGTACGTGCGGGTCAATGCGGGCACCCTTGGGGAGCATGAGGGCGGTGGTGCCTGCGATCACTGTGCACGTTTGCGGCCTGATGCCCAGAAGGGCGGCGTACTCGCGAACCTGTCCGGTGGGCGTTTTACCCTGGGTGGCCAGCAGCGGCTTGCCGGTGAAGGTGCGTGCCTTCGGAATCTCGTAGCGCATGATGGTCGCCAGCAGGCTGCCAACTTGCTTGGAGGAAAGCTTCGCGACGGCGCTGGGGTAGCAGCCGAACTGCGTCAGCCTCAGGGCGGGCCTAGTCAACGACGGCATCGGCAGTGGCGTGAACGTGCTGGCAGCAACATTCGACGGCTGCTTCTTGGTGCTTTTTGTGCGGCAGGCGCTGATGCTCAGGGCGAGCACAGCGCAAAGGAAGATTGCAAGAATCCTCCTTTGTAGGACGGGCAATCGCATGAATGCGATCCTTCCGAGAGGTGCGGACAATCTGTGCAGGTTGCACCAGATCGGTCTGGCGTGTTCTCTGTGTAAGCAGAACGTGTAGTATTGTATAGTTTTTACTCTTGCCGAGCAACGCTGGTCGGTGTGATTTAAGCTGGAAGGATGTGGCGCAGGAGCCATCTAGCATCGAGGGTGACTCGCTTCTCGATCTTTACTATGGCCAACTTGAGCGGTGGTTGGCCATCAGGCCCGGCGATCATTGCCCGGCGAACTTCTACCGCACAGCCATTGTGAGGTAGCTTGGTCAAGGCCTCTCGAAAAGGAGTTGTTTCCTTTTCCCACTCTTCATAGATAGCGTTCATATACATGACTGCGCCTGGTCGGGCAATGCGGACCATTTCGCGCAGGGCTAATTCCGGGGAAGTCATATGGACAAGAGACATGAAGGCCAGAAGCACGTCGGCTGACTCACTGGGTACTTCGGGCATACTTTCGGCATTGCCGACAATGTAGGTGAGGTCATTTTTTACAGCTTCAGCAGTCTGGGGTAATGCGCTTTCGCCTGAATAGTCGTGCAAAGTTATCCCAGCTGCAGTAACGACATCTGATGGTTCGGAGTGTTCCCTTACGGCTTCCATCCAGGTGCGCAAGGTATTGCCAGTCCCACAGCCCACGTCAAAAAGTGCTACTCTGCCAAGTGCTTGCTGTCGATAAAGCGCGGATTGTACGGGTGTATCTTCGGGGCCGAAGACTTGCGCAAAGGTTGAGTCGGGTACCGTAATATCGCGGTCAAGCATGGCACGAGCATGATTTTCGGGTGGGATGACATCGTCTGGGGCGCGGAACGCTTCACGTGGTATGGACACAATAATTCTTTAGTCAACGAGCCCAAGGGCATGCAGTGCAGGCAAAACTTTGCCGCCAAAAATTGAGCCAGTTTTTATATCGCTGGGCACCTCGGAGGTGAGCCAGCGTACTTCTTCGATCTCGCTACTGGCTACAATCTCCCCTTCCCACCTTTTGACCAAAAACACCT